>JACCEC012800245.1_pt1 | contig 12945 bp, 11 predicted proteins | sample 7450121 | NCBI WGS metagenome assembly JACCEC01 (sample SAMN15323455, study PRJNA562643) | freshwater metagenome | isolation source: river surface water | place: USA:Blue River Watershed | collected 2017-08-18 | reverse complement strand
TCACGCTGCCGAAGCTGAGCTGCGAGGGCTGCACGGAGGTTTGTGCTCCGGCGATCGGGGCCAGCAGCAGGGCGGCTGCGAGGGCAAGCCAGCGGCGCGGATTCATGCGGTTCTTCCTTGAGGACTGCAGGGGCCAGCAATCCGCTTTCTCTGGCATTTTTACCCGTCTGCCGGCCCAGAACCATCCGGCATAAGCGCGTACGCCCTGATGATGGCGACGTTATATGTCAAGTCGCGGGGATTTCCGAAGCGGCGCCAAAGGCCCATCGCTGGCACACTCCGCGCGTGGCCCCGTGGGCCGCAAGTACTTTTCCACCACAGGAACCCCAGCATGGCACGCATCATTGGCGCAATCGCCACGTCCCACACCCCGACCATCGGTTTTGCCCTCGATGCGAACAAGCAGGCGGATCCGGTCTGGAAGCCCATCTTCGATGCCTACGAGCCGATCAAGGCGTGGTTGAAGGAGAAGCAGCCGGACGCGCTGTTCATCATCTACAACGACCATATCTCGTCGTTCTTCTTCGACCACTATTCCGCCTTCGCCTTGGGCGTCGGCGAGGAGTACCCGGTTGCCGACGAGGGCGGCGGACCGCGCGGGCTGCCGCCCATCAAGGGCCACAGTCCCCTCGCCCGCCACATCGGCGAGTCGCTGGTGGCGGACGAGTTCGACATGTCGTTCTTCCAGGGCAAGCCGCTGGACCATGGCTGTTTCTCGCCCATGTCGGTACTGCTGGACCGCAACCCGGACTGGCCGTTGCCGATCATCCCGCTGCAGATGGGCGTGCTGCAGTTCCCGGTCCCCAGCGCGACCCGCTGCTGGAAGTTCGGCCAGGCGCTGCGCAACGCCATCGAGAGCTACCCGGAAGACCTGAAGGTCTGCATCGTTGCCACGGGCGGCCTGTCGCACCAGGTCCATGGCGAGCGCTGCGGCTTCAACAATCCGCCGTGGGACCAGAAGTTCATGGACCTGCTGGAGAATGACCCGATCGCCCTCACGCGCATGACCCACGCGGACCATGCGACGCTGGGCGGCGCGGAGAGCGCCGAGATCGTCATGTGGCTGCTGATGCGCGGCGCCCTGGCGGCCAACGCCAAGGTCGTGCACAAGAGCTACTACCTGCCCTCGATGACGGCCATCGCCACCATGATCTTCGAGCACGACGCCGAGCCCATGCCGGCGAAGGTGGCCGAGGCGCATCGCGCGCACATGACCCACCAGGTCGATGGCATCGAGAAGCTCGACGGCACGCACCCGTTCACGCTCGAGCGCAGCGTGAAGAACTACCGCCTCAACAAGTACCTGCGCGACCTGGTCATCCCGGAACACCGGGCCCTGTTCAAGTCGGATCCGGAAAAGTCCTTCGAGCAGGCAGGGCTTCCCGAGAACGAGCGCGACATGATCCGCCGGCTGGACTGGCTGGCCCTCATCCGCCACGGTGCCATTTTCTTCGTGCTCGAGAAGCTGGCAGCTGTCAGTGGCGTTCCCAACCCGGCGGTCTACGCGGCTTTCCGCGGCATGTCGCTCGACGACTTCCAGAAGACGCGCAACGCTGCGGTGACCTACGGCGTGGGTGGCAAGGAAACACAGGCGAAGGTCGAGGCCACCGGCAAGTAAGGCGTCCGGCATGACCGGAACCGGAGCCCGCCAAGGCCGGCTGTTCATCGTCGCCGCGCCTTCGGGCGCGGGCAAGACGTCCTTGGTGCGCGCGCTGCTCGAGGCCGAGCCGCAGTTGCGCGTCTCGGTGTCGCACACGACGCGGCCACCGCGCCCCAACGAGCGCGATGGCCGCGAGTACCACTTCGTCAGCCGCGAACAGTTCCAGGCCTTGGTCGCGCGCCAAGGCTTCCTGGAGCACGCCGAGGTGTTCGGCAACTGGTACGGCACCAGCAACGAAGCCGTCGGCAGGCAACTGGCCGACGGCAACGACGTCATCCTCGAGATCGATTGGCAGGGTGCGGCACAGGTGCGGGCGGTCCGCCCCGAGGCGATCGGCATCTTCATCCTGCCACCTTCCACGCAGGCCCTGCGCCAGCGGCTCGAGAGTCGCGGCACGGACCAAGCGGAGGTCATCGAACGCCGGTTGGGCGAAGCGCGCCGCGACATGTCGCACCATGCCGAGTTCGAGTTCGTCATCGTGAACGAGGACTTCGACCGTGCGCTGGCCGAGCTGCGTGCCGTGGTGCATGGCGAGGCAGGACACTTGGGCCGGGACCGGCCAGACCTGCAGCCCCTGCTGGCCGCGCTGCTGCAGGAACCCGGCTGAACCATCGGCGCAGGGCCTTCCTGCGCTTATGTCACAACCGCGTCGACGCATGCCACAACCCGCGCGACCAGTGGTCGCTGGCGGTGTGTTGCCATGGCATCTTTCGCTTCCCTTGAGGATGTCCGGTGCGGAGTCAGCCAATGAGTCACGACGGCACGAACCACGGTGGACTGGTGCAGCCGAAATACCGGGCTGACATCGATGGCCTGCGCGCCGTCGCCGTGCTTCCGGTGGTGGCCTTCCACGCGTTCCCGCACTTGTTGACGGGCGGCTTCATCGGCGTCGACATCTTCTTCGTGATCTCGGGATTCCTCATCTCGACCATCATTTTCGAAAACATCGAACGCGGCAGCTTCAGCTTCGCCGACTTCTACGCGCGGCGCGTGCGACGGATCTTCCCTGCGCTGTCGCTGGTGCTGCTGACCACCTTGCTGCTCGGCTGGGCCCTGCTGTTCACGGATGAATTCAGGAACGTGGGCAAGCACGTGGCCACGGGTTCGGCCTTCGTCGCGAACTTCGGCCTGTGGCAGGAGAGCGGCTATTTCGATGCAGCCACCACTGCCAAGCCCTTGGTGCATCTGTGGTCGTTGGGCGTCGAAGAGCAGTTCTACATCTTCTGGCCCTTGCTGGTGTGGCTGGCATGGCGATTGCGCACGAACCTCATGGGGTTGGTGCTGGTCGCCGCGATCGCATCGTTCTGCGTGACCATGGTCATGAGGCAGGGCGACACGGTCGGCATGTTCTTCTCACCGCTGTCGCGCTTCTGGGAGCTGCTGGCCGGTGCGGGCCTGGCATGGCTGGCCCGGCGTCCCGGGTCGGTCCTGCAGCGCGGTGGCCGCTGGCAGCATGTGGCCTCGGTGGCTGGCCTGGCGCTGATCGGCGGCGGCGTCCTCTTCATGTCAGAGTCGCTGCTGTTCCCCGGAGCCTGGGCCATGATTCCGGTGGCCGGCGCAATGCTGCTGATTGCTGCCGGTCCAACGGCCGTGGTGAACCGATGGGTGCTGGCGAATCCGGTGATGGTGTGGTTCGGTCTCATCAGCTACCCGTTGTACCTGTGGCACTGGCCGTTCCTGTCGTACGCATGGATCGTCTACGGCGCGCCCGAAGCGCCCGTGAAGCTGGTGGCGGTTGCGCTGTCGATCCTGCTGGCCTGGCTGACGTTCCGTTTCATCGAGAAGCCGGTGCGGAAGGCGCGGGGCATGCAACGCGTTGTACCGTTGGCGACCGCCGTGGCGCTGCTGTTTTGCGCCGGCGTGGCCATCCGTTTCTGGGACGGTACGCAGAGCCGCCTCGGCGAACATACCTCCACCGCGGCGCTGGTCGAGGCCGAACGAGCCTATGTGAAGGCGCAGGAGGGCGAATCCTGCCGCCGCCTGCTGGGGCTGGCGCTGCCTGACCAAGCCTATTGCGTGGCAACCTCGGCAACACCCCGCGTGCTGGTGGTGGGCGACAGCCATGCCTCGGCCCTGTTCGCGCCGCTGTTTCCGGCATCAGCCGGCCACGAAGCGCTGCTGATCGGCAGCAACGGCTGCGACCTCTATCCCAACCTCTCGATCCAGCGGCTGAACAGCAGTCCGCACGGCATGAACTGCCAGGCTGTCGCGCAATACGCCATCGAAGTGGCACGCAGCCTGTCCAGTGTCGAAACCGTCGTGATCGCACAGGCCTGGCCCGAGATCCGCCGCCAGAAAGAGCCGAACGACTACTTCGATGGCGAGACCCGTCTCGATTACTACGGCGCCCTGCCCAACGGCGCAGCTGCTCTGGCGGAAGCCTTCATGACGTCGGGCAAACGCGTCCTGTTCCTCATGGACGTTCCCACGCTGCCCTACTCGCCCCGCAGCTGCGAGCGCGATCTGCCGTTGGGCCTGGATATCGATTGCCACATCCCCCGGGAATCCTTCGACAAGGACCGCGCGCCCTACCTCGCCGCGGTTGCGACCCTGGCACAGCGCGTGCCGGCGCTGCAGGTGGTCGATCCGACGGCCCTGTTCTGCGACGCACAACGCTGCAACGCACTGCACGAGGGACAGGCCCAGTACCAGGATGAGGAGCACGTGAATGTACGTGCCGCCCTGCGCATCTGGCAGGGTCCGCTGCAGGGCGCCCTGCAGCGTTAGCGCAGCGGCGTCAGCGGCTTCAGCGGCGGCCGAGGAGCCACTCGGCCGTGCAAGCGATGACGGCCGCCTGGCTGTCGAGGCTGTTGAACGTGTGCGTGGCGTGGTCGATGACCTGCACCGCCTGCGGTGCCGCCAGATCCGCCGGAATCGTCGCATGGCGTTCGCGGAATTCACGCAGGGGCAGGTTGTCGCGCTGCCCATAGACGAACAGCACCGGACGCCTTGCCCGCAACAGCGCATCGGTATCGGCCAGGAAGGGATTGCCGGCGGTTGCGGGCTTGCGTCGCAGGCGCCGCAACAGACCCCGTGCGAGATCGCCGAACTCGCGGCCACCGCCGCGGAAACGGCGCAGGTACCACGACGGCTGGAAGATGCGTCCACTGCGGATCGCATCGCGCGCTTCATGCAGCGCAATGCCGGACTTGGCGTCCGCCTTGGTCTGCGTGTTCTCGTAGGGCGACTTGAGCGAGTTGGGCGCTGAACTGACGATGGGGCAGCCCCAGGCCACCACACCGCGAACGTCCTTGCGCCGCGCTGCCACGCGCAACGCGACGCGGGCGCCAGCGCAAAGGCCCTGCACATACAGCGCGGGCGCCAGCCCCAGGCTGGCAACGTGCTTCACGACCGCCTCTGCTTCATCGATGCGGTGGCCATCGAAATGTCGTTCGGGGTTGTCACCCGGATGATCGCCCACACCGGCAAGGTCGACGCGGACCGTGGCGATGCCTTGGGCCGCCCAGGCCTCTGCGGCGTTGACCGACAGGCGCTGCGGCCCGGCACGCCCCATCTGGCCCGCATTGAACATCACCACGCAGGCGCGCGGCGACTGACCCTCGGCGGGACGCTGCAACACGGCCGGTATGCGACCCGCCGGACCGTCGATCCACAGGAAGCTGCGGCTCATCGGGAAATGCCTTGCTGCAATTGCGTTCCGAGGTAGTCGTACAGGGCGGTGGGCAAGTAGCCCTCGTAAAGCGGCTTTTCCGTCCAGAACACAGCGCCCTCGTCGACCCAGCTGCGGATATCCGCTCCTGCGGCGCGCTGGGCCTCGACATAGGCGGCCGCCGGTTGCGAAGGCGTGGCGGCCTTGGCGAGCGAAACCACCCATTGCGGACCGGCGAAACCGTCGGCCAGCCGTGGCAGATCCAGTGCCTGCAATTCACTGGCGAAGGCCGGACCGAACAGTTCGGCCTTGATCTCGACACCCGTCGTAGCGGCCTGCTGCCGGAGATCATCGAGTTTCGGGGAAGGCACGCCACGGGTGAGCGCGCTCATCTGCTGCGACTTGAGCAGTTCAGTCCAGTAGGCGGCGCCGTCGACGATCGGATCGACCAGCACAACGGCCGCAATGGCCGGATGACGCGCGGCGGCGAGGCGCGCGACCGTGGCGCCAAGGCGGCAGCCGACCAGCACCACCTGCGCGACCGCCTGCGAGGCGATGAGCGCAGCGACGGCGTCGAGGGTGTCCTGCACTTGCGTGCTCAGGCTGAGATGGTCGCTGCTGCCCTCGCTGTCCCCGGTACCTGCCGCATCGAAGCGCAGGCTCGCGATGCCCAGCGTGGCAAAGTGGCGCGCCATCCCGGCGAAGCTGCGGGCACTGCAATATTTCTCGACCGAGAGCGGGCTGCAGAACACCACGCCGGTACGCGCCCCCGGCGAGGGATGCAGCGCATGGAAACACTGCACACCCGCTGTGCCGGCGTGGAAACCGCCGGATTCAAGGCCGACGATGGCATCGCGCGCAGGCATGGCTTGCCTCAGGACCGCAGCTGGTCGACGAGCGACGCCAGCGCGCCGATCGTTTCGAAATTCTCCGCGGAGTAATGCTCCTCGCCCAACGTCACGCCATGCGCGCCCTGGATGAACTGCACCAACTGCTGCAGCGCCAGCGAGTCGAGGATGCCGGCATCCAGCAGGGAATCCTGGGGTGCCATCAGGGGCCCCGGCTTGCCATTGAAGGCCAGCTGCTGGATGAACTCGGCGATGGAATGTTCGGTCGTGGTCATGGATGGTGAGCCCCGGATGGGTCAGTCGACCACGAGGGCCTCGAGCGCCTCGCGGTTGCGAACGGTCTTGCCCAGCTGGCTGGACGGCATCTGGCTGAGGAAAGCCACGGCAGTGGGCACCTTGAAGTTGGCGAGGCGCTCGCGGCAGAAAGCCAGCAGCGCATCGGCCGTGCAGTCGCCACGGCGCAGCACATAGGCCTTGATGACCTGCGACTTGCCATCGGCCGACGGCACGCCGATCACGGTGGCCCCGGCGATTGCAGGGTGCTGCAACAGCACGTCTTCGATCTCGACCGGGCTGACCTTCTGGCCCACCACGTCGAGGATGAAACGGCGACGGCCGCGCAGGTGCAGGTTGCCCTCGTCATCCAGGAGGCCGAGGTCGCCCGTGTAAAAATCGCCATCGCGGAAGTGGGTGTTTTCCTCGGGCGGCAGGCCGAGGTAGCCGCGCGTGGTCGCACGACTGGTCACGACGATCTCGCCCTCGGCGTTGCGCGGCAGTTCCCGACCGTCGTCATCGAGGATGCGGATCCGCACGCCCGGGAAGGGCTTGCCCACGGAGGCGCGGTTGCGCAGCGGGTCGGCATCCATGTTGATGGTCATGACGCCGGTCTCGGTGCAGCCGTAATGGTTGCGGATGGGCACGCCGAAACGCGCCCGGAAGCCGTCGGCAATGTCGTCCGTCAGGGCCGCCGCAGCGGAATAGCAGACGCGGACCGTCGACAGGTCGAAGCTGTCGGTGCCCGACATCAGTTCGGCGTACATGAACGGCACGCCAGGCAGGATGGTCGCCCGCTCCTGCTGCATCAGCGACAGGGCACGGCGGCGGTGCAGGGCGAAAGGCTGGGCGCGACCCAGGATGACCAGGCGCGCGCCACTGCCCACCGACGCCAGCATGCAGTGCACGGCGCCGAAGTTGTGGAACATCGGCAGCATGCAGAAGATCGTGTCGGCGCGCGTGATGTGCAGGCCTTCGATGACATCGTCCATCTCGTGCCAGTACTGCACGACCGTGCGCGGAGCGCACTTGGGACGCCCGGTCGAGCCGGACGAGTAGATATAGATGACGTCATCGTCAAAATGGCAGCCCGGCAGCGGCTCGCGTCCCGCATGCGCCATCAGCGCCTGCATCGATACGCCATCATTGCCGGCATCGCCGTTGACGACGATCTTCAGCGGACGCTGCAGGCCCGCCTGCAGGCGCAGCGCCAGTTCGCGGCGCGACTCATCGACCACCAGCACGCGCACATCGGCATCGCGCAGGTAGAACAGGAATTCGTCGTCCTTGAACTCGAGGTTCAGCGGCACGTTGACGCCGCGGCAGGCGGCGACTGCAAACCAGCTGGCAAGGAACTCGGGACTGTTGTCGAGCACCAGCGCGACGCGCTGTCCGGGCTCGACGCCCAGGGCTTGCAGCCCGCGCGCGTAGCGCTCAACGCGCCCCAGCAACTCGGCATGCGTGATGCGCCGTTCCCCCTGCACGATGGCGATGTCGTCCGGGCGGTAATCGGCGTTGCGCATCAGCAGTTGGAGGAACACGGCCGGTCTCCCTGGGAGGTGGTCGGCACATTATAGGGAGGCGACCGTCTCGCCTCCCCGGGGACACGCCAGGTCTGTGAACTGGCGCGCCCCACGCCGCGGAGGCGTCAGGTGCTCGAGGCCTCGTAGATCGACTGGATCGCGGCGTCGAGGGCGACGTCGAATTCCGTGTCGCTCTGCTGGGCACTGAGGCCCTCGGTCAGCGCTCGCTAGAAGCTGGCCACCATGCCGTGCTGGCGCGCCAGCTTGGCGTTGGCGTCGCTGCGCGAATAGCCGCCCGAGAGCGCCACCACCTTCAGCACGCGCGGGTGCTTGACGAACGGGGCGTACAGGTCGTCGACCTCCGGCAGGGTCAGCTTGAGCATGACCAGCTGGCCGGCCGGCAGGGCGTCGAGACCCTTCTGCAATGCCGCGGCCAGCAGGGCTTCGGCCGCCGCCTTGTCGGGGCAATGGATGTCGACCTCGGGCTCGATGATGGGCACCAGGCCCGCGGCGATGATTTGCCCGGCCACGGCGAACTGCTGGTCCACCACGGCCTGGATGCCACTGGCGCTGGCCTGCTTGATCACCGAACGCATCTTGGTACCGAAGATGCCCTTGGACTTGGCCTTGGCCAGCAGCGCATCCAGCGCCGGCATGGGCTTCATGACCTGCACGCCGTCGGCCTCGTCGGCCAGGCCCTTGTCGACCTTGAGGATCGGGACCACGCGCTTGACCTGCCACAGGTAGTCGGCGGTCGGCCGGCCCTGCACCTCGCGGTCCATGGTGGCCTCGAACAGGATGGCGCCCAGGATGCGGTCACCGTTGAAGGACGGGCTGGTGATGATGCGGGACCGCATGGCGTGGATCAGATCCATCATCTGCGTCTCGCCCGAGTAGGCCGTCTCGGCGATGCCGTAGAGCTTCAGGGCCTTGGGCGTGCTGCCACCGCTCTGGTCCAGGGCGGCGATGAAGCCGGTCTGGGTACGGAACTTGGTGACTTGCTGGGCGAATGCACTCATGCGGTCCTCGGCTGGCGTTGGGTGGTGGGACTGCCGGCAGTGTAGCCGCGCGCGCCCACCCGCGCGAATGTGCTGGCCGGTTCTTGCGGTTTTCGCGTATTATTTGCGGTCCGCAACGTTGCTCCGACCCGGAAGAGTCACCCATGGCCCGTGTCACCGTCGAAGACTGCCTGAAGAACGTCGACAACCTGTTCGAGCTGGTGCTGCTCGCGTCGGCCCGCGCCCGTCGCCTGGCCAATGGCGCCGAGCCCACCGTGCCGCTCGAGAACGACAAGGTCACCGTGGTGGCGCTGCGCGAGATCGCCGAGGGCAACATCACGCCGGAAATGCTGGTCGAGCCGGAGCCCGCGCCGGTGGTCGAGCCGGTGTTCGAAAACGACATCGACGCACAGCTGGCGGGTTTCCGTGCACCCCAGTTCGGTCTCGGGGACTGACGCCGCCGAGAGGCGCACGCCAGGGCTTGCCGCCCTGTTGGGCAAGGCCCAGGCCTATCTGCCGCCCGACCAGGTCGAGCGCGTCAGGCAAGCCGTAGAGTTCGGCGCCATGGCCCACGAGGGCCAGGTGCGCCGCTCCGGCGAACCCTACATCAGTCATCCGGTCGCCGCGGCCGGCCTGCTGGCCGACCTGCACCTCGACACCGATACGCTCGTTGCAGCCATCCTGCACGACGTGATCGAAGACACGCCGATCGCCAAGGAAGACATCGAGGCCCGCTTCGGCCACGACGTGGCCGAAATCGTCGACGGCGTCACCAAGCTCGACCAGATCCAGTTCAAGAGCCGCGAGGAAGCGCAGGCCGAGAGCTTCCGCAAGATGCTGCTCGCCATGGTCCGCGACCTGCGGGTCATCATGGTCAAGCTGGCCGACCGCACGCACAACATGCGCACCATCGGCAACATGTCGGTGCCCAAGCGCCGGCAGATCGCCCGCGAAACCCTCGACATCTACGCCCCGGTCGCCGAGCGCCTGGGCTTGTACGGCATCAAGCTGGAACTGGAAGACCTCGGGTTCCGCGCGCTGTACCCGCAGCGCTACCGCGTCATCGAACAGGCCCTGCGGCGGGCCCGCGGCAACCAGCGCGAGTTCCTGTCGCGCATCGAGACGGCCATCGACGCCGCGTTGGCCAAGGCCGGCATCAACGCGCGTGTCGAGTCGCGCGAGAAGCACCTCTACAGCATCTACCGCAAGATGCGCCGCAAAAGCGCCGTGCTGTCCGAGATCGTCGACGTGTACGGGCTGCGCATCGTGGTCGACTCGCCGGACACCTGCTACAGGGTGCTGGGCGCCGTGCACAGCGTCTACCGGCCGATGCCGGGTCGCTTCAAGGACTACATCGCGATCCCGCGCGTCAATGGCTACCAGTCGTTGCACACCCCGCTCTTCGGACCCAACGCAGTGCCGCTGGAAGTGCAGATCCGCACCCAGGACATGCACCTGGTGGCCGAGAGCGGCATCGCCGCGCACTGGAAGTACAAGGCTGGCAGCCTGCGTACCGACTCCTCGCAGCAGGAGCGCGCGCGGGCCTGGCTGACCCATCTGGTCGACCTGCAGGCCAGTGGCAGCTCCGAAGAGTTCATCGAGAGCGTCAAGGTCGACCTGTTCCCGGACAAGGTCTACGTGTTCACGCCCAAGGGCGCCATCCTGCGCCTGCCACGCGGCGCCACCGTGGTGGACTTCGCCTATGCGGTTCACACCGACGTCGGCAACCGCTGCGTGGCGGCGAAGGTCGACCGGCGCCTGACGCCGCTGCGCACCGTGCTGCGCAACGGCCAGACGGTGCAGATCATCACTGCGCAGGGCGCCCACCCGAACCCGTCGTGGGTCAACTTCGTGGTCAGCGCCAAGGCGCGCAGCGCCATCCGCCAGTACCTCAAGTCCCTGCGGCGCAGCGAGGCCGTTGAGCTGGGCCGGCAGTTGCTCAACGCCGCGCTGGCGGAGTTCTCGCTGGACATCGAGCGTGTCGACGGCGTGCGAATGGCCAGCTGCCTGCAGGACTTCGGCCTGCAAGAGCGCGACGAGTTGCTCGCGCAGGTCGGCTTGGGCGAGCGCCTCGCGTCGCTGACTGCGCGCATGCTGCTGCCCCGGGAAGACACCGAGGGGACCACGGCGACCGCGCTGGCCGTGGCCGGCACGGAGGGTTTGCTGGTCACCTATGCCCGCTGCTGCCATCCGATCCCGGACGACGCCATCATGGCGTACCTGAGCAGCGGTCGCGGCATCGTCATCCACCGCGACAACTGCGCCAACGTGGAGGGCTATCACAAGCATCCCGAGAAGTGGCAGCCGGTCACTTGGCAAAGCTCGCTGACGCGCTACTTCAGTTGCGAGGTACGCATCGAGACCGCCAACCGCGTGGGCATGCTGGCGGCCATCTCCGCCGCCATCGCCGGCCTGCAGACCAATATCGGCCATGCCACCGTCGAGCAACGCGACGGCGATATCGCCGTCATCACGCTGGGCCTCGAGGTGCGCGACCGCGTGCACCTGGCCCGTGTCGTGCGCGCCATCCACCGCATGCCCGACGTCCTGCACGTCGGCCGCACCCTTGCCCGCCACCCCAGTGCCGAGCGACGTCGCGCCCGGCGCGTCACGCCGAGGAGCCCAGACGCATGAGCCGCCAGATCATCCAGACCGATACCGCGCCGGCCGCCATCGGCACCTATTCGCAGGCGGTGCGTGTCGGCGACACGGTTTATGTGTCGGGCCAGATCCCTCTGGAACCGGCCACCGGCCAGCTGGTCACGGGAGACATCGACGCTGAGATCCGGCGCGTGTTCGACAACCTGCAGGCCATCGCCATCGCTGCCGGCGGCTCGCTGGCCCAGGTCGCCAAGCTGAACGTCTTCCTCACCGACCTCGCACACTTCCCGCGGGTCAACGAGATCATGGCGACCTATTTCGCGCAGCCCTATCCCGCGCGGGCGGCAGTGGGCGTTGCAGCGCTGCCGCGCGGCGCGCGCGTGGAGATGGAGTGCATCCTGGCGCTGTGACGATGGCAGCGGCGGCGACGGAACTGGAGGACATCCTGTTCCGGTTGCCGCACCGCTACGAAGACCGCACACAGGTCACGCCCATCGGCGCCCTGCTGCCCGGGCAGCGCGTCGTCGTGGAGGGGGAGGTGCAGTTGGCCGAGGTGGTCTACCGCCGGCGACGCGCCCTGCTGGTGCGCCTGTCGGATGGCAGCGGCTTCCTCAATCTGCGGTTCTTCTACTTTTCGCGCGCGCAGGTCGAGGGCCTCGCCCGGGGTACCCGGCTGCGCTGCTTCGGTGAGGCGAGGCGGGGCCCGCAGGGGCTGGAGATCGTGCACCCCGAATACCGCCGGCTGGGCGAGGGTGTCGAGGCGCTGGAGCAGTCGCTGACGCCGGTCTATCCCCTGGCCGAGGGCGAGACGCAGGGCCGGCAGCGGCAGGCCGCCAGTCGTGCGCTGCGCCGGCTCGACGCCGGTGGCCTGGAAGACCTGTTGCCGCGCCAAGTGGTCGCCTCGCTGGGCTTGCCCACGCTGCGTGAGGCTTTGCATTTCATGCATCGGCCACCCGTGGGTACATCGCTGGCGGAGTTGGCGGCCGGCATGGCGCCGGCCCAGCGCAGGCTCGCTTTCGAGGAATTGCTGGCCCACCAACTGTCGCTGCAACAGCTCAAGCGCAGTATCCAGGCCGACCCTGCGCAAGCCCTGCTGGACGGCCAGGGACTGGCCACACGGCTGCAGGCCAGCTTGCCCTTCGCGCTGACCGGCGCCCAGCAGCGCGTGCTGGCCGAGATCGATGCGGACCTGGCGCAGCCGCGCCCCATGGTGCGTCTGGTGCAGGGTGATGTGGGTTGCGGCAAGACCGTTGTCGCAGCGTTGGCGGCGGCGCGGGCCATCGGCAGCGGCGGTCAGGTGGCGCTCATGGCCCCCACCGAGCTGCTGGCCGAGCAGCACCACCGCTCGTTCGAGGGCTGGTTCCGTGCGCTGCAACTGCCGGTCGGTCTGCTGACCGGTTCACGGGGCGCCAAGCAGCGCCGCAGTGTGCTG
>JACCEC011890844.1_pt1 | contig 12945 bp, 13 predicted proteins | sample 7450121 | NCBI WGS metagenome assembly JACCEC01 (sample SAMN15323455, study PRJNA562643) | freshwater metagenome | isolation source: river surface water | place: USA:Blue River Watershed | collected 2017-08-18 | reverse complement strand
CACCACCATCAACCCACATAGAACCAGAATGTACAATTCTACCATCTTTGAATTGAGTTCTTCTTTGTCTTTCTTTGATATAAATAGGTCCACTTAAATTTGTATTTGCAGAACTACAATAAAAAATTGTTGTACCAGGAACTGAACCAGACGTATTATACGTTACCGTTCCAGATGTTGCTCCATTATTATTTACTCCAGTTACACCCTGTCCAGTTCCAGAAGTTACTGAAGTTTTTAAGTAGAATGGATGAGATGCAGCGTTTACATTAAATACAATCGTATCACCATGATAAACCCAAATATCAACATCCTCACCTCTTTCTAAAGTTGGGTCATTTGATGGAGCAAATACATATCCATCATTTCCATTGTTTGTAACACTCCAATCTCTTACCATTGATTGTGTTACTATAAAATCTTTGAATATTCCAGATGATGATTGTACAAACCCAGCATCTAATATTTGAGCTGAGCCTGTTATCCATCCATTATATGATGCTGATGAGAATGAACTAGCATTACCACCTGTTAATGTTACTATCACACCACTTGAACCCGAAGGGGTAAGTGTAACACTTCCACTAAATGAAATATCAGTAACACCCAATACAGTAGTAATTCCACCACCACCATCTCTAACTCCTATTTGAGTAGTTGTACCAGAAGTTCCAGATGAACCACCCGAACCATTTGAACCACCAGATGTACCAGAAGAACCAGAAGTTCCACTTACACCAGGAGAACCAGAAGTACCAGATGAACCCAATGCAGATGTACCAGAAGAACCAGATGTACCAGGATTACCAGTTCCAGATGTACCCGCTGTACCAGAAGAACCCGAAGTTCCTGATGTTCCCGGTAACCCAGATGTTCCAGAAGAACCCGATGTTCCACTTCCACCACCTGCAGCAGAAACATCTATTGTTACTGTTCCTGTTGATGGGTTTGCTATTGTAAAATCTTCATTAAAGTTTAAAGTTGTTATTGATGTATATGTATTACCACCTCTAACTACACTAACAGAACCACCACCACCGCCTAAAGATGAAGTTGGTAATTGATATGTATTTGTATTATTAACACCACCAACCCAAACATATCCTTGTCTTAAAGATGCGGTTAGTGGTCCATATGTAGATAATCCAAGTCCACCAGAAACAAGTCCAGAAAAACTTAATCCACCACTAACATTTAATGCACCAGAAACTGCTAAAGAGCCACTTATTATCGCAGAACCTGTATATGGAAAATCTGAAGAACCTGCTCCAGAACCAAATCCTAATGCTGTAATCTGAGCTGCTCCAGAAATTAAAGTTGTTGCTTTTAATGATTGTGTATATGCTTCCAATCCACTAACCTCACCTCTTATAGAACCTGTAAATGTATTTAAAGATGCGGTTGTAAAATTAAGAGAACCAGTTACTCTTGCTATGTTTAAATTAACAGATGATTGTGATGAAGTGTAAGTTGAAATTCCTAAAATATGTGCATCATTCGATGATGTATATATTGCAATACCTAAAATATGCGCATTTGTAGAACCAGTAAATGAATTTAATGCACCAGATGCAAAATTTAAATTGGCAATAGATGTATTTGCAGAACCAGTGAATGTATTTAAAGATGCAGTTGTTTGTTGAATTCTAGGTACTAAATCAGCTCCTGCCAAAGTACCATCTTGTCCACTAGTACCAGCAGTACCAGATGTACCAGATACGCCAGAAGTACCAGTTAATCCAGATGTACCACTCACACCAGATGTACCATTAATTCCAGATGTTCCATTTATACCAGATGTGCCACTAACCCCCGATGTACCGCTAACACCCGATGTACCATTTGTACCAACAATACCAGCTGTAAATCTCCACCCAACTGTATTTGTTGATGGATTATATGCTAAAAATTTATCGGTTGTTGTATCATAATCTAACGATGCCGATGTAAATTTTAAACTACCAGAAATAAGTGCACTTCCTGTAAATTGTCCACTTAATGTACCTTGTAAAGTTGATAAATTAGCTACTGAAGCGGATACTGCTAAAAAAGAACCGGTCATCAATGCGGTAAACGAACCAGATGTTTCATCTAATATTGTAAGATTCGCATCCATTTGTGCCGCTGTTAGAGGGGCTCCATTGGAAATTCTTTTAATTATTGCCATTTTATATTATTCTTGTATATTTGAAAGTTATACAAGTAAATATAAATAAAAGGTAAAAAGAGGAATAGAAGTTACTATTTTAGAAATTTGAGAAGAATTTCTTTTTTTATGTTTACTTCTTCTATATTTTTTATATTTTTCAACAAATATGTTCTGTACGGATTTGGTTCTTGAGTATATACTCTATTCGTTTTAACAAATTGATTAAATATCTTTTGCCCATCTCTATTATCTACTAATATGATATCTTCTAAAGATTTAGAATTAGTTATAGCTTCTTGTGTTAGACCTTTTTGTATTAATTTAGCCAACCATTTAAAAAATATCTCAGGTTTTATTAAACTTATTTTTAGACAAGAAACTACTTTATCTGAAGATATTCCTATTACAAATACCAAAGAAGTTTCAACTCCAGATAAAGTTTTTGTCTTACCATCTTTATATTTGTAGGTATTTATTTTATATATGTTTCTTGGTCTAACTAAAGTTTTGGAAAGAGAAACTTCAGATTCTATCAATGGTTTATATTGTAATGAAAATGGCATTACTAAATTTTATTTAATTTAGGTATTTGCATCTTAGATGAATTTACCTTTGGCATATTAAATGGAACTACTTGTGGTGCTTTCTTTACATAAGTATCCATTAGTTGTGTAAATTTATCATGCATATTATCCAAAGTAAAGTTTTTCAAAGTATTTTCTTTTAAACCTTTTGATTTTTCCAAATACGAATCATATTTGTTATATACATCATAAATCTTATTTGCAGCATTTGAGTAGTTTACAGTAAACCATTGTGCTTCTTTCATAATAAATTGGTCTGCTGCCGATTCATCTACTTGTGTTAAACTACCTTCCAATAAAACCGCATTATCCGGTGGTAAGAAATCCATTTGTCCACTCCAACCACTTGCTATAATTGGCTTACCTGTCAAAGTAAACTCAGCCATTGGTCTACCATATCCTTCACCTTTAGCAAATGAAATCATTGCTTTAACTTTAGGGTGATGGTATAAATTACTCATATCGGTTTCTTCCATATCACCATGTATCAAATATACAGATGGGCATTTATCACCAAATGATTTTAATACTTCATCAATTTTTCTACGAGTTTCTTCTCTATCAATTACGCTAAAGCCAGCATGTGATGTTTTAACAATAAGACCGGGTCTTTTATCCTTTGGTAAATATTGGAACACAGTAGCAAACGTTTTAATTGCCATACCAATATCTTTTCTATCTTGTCCCAAAGAACCCTTTAACCAATGTCCTACGATTAAAAAGTTAAAATCTTCTTTTACGTTTGATAAAATATCTTTACCACTACCTTTAGAAAATACATCAGTATCAACTCCTTCAAAAAGAACTTCAATAGGAGTTGTTGTTTTAATCTCACCAACAATCTGTCCAGTTGCTTGGTCTTTTTGCTGATATACAGTTCCACCTAAATTTTGTTTTGTAAAATTGGATGGTACTAAGATTAAATCCATTTTATTAGAGCCATCAATAAAATCTTTTGGACAGATTGTAGTTTCAACCCCAGCAGTTACACCAATATTATAGTGTCCTTTTGGTTCGAATTCATTTGCTACCGAAACTTGCATAAATACATCCGGCTTTTGTCCAATCTCACCAATTACTCTTTCTAACATCCATCTACCAAATTCGTCTTGGTCAGTAACTTGGTTTTGTGGTGTATTACCCCAACGAAGTGGAATAATCTTTATATCATACTTGTCCATCTTACGAAGTGATTTCATCAAATCTCTACAATGGTCACCATATCCACTTCTAGTAAAAATAGGTCCTTGAAATACTAATGTTGGTTTCATCTATATAACTTATTTAATTTTAAATACCTCAAATCTTTGGCGAGGTTTCCAATTTTCAAATGTTGATTCAATACCATCAACTAAAGTCTGACACATATTTGTATGATTCAAACCAGCTTCATTGATAAAAAATTCTCTACCAATTAATGCGTTTGCTTTTCTTTCTTCTTTTGGAGTATTATATACTTTCAAAATTGCATCAGCTACATCTTCAATATCAACTCTATCATCCCAAATATATGGAGTTGGAACTGAACCAGCTAATGCCAATGCTCTACTCCAAACCGGCGTAGCCCAAGGACCAGGTTCTGCTTTACCTTCCCACTTTCTCCACTCATGCAAAGAACCAATTTTAATGTAATCATCAGCTGTAAGTACATTACCTTCAACTTTAAATCCACATTGGTCTTGCAATCCACCAGTTACATTTACAATGATTGGCGTACCAGCCATTACTGATTCTGCGGTTGCTAATCCAAATCCTTCGTTGTTAGCTATATTGATTGTTACATCTGCAATATTATAATTGTAATTCAATTCATGTTGTAATCTTCTCCTATCAGAAAATATAATATTAACATCAGGAGCTACTGCATCAATTACTGCTGGTAAATCTGTACCATTTTCGTCAACCGGTTGAGTGTGCATTAGTAGTACACATTTATCTGCTTTCTCTTTACCAATCTTATCACAAAACTTTTTGAATGCTACGATAACATCTGCTGGTTGTTTTCTTCTAATATTACGATTTGACCAATATAGTACAAATTCATAATCTTTACCACCTAAAATCTCTTTACGATATTCCGCAGGTACATCGGTTGGTTTATAGATATCAGTATTAATACCATGTGGTACATAACTAACTTGCCAATCTGCTTTTGGTTTCCAAGTTGGTTTAGTATCTAATGCTGATAATCTTTTGATAATACCATAAGTTTGACGAGAGATACAACCAATCCAATCACAACTCTCATAGTAGTTACGATTATATAATGGGTCTGGCAAATCATCCCAAATTGCATAAAATAGGATTGGAACATTTTGTCTTATCTCATGCTCAATATCATATAACCAAGTCCAATAACGAGGGTCAGTAAAGTGTAAGATAGCATCAGGCTTTTCTGAATTAATAAGTTGTCTAATTAAATCAGCGTTACCATAACCATTCCAAGGAAGTATTTTTAGATTAGCATCAGCTATTCCATAATTTTTTTGGATATCTTCGCTAACATCTAAAATTCTACCTTGCTCTGGGTGGTTGATTGCGGCTCCTACTTGAAACCAATCGTATTTGTGTATTGTACCAAGAACTAATTCTTTGGACATTGTAGCGATACCACTCGCCATTCTTAAATCATCTGAAAGTAACAGTATTTTTTTCTTTGCCATAACTAATTTTAAAATTGTGAACCTGATATTTGTAATTGTAAGTACTCATTCATTTCTTTTCTAAAATCCTCATCTTTAACATATCTTTCCACTGTTCTATTTACCAGCTTTTGTAATGTTACATCTGAATCAAATGAAACTTTTTTAAATGATGAATATACATCTTTCAATATCTTCACAGTTGTTAGCTTTGTGTTTTCTTGAATCATTTTTTTGTATATTTTATATATTTGTATATATAAGTATATTACAACAAGAAAAAACAATAAGTTTTAAAAAACTTTTTTATTTATCAACCTTTCCATCACAATGCTTACCCAAAAATTCACACCATTTACAATTCTTTTTGTTTTGACCAGGCACTTTTGGGAATTGAATATCTTTATAAGTACCATCATCATTAAAGACAGTATTGATAAATTCCATAAATTCATCATGTGCTTTTGTAACAGATGGTGCTCCGTGCGATGGAGCGTGCTTTGATATATAAGGAACTGGAAATGCCGAATCTTCCGGCAACTTCCTTCTCATAATCTGATATTCAACTCTAATCTTTTGTAAAGGAATGTTAAAAAGTTCTGAATAATATTTCTTATATAGAAGAATTTGTGCGTTTTTAAACTTGTCCGCCTTTTGATATTGATTCCAACCTTGCGTTGAAGTTTTAAGGTCAATAATGATAATTGAATTCTCTGCCATATCTCTAAGAACAATATCTATGAATCCAATAAAATGAACACCTTCTTTGATTTTAGCGTTCAATGGAATTTCAATACCAACCAATTCAAATCCAGACTTAGAATAGAATTTATTGAGATTCTTTTTTAACCATTCTAAAATTCTTCTACCATCGCCATAGAATTCTTCTAATTCAATTTGAGTACAAGGTGCTCCTTCACTAAGAGCTTCTCTCTCTTTTGTAAAGTTTTCTTTCATTCTGTCCAATAGTAATTTATCCAAATCAATCTCATCAGCTTGCTTTTTGGATACACCATACATTACTGAAAGGTAGTGTTGGATAGTTTCATGCATTGAACTACCAAATATAGTGTGAATGTTACCAGAACTTTCACCTAATTTATCTATATAATTTAACTTATATTGTTGCGGGCAGCTACTCCACATTGAGTACTGCGAAAATGATACTTTTGCCATAATGTAAAGATACGAAAATTATCCGATATTACCAATTAAATTTTCAACTTTAATTTAGTAATTTGCTTAGGGTCAGTACCATAAGCTTCCGCAATTTCTTTGATATGAGTTTTACCTGCGGTTGTTTGGTATAATATATGAACATAATCCTCAGCTTCTAACTTAGATACTTCATAGTATTTAGCTATCAATTCAATTACCCAACCTTCGTACTTATCAGCTGAAGCTGGTTTCATATATTTTAAAAATGCTCTTGTTTTTGGTATTAATCCAATCAACGCAAGATACATTGCTTTTGGTGGAGCCTCCTGAATGTAAGGTGATATATCTGCTATCAATTCAATCCACTCTGGTTTCATAGAAAGAAAACGGAGTATCATATAGTTACTCCATGTCTTTTTATCACTCTCATCAAGCTTATCCCAATACTTAGGGTCTTTGTCTTGAGTTATTGCGTTAATATGGTCAAATAATGTTTTAGCCATTATTGTTTATTTTTTTTGTTTCTTAAATCTTTGAATAAAATAATTTTTTGATTTTCACCAGTTGGTTTTACAAATAATTCTTTTAATTCTTCACCGGTGTGCCATTTCATAGAAGATGATTTGTGTTTAGGCAATCCAGCTGTTTTACCTATTATCTTCCAATTATCAGCCAAATAAACTGCTCCGGTGTTTCCACCAGCAACAAATGTTATCATCCATTTTAAATCATCACCATATTTTTCTTTCCATGCAATTGGTGCAAGTAATCTTAATTGTTTAAGAATTTGAGTTCCTGCATTTGGTATTTTTTTAGTCATACAAAATCTCCAATTGTTACCAATTGAATTGAATAAATTTTTGTATTCGGTTTTACTTACTCCCAATTCATTAAGAATATCTTTTGGTGGCGGATATACCGATGAACCGATTCCTATCATACCAATTGGATATTGAGGAAAACTATCATCTTCATATATTAACCAATCAATTCTTCTACCAACTGATGAGTTACTTGCGACATATGAGTGATGTGTTTCTATTATGTTTTTAACAATAGTTTTTTGTTCTTTTGATTTTACCTCAACCAATATCATATAATACTTACTATTATTCTTCTACTTTTAAACCCGGAGGCAATAATTCATTAAGCACTTCACCACAATCTCCACAAAGGAATAATTCTACTGGTAGTACTTCATCTTTTGGTTTACCAGTTAATAATTTTGAAATCTTACGAAATCCAAACCCTTGTACAAAAATTTCACCACCACATTTCTTACATGCGATTGCTTCAGTTTTTTCCAATTGGATTGGTTTTTCTTCTTGTGGTGCTATTGGTTGCCCACCTGCTCCTAAAATGTTAGCCATTATATAATATTTAAAATTTGAATTAATGTTGATGCTGCTATAATCTCTTTATCAATTGCTACTGCAGATTTAGCAATACTATCACCTAAGATTAGAATTACACCAGATGTATTTTCAGGTGCATACTCATCAACCTTATCATAAAGAAGTGTGTACAACTCTGAAAACTCCGATGCTCTACTATCAATAATAGCCTGTCTTAGTTTCATATATTTATTTCTCTTATCATCATTTGATTTAAGAATATCCAATACTTTTAACTTATAATCATTCTCTAATAGATTTTGTACATCTACTTTTAACTTACCTTTATGAGAATTCAATTGGCAAGTGTTGATTACTTTACGAATATCAGGATAACTAGCATCAATAATTGGAACTAAATCTTTTACATCAAACTCCACACCTTCAGCTTTCAAAATCTTACTCATTTGAATAGCCACATCTTTTTTAGTTGGTGGAATGATTTGGAAAGATTGACAACGAGATTGAATTGGTTCAATTACTTTCTCTACATAGTTACAAGTCAAAATGAATCGGCAATGCTTAGAGAATGTTTCCATTAAGTTTCTAAGAATAGCTTGAGCGTTTTGTGACATGTAATCAAACTCATCCATTATAATAATCTTAAATGGTTTGAATCCCATTGAAGATGCAAAGTTCTTTACTTTGTTACGGACTGTATCTACATTGTTTTCATCTGATGCGTTAATTATGATATAATCACAATCTAATGAATTAACAATTAATTTGGCTAATGTAGTTTTACCAGTACCCGCTCTACCATAGAGTAATAGATGTGGTACATCCCCACTTTCTAAATAAGTTTCTACTTTTGATTTTAGGTGCTCATTACCTACATAATCTTCTAACTTATTAGGTCTATATTTTTCAACCCACAATGAGTGGTTGTTTTCTTCTTGTTGATATTCAAACATAATTTTTTATTTTCCAGTTGAACCGAATCCGCCTTCGCCTCTTTCGGTATTTGATAATTCATCCACTTCTACAAACTCAATTGGTGGGTGGGGGATAATCATAATTTGTGCAATTCTATCACCTACTTTGTAATATTCATTTGGTTGAATTTCTTTAACTTTCATTTCATCATACATCCCTTCTCCGCCAAATATTTTATTAAATGTAGCTTGTAGTTCACCCCTATATCCACTATCAATTACACCAACTGAATTACTTAATTGTAACCCAGTCTTTCTAATTGATGAACGAGGAAATACCAATCCAACAAATCCTTCAGGTATTTCTAATGCGATACCAGTTCCATATGTAATTTGTTCCGGGGTATCTTTAAGGATTTCAGTTGCTACTAAATCCATTCCAGCATCACCTTCTTTGGCGTATGTTGGAATTACTGCATTAGGCTTGAGTTTCTTTATTTTCACTTGCATATTCATCCATTTTTTGTTCAAAGTTTTGAGAATCTTTTTGGAAATTTTTAATAGCTTCTCTTTGTTTCTCTCTCATATCTCTACCCTCATTTGTAAGTTCTCTAGCAAATATTTTAAATAGCTTACCAGTTTTTCCATTTTGGAAAGTGATATAAGAATCTTGTACATTTGTTATTGTAAAGATTACTTTTGGGTCTTCATCTTTATTTAACATATCATCTGTCCAAGCAAATACTTGCGGTTCATCTTCATCAAACTGAAAACACCATTCGCATTCTTCATACTTTTTTTGTTCTAATTTGGGTTCACCAATTAGTTCTAATTGTTGAGATTGATTTTCAACTTTTACTTCTTCTACTTTTTTTGTTTTTTTAGCCTTTGCCATATTATTTTGTTTTTATCTTCCTACTTCTGATAGGTATTTTGCTTTCATTTCTTCCCAACTAATTCCGATAGCATCTATGTAGAATAAGTGTTCAGGTTTAATTCTTCCTTCATCATGTAGTTTTGTATATCTACTGATTGCATGTTTTTTCCACCACTTATTAATATATTCAGTACCTTGCTTAAACTTATCTTTAAGAATTAATTGGTCTTCGGTAATTTTATCACAAAGGAAATCAGTACCATTTTCATACATCATAGCCATATACACACCTCTTTTAAATCCGTGATGATATTCAGTTGCTTTGATACCACACTCCTTAAAGATTTGTCCTAATATCTTTTGTTTGATACCACTAACAGGTCCGTTAGCTTCATATCCCATATTAGCACCATTACGAGCTCTTTCATCTGATATATTATCTTTGTACCATTCTGCACGATTTTCTTTTAACCATTGATGCCAAGGGTCATAATACTTATCATCCGGCTTAATACTAATCTTACCAGCTGATTCTCCTAACGTTTTGAATAGTGGAATACCATTGTATTGAGAGTGAATACCATATAGGGATGTTGTACCCACTGCTATAAGAACGTTTTCATATTTTTTCTTCCAATACTCCCTAACTTCAGGCACTGTAGTCATCATAGCGATTAACTTACCACCTAAGAAGTTATATCCTAAAGGTTGAGTACATACAATAGTTGAAGCGATAGTTGTGTTATTCAACTTACCTTTCTGAAACTTATCTTCTTTTGTCCAACCAATAAAGTTATCCCTCACACCCAACGCAGTTACATCGGATGCCAATGATATTTGTCCTAATAGTTTTCCGCTTGTTCTATCCTTTACATTAATCTTTACATTACGACCAGGGTTTGCTGTAAAATCCATTGTGTGAATCATACGTCTTACCGCTGCCCATTTAGTAGATTCCTTTGGGTCTTCCACAATCTCAACGTAAGGGTCTAACGATTCAATTTCTTTTATCGTTAGCTCCTTATCATTGATATTTGTTGGTTTCCATTGAGAGTCATAATACGATGCTATTTGGGCTTTAGACTGAATCATTGATGGCTCTTGCAACTCCACCCACTTTTTGTATAGTGTTTGTTCTTGCACAGACATCGTCATAAGATAGTCCATATTTTCTTTTAACTTTGCTTTTTCGGTATCAAAGTCAAAGACAGGTTTTTGTGGTTCAGTTTCCCAAAAGCTCATAATAATTATTTAATTTCTACTAAGTAATAGTTTGAAGTGTAATCACCATCGGTAAAAGAAGCATGTGCTAATCCTTTAGATGAGATTTTCAATGAAGATGATTTAGAACCTTTGTTAGCAGTTAAGATTGCTTTCAAATATTTTGCAGAAAATGCAATTGGTTCAACATCTTCTTTTGCTGTTGTTTCTACAGCGATTGAAATTCGGTTTGAGTTAATTGAAGAATAACCCAAAATGATTTCAGCTTTTTTATCCTTTACAGTAAATGTAAAAGTATCTGCATCTGCCAATGCACCTTTTGATTTAATAAACTTATTTACAAAGTCATCATTCAAAGTAACTTCTGCATCAAAAGCAGGTAATGCTTTCAAATCAGGTACTGCTGGGATAACAGATGGTGCTGCTAACATATATTGTACCTTAGTTCCTTTATCAGAGAACTTAACTGCTCCAGTTGTTTCTTCAACTGAAATTGCCTCATCCAATACACTCAACAATCCTTTTAATTGAGATGTAGTGTAAATACCAAACTCACCATTAGGGAAATCAGTTTCAGCAACTGTAACATCACCTAACAATGTTTTGTCATCAGAAATCATTCTTACCGATAAATTCTTATCATCGGATTTAATCATAACGGATTCAATCTCACCACCAAGGTTGTAACGATTGATAAAACCATCAAATTTGCTTTTGTTCATAATTGAAATTTTATATTTTAAAAGTTTATATTACACAAATATACGAAAAATACCTGAAACTACCAACTAAAATGAAAAGAATTTTTCAGCAGTTTTAGCAGCAGATAGTACCTCACCCCATCCTAATGCTCCATAAAAGTCCTCTAATTTCTTCAATAACTCCCTTTCAAAGATTTTATCATAATCAATGTATTGAGTTACCAATTCCATAATTTCAGGTGCATCATTATATCCCTTAAATCCAAGTCCTTCCAATCCATATGGATTTTGTTTTAGATACACCCATTTAATCTTATCACCATCTCTCATTGGTTCGTATTTAGATGGGCATTTAAAGTGTACCAACAATTGATTGTGAGCAATTGCTGCTTTAACGTGAGCCGGAGTACCAGATGCAAATTGGAACATTGCCGTTTGGTCTTTTTTCTTTGGAAGATATTTAGATAATTCTTTTACAGCGGAGTTCTTAGCAATTGAAGTTACATCCATAGTTACCAATGCTTTTTTGAAAGCCTGTATCTTATCAGTTAGTATTTCTTCATTATCACCTTTTAGAATTTGAATAAGAACCTCACCCATAAATTTACGGAATTCAGCTGGATATGATGAACGAACTACGTCCAACCCTTTAACATCCAATCTATCCATTGGAATACCATTCTCAGCCACAATCCATTGAGCGTATCTTTTCTTAGCAATCCAAATACCACTTCGAGATACGAACTCTTTCTTAATTTGGAATCTATGTTTTTCTTTTGCTACATTGAATATTTTTTCAGCCAACACATCATAAAAATTATTTAAGAAGTCTTGCGTTTCACCAGCAATACTATCTACTAATTTGGCAATTTCCGAATCTTCTTTTGTTTTCCAATCAGGAAATCTATGGTCTAAGATAGGTACTGCTGAAAAGAATACCGAATCCGTATCAATGTAAATGTTGTAATCACCACCTTTAGTTCCTAACTCTTTGTTGTACTTAATGTTAGCCATATCCGCAGTTGATTTAATTACGGTCTGACCTGTTAGTGTTACAGCCTCAGCGTTATCCACATCATAGAATCGGAATGCCGGCAAACCTAACACACCATAAAGAGAGTTCAAAAGAATCTTTTGTACAAGCTGTCTTTTCTTATAGAAAGCGTACTTCTCTTTGTCACCAGCTTCACCAAACTTCTTTTCCAACTTACGGAATTCAACACGCTGATTGAACCACAAATCCAAAATATCAGGAATACAACCAGGTTTATCAGTTTTATACAATACACCATTTGATGCTACCGAACATTTAGCTTCTTCAAATAGTTTCTTTAGGTTTTCTTT
>JACCEC011509574.1_pt1 | contig 12946 bp, 12 predicted proteins | sample 7450121 | NCBI WGS metagenome assembly JACCEC01 (sample SAMN15323455, study PRJNA562643) | freshwater metagenome | isolation source: river surface water | place: USA:Blue River Watershed | collected 2017-08-18 | reverse complement strand
TACCTGTTTGCAGAACCAAGGCACGGTCCTCCCGCGTCAGCTCCTTCCATTCACCGGAAGCCAATCCCGTCGCCGACAAAGAGAGCCCGCCCACCGCCGTCCGAATCAGCCTCAATGTGGGATGCCCAACACAAGCGGTCATCTTCCGAACTTGGTGATACTTTCCTTCCCTCAGTCGGAGCGATATCCACCAATCCGCCACGGTCTTCCGCACCCGCACCGGAGGAACTCGCGCTGGATGGTGCGGTTGTGGATCCAACACCACCGCCTCGCACGGCAAAGTACGTCGCCCCGCCAAAACGATCCCAGCACGCAGCCTCTCCATCGCGGCGGCATCCGGTTCTCGCTCGACCAGCGCATGGTACTCGCGCCAGTGCCCCCGCTCGGGATGTAGCAATGCAGCATTCAAAGATCCCTCATCCGACAGCAGCAACAACCCCTCCGAATCTGCATCCAGACGGCCAATCGGATACACCCGCGGTGGAAACCCAAACGCAGCGAGTGTTCCCCACCGACTGCCAGACTCCGGCGTGAACTGAGAAAGCACGCCGTACGGCTTATGAAACGCCAACAGCATCCCGGATCAGGGATTCGCCGGACCGAACCCCTCAGCCGCAGTCCCGTCCTCCTTCAGTTTACCCGTCACCCACAAAATACCGCGCGCGACCAAATCAAGATACTCCTTCGTTTCAACCACCTCATTGCCATGCCCTAACGTTGTTGAGAAGGAACGTATTTTGCCATTCTGGTTAACCCACACAATCGGATGCTCCTGCTTAGTGTCCTCCCCATAGGCCTTCGCCAACGCTACCGCCGTATCATGAAACTTCTCCACCTTGTACAACTCGTCCCCCTTGGGCGTCACCCATCCGTCGGGAAAACCCCGCATCACCGGATGAGTTGCCTGCAACAACCGCACCGTTAAGGGACGGTACTTCTCGTGGCTCGTGCTTTTTACACCAATCAGCTCACGCCATTGGTCCGCAGCTTCCGACATCCGGTAACTGTGCATGGAGCAATGCAGAAACACCGCTGGCACCCCCGCCTTGTGCGGAGCCGTAATCCGTTCGAGAAAATCCACCTCCTTCACCGCGCCATAACACTCGGAATGGACCACCAAATCATAGCCTTTCGCCCAGTCAGCACTGGCATACACCGACGCCTTGTGCTCGCGCGTCGCCGCCTCCTTCGCGTCGTCATGCCGAATCGTAAACGCCGCGTTAATCCGCTTCGAAACGCCCTCCGAGATCAGCTTTTTCTGAACGGTGTAGTCGTGGCAGCAACCGCCGCACACCATCAACACCTTCAACGCCGCCGGACGCTCCGCGCTAAGTCCTGACAACGGACACACCGCAACCATCAATGCCAATACTGAAAGAAATCGTGTCTTCATGAGGGGAGATAATCCCCGTATACCATCACGAACGAGTCTCTTTGTCATCCGCTCAGCCCCGCCGAGCCACCACTCCCATGTCACCCGACGCACTTCCCATCCACGAACTCCGCACAAACTTCCGCGAAACCCTCGCCGCACACTCCAGAGTCATTCTCCAAGCACCCACCGGTTCCGGAAAATCCACGCAAATACCCCAGTTCATCTTGGATGACAAACTCGCCGGTTCTGGGGAAATCCTCGTCCTTCAACCGCGCCGCCTCCCGACTCGAATGCTCGCTCAACGCGTTGCCTCCGAACGACGCCAACGCCTCGGCGACGAAGTGGGCTACCAAATCCGGATGGACCGCGTTGCATCCGAACGCACCCGCATCCGTTTCATCACCGAAGGTATCCTCCTGCGCATGATGCTTTCCGACCCTTTCCTCGAAGGCGTCGGATGTATTGTTTTCGATGAGTTTCATGAACGCCACCTTCACGGCGACATCTCCCTCGCCCGTGCCGTCGCCCTCCAAGAGGAGCTCCGCCCAGACCTCAAACTCGTGGTGATGTCCGCCACGCTCGACACGAAAACCCTCGAACATTACCTCGCCCCCTGCCGCGTCCTCCAATCCGACGGCAGAATGTTTCCCGTCGATATCCAATACCTCTCTTCCACTCGCGCTGATGTCCCCATCTGGGAAATGGCAGCCCGAGCCTTCGAGGAATCGGCGGCAACCCACGCGGGTGACGTCCTCGTCTTCATGCCCGGGTCCTACGAGATAAACCGCACCATCGAAGCCCTTTCCCACACCGCAGCCGCAAAATCTTGCGTGGTTCTTCCCCTGCACGGAGAGCTGCCGCCCGACCTTCAAGACGCAGCGGTCAATCCCAATGCCCGCCGTAAAATCATTGTCTCCACCAATGTCGCCGAAACCTCGCTCACCATCGACGGAGTTCGCTGGGTCATTGATTCGGGCCTCGCCCGCATCGCCCGCTTCGACCCCTACCGAGGCATTAACACCCTGTACGTAGAACGTATCAGTCGCGCGGCAGCCGACCAACGTGCTGGTCGCGCCGGTCGAACAGCAGCCGGGACGTGTATCCGCCTTTGGACCGAACGCGACCACGACCAACGCGCGCCGCGAGAACTACCCGAAGTCCGCCGCCTCGATCTGGCGGAAGTCCTCCTCAACCTGAAAGCCGCCGGCTTCAATGATCCCAATGCGTTCCGCTGGATTGAGCCGCCCGATCCCAAGGCGCTCGAGAATGCCGTCCGCCTGCTCTCGGACCTCGCAGCGCTGGAGCCAGACGGATCACTCTCTGAAACCGGACGCCGCATGCTCCCATTCCCAGTCCACCCGCGATACGCAAAACTCCTCCTCACCGCAGCCGACCTCTCGTGTGTGCCCGACGCCGCCGCCATCGCCGCACTGACGCAAGGCCGACCTCTTCTCCAACGCGGACTTCCGCGCGATGTTGAACGCCAGCGCGACGCCATTCTGGGCGAGGAAACGCAATCGGACCTCCTCTATCAACTGCGCGCGCTTCGATTCTCTGAGCAGAGCCGATTCGATATCGGGACGCTACGCCCGCTCGGCATCCATGCGGGCGCCGCTCGGGAGGCCTCGGCGCTGGCGAAACAATTTTTGCGCCTCGCATCAAACGAAGGCCTTTCGACGAACACCGGAACGAGCTCGGACCAATCAATCGCCCGCTGCCTGCTCGCCGCTTTTCCCGATCAGGTGGGCATCCGTAACGATCCCAATATTCGACGCTGTCACCTCGTTCACAACCGGCGCGGAACTTTGGCCAAAGATAGTGCCATCGAGCCAACCGGATTGTTCATTGCGAGCGAAATCCGTGAGACTGAAACGCGGACCGCTGATCGGGAGGTGCAACTCGGAATGATTACAAGCATCGAGGAAGAATGGCTTCGGGAGATGTTCCCAAGCCACCTCCGGGAGACGACACTGGCCATGTTTGATGCCGTTCAGCGCCGCGTGATTGCGCGTCGCGAAACACGCTTCATTGATCTCACGCTTCGTAGCAAAGACTCCGATTCCGTTCCGGAAAGCGAGGCAGCGCAACTACTCGCCGTTGAGGTGGAATCAGGACGTTGCGTGATAAAGGCGTGGGACGATGCCGTCGAAGCATGGATCCAGCGGGTCAACCTCGCCGCCGAACAGTTTCCCGAATGGCAGATCCCCGCCATTACCGCCCAAGATCGCACTGCACTCATCGAACAAATCTGTTTTGGAGCCACCTCCTACCGAGAGATCAAGGAACGAGAAGTCTGGCCAACCCTCCGGTCTTGGTTATCGCCAGCCCAAAACCACACGATGGAACAACTCTTCCCCGAAAGACTGGAAATGCCCAATGGACGCAAATTCAAAATCCAATACAGCGGTCCAAATAGCCCCTCCATCGCAGTCCGTATCCAAGACCTCTTCGGCGTGAAGGGAGAACTGCGCATCGCAAACAACCGCATTCCTCTGGTGATTCAGGTCCTCGCTCCCAGCCAACGCCCGATTCAAATCACGCGCGACCTCACCACATTCTGGAAAGACAGTTATCCAAAAATCAGAACCGAACTCTTCCGAAAATACCCCAAACACGATTGGCGCGAGAATCCACTCGCATAAATATCCCGCCCCCAACGCAAATCGAAATCCTGCTCCTGAGCCCGTCTAAACTTTCGGCAGTGTCACCCGCTGACGCTGTCCTTGGTACTTCCCCTTTCGCGTCCGGTAAGACGTCTCGCACGGCTCGCCACGGAAAAACAACATCTGAACCACCCCTTCATCCGCGTAAATACGGCAATCCGCGGCACTACTATTGGAGAACTCCAGCGTCAGATGCCCTTTCCACCCCGCCTCCGCAGGCGTCACATTCGCGATGATGCCGCATCGGGCGTATGTACTTTTACCAACGCAAATCGCCGTCACATTTGCAGGCAAATGAAGCTGCTCGACCGCCACGCCCAATCCATAACTGCGCGCCGGCAAAATGAAGTAGCGACCTGACGCATCCTCCTGCAAAGGAGTCGATTCAAGGTTTCGTGGATTGAACTCTTTAGGGTCTACCACCGTTCCAGGAACATGCCTAAAAATCAGGAACTCACGCGAGGATAACCGTAAATCATACCCGTAACTGGACGGTCCAAAAGAAAGCACCGCCCTCCCATCTTCCGCATAGCGAACCAGTTGAGATTCAAACGGAGAAATCATCCCTTCCGCGGACAATTCTCGAATATTTCGGTCACTCAAAATCATGCCGCATCTTGCTTTCGAAGCCTCCCCTCGCGCGAGGCCTTTCTGCCACCGCCCGCCGCTCCCCTTGGATCAATGACCCTCCGCCTCAGACCGCCTCAGACCACCTCAGAAACCCGCGCGGAAGTGCCGGGGAGGGGACTTGAACCCCTATGCCTTGCGGCGCCAGATCCTAAGTCTGGTGCGTCTGCCAATTTCGCCACCCCGGCTTCAACAAATGCCAGACCGGCAAACGTCAAAACAACACGCGCGACTCTATTCATGCGCACTCACCAATCAACCGCTGTTTTCAAGCAATCCAACGAATCACCAGACCAACACCCATCACCCCGTCCCGCTCATCCGGCGATCCGCGTCGCCCCCCGTCAACTCTCCCTCCGACACGCTCATCACCACCGTCGCCACTGCGTTCCCCGCAAGATTTGTCAAAGCTCGGCACTCACTCATAAACCGATCAATCCCCACCAGAAGCGCAAGCGATTGAACAGGCACCGACGGCACCGCTGCTAACGTCGCCGCTAGCGTGATAAATCCCGACCCAGTCACCCCACTCGCCCCCTTCGAGGTGACCATTGCGACCAATAAGAGCGTTACCTGCTCTCGCAACCCCAGAGGTGTATCCGTCGCCTGAGCGAGAAAGACTGCCGCCATCGTCATGTAAATGTTCGTACCGTCTAAATTGAAACTGTAGCCAGTCGGAATCACGAATCCCACCGTCGAGTCGCGACACCCCAACGCCTTCAGCTTACGCAGTAAACCCGGTAAGGCCGTCTCCGAGGAACTCGTCCCCAACACAAGCAAAAACTCCTCCCTCAAATACCCAATCAACCGCCAAACACGAAAACCGTTCGCACGGCAAATTCCCCCCAGCACCCCTCCAACAAAAACCAGTGAAGTCCCGTAAAACCCCACCATCAACCAGCCCAGTTTACTCAACGATCCCAACCCAAAACTCCCAACGGTAAACGCCATCGCCCCAAACGCGGCCAAAGGAGCCAACCGCACCACCATCCCCATCACTCGGAAAAATATCTCTCCCGCAATATCCATCACCCGTAGGGCGCCATCCTTTCGCGCGCCCATCGACGAAACGGCGAATCCCGTCAAAACCGCCACAAACAGCACCTGCAAAAGATCCCCTCCAGCAAGCGCTCCGATAAAGGAGTTCGGAATCAATCCCAACACAAAATCAACAAAGCCTTGTCCCCCCTTTGCCTTCTCCGCAAACGCCGCCCCAACCGCAGGATCCAACGCGGAAGGATCCACATGAAACCCCACACCCGGCTTCAACCAGTTAACCACCAATAGCCCAACCATCAGAGCCACGGTGGACACCACCTCGAAATACAAGAACGTCTTCACTCCCAATCGCCCAAATCCCTTCCGCTGACCCGACCCCGCAATCCCCTGCGCCACCGTGATAAACACAATCGGAGCCACTAACATCTTGATGAGCCGAACAAACCCGTCTCCCAGCGGCTTCAACGCCTTGCCCTGCTCCGGAAAAAGGCTCCCGAAGAAAATCCCCAGTCCTACCGCCAACAAAACCTGAACGTACAACCGCCGGTACCACGGCTCCCTTTGATGCGCATCCTCCATCGCTCACCGAGGGGCACAATCCGCGCCACTCACCCCCCTACGGACGACCATCTAAACGAAGTCCCAACCTCACCACATTTCCCGCCAGATACTCCCTCACCGTCATCCGGCGCTTGCCCTCCATCTGAACCCCCCGCAACCAAACAAGCCTACCGCCGCTCGCAACACCAATCGCATCACCCTCCAAACAAATCACCTCCGCATCTACAGCCCCGACCACATCGCCCCCCAAAACCGCATCAAAAACCTTGCACTTCGCAAAGCGCCCCAAGCCGTCGGGCATCCAAAAGTAACTTCCGGGCCAAGGCTCGTAAGCCCGAATCCGGCGCACCACGCCCTCCGCACCACGCCCCCAATCAATCAAACCATCTTCCCGCTCCAGCTTCCGAGCGTAGGTCGCCAACGCCCCATCCTGTCGTTCACGCGGCGCATCCCCCCCTTCCAACTTCCTCAGCGCCTCAGCAAGAAGCGGCGGAGCCAAATCCCCAAGCCGGTCGTGCAGCATCCCCCCCGTCTCGTGGGCCAAGATTTCCGTCCGTCCCGATAACAACACATCCCCCGTATCCAATCCCTCATCCATGTACATGACGTCGACGCCCGTATGCGTATCCCCCGCATCAATCGCCGCCTGAATCGGCGCAGCCCCGCGATGCCTCGGCAACAAGGACGCATGAAGATTTAAGCACGCCACCCTCGGTAAATCCAAAACTGCGCGAGACAGAATCTGACCGTACGCCATGACCACAAACACATCCGCCTGAAACGCGCGCAACTGTTCCACCACACCCTCGTCCCGAAGCCGGCGCGGTTGCAAAACTGGCACCCCAGCAGCCAATGCACACAGTTTCACCGGCCCCGCCACAACCTCCTGCCTACGCCCCACCGGCTTGTCAGGCTGCGTGACCACCGCAACCACCACGTGCGGACCAGCCAACAAATCACGCAACATCGGCACCGCAATCTCCCCCGTCGCCATGACCAACACTCGATACATACAAGTAGCGTAACCCTCCCCCAAAATCCCATCCCCTACGGATTCGCAAGGATTTCAGAGAGAATCTGGTGCGCAACCGCCACGGGCGCTTGGGTTGCGTCAATATGGCAAACTTTCGATTCGCCGTAATATTCCAAAACCGGCTTCGACTCATTCTCGTACGTCGTCAAACGCTTACGAATCACCTCGTCATTTGCATCATCAAAACGGTTCTCCTTCACCGCCCGCTTCTTCAACCGCGTAATCAACGCCTCTCGATCCGGACACGTCAGGTGAAACACCCGACGTACATCGATCACATTAGTCATAATCTCGGCCTGCTCCCGATTCCGCGGGATTCCATCCAAAACCAGCGCATCGATGTCCGGCTTAAACTTGTGCAAACCCACCATATCCCCAATCACCGCCATCCAAAGCTTCACGGTAATCTCATCCGGAACCAACTGACCGCGACTCGAATACTCCAAGAAAGCTTGGCCCACCGGCGTCCGAGTGTCCAACGAGCGAAAAACGTCACCACAGGCGCAGTGGAAAAACCGCGGAATCGCGCCAAGGATTTTGCCCTGCGTTCCTTTGCCGGCGCCGGGCGCCCCGAAGATGAGATACGTGCGGTATTTCATACAAATGTCACCGAAGCCTGAACGGCCCCTTCCAAGCCCGTCAACCCAAAGCACCCAAACTCCGGAACCCCGCCCAGCCTACGACTTCTTCGCCCTCATGCGCTTCACCCAAAAATACGCGAGCAAAACCAAAACCAAGCCCAACACACCCTTCTGAACCAAGACCACGTTCTCCTTCAGCATCTCCAAACGATCCGCGAGAAAATACCCTGCCGCAGCGAGGCCCGTACCCCAAACCAAGTGGCCCAACCCGTTCACCAAAAGAAACGTCCCCCACTCCATCTTCTGGATCCCCCAGAAAATCACGCTCGGATACCGAATCCCGTAAATAAACCGCGCCGCAAACAACTGAAACGCCCCCATCCTGCGCGCAATCGCCTCAACCCGAGGCCCAAACTTTTGGTACGCCGCATTTCCTCGAATGCGGTCCGCCCCGCTCCGTGACAACCAGAACAGGACCCCGTCGTGAACCAAAGCCCCTGCATACGCGCCAGCCACCCCAACAAAAAAACCGAACTTACCCAAACCCGCCGAAGCACCCACCACCAGAAAAAGGATGTCCGTCTCCAATAAACCCCACACAAACGCCGCCAACGGTCCGTAGGTTGCCAAAAGTTGACCAAGTTTTTCCTGCATAAAAGGGGAGAAAGATCGACGGACACCCCAACGGGTTTTGCCCCGGATGGCAAGGCACCTCCAGCGACATTTTCACGGCGCCGCACCTAAACACACTTCGCCAGAACTGCCATCAACCGGTCGATGTCAGCCCACCGATTGTAGCCGTGCACCGCCACGCGAATCCGTCCCGCATGGTGCATCACCTCAACCCCCGCCTCTCTCAACTCAGCCGCCATCCGTTCCGATTGCCCGTGCCGGAAAGCCACAATCCCCGACGGGTTCTGCCCCGACCAATCACACAAAGGCGCCAACCCCAGCGTTCTCAACCCGGAATCCACGCGCGCAACCAGAGGATCCGCATGCGCCGCAATCGCCGAAATCCCCACACTCTCCACATACCGCAACGCCGCATCCAACGCATACAACGCCACAAAGTTCGGCATCCCCACAGAAAAACTCGCGGCCCCCCGCTTCGTCAAAGCGCGCTCAAACCGATCCGCATCGAACGCGTTCGTCACGTGATACCACCCCCCAGCCCGCGTCGTCAGCCGCTCCGCACCCGACTCCGGAACCCCAACCACACACCCGCCATGAATCCCCAACGTCCACTTGTGCGTGCTCGAAATCAAAATGTCCGCCCCCGGACAATCCAACGCCACACGCCCCAATGCCTGCGTCACATCCACCGCCACCACTGCCTGCGGCGCCAACGCACGAACCGTCCGGATAAAGCCCCCCCAATCCAGTCGATGTCCGTTGTAAAAACTCACGAGCGACACCTGTACGATACGCGTCGAAGGCCCGAGTAAGCCCTCCAACTCCGTGACTCGCAACGCTCCCGCCACAGAGCGCCAAACCCTCAACACGGGCGGAACCGCCATACGCTGCCACGGCGTCGTTCCCGCAGGAAAATCGAGATCCGAAACCACCACCTCATCTCGAGAGCCAAACTCCATCGCCGAAGCCAAAAGGTTGTATGCCTCCGAACTGCATGAACAAAACGAAACTTCATCCCTTCGCATTCCAACCATCCGCGCCGCAACCTCGCGACACCGCTCCACCGCCCCAAAATGCCCGTCTCTGCCCCGCATCCCTAACGATTTATCGCGCAAATAATCCTCAACCGCCTCATGCACCGCCACCGGCGGAACACTCTCCGCCGCCGTATTCAAATACGCCAATCCCTCCAACGAAGGAAAATCCCGCCGCAGTGATGCATCGTCCAGCATACCCAGTCCCTCAGCAACTTTCGCCCCCACCCAACCTCACGCACGCGCCCCAACAACAATTGCCCGAAAAACAATCTTCAACGCCTCAGTTCTGCACTCGCCCTCGAAACTCACTCTGCAACTTCGACTTCAACCCCTGCAACTCCGCCTTTCTCCGCTCCTCCATGTCTTTCCGAATAGCAGCCTCCACTCCCTTGCGCTCCTCCATGTACCTCCTCGCAAACATCTTCTGATCCTCTGGTGACAGCGCCAACCCCTCGCATGCCTGTGCAATCTCCTCCTGCACCTTCTTCCGAAAAACCTCCTCGCGATTTCTCAACGCCTGCTGCTGATCCACACTCATCTCCGACCACTTCTGCAGGTTTTCAAACACTCGCGCCCGCTGCTCCTCCGTCAACCCCCGCAACCATTTCCGCATCCCCTCAAGATCCGTCACTTTCCCCGCTTTTTTTGTCTTTTCGCCCTTTTCGCCCTTCTCCGGCTTGTCTCCTTTTTCAGCTCCTTTTTCTGAAGGCTTTTCCACCTTCTCTGAAACTAACGCAGCCGTCCCTGACTCACCAACCCCAGAGGCACCGCTGAGCAAACTCCCACACAACAAGCTGACAAAAAAAAGGCGTTTCATCTCAGATCAAATCATGACTCCCCAAGCCTCAGTGTCACCCCAGCATCCAGAACCGATCCTACCGCACCGATGTCTCAAGCCACAGCGCATGCACATCGGTCTCCAACAACTCATCCAAGTTCGCGATCAAAAACTGGTCTCCGCCGCCCAAATCAATCCCGTGAACTTCCGCAAGGCTGGCCAGAGCATTTACTTCCGCATTCACTCCGTTCGAAGAAGCGAACATCAACGCCGCCCCAGAAACCACCAAAGCCGCAGCCACCCCCACTAGGCTCCCCCAAATCGCAGCGCCCCGAAAGTTAACGCGGGTTAAAACCGCCGTCTCTCTGGCAACGAACCCCATCACCCCGCTCACCAAACGCTCCGTGCGATCCCTTTCAATGCGCTCCCCCTGCTGCCCCAGCCCCAGCACGCTCCACATCTCGTCACCCCGAGGAAAAGGGTCATCTGGCTGGTGTCGCGTCTTCATAGATTCTTTCCGATTTCCGAGAATCTAACACGACTCACCACGAAAAGTTTCGCAGGATGCCAAAAAAACCGCCGCCACTTTCCAAAACCCACACGCCCCATCTGTGCATCAACCAGCCCCCGTGCAGGGTTCCATCACCCCAAAAAAAAAGCGCCGAGCGAACTCGGCGCCTCCCTCGCGAGAAACCCGCCCGACTACGCCCCCACCTCAGCGCGCGCATCAGCAGCCAGCGCCGTCGACAGGTACCTTTCCCCCGTCGAACACGCAACCGTCACAATCAGCTTCCCTTTGTTCTCCGGACGCTTTGCCAACTCCACCGCCGCCCACACATTCGCTCCCGACGAAATCCCCGCCAAAATCCCCTCCTCCTTCGCCAACCTCCGCGCCATCGCAAAAGCATCATCGTTCGAAACCGTGATGACCTCGTCCACCACCGGTAGATGAAGATTGTTCGGCACGAAACCAGCCCCAGTTCCCTGAATCTTGTGCGGACCAGGCTTCACCGGTTCACCCGCCAACGTCTGCGAAATCACTGGAGAATCTTTCGGCTCCACAGCCACTGCCCGCATCCCCGGACGCCGAGGCTTCAACGCTTCCGAACAACCAGTCAACGTGCCGCCCGTTCCAACGGCAGCCACCAAAATGTCAATTTTTCCATCCGTGTCCTCCCAGATTTCCTCCGCAGTCGTCCGTCGATGAATCTCCGGATTCGCCTCGTTGTTAAACTGCTGCGGAGTCCACGCGTTCGGCGTGGCAAGCCGAAGCTCCTCCGCCTTCGCAATCGCGCCCTTCATCCCCTCGGAGCCAGGCGTCAAAACCAACCGCGCTCCCAACATCGCCAATAACGTCCGCCGCTCCAATGACATCGTCTCCGGCATCGTCAAAATCAGTTTGTACCCCTTCGCAGCACAGACAAACGCGAGCGCAATACCCGTGTTGCCACTCGTCGGCTCGATAATCACCGTGTCCTTGTTGACCAAGCCCGCCGCCTCCGCAGCCTCAATCATGGCCATCCCAATCCGGTCCTTCACACTCCCCAACGGATTAAAAAACTCGCACTTCAACGCAATCGTCGCCTCCAAACCCTTCGTGATGTGATTCAACTTCACCAACGGCGTGCGCCCGATGGTCTCAACGATGTTTTGATAGATTTTACCCATAGGTCGAAAACCGGAATTCTCTCCCCGCTCAACCGGATTGCAACCCTGCTCTCCACTCGGACAAATCGTCGGGGCGGTCGCGTTGACTTGCCCGAACCACAAACCTAGTGTCTTCCGCTCTCGCACCATGTCGGCTTCCCACAAAATCAACCTGCTTTTCGTCTGCACAGGCAACACCTGCCGCAGCCCCATGGCAGAAGCCGTCTTCAAGGAGGCCTTCCGCGACCATCCCGATGTCGAAGTCACCTCGGCAGGTGTGGCCGCTTACGAAGATGGCCCTGCAAGCGCAAACGCCATCGCAGCAGTTCGTGAACTTGGCCTCTCGCTCCAAGGACATCGCTCCCGACAACTCGGCAAGCGCCTGATTAAGGACGCCACGCTCCTGCTCTGCATGACGGAAAGTCATCGATCTGCTGTCAGGAATCTCGCCCCAGAGTCCGTTGAAAAAACCTTCCTTGTCGGAGAGTTCCTCCCCGGCGCCAGCGAATCCAGCACCCGCCCCAAGGATGTGAGCGATCCCTTCGGACAAAACCTCGCCGCCTACCGAAGGACCTGTGAGCAAATCCAACAGGCCATTCCCGCGCTTCGCGACTACATCGACCTGCTTCGCGAGTCCCCTTTTCCTCCCAAAAACGCAGCCTCACGGCGCAAAAACAAAAGCGAAACGATCCACGCCTCTGACACAACCATGAGTAACGAGAACCACACCGCCACCCCCGTTCAACCCGTTCCCGGCCACCCACTCCGTATCGCCATCGGCGCCGATCACGGTGGATTCGATCTCAAACAGGCCGTCCTCTCTCACCTGAACCTCAGTGGCCTCCTCGTCTCCGACTTCGGCGCTTATAATGCCGAGAGCGTCGACTACCCCGACTTCGCTCAAGCCGTCTGCAAAAGCGTGGCCGCCGGCGAATCGGATTTCGGAATTCTCGTCTGCAAAAGTGGAATCGGCATGAGCATCGCCGCCAACCGCTTCGCCGATATCCGGGCT
>JACCEC011278517.1_pt1 | contig 12948 bp, 8 predicted proteins | sample 7450121 | NCBI WGS metagenome assembly JACCEC01 (sample SAMN15323455, study PRJNA562643) | freshwater metagenome | isolation source: river surface water | place: USA:Blue River Watershed | collected 2017-08-18 | reverse complement strand
GGGCAGTTCGGGCCTGTTGAAAAGGATCAGTTGCAGTCCCCTGCTGCTCAAAAGGATTTTGAGCCAGCATATGCATCGCCGAGCAGCCGGTTTACCTGGTGATCGGTTCGTCACCCATCCGCCGCCCGATTTATGACACACACAACAGTTGCCTGCTCAAAACCAGTCTGCTGAATTTACTGACGCATCAGGAACGCACTGGGAAACCAGTGCTGCCAACCGGGGAAAGAGAAATCCGACGGTGGCTGAAGGGCGAGTGCCTTTCGATGTGCAGCGGGGAGAAATCCGCTGAACAAAAATCTCTCCGCGCCTTCACCGCCGCTTCCTGATTGGACTCGGCGGTTTTTTGTTGCCTCGGTCCCTGATGCGCCAACGCCTCAACGCACCATGAATAACACGAAAATATCCACACGCATCGGGAACAATCCAAGCCACCAACTCTGTCAAAACAACGGCGTGTGCTCACGAGACTGAAGAGCCAGCTCGTCGTTTTCGATCAAGGAAGCCCAATTTTCATCCATCAAATAAAGGCACTCCGCTCCCCAAAACTCGCACCTTATGAATCGCCGTGATTTTCTCTCGATCCTTGGAATCTCTGTTGGCTCCGTTCTGATTCCTGCGCCTGTGGCAAGACTGATCCGTGATACCTGCGTCCTACAGGAGAAGCCATTGATAACCCCGCCCGCTTCCCTCAATTGCTCCCTCATTTACGCCATTCGTGAATACCGGGACTACACGCTGCACTATGGCGATCCCGATCAGGAACCCGACGTCCCTACGTGGGGGGAGTTCGCGCAAGATCGTGGCCTAGATTTGGACGATCCCAAAGACCGACTCGCGTTTTTAGAGGAGTTCTTCGGCTGGTGCCCTTCCGACGGGACCAGAAAACCAAGAATCCCGGTGGATCGCCCGATCACCGGTTGCGCTTTAGATCATTATTTGGAGTGGGACTACGAGTTGAGGGAAAGCCCCATGGCCTTGGCTTACTCATTCCTCTCAAATCTCCCCCTTAGTGATTCGCCGCAAAAATTGACTGGCGATCCTCTCGGTCGCCTCCGTTTCATTGAGGGGGACCACCCTGGCTCTAATTTGACCTATGTGCGGGCACCTGACTTAGCAACGCTCGCGTGCCTCCAGCATCGCTTGAACGAATTAAACACCGACGTTCAAATCGAAATTCAAGACGCCTGCCGGCAGGCTCAGCAAAAATGCCGGCTCTATCCAAAATCCCATACCACGATTCATAAACATGCCCACGACGCGCGCGTAAAATTCCTCCGTGGCCTCTCCAAAGAACACCATCCTCATACACGAATACTTCATGGCAATTTTTGTTGGTCCGCTTCGTGAATCAGGCTGAGCGCCTGATTTTCCAACTGCACCGCGTGAACTTATTGAAGAATTGCGGGATTCCTTCGCCATCAAAAAAAGTGGCGGATCACCGCATTTTCGCCGCAGCACATGGCTCAGTCTCTCCCGAAAAACGGCCATCTGCGCGGAACCTTATTGGGGGCCAATAACCCGCTGCTTTCACAGCTTTAAATGCAGCGCTTCAGGAATATCCCGCCTCCCAACCATCGGAAAGATCAAGAGGCCGTTCCTGTCCTCGAGACAAAGACGGGGCGCATGAGTCCCACGCTAATTACACCGGCTCAGAAACTTCGATTTCAGCTTTTTCATAGCGGAATTTCTTCACTAAATCTCTGAGTTCCCTAGACATATCCTCAAGTTCAATGGCTGCCCGTTGACTTTCCGCAGCGCCTTGCGATGTGGATGAAGCAGCCTCAGCGACCCCCTCAATATTCCTGGCGATATCTCCACTCCCAGCGGCAGCCTCGGTGACGTTTCGGCTGATGTCGTTAGTGGTTGCCGTCTGCTCCTCCACCGATGTGGCGATCACGTTGGATATTCTATCTATATTCAAGATAACTTCACTGATTTTCGAAATTGCAGCTACAGCGTCGCCGGTGCTGCTTTGAATCGCCTCCACCTTGCGTGAAATCTCACTCGCTGCTGTGGCGGTGGCCTTTGCCAGCGTTTTCACTTCGTTTGCAACAACGGCAAACCCTTTTCCTGATTCTCCAGCACGCGCAGCCTCAATGGTCGCATTCAGAGCCAGCAGATTTGTTTGTTGGGCAATGGAAGTTATTAAATTAATCACCTTTCCGATTTCGGAACTTGATTCTCCGAGCGTTGAAATCGTCGCTTGAGTCGCGTTTGCAATCTCGACTGCATTGTTTGCCACACGAGCGGACTCCACCGCGTTCTTAGCTATTTCGTTAACTGATGCAGACATTTCCTCAGATGCAGCCGCAACTGTTTGTAAATTTCTTGAGACCTGTTCTGCAGCCGCAGAAACAGAATTGGACTGCGCAGCAGTTTCAGAAGCTGTTGCACTCATCTCAGTGCTTAAGGAGGACATCTGCTGAGAGGAGGCTGCAAGCCGGGCGATAATTTTAGAAAAAGCAGCGATACTTTCTCGAAAGGACGCAAGCAATTGGCTCAATCCATCACCCACCTGCCCGATGGCGTCAGTGCCCGACACCGTGATGTCTTCCGTCAGGTCACCCTCCGATGCGAGGTTCACAGAAGCCAGAATCGCCTGCACTTTTTTCTGCAACTCAATTGCTTCCTCCTTGTCGCGCAAAGCTTTCTTCTGGTTTTCCGCGACTTTCTCCCAGTCGACGACATCCTGCAGAAGTACGCTCCGAATCGAAGCAACCATCCGGTTAACCGAGGAGGCCATCTGGCCTATCTCGTCATCAACATCATGCAAAAGCTCTTGCCTGAAGTCACCACCTGCGACCCCATCAAGAACTTCAGCGGTTTTCTTCATGGTTTTGATGATCCCATTGGAAACAGAGCGCGAAAGCCAAACGACGCCCAACCCGAGAAAGATCAGAAGCCCAGGCATCACCATGTTCGCTCTTCCCACTACAAAACTTGCGTCCTCCTCCCGCGCAGTTGTGAATGCACTCGCTTTGTCAACAAGGTTAAGAATCGCCGAAAGGTGGCGCTCGTACAAAGGCCGAAGCTCGTCATTAACCAAAGCCGTCGCTTTCGCAGTATCACCTGACTTCACGGCTGGGATAAATTTAGTATCTCGAATTTTAAAGAAATCACGGGCTGGCGGTGCAGCGTCCTCAAGCAGCAACTTGAGCATTTCCGGATCCGGCATGTTTTTTTCCCAGAAAGCTAGCCTAGTCTCAAAATCATCTTTGAGCTGCTGCCCCTTCGCAATAATCCGTTCACGATGTTCTTTCTGCTCTACATCAAGAATTTCCATCGTTAGTGCATAAGCCTCCAGGATGTACTCCGGTGGGGGGAGAATGTCTGCCTGAAGATCCTTCCCTAGGGCGATCACCTTGTACCGAGGCCCGTTTACTTTGACATCCCGAAGAGTAAGCAAGCAATAAGATCCAAAGGCGATGAAACCAAAAATGAAGCAAGCAATGAGTAAGTTGAACTTTCCCCGGAGTGACAGTCGAATCATAGAACCCTAATAATTCGCGTATTAGAAGGTCGCATGTCAATAGCACATTAAAGATGCTCCGTGGTGTAATATTCGCACTCTCGATGGGTGCGTAGAATGCACCGTGGAGTCTAACATTTTCTCTTTCACACCCTCTGTTTACGACATTGACAATCGCGCTTCAAACCAGCCCGGGTCAGCTCCCTGTTCTCGACTTGATTCCGTATGCAAAGCACCCAGCCTGCAACCCACAAATCTTATGACCAAGACCATCAGCATTTGCGACGAGAGAGCTTATATGCAAACGCTGGAATAACCGCCCCATGCTCTCCATTTTTCTTGCTGCTGTCTCCGCACACGATCACCTGACGCCCATTCAGAAGGAGATTCTTCGCCAGCCCGCGCCGCCACCGATAGAATATCGGTTTAGCTTTGATTTGCCTGCGGGACCTCAGTTCACCGAGGGGGAGAAAGAGGCGCAACGCTCGCGCGGTCGTGAAGTCATTCCAAGGGTGATGCAATCCTTTAAAAGCGGCGAAGCCGCCATCCGAATTCCACCGGGCGACTACCGCTTCGGTCAGGAGCACTACGAGGGTGCGAAAGTGATCTTTCCTTTAAGTTTTGAAAAAATGCGGCGCGATGCTGCGCATCCCTTTTTGATTGATGCAAGCGGTGCGACCTTCTGGTTCGATCTGGATAACAGACAGATGCCGCCGGGACATCGTTGCGTGTCTTTTCGCGAGTGCAGCAACATCGTGCTTCGGGGTGCAATCATAGACCGCGGTACGCGCGGCTGCATCGAGGGCCGCATCACTCGGATCGACCGCGAGGGTAATCGTTTCGAGATCCAGCCAACGCCCGGCATCGTCGTGCCAACCGACTACAAGGGCGGTGAGGAGCAGCGGCTGTTGCCCTTCAAAAGCGACGGTCGCTTTTGCGTGCCGCTCTACGACCTTCAAGCTGGGGCACGCAAGCTGCAGTACGATAACATCACTGCCTCCGCGAACGGCCGCTACTGGATTAACATGCGAGAGCCCGAGTTGATGCATCGCCTCCACGACGCAGACTGGGAGCGTGCTTATGGCGAACTCGGTGTATTGCGCGTGGGCGACGGTCTCTGCTGTCTATACACCACCGCTGGAGCCGTTGTGATCGAAGACTCGGCGAACATCACTCTGCATGGTATACACGTCTATGTGACCAAGGGTGGTCCCAGCGAAAGCGGAGGCGATGGCGCTCATTTGTGGAAGGACTGCTACTTTGGACCGCGCCCCGGCACCAGCCAGTGGAAGGGTGCCGACGGCTATCTCTGCCGCGCCACTCGCTACGGCTGCATCCTCGACAACGTCACTATCCGACACACCGCAGATGATTTGCAGAACTTCCACGGCATCTGGGGCAAGGTAAAGACCGTGAATGGCACCCGTCTCACTCTGGAGACCAACGCCGCCCTACGCCCTACGCTCAAGAATGCACACGCTGGTGACCGCTTGCGCTTCATTCATCAGAAAAACGGCGTCTTTTTGGGTCAAGCGAAGCTCGTCTCGCACCATGATTTTGAAGTTACGCTCGATCAAGACGCCACGCCTTTCGCCGAGGCCCAGGCAGAATGGCTCGACCATGAGTGCGCCGGTTGGGTGGTGCAAAACTGCCACTGGGAAGACAATTTTCAACGTCTCCTCATCATGTCCGGTCCCGGCACCGTTCGCGGCTGCACCTTCACGCGCATGGGCAGCAATATTTCACTCAATACCGGTATGGGACTTGTCGGCGGCATTCCAAGCGGCATCACGATCACTGAAAATACTTTTATCGATGTCGATTTGCGCCCGCATCACCCGGCGATCGATGCGCGAGCGCACAACGCCCTCGGCCAGGACGGCATCCCTTCCATCGAACATCTCCAAATCACCGGCAACACCTTCACCCGCACAGGCGGCCCAGCGATCAAACTCATCGGCGTCAAACACTCGCGCATTGAGGGCAACCACATCAACTCCCCAGTCCGCGCGACGGCTATAGCAAGACCGCAGGATGAAATGGGGCGCCAAGCCATTCTCCTTAAACAAAGCAGCAACGTGGCCCTGAACGCCAATACGCTTCACGATCCGGAATTTCACACTTCGCCTGATCAAATCAGCAACAGCCGCCTGGTGGGTCTGGAGTCGACGCAGGAGATCACCCAGGACGGTGAAAAACTGCCAGACAGGCCTTCTCACACTCCAGCTCTGCCGCCCACCCGCCCTTGCCCCATTCAACCTTAGGAGAGAGAATGCGATCCGAATGAAATTCCCCATTAAGATCCTGATGGTGCTTCTTTTCTCGTGCGTATCTCGCGCGGACGATTCGAAATTACGCGAGTTGGAAGTGCGCCTCGCGTCCGCTCAATCTCAGCAGGATATGAACATCGCCGCAGGGGAAATCGCCCATTATCTCGATAAGCAATTGAGCGAAAAAGAGGCTGAAATCGCCAAAAGTCTCGATGCCCCGGGTTTGCAGCTCTTCTCCGAGGCTTCGAAGCTTTTCCGAGCCTATCGTGTGGCTCAAGTTTCATTTGAAGGGGACCGTTATCGAGGCGGAAGCATTTGCCCGCTGATGCGGAATGAGATGTTTAGTCGCATTACCCGCGAAAGGCTTTCTGCGCTCTCGGTAAGCTTGGGGACAAAATGACGTTGGCTCAGGTAATCCCAACACGGCCACATTCCTTGTCTCGAAATTCCGCGCTCACCATCTGCGTGTGCCTCCATTTCCTGGAGCCGCTTCGGCCGGGTAGTCGCGAGGCGCGCTAAAATCACTGCGCTTCATTTTTGAGGCTCACGCGCGAGCCCCGACCCACATCTCGGGCGAAACTTTGCATGAATCTCGCGTAAAAGCATCCAAACCGCCTGCCTTGACATCGTGGCGTCATTGGTATGACCTCTGATTGCAACTACCCCCCTATTCAAATAGCCGCCCCAGCCGATGGCGCTGTACCGCGGGCCATTCAACCGGTGCTTTTGATCCAATAATGCCATGAACTTCAACCTGCCCACCCCCCGTTGGCCTGCAGCCGTAGGCTCCTGCTGCGCAGTCGTCTTTCAGCTGATCGCCACCTGCGGAGCCGAGCAGGACCCTGATCCAAATCGGTTCGAAAAGGAGGTGCTCGTACCGGCAGCGCGTGACGCGATCCAAATGGAGGTGCTGCCGGGCGGGGATGTGGTCTTCGCCGAATTCTGTGGCTCAGTGAAACGGCTCGACATAAAATCCGGCGGTGTCCGCACGCTTGGCACGATCTCAACGCATGCGAAGGGCGAAGTCGGCCTTCTTGGCATCGCAGTGGCGCGCGACTTTGAAAAAAGCGGCCACCTGTACGCACTGTTCTGCCCGTCTGAAAAACAGGGAACCATGCGGGTGAGCAGGTTCACCGTAAAAAATGGAACGATGACAGCTTCTTCGGAACAGGAGCTGTTGTCTTGGACGTATGACACCGAACATGTCTTTCACATGGGAGGCGCAATGTGGATGGACGCGAAAGGCGACCTCTTCATCGGAAACGGCGACAATTGTCATTGGAATCCGGGACTGCCTCAGGACACCCGGCCGGATCGTAAGAATTGGGACGCATTTCGCTCCGCCGCGAACTCGCAAGATCTGCGCGGCAAAATACTGCGTATCCACCCCAACTCAAAAGGCGGTTACTCAATCCCGAAGGACAATCTATTTGCAGACGGCAAAGATGGCAGGCCCGAGATCTTCGCGATGGGCGTGCGCAATCCTTTCCGCTTATCAGTGGACGACAAGACCGCGACACTCTACTTCGGCGACGTGGGTCCCAACGTGCTCCCCGAACTTGGTGTGACACCGGTGGGTTATGAAGAAATCAACGCCACCCAAACCGCCGGCAACTTTGGATGGCCGCTTTTTGTTGGCCCAAACGAAGCGCTGCCGCTTTACGATTTCAACACAAACAAAGAGGTCAAACGCTATGACCCGCACTCACCGGAAAATCTCTCTCCTCGCAACACCGGCATCAAAAAGCTGCCACCCGCAAAGCCTGCGCTGATTTGGTACTCCAATCTCCAATCAAAGGAATTTCCAACGCTTGGAAGCGGCGGACGCAGCATCATGGCTGGCCCGGTGTATCACTTTGACGCGAAAAATCCATCAGCGATCAAACTACCCGAATCGTTCGATGGACGCCTCTTTATTTACGAATGGATGCGCAACTGGATTCAAACCGTCAAACTCGGCACGCCAGGACCGGAAATCGAACCATTCACCCCGGCATTGAATCTGCGGCGGCCCGTGGACATGAAAATCGGGCCGGACGGAGCGCTTTACATGATCGAATACGGCGACCAATGGTGGGAAAACAACGATAGCCGCATTGTCCGGATTGTCTACCGCCGCGGAAACCGGCCTCCACTAGCGATGCTCGCGGCAAGCGAGACCGCTGGCACCGCACCTCTAACTCTCAGCTTTGACGCATCTTCATCCCGGGATCCTGATGGCGACACGCTGAAGTTCTCTTGGACCGTGGCAGGCGAAGAGCAAACGGCGGCATCCGACGGAAAGTTCACGCATCAATTCCGGAAACCGGGGAGCTACGAAGTGGCTGTCACCGTCAGCGACAAAAGCGGAGCGAAAACCATCAGCAAGCAAACAGTCCACGTAGGAAACGGAAGACCTTTTGTCAGGTTTGATTCTCCTGCGCACGGTTCTTTTTTTGAATGGGGCGCCAACATCCCGTACAAGCTCGCAATTAAAGAAACCGATGGCGACGAGGTAAATGCTGAACTTGCCGCCGTGCAGGGCGAGTTTCGCGGACGTCGTTTCTCGATCGATAGCGACGCTGAATTGGTGGATCCAGGGCTTGCGATGATGCGATCAAGCACCTGCTTCGCGTGCCACATGGCGGACACCCCTTCCGCGGGTCCTGCCTACAAAAACGTCGCTCTCAAATACAAGGACGACCCGGAAGCCCCCGAACGCTTGGCGCAAAAAATTTTGTCCGGGGGCGCAGGCGTGTGGGGCCAGATTCCGATGCCTCCACACCCACAGCACAGCATCGATCAAATTCGCCAAATGGTGTCCTGGGTTCTCGCGCTCAAGAATGACCCGTCCAGCCCTCCAAAAGCAGGCGCGATTGGGACATTCACTGCGCCGCGCAAACCGTCCAGTGGCGCGCGGGTCGACGAAGGCGTCCTCATTTTAAACGCCTCGTACACCGACGACGGAAAGCAAGGGACCATGCCACGACTGCGCGGAGAAGGCTCGATTGTCCTCCACTCGCGGAAAAAGAAGGCTGCATTCTATGACAGCAATCACGGGATGGCTTACGTCGAGTCTGTTGAGGGCGAGAAAGGCATTTTAGGGCACTTCAAGGATGGATCGCACATTCTCTGGCGGGACTTGAACCTCGCGGAGATCCGACACATCAAGGCAAGAGCTGGCTGCTTCGGCGCCGCGGGAGGCATATTCGAGTTGCGCAGCGGCTCTCCCACCGGTTCGTTGCTTGCAACCCTGGAGGTTAAGCCCACTGGTGAGGGGGAATTCTTAGAACTGCCCGCCACGCTCACCAATGCCACAGGGCTCACCGACGTCTGCGTTGTGGCGCACTGTAAGGATCCGGCGGCCGTGCTTGGATTAAATTGGATCGAGTTCCAACCATGACCGCTCTCGCAATCAAACGCGTCAACACATTGTTCGATTGAATACACCAGCCCCATCCCGCGCTCGCAGAATCGTGCTGTTTTTTGCGGTCACGCTGGCAGTGATCACGTATGTCGACAGGGTGTGCATTTCTCAAGCGGCCCCCTCCATGCAGTCGGAGCTAGGGTTGACAAAAATCCAAATGGGCTATGCTTTCACGGCCTTTGGATGGGCCTACGCGTTGTTTGAGATCCCCGGCGGCTGGCTGGGAGACCGCATCGGCCCGCGCAAGGTCCTGATGCGTGTCGTCTCGATGTGGTCCGTTTTTACGATCGCAACGGGATGGGCATGGAACCTCGCATCGCTCGTGGTGTGCCGTCTTTTCTTTGGAGTTGGCGAAGCCGGTTGTTTCCCGAACATCACGAAAGCTTTCACACACTGGTTTCCCCGCTCAGAGCGGGTTAAAGCACAGGGAGTCCTGTGGCTGAGCGCTCGCTGGGGGGGCGCGTTCACCCCTCTGGTAGTCGGATGGATGCTTGCCAGCGGAGGCGACGGCAGGTTCGGACTCGGTATCCATTACCGCTGGGTGTTCCTTCTTTTCGGCTCGCTCGGAGTTTGGTGGGCAGTCGCGTTCTTCCGATGGTTCCGTGACCAGCCGAAAGATCATCCTGCGGTGAATACCGGGGAACTCGCCATCATCGGCGAAACTCAGAACGCGGGTGATCATGCCATTCCGTGGAGCAAACTTTTCGCGTCACGCACCGTGTGGATGCTGTGGGGCCAGTATTTCTTCATGTCCTACGCGTGGTATTTTTATATCACATGGTTTCCAACGTACTTGAAAGAGCACTTCACCGGTCTTGGTGATTTGCAGCGCGCGCTGCTCGCATGTGTCCCGTTGTTCTTCGGGGGACTCGGCTCAATCACCTGCGGCCTGTTTTCAGCGGCCATCGACCGCAGGCTTGGCAGCGCTGCGCTCACGCGCCGGGTGCTCGGAGTGGGCGGCATGGGACTTGCAGGCGTGATGCTAATTGTCTCAATGCAATTCAGCGCACCGGTCATCTCAGTGCTTTCCATTGGTATGGCTGCGTTTTTCAGCGACCTCTCGCTGCCCGGCGCGTGGGGCGCTTGCATGGACGTTGGCGGAAGGCACACAGGCGCGTTGTCCGGCAGTATGAACATGATGGGCAACGCTGGTGGAGCAATCGCGCCGATGGCTGTGCCACTGGTTCTGGCGGCAACCAACAACAGTTGGACAATCAACATGTCACTCTTTTCGCTCAGCTATTTCCTCGGCGCAATTTGCTGGGCGTTTATCGACACGGAGGAAAGGCTCCATGACTCCACTCTGGAGACTCAAACAGACGTCGCACGCTGATCTCCTGCACCGTTTTTCATGAAGAAAACTGCCCTTGCCTCAACTCTTCGTCGTCTTCTTCCGCGCGGCAGAATTCTCGACTCCCCTGCGCAACTCGCGGGTTATGCGGCTGACGGTCTGGGTTATAAGAACTACGCTCCAGATGTTGTGGTGATTCCATCGGATGCTGACGAACTCTGCGAATTCATGAAAGGCGCCCGGGCACTCGGCGTTCCAGTCACCCTGCGCGGGGCTGGAACTTCTCTCTCAGGCGGACCCGTCGCTGCACAGGGCGGCGTGATTGTTCATACCTCCGCTCTCACACAGATCCGCGAGATCAACGTGGAAGGGTTTTGGTGCGAGGTCGAGTGCGGCGTCACGCTCAACGATTTGGATGCCGCGCTCAAGCCGCACGGAGTGTTCTATCCTCCGGACCCCTCCAGTGGACCAGTCTGCACGCTCGGTGGAAACGTTGCTTCAAACGCAGGCGGCGCGCACTGCTTCCGTTATGGCGTGACCAGCAATTACGTGCTCGGCGTCGAAGTGATGCTACTCGATGGCAGTCAGCACAGATTCGGAGGACCCGCCGGCGGTCGGGGGCCTTGGCGTGAGGACTGGAAACGCTTCATGATCGGCTCCGAAGGCACTCTTGGGGCGTTCACTCGGTTCTGGCTGCGGCTGCTACCCCTGCCGGAAAAAGTGTGGACCTTTCGCGCAACATACCCGGACTTGAAGTCCATCGAGGCTGCGATCCACGCACTGGTTGAACACTCCTCTTATCCCGCCGCGATTGAAATGCTGGATCCGCGCGCCGTTGGCATGGTCGAGAGCAGCCAGATGGCCGTTGGCCTGCCGAAAGGCTCCTTCATGCTCCTCATGGAGATTGACGGCCCGGCTGCGCTTGTTGATTCACGCGTCGAATCTGTTGCCGAACTATTGCGCCGCGCCGGCTCAAACGATGTCGTTTTTAGCGATGATCACGAGATGCGGCAGAAGCTCTGGAAAGCGCGGAAGGCCGCCGGCGGTCTACTCGGACAACTCAGCCCTGATTATGTCGTGCAGGATGCGGTGATCCCAAAAAGCGCGCTCGCCAAGGTCTTGCAGCTTGTCTACGACGAGGCCGATGCGGCGGGTATCCGCGCAGTCAATGTCTTCCACGCGGGCGACGGCAACCTGCACCCGAACTTTCTTTTTGATTCAAGGATTCCTGGCGAACTTGAGAAGGTTGAAAAAATCAGCGGCCGCCTCATGCAGTGCGTGATCGATGTAGGCGGCACGCTCAGCGGCGAGCACGGCATTGGCAATGACAAGGCAGCGTACATGCCCCTTGTGTTCGGTCCCGAATCGATGCGCCTGCAATGGGCGGTCCCTGCAGCCTTTAATCCCACACACCAGCTTAATCCGCTAAAGGTGCTCGAAGACCGGCGGTTCATCGCATGAAAACCTTGGAGCCCGCGCAAGAGGAGCGCCTCTTTGCTCCTTTCATCGATTCTGTGGACGGCACACTTTGTTTGCCTGCCAATTCAAATGCTGCGCAAATCAACGAAATTACTGCGGCGCAGCGCCTCCGATTTCCGCTGATTCTCGATGCCACAGCCACCCTCGAAGCACAGATCAACGCGGCAACACATGCCTCCGCCTCCTGTCGCTTTGGTCCGTACTGCGACAACATTCTTGGGGTGAACTGGCGCCTCCCCAGTGGCCGCCTCGTCCGCATCGGAGAGCGTGTGGTCAAAACAACAACCGGCTACGACTGGCTGCGCTTTCTTTTGCACAGCGGTAGGCGATACGGCGAACCACTCGACTACGTCATCCGACTTCGTCCGGACTGCGGGTTCGAAGTCGTGGCGTATTTCGATGGCGCCCTGCCTCTGCTGCGAAGCTGTGTTCACCGGCTTCTTCACAGTGGCTGGATGCACTGGTGGGATGCCGTGGACTTTTTATGTGGAAGCGGTCCTGCATCCGTACGGGTTGCAGTCCATTGCCCGCGTGCCGAGGCTGGAATTTTCGTAACTGAGCTCTCGCGCGTTGCGAATGAGTGCGGAGCCCGAGTGCGTTTTGAGGAGGCGGTGCAACCACCACGCGATGGTCTTCCCGATGTAGTTGCGAAAACCACACCTGACCGGGCGATCAGCCTGGCGCTTGCGTTGGGCGGCGATTCCGAGCGCTGCATCGCGCTTTGCTACAACGGAGTTGTGCACGTCCATCTGGCCGAGGGCGGTGACATCGCCGAGCGCGCCCACGCACTCATGCAGCCGCATCTTGCCGAGCTTCACGCGCTTGGTGGCGACTGGCATTCGCGCTGGCTTCCCGCGACTCCTCCAACCGTCACTGAATCGCGATGGATTGAAACCTTGGAGCAAACCATTCATGCACGCTAAGACATCGCCAAAAGACTACTTCTCCAACTGCACTCACTGCGGGTTCTGCCTCGCGGTGTGCCCCACCTACAAGCTCTCCGGCGACGAAAGTAATTCACCCAGGGGCC
>JACCEC010584867.1_pt1 | contig 12948 bp, 1 predicted proteins | sample 7450121 | NCBI WGS metagenome assembly JACCEC01 (sample SAMN15323455, study PRJNA562643) | freshwater metagenome | isolation source: river surface water | place: USA:Blue River Watershed | collected 2017-08-18 | reverse complement strand
GTGCGCGCCAGAATATTATACCATTGCAAAACCTGCAGTTTCTGATAAAAAGAAATTGAATGTAAAAGCAGTAATTTCAGAAATGAATTCTTTGACTGGTAGCGGATACTTCGATTTAGACTTTGTGGTTGAGTTTACATCAGCCAGAGAATTCACAATTTCTGCAATAGGAAACACTTTTGGATTGGTTGATGGGAGTGCTCAATCTTTTATTCTATCCGAACCCCCTGTAAACTTTGATCAGCAAACACTAACACAATCTTTTGAATTTGTGAGCGGTTCTGATGTTCTTTTAACGGTAGTGTTCACGCGGGAACTCGTTCAAGAAACCACCAACTATTATCAAACATTCTACACTGGCGATAAATTCACTATCAAGAGTAAATTTATTGATTCTACATTTTCAGTAAATTTCAACGGTGCAAGCGGCGATCTTCGTCGAGGGGGTATTTCGTCAGTTAGAACTCTTTCAAAATTTCAAACGGTAGATGGTGTTCAGCTTAGGGACGGTGATAGAGTTTTGGTGGTGGTTGGTTCATCAACTGGTATTTTTGAAGTTTCTCGCGGACAATGGAGTAAGACCGCAGATTCTAAAAATAACAATGGGGATTTTGTATTCTGTGAGAATGGTGAAACTTTCGCAAATCACGTATTTAAATTTACCTCGTCACAATGGTTGGATCAGGGAGTTTCTACTCCAGTGACTAATGATTGGCAAGAAAATAATTTCTGGGTTCATAAATCGGTATTTGACGAACCACATAGCTACGATTTATCTAAAGTCGAACAAGCCCGCAGGCCGATTGTGGAATTTTGGGATGGTATCCAATTAAATTCACAAGTTGATAATTTCAATTTTGTCCAACGAAAAACCCAGTTCAACCAATTACCTCTGTTTGACCTTTTCGAATATGATGGGACACCATCAGGGCTAATTTCGCCAATTTTCTTCTATGTCGAATCTCCAGATTCCGATGTTGATTTGTTACTACAGCGACGTGTCAAAAAAACTACAAGTGAAGACTTTGTATTCGATCACGGTCTTTTCCACGATGATTCTTTGAAGTTTTATAAACACAATGATGAAATTAAAACTATTTGGCACCCAGGTGCGACTGCATCGACGATAATCAACCAAACTTTTTCTGGACAAGGGAATGGAATTTTATCAATCGTCAGTAAAGCCGCACAACAGCAACAAATTTTAACGATTACTTGCATTTCAAATAATACTTTTGAAATTAGATCGTCCAAGTATCATGAAGTCATTCAACAGGTGGTTGTTGGTCAGCAGTTTGACAATTTCATTTGTGCAGGTATTATTTCTAATGGAGACATTGCATTTAAAATTGGTGATGTATTCATGGTTATGATTTCTGGTAAAGAACAGACCCGTTCTATGCAAATAATTTCAGAAAATGCCGTTGGTAGCATTTCCGAAGACGCTGAACTTAAGTATCCAAGAATGTTCACTCATAATCCGTTGAATGTCAATTCTGCAGAACTTCGAGAGGGGTCGCTGTATGGACATTTTCGAAGTATTTTAATTAATCAAATAGACTCAACCAAAAATTATGGTTTCGGTGGTTCTATAAAAAGCTGGGACTCCCCAGTCTCATTACTAAGTTCCCTTTTAATGCAAAAAGATTTCGATCCGATTGCACTGATTGACTTCGCCAAAAGAGAATATGAAAACTCTTTAAACAATTTATCCGAAGTTTATTTCACGAATATTCTGAAATACATTCAGAGTGCTAATAAAATTTCTGATGGGATTGATGCTGCAGAAGTTACCGACTTTATACTGAAAATCGTTAGTGAAGATACCAAAGTAAAAACTGTTTTCAATGATACATCTTCTGGCGTTGTTGGTTTTCCTATTAGTTTGGCTAAAATGGGATTTGTGTCAAAACAACAGCCGAAGAAGATATTTGATGGGGAATTATCTGCTTGGTTCTTGCAGCACCATGATGGTCATTTGAATACTGCCTATATTAACGACAATGAATTCCTGGATCTGCTATTCGAAAAGCGGGTTAAAGCTGTTTATCCTGGGTTAATTTCAGATTTCCAAAATACTGAACCAACTCCAGCCAAAGGTAAAGTTTGGAGATTTACGGAAGACCGTCAAAATAAAATTAAGGTATTTTGTGTGGAAATTTCTTCACCATCACAACCGCAACTCAGAGGCGCTGACGGTGCGATACTATGGTCGGATGGTGATGTATGGCATGAACAAGGTTCAAATAAAATTTATAAATTTGATTCAGGTTCTAACAAGTGGAACCTAACAACTTTACCACATACCAACTTTTGGATGGCTGTCGATTTTGCCGAACTTCTAAATCAAGTCATTCTGCATGTAGAATCTAAATTATATGATTCTATTGATGAATTCAAAACTCCAATTATTAATCTGGAAACTTGGCAAGACTTACCGTTCGTGGATCTTCTTCAGGAAGAGTTAGCAGCCTGGGCTTTCGCAAATAAATTGGACCCAACAGATAGCAACTTCAATGCTAAAAATGCATTCACCTGGAATTATAAAAATGCAATAGTTCCTGGAATTAGTTCGCCTAAATCTAGCTGGTCAGAGTTATTAAAACAACATCACTCCACAGTATCTGGGGTGGTACCAACTTCTCGTCCTGATTTATATCCATGGAAGCTGTTGGGATTTAATGATAAACCAACTAATTGGGATGAACAGTTTGCATCAACCACACCCGGCACATTTGTAAAAATTTCATATGCTAAGGTTGCGGAAACAAATCCAACCGCCGAAATTTTTGGAACTAGAATAATCGATAATGTTATGATTAAAACAGGTGATGTTGTTTTAGTCACTGAAAATTTCGTTCAGTCTAGAAATGGGCTATGGGTAGTTTCGGATAGTAATTGGACTCGTTTAACTGTATCACAAAATGAAAAAATTGTAATTAGTTCTGGTTTCGAAATGGTTGGTTCTGAATGGTTTATACAAAATGATATACCAGCGCAAATCAGAATGTGGTCAACACAAATGTGGGATTACATTAAGTCTCAACGTCAAACTCTAAAGTTGAGTGTTAATAAAATTACCGATCAACTTTTGCCACCATATGTGAACCCTGCATTAAGTGTTTCTAATGAGGCATTAATTACTACAATTCCAACGGGTATCACTCTTCCATTTATTTTTGGTGATAAATCTCCAGTTGAATTAATTTGGATGAAGAGTATTGATTTTGGTTATTCTATCGCAAAAGCACTGTTTAGATACGACCCACTACTGTTTATACAACAATTGTGGGGGCTCAACTATGTGTATGCAGGTGGTATTCCATTAGAAATTGGAATGCGCAGGATGTTCAGTATTTCTGGATGTAGCAAGCATGGTGATGCGGTTTATTCAACTAGAAATAAATTCATTTCGTTTGATTCAATTTCTGCAGTAAACTCAAAAATTGAATTTATTATGGTTGGAACAAAAGCCGGAACCCAAGTATTCAAAATGATGATCGACGGTATTAGTGTTGGCTTTATTTATGAAGGCCAAGCTGCCCAATTTTCAAATGAAAATACGCAAATAGTAAATTTAAAAATTGAAGATTTCGGGGTGCCATTCAACGTAAATGATAAAATTGTATTGTTGTTTAGTAATAATGGAGCGTCGATGACTAAATCATTTATTTCCACAAAATCTGTTGAAATAAATGGATTCGCGCAACTTTTCTCCCAAATGCTGAGATCAAATAGTATTGATACCTCAATTGGATATGCTAATAGTGCAATGTATAATTGGACACCACATATTGGATATAGAGTTGGCGGATATGTAACTAATCAAGATTTACAAATTTCAACATCGTTAGATACTATTCCACAATCAGCTTTCGCGTTGGTTTCTAAAAAGACCGGCAATTTAAAAAGTTCTTGGATTACGGCACTAAAAGTTTCAACTATACAAGTTGGAAAAAATAGTTTGCGTAAAAATAACAGCTACACTCCGAACGGCGTCGGCGACGATTGGGTTTTTAGAATTGATGGCTATAACCAATTTGGCTTAACAGTTAATTTCCATGTTTTTAATAAGAATGGTCATTTTAACACTTTTAACGCAATAGAGAAGTCACATACCGAAATAGATTGGAAGCAGTTCACCGAAGTTTTGGAAACTCAGACGGTGACCTTACCTATTACAATTATCGGCATTCAAAATGTGTTAAATTTTGTTTTCGGGTATGAATCTTATTTGAAATCTATCGGATGGAATTTTGATAAAAAAGTTCCAGAAAATGCTGAACATGCAACAGGTAGGTATTTGGATTTTCAATTTTTATTAGAAAAATTTATCGATGGCATCTATGCGGGTGGAAATGTTGGCCGAGGGGAAGTTTTGAACCCAATTGCAGCAGGGGTTTGGATTGACCATGACCGTGGTGTATTATCTTCATTCTCTAACACTGGAATTTTTAATCCAGTAAATGATTCCGCCGCTTATGATATGTTTGGGGTTAGAATAAAAAATAAAGATTTATATATTAACCGTTCAAAAGCAAGTTCATTAATTTCCAGCAACATGCCGATTTTCAGCATCCATGCAGAATTCGATTCTTATGAACATCTGGTGGTTTTTAATAATTACATGAACCCGATCGAACAAACTGGAACTTTATATGAGCCATTCCAGGGGTCTATAGTATCATTTATTAAATTCAACGGAATGAAGCAAGCGGCATCAACACTAAGACCAGAGGTTGGTGGATATGTGTTGAATAACGGAAATATGGTTAGAAACGTCGAATCATCAATCCAGACTATTGGTAAGATGTATGATGCGTCTTCTGTATTTGAAGACCAAAATGTTTCAGATCATGCCTTGTCCCTATACGGGTATTCTAAAAAATCGTATATGGATGATATGGATTATACTGATAAAACCCAGTTCAATTTCTGGAGAGGTATGGTCCATATGAAGGGCACCAACATGTCATTCGATGCATTTAAAAACGGAAACCGCTTTGATGATGCTCGGTTGGATGAATACTGGGCGTTTAAGATTGCTGATTATGGTGATGCTAGGGTAAAAAAATCTCCAGAAATTATCTTAAAAGATTCCGACTGCCAGCAACAGTTCACTAAAATTACATTAAATGGACGTTTGGACGAAACATTTGTGCAAGTCTCATCAACAGATGAGAGCCGTTGGGTTGATGAAACGATTAATAACTTCAATACTACAGTTAGTAAAACTAATAATTTCGATGTTTTGATTTCAGATGTGGAAAATTCAACAATTTTCCAGTTTGAAAATACTGGCGACTTTGTTTCATTTAGTTCTAATTTGACTAAATTGAATCATACTTCATTTATTGCCACAGCGCCGGGAACGGCATTTGTTAGTTATTCAGCAATTGATGTCAACAAACATTCACCAATGACTTTAATAAATTTTGCGGAGTCTGCGGTAGTTCAAAAAATTCCAGTATGGCACCCTGCAGTCGGATTACATAATCCTTTTGTATTGCCGCATATTGATGTAATTTCCGACATTAACCCTGCTCTTTATAATTACTCAACTATTATTAAAGGCAATACTAATTTTGATCCATTTAGGAAATGGGGTAAAAACCAAGTTGGTTTAATTTGGTTTGATACGTCAAATGCGATTTATATGGATTACAACAGTGAAGATTTAACTGTTGCTGATAAATTAAATCGCTGGGGTTCTTTGGTTGAATATGGGACCATCAATGTATCTGAGTGGGTCGAAAGTTCAGTGCATCCTGCAGAATATGAGATTCTGAGTAAGTCAACAGATCAATCAATTAAAACTGATGGTATTCCTTATGGAGCTAAAATTTATAAAAGAGATCGAATTTGGGAAATTTCACCAATAGCTTGGAGTAAATCTGGGGTTCCTATAGAATCCGCGCATCCAGCGTTTAATGCTGCTTATTACGCAGCATTAAACTTCCGTAGTAATGGTGTGGTTTCGGTAGAAACTTCCACATTTGCGGATATGGGTGTGGTTCCAGGAATGAGAATTGGTGCATGGAGAGATGATTTAGAATTTACTGGTCCGTTAAATGAATTTATCATCTTGGCGAATTCTAATTCTAAATTTTTCATGGAAGGCTCAAATGAGTTTTACAATAAGACTATTCTTGTTGATGGAGTTGAATTATCAGTTGAATTCGGTATGCAAGAATATACCGATGTTAATGGTCTAATGGAATTTACTTTTGATTCATTATTAGATGTCATTGAAACCCCAATTTTAACATTTGAAGGGGTTCCAACCGGGAACAGTAATTATCAAATTAATTTGAAGGTATTTTACAATAACAATTATGCCGGAATTGCAATTTTGGGTTCTACTACTGCAACATCTGGTGTCGAACCAGAAATTTCGTTCTTGGCTAATCAACAATTAACCATTAGTATGCCAAAAGGTATTACTATGACTATAACTGTAAATTCTAATTTGACTTGCAGTTTTAGTGAAATTGCGCAAGCATTAGAGTTAGAATTTTTTAATGGAATCACTATAGAAGATGCAGTTTTAGTTGAAGATGTTACCTTTAATGGGTTGGAACCAACGTTGGAATTACCGTTCCCGTCAACTCTAACTAATGACCCTGAAGATCCTCGAACTTTATCCAATTTCGGTTGTGGGTGGAGGGCTTGGAATGTTCCATCGCAAGCTGAACTTGATGCCGATGCCGAGCAGCCAAATTCAACTTGGAAGCCATACATTGGGGTAAGTAAAGTTCTAGCTAATCCAACACTTGCAATTATTAATGACGCCATTAATAATGATAGTATCACGTTGAATGATGGAACCAAGATTTCTAGATATTCCACAACATGGTCGGATTGGGAGGAAGTTCGAGATGAAGTAAATTCTGTAATTTCATTAGGTGGCGATGTCCAAATTAATCTTACACAAAAGTATGATACTTCCAGAATGTTCGTTTATAAAAACGGCATCCGTCAGTTTCCTGGTTCTTTCTTGGTTTATGGATCTATTATCATAGTTCCGGAAACTTCTGCGGGCGACAAAATTTTTGTAAAAATTTCTAAATATGAACCATCTGCGGACGAACTTTCATTCAAACCTGAAGTTTTAGACGATCTTAAAAAACAAGTTCAATATAAGAAGGATTACGAATTTGTCGAGTTTGATGTTAGAAATGATGAAGGGGCATTCCAATCTAAATTATATTATTTCTGGGTAACTAATAAAACAAATTCTAGCGACGGATTGCCAACTAATACAATTACAGAATCTCTGCTTACTGGACCAAGCCAATTTGTTTTATTTCCAAGAAATGATTCTTTTGCAGTTTTTGGTTTAAACTACTTAGTTGCCAAGAATAATACTTTTAAGTTGAGACTCTTGAGTGATGAAACATTGAGAGATGATCCAAATGGATTAGATTTAAAAGACACGCATCAGGAATGGACATTAATACGTCAAGGCCAAAGAGGCCGTGTTCCGAAAGAGTTATGGGATCGTATTGTAGATTCTATGTGTGGTCAGAATTTAAGTGGACAATCGTTGCCGTTCCAATCTATCATTGAGTATGATAATCGTAATGGCACCAATACCATTTATGGCTTTAATGAAGGTCAAATCCTGGCCCCTAGGGATGTGTTAGTAAACACAGCATTTCAAACTATAACAAATTCTAAAGTTACCATTGAATTTGACCTTAGTGGGACTATTGATTTTATTTCATCAGAAGTTTTAGATTGGGAAAATTCAAATTATTGGTTTGATACTCCTGAACATACTAGAACCACACTTGAAAGAATTTGGCAGTTGGCAAAACCATCACAAATTAATGAAATTGTTTTTGCTGTTATAAATGACATTTGTGCATTCAATTCTGAAATGACGCATTTGATGAAGACTTCCAGACTAAGTGCATATTCTATAAAAATAGTTCAGCAATCTTCCGGAAAGGAAGAATTTGAATAAGGGGCTTAGGCCCCTTTTTAATGGCTAAAAACGGCTTAAATACCTTAAATTAAAAGTTAAAATGTCTAATAAGTATAGTCGTTATTTGAATGGTTTGGTTTCATACATTAAAGACACTAAACCATTCCATTCCAAACTTACCGAAGTGCAAGAGGTTTATCAATTTTCCGAATCCATGAATGTTGACATTCGGGAGAATTGGCGCTGGGACATTTTAATGAAAGCGTATTGGCTTTATGAGTATTATTCCGATGGACGTGCGACTAATACTTTTGGAGGCAACAGAAGGCATCCTATACATTTTATTAACTCACCAATGTTTAGGGGTGGGTCGGGGAGCTATTTTAAAGTTGGACGTGATGAGTCAAAATCATTAGACTTTATTCCGCATGCTTATGATGACTGCGCGTATTCATTGTCAGATGTGGTTATTAACAGAAATAATAGAAATTTGTTCCTTCACCAAGGTATAGACTATCATAAATCTTATGGCGCACAAGTTTTTAGAATTCGTCAAACTCATAAAATTGGTTTTAAAGAGTGGTGCGGAAAGCAAACTTTTACTACTAGCTGGGCTACCGATGGTCAACACCCAGTAATTAAAGAAGTCTTAATTGAAAATGCAGATGACATAAGAATTAGATCAGGGAATGCAATAAAATTAAATTCCACACAAATTAAAATTTTAACACCCGGAACTGTGGTAGTTGATGGATACGTGTCGGAATCATACTTTCCACTAATTCAAGAAAAACAAGATGAAGCAGTTATGACGGAATCTGTAAATGCAGTTAAAGAAATTGCAATGCAGAAAACCAATCCTAATTCTAGCTATTCACGCTTAAAAAGTTTATTTGCGGTAATTCAATTTCAAATAGATTCAACATCCGCGCCTAATTCTCAACTTGCATTAACTAAATTGCAAACTCTTATAGAAACTAAGATTCCCGATGATTTCGAAGAGTTAGTTGTTTACCTGGAAGCGGAAAATGTCCCACTGCCATCCGGATTCTCTGGATGGCGTGGTGTTGATGTGACTGTTCCATTAAATGACCAAAAATACATGGAGACGGTCCTATACTCACATTCTCCAAATTTATTGCAAAATTATTTCACGGATCGGGGTCAATGGGAATATGCAGGGGTTACATATGAATCAATTAAAGGTAAGTCATTTGAAGTTTTTAACATAGTACCGAATTATTATGCTACAAACTTTGAAGAATGGGCAATCGTTGCATATGACTCCGAGACCTTATCGGTATCAGGTTCAACATCTGGATTAGTTGGATCGGTTAAACTTGGTGAGAGATTCACATCAAATGCAATTTCATTTTCAACAAAATCATTATCTGGTGCAACCGTTGAGACTTCTGACACCATTTTATTAACCCCAATCAATAAAATTGTAGTTCATGGGGATGCCCCATTAGAAGCATGGTCTATTATAAAGACTGACCCATTTGGATATTCTAGGCCATCAATAAATTCCACAAGATATGCAAACGTGGAAGATTTGGATGGTAACTTAGGAACCATTACTGTTTTAGACAAAACAGTAAAAGACGGAACTATTATAGTTTCTAAAATCTCACAAAATACCGCATCAGTAATTCATGAACAAGATGAACGTATTAATGGTGTAGTTTCTTTTGGTGAAGTTTATAACGATGGGTTTATTGCATTTAAACTGAACCCAGGTTCAACGTTCAAGTTTGCGGATGATGAATTAATAATTATCGACATAGAAAACATCCCACCGTATGCACAAGAATTGTCAATTTGCTATTCATATGATTGCGATGGGTTTGATGCGGATACCGCAGTTTATAACACTGTTGACGATCCATATAAAGCATATTTTAAGAAATTTGAATTTGGATTTGATGGGACTAAATTTTATGAGGGTGGTGTTTACGAAGAAGATTCTAGAAATTATCTAAATGACGATGCGGTGCAATATGTTCAAGACTTTTTGAGGCGTATTGAGTTTGGATACGATAGTAGATTTTTAGGTTACGATTTCACGTCATTTAATCTAAAGTTTACTTCAGATGATGTTGCGGATAATTTAAATTGGAGACTTCGAGCAAAGCCCGATTTTTCTAAGCCATTAAAACTTCATGCAGATACCCCATCGAATAAGTTCAATCTTATTGCAAGTAATTCGCCTGGGGATGCATTCGCACCAGCAATTTATGATGCACCTGATTCACAAGTTGACGGCGAAGGCGAGCGTTCATCGAACGACCCGGATTACGATGTAGACTTATTTTTATATTATTCTTCTGAATTTGCATTAGAATATTATGATGAGTCATCGTTAGCTTGGATTATTGTAGATGATCACATTCCAATCAATACAAGATATTCAAATGATACTTACAATTTAGAATTTACAATCGTTCCAGCTTCAAAGGAATTTATTGGTGCGGAAGTTCATTCTAGTTGGTATGAAAATGGTGAACTACAGCAATTGGTTACGCACGGTGGTGATTGTCTAACTTGGACCACAAAAAACCCATTTCCTAAATGTGTGGGCGCCTTTTTAATGTCAGATAAGGCACCAAGAGTGCTTATGCATCCTAGTGGTTTTTCTAACACTGATGAGTTTTTATGGAGGTTGAATTTCAACAGCCCGAATTCATATTCATTACAAGGTATTGGACAACAAGAAAACTCTGGTGTTATGTTTGATAATGAAACCGTGTCTTTCGATGTGAACGGTTTTTCTTACAAAAATAGAATTAAATCCATACACTACACTTTAATTCCTAACGAATATGGTTTTGATGCTGGTGATGTTGTATCATTCTATACTTACAAAAGCCGACCAAATTATCTAGTGTATGGTTCTGTTTCTGGCTGGCAGCAACCCGCCGAATACAATAAGTATTATTGGAATGGGAAAATTGGTTTCAAAATAACCCCACCTTCATTTACATTTTATGAAGGGGTAACATTAATAAATGGGGACAATAATACTTGGGAAGCATCAGATGGTGTTTTTAAAGTTAATTGGACTGCTTACAACATTGTAGATACTGAATATAAAATTTCTAGGGCTGATGATAGATGGGTGTTAATTAGAGACGGCCAAGTTGTGTCTTCTGGAACGTCTGAATTGGATGATGGATTTATTAACATTTCCGTTCCAGTTGACAAGTTTAGTCCATATGATTATACAATTTCTGTAGACAGCGACGATTTTGATTATGCGTTCGGTCAGGATCTAACCATAATGAAATCTCGCGGTTTTAGAAATGTTAGATTTAATGATGAATTGTTTATTGAACGTTCGAGAAATGAAGAAATGTTTATGCACTTAACTGAAGCAGCAAATAAACATGAATTATTTCTTGAAGGGATGCCAGTATCAACATTCGATTTGACAACTAGACAAGAACCAAATGTCACGTTATCTGAATTTTCCCCTGAAGTGCAGTATTATACTTCTTGGGTGCCACTGACCACTAATGGGTTCGACATTAGATCATCAACGAATGAATTCAGAGATACTGCAACAGAGTATGACATTTATAGTACGGCCAGCGGAAATCTTTTGGGAACTATCAAGCCAACAATTTCGAATGACTTACAGCAACCATCTGAATTTATTTTTGATATCAGTTCACACGAACATTATTTACCACTGAATTCATCCGTCCATTTTTTAACTAAAAATAGTGGTCCAGATGAGACTATTGGGGTTGCAATTAATGAGAAGTTGAGATGGTTTGTATTGGGTGGTATTGGCGGATTGGATGCGATGTTTGATGATGACGCCAATGTTAGTATGACTGATAGTAATCAAATTTCCATAACCGCAAATTATGAAAACTCAATTTCCACAATTTTAAACGATAATAATTTTCAGGGATTTTTACCCGGGTATGATAATCTTCCATTTGATGCTGAAATTCCGGGCTATTGGCAAGTTGGGAGTCCACCAACTGATTTGGGACCAATTTCCAATTCAACTATTGGTTACGATGAGAATGCCTTAGGGGCTCCTTCAATTGGATTATACTTTTTAAGCCCAATCACTGGACAAGTATATATTTGGGAAGGTCAACCAACCGGGTGGGTTTTATTTAATGACCCGTCCGCTGGTGGTGGAAATGGTTCTATTGGTGGTGGAAACGGTAACCCCGATACCATTTATATAGACCCCCAGGGTTATTACGATGCGGGCGTAGTGCTCACTGATTTTTTTCAAGAGGCGAGATTTTTATTAATTTCTCCGGATAGAACTGACGTTCAGGATCAACGACTTGCTATTCTATTAGACTTAATTAATCCTTGGGTCGATTTGGGTGATTTAACTTTAATAACATTGAATTCATTTCTAGATAGGGTCAGAAATGCGCTCCCTAGTGATGAATACTTGTCAAATTTAGTTAATTATAATTTGACAAATAGTTTCGGTGTCCCCAACTCAGGTTTGGCGGCGTCAATTCAAGAAAATTCAACTTCAAGTTCCAGTGCAGATTTTAAAGAATTGTTCACCCTAAATTCTAAAGAGGCTGGTGGGTTTGACTCTTTTGGTATGGGTATGTTTGGATTTGATAGTGGAAATAGTAATCTTTCTATGATTACTTTAAAATCTATTATTGGTTCGCCGGTTTTCACATCTTTTGAAGATTTTGAAGGAATTGAAAGCCATTTTGGTAATACTATTAGATTAACTGGAGAAGTATTACTATTCAATAAAAAAGTATGGGTATGGATGAATGGGGATGCGTCACCAAGACAAGTCCAAACCAGAGTATTGAATTCTAATACTATTGAAGTGGACCTGCATGCCGCAAGAAACGGCAAAATAGCAGTGTTCTAAGCCTAAATATGCAAAAGGAATTTTTATGGAAAACATTAAACTAAACACCTCAGTTTCTACTAATGTGAAAATTTTAGTAGATGGGCAAGTTGCGGTGGATAAATCCAACGCTATCCACCCCGCCAACATGGCAACAGTAATC
>JACCEC010519385.1_pt1 | contig 12952 bp, 10 predicted proteins | sample 7450121 | NCBI WGS metagenome assembly JACCEC01 (sample SAMN15323455, study PRJNA562643) | freshwater metagenome | isolation source: river surface water | place: USA:Blue River Watershed | collected 2017-08-18 | reverse complement strand
GCGGCGAGCCCCGCCGACCCGCCGTGCACGACGGCCCGCAGCGCGGGCGCCTCGCCGGTTTCGTCGACGCAGGCGCGCCAGAGCGCCGCCTCGATCCGCGCCGCGAGGGCGTGCCAGTCGCGGCGCCCGAAGATCCAGGCGGCCTGGGCCAGTCCGCGCACCGCCAAGGCGTTCCAGCCGAGCAGGGCCTTGTCGTCCCGGCCCGGTTGCGGCCGCCGGTCGCGGCGCGCGAGCAGCTTCGCGCGGGCCCCGGCCAGCCGGTCGCGATCCTCGATCTTCCCCTTCAGCTTGGGGATGTTGGCGCCTTCGAAGTTGCCGCGGTCCGAGAGCCCGTACACCTGGGCGAAGTCGAACGCCTCCGCGCCGAGCACCTCCGCCACCTCGGGCGCCTTCCATACGTAGGTCAGCCCCTCGTGGTGGTCCGTGTCGGCGTCGAGCGAGGACGCGAGGAGCCCGTTGCCCAGCAGCATCTCGCGCTCCAGCCACGCCACGGTCTCGGCCGCCACCCGGGCGTAGAGCGGGTCGCGGTAGCGCGCCCAGGCTTCGGCGTAGGTGCCGAGCAGCTGCGCGTTGTCGTAGAGCATCTTCTCGAAGTGCGGCACCGTCCAATCGCGGTCCACGCAGTAGCGGTGGAAGCCGCCCCCGATCTGGTCGTACAGGCCGCCGCGGGCCATCGCCCCCAGCGTCATCGTCAGCACGGCGTCGATCCGGGTGGCGAACGGCCGGTCGGCCGCGACCGCCGCCGTGCCGCGCAACGCGAGCAGGAGGTCGAGCGAGGCGGGGGAGGGGAACTTCGGCGCCCCGCCGAGCCCGCCATGCTGGTCGTCATGCTGCTCGCACAGCCGGCGCCCCGCGCCCAGCAGGTCCGCCGGGCTCGGCGCCGTCCCGTCGGCGTCCGGGGCGCGCGTCAGGTGCGTCAGGTTGTGCGCGATCGCGTCGGCGTTGGCCGCCAACTCGGCCTTGTTGCGGTGGTAGAAGTCGGCCACCCGCATCAGCAGCTGCGGCCAGGGCACCTGGCCTTGGCCGCGGTCCTCCGGCGGGAAGTACGTCCCGCCGAAGAACGGCCGCCCGTCCGGCAGGCAGAAGCAGTTGAGCGGCCAGCCGCCGTGTCCCTGGATCATCTGCACCGCGTCCATCATCAGCTTGTCGACCTCCGGGCGCTCCTCGCGGTCGACCTTGATGCAGACGAAATGGCGGTTCATCAGTTCGGCGATCCACGGTTGCTCGAACGATTCGCGGGCCATGACGTGGCACCAATGGCAGGAGGAGTAGCCCACCGAGACGAGGACGGGCCGGTCCTGGGTCCGGGCTTCGGCGAACGCCTCGGGGCACCACGGCCACCAGGCCACCGGGTTGTCCTGGTGCTGGCGGAGGTAGAGGGAAGGCTCCTGGGCGAGGCGGTTGGGCACGCCCGGCACCTTTGGGGTTCGCCGGAAGGGTGCAACCCTGACCGTTTGTGAACCCCTTCGACTTGCAGGGGCGGGGGGAACGGGCCAAGGCTGGCCCCATGCAACCCCTCGCGCTCGCCGGCCTCCTCTGGGCCACCCAGGCCGTCGCCGCCCTCGAGGTGAAGGTCGTGCTGCCGGCGCAGGGCGTGGACGACAAGCTGAAGGCCTTCGCCGCGAAGTCCGAGGCGCTGCTCAAGGAATGGGAGCCCAAGGTCGCCGAGGCCCTGGGCTTCGGCGCGCATCCGGGGGAGGTCCACCCCGCCGCGGTCACGATCGTCTTCCGCGACATGAAGGGCGTCGCCCACTGGGACGGGAAGGCGATCCACGTCGCCACCCAATGGGTCGCGTCCCACCCCGGGGACTCCGCCTTGGTCGTGCATGAGCTGGTCCACGTGCTCCAGGGCTACCGCAAGGTCCCCGGCTGGTTCACCGAGGGCGTCGCGGACTACATCCGCTTCCAGCTGCTCGAACAGGGGCGCTTCGGGATCCGCCCCGACTTCGCCAAGATGAAGCCGCGCGACTCCTACCGCGTCACCGGTTGGTTCCTCGCCCAGGCCGAGGCCAAGCACCCCGGCCTGATCCGGAAACTGCACGCCGCCGCCAAGGAGGGGCGGGACGTCGAGCAGGCCTTCTCCGCCCATTGCCAGGGCCGCACCATCGACCAGTTCTGGGCCGACCTCGCCGCGGCGGCCCCCGCCCAGAAGTGAGCGACCAACCGATCCGCGTCCTCGACCCCACGGTCGCCAACCAGATCGCCGCCGGCGAGGTGGTCGAACGGCCCGCCGCGGTCATCAAGGAGCTGCTCGAGAACTCCCTCGACGCCGGCGCCACGCGCGTGACCATCGACTTCTCCCGCGGCGGCAAGGCGCTCATGGTCGTCGAGGACGACGGCAAGGGCATGACGCCGGACGAGGCCCTCCTGAGCCTCGAGCGCCACGCCACCAGCAAGATCCGGCTCGCCGCCGACCTCGACCGGATCGCCACCTTCGGTTTCCGGGGCGAGGCGCTCCCCTCCATCGCCAGCGTCGCCCGCTTCACGCTGCAGACCCGGCCCGCCGCCGCCGCCAACGGCGTGGAGATCCTGGTCAACGGTGGCCGGGTCGTGCATCGACGCGACCATGGCATGGCGCCCGGCACGCGCATCGAGGTCGCGAACCTCTTCCACCCGGTGCCCGCCCGGCTCAAGTTCCTCAAGTCCGACGAGACGGAGGCGGCCCATATCATCCGCCTCGTGCGGCTCTACGCCGTGGCCCACGCCGGCGTCGGTTTCCTGCTCCGCGAGGACGGCCGCGAACTTTTCCGTTCGCCCGGCAAGGCCCCCTTGCTCGACCGGGTGCGTGAGATCTGGGGCAAGCAGGTGGCCGCGGAGCTCGCCTTGATGCCGGCGACCGAGCGCCCGGGCCTCCGGCTCAGCGGCCTGCTCGGCCGGCCCGGCGTCTCGCGCGCTACCCGCCAGGACCTCGTCACCGTCGTCAATGGGCGTCCGGTCGACAGCCGCACCATGGCCTTCGCGCTGACGGAGAGCTACCACACGCTGATCCCGAAGGGCCGCTACCCGCTCGCCTTCATCTTCCTGGAGATGGATCCCGCCTGGGTCGACGTGAACGTCCACCCCGCCAAGCGGGAGGTGCGCTTCCGCGATGAAGCCAAGGTGCGCGGCTTCATCATCGAGTCCGTGCTCGCCGCCCTGCGCGCGGGCCCGGCCGGGGGCGTCGATCCGGAGCGCGTGCCGCTGGAGCCCCCGAGTTTCACCTCGGCGGCGACGCCGACGAGCCCGGCGGCGATGCCGAGCCCGGCGGTCGGGCCCTCCGCCGACTCGCCCGCGCCACCCGCGCCATCCGCGCCTCCGGCGGCGGCTCCCGCGGCCGCCGCGCCCCTGCGCCTGGGCTGGCGCCTCCTGGCCCGCCTCCGCGAGGAGCGCGCGGTCTTCGAGACCCCGACGGGCCTGGCCGTGCTCGACCTCGGCGCCGCCCACCAGCGCGTACTCTACGAGGAGATCCTCGCCCGCTTCGGCCAAGGCCGCGCGGTCAGCCAGCCGTTGCTGGTGCCCTTGACCCTGGAACTCGATCCGTTGCCGGCCGCGGTGCTGAAGGAGCGACAGGAACTCCTGTCCGCCGCCGGCTTCGAGTTCGAGGAATACGGCCGCAATTTCTGGCGGATCGCCGCGTTGCCGACCTGGCTCGAGCCGGCCGACGCCCTCGTCTTCACGCGCGACCTGCTGGCCGAAATGGCCCGGCGCGAGGGCGACTTCGGCCGACCGGCCCTGGCCTACGACGCCCTGGCGAAGCTCGCCGTCGCGCGCGCCCGCCGCAAGGGCGACGCCTTGGCCGATGGGGAGCTGGTCGCGTTGGCGGAGGCGCTCTTCCGCACGGCGCAGCCGGGGACGTGCCCGAAGGGCCGGCGGACCTACGTGGAGTGGTCGGACGCGGACCTCGGGCGCCGCTTCGGCTGATCAGCGCCGGCCGCGCTTGCGCGGGGCCGCGGGCTTGCCCGTCCGCAGCGCCTCGATCTGGTCGCGCAGGGTCGCCGCCTTCTCGAACTGCAGCTCGTCGGCCGCCGCGAGCATCTCCGTCTCGAGGTCGGCCAGGACGCGCGCGATGTCGCGGTCGTCGGTGCCCTCGGCCACGGCGAGGGTCTCCTCGGCCGCGAGGTCGACCAGGCTTTCCTCGATCTTGCGCCGCGTGCTCTTCGGCGTGATGCCGTGCTGCGCGTTGTAGGCCTCCTGCCGCTTGCGCCGGTCGCGGCAGATCGCGAGCGCCCGCGTGAGCGACTTCGTCATCACGTCGGCGTAGAGCAGGACCTTGCCCTCCGCGTGGCGGGCCGCGCGGCCCGACGTCTGGATCAGGCTCGTCTCGCTGCGCAGGAAGCCCTCCTTGTCGGCGTCGAGGATGCCGACGAGCGCCACCTCCGGGAGGTCGAGGCCCTCGCGGAGCAGGTTGACGCCCACGAGCACGTCGAACGAGCCGGCGCGCAGGCGGCGGAGGATCTCGACGCGCTCGATGGCGTCGATGTCGGAGTGCAGGTACTCGACCTTCAGGCCGCTCTCGCGCATGAAGGTGGCGAGGTCCTCGGACATCCGCTTGGTGAGCGTGGTGACGAGCGTGCGGTAGCCGCGGGCCGCCACGGCCTTGGCCTCGCCGATGATGTCCTCGACCTGGCCGGCGATGGGGCGCACCTCCATCACGGGGTCGAGCAGGCCGGTCGGGCGGATGACCTGCTCGGCGACGACCGCGGAGACCTTGTATTCGTGGGGGGCCGGCGTGGCGGAGACGTAGACCGCCTGCTGGACCAGCTGGTCGAACTCCTCGGGGCGCAGCGGGCGGTTCTCCAGGGCGGAGGGCAGGCGGAAGCCGAACTCGACGAGCCGCTCCTTGCGGGCGCGGTCGCCATGGTACATCCCGCCGATCTGGGAGACCGAGACGTGGCTCTCGTCGATGAACACCAGCCGGTCCGCCGGGAAGAAGTCCAGCAGGCAGGTCGGGCGCTCGCCGGGCCGGCGGCCGGACATGTGCATCGAGTAGTTCTCGATGCCCGGGCAGAAGCCCGTCTCCCGGAGCATCTCCAGGTCGTGCTCCACGCGCATGCGGATGCGCTGGGCCTCCACGAGGCGGTTGGTCCGCTCGAAATGGGCCACCCGCTCCTCGAGTTCCTCGCGGATGGCGGCCGTCGCGGCCTTCACGCGGCCCGGCGCCATCACGTACTGGTTGGCCGGGTAGAGGTCGAACTTCTGGAGGGCCTTGCCCGGCTTCACGCTCACCGGGTCGAGCTCGCGGATGGCCTCCAGGGTGTCGCCCCAGAACTCCAGCCGGATGGCCGACTCCATGTAGGCGGGCCAGACGTCGATGGTCTCCCCGCGGGCGCGGAAGTTGCACCGCTCGAGGATGGCGTCGTTGCGGACGTACTGGTTCGCCACGAGCTTCGCGAGGAGCTCGTCCCGGCGGAGCGTCATGCCGGCCTTGAGCCCGATCATCGCGGCGAGGAAGTCCTCGGGCGAGCCGAGGCCGTAGATGCAGGAGACCGAGGCGATGACCACCACGTCGCGGCGGGAGAGCAGGGCGCTGCTGGCGCTGATGCGCAGGCGCTCGATGTCCTCGTTGATCGCCGAGTCCTTCTCGATGAAGGTGTCCGTGGCCGGCACGTAGGCCTCCGGCTGGTAGTAGTCGTAGTAGCTGACGAAGTACTCGACCGCGTTCTCGGGGAAGAAGCGCTTGAACTCGGAGTACAGCTGGGCCGCGAGGGTCTTGTTGTGCGAGATGACCAGCGCCGGCCGCTGCTGCTTCGCGATCAGGTTCGCCATCGTGAACGTCTTGCCCGAGCCCGTCACGCCGAGCAGCGTCTGGCGCCCGTGCCCGGCGTTCAGGGAGGCGTCCAGCGCGGCGATGGCCGTCGGCTGGTCGCCCATCGGGCGGTAGTCCGAATGCAGGCGGAACTCCATGCTCAGTCCAGGCGGCCCCGCGCCAGCCAACCCGGGTCGACCCCGGCGAGGTCGGCCACGATGCGGTGGGCGCCCACCGGCGCCAGCTGTTCGCGGGTGTTCGTCGTCGCCAGCGCGACCGTGATGAAGCCGCCGGCCAGGCCGGCCTGCAGGCCCGAGAACGAATCCTCGAAGACGAAGGAGCGGGCGGGCTCGCCGCCGCCGAGGGCGCAGGCCTTGAGGAAGACCTCCGGGTCGGGCTTGCCGCGCGTCACGTCCTCGCTGGCCACCGCGCCGGCGAACAAGTGGCCGATGCCGAAGAGCTCGAACGACAGGGCGAGGTTCTCCTTGTGCGTGGAGGTGCCGATCACGCAGGGGATCCCGAGGTCCCGCAGCGCGCCGCAGAGCTCGCGGACGCCGGGCAGCAGGCGGACGTGCCCGGTGCGGGCGATGTCGCGGTAGAGCGCCTCCTTGCGGTTCGACAGGCGCTTCACCTCGGCCGGGTCGCGCGTCCAGCCGAGGATGTCGGGGATGATCAGCTCGTTGCGCTTGCCGAAGCCGCGCTTGAAGTGGTCGGCGGGCAGGGGCCGGCCCTCTTCCCGCGCCAGCGCCTCCCAGGAGCGTTCATGCGCGACGGAGGAGTCGATGACGACCCCGTCCCAGTCGAAGACGGCGACGGTGCGGCCCATCTCAGTGCTTGTCCCAGGCGAGGGTGACCTTGACCGGGCGGTGCTCCCAGACGTTGAGCGGCTCGAAGATCTGGCCCGGGGCCAGGATGTTGCGCGGGTCGAGCGCCCGCTTCACCGCGACCATCGCGGCGATCTCGGCGGGGGTGTGCTGGAGCGCGAGGAAGGGGGACTTCGCGATGCCGATGCCGTGCTCGCCCGTGATGGCGCCGCCCAGCGCGACGACCTTGGTCATCACCTCGAGGATGGCGACCTCCGCCTGGCGGCGGTGCTCGGCGTTCTCGCGGTCGTACATGATGTGCACGTGGAAGTTGCCGTCGGCGGCGTGGCCGAAGGTCGGCGTCGCCAGCCCGAAGCGGTCGCGGACTTCGCGCGTGTAGCGGATGAGCTCCACGTAGCTGCGGAAGGGCACCACGATGTCCTCGTTGAGCTTGGCGTTGCCGAGGGCGTACATGGCCTGCGAGCAGGTCCGGCGGATGTCCCAGAGCGCCTCGGCCTCGGCCTCGACGTCGGTCTCGCGGAAGGCGGCGGCGTGGCGGCCGATCCAGGCGCGCACCTTGGCGGCGTCCTCGGCGAGCGCGGCGGGGTGGCCGTCGAGCTCGACCAGGAGGAGGGCGTGCGTGGCCTCGACCCCGTGGAGCTCGGCCGTGGAGAACACGCGGCTGCCGCGGCGCTTCTCCGCGGCCTCGACGGTCTGCGTGTCGAGGAACTCGAAGACCGAGGGGTTGACGCGGGCGCCCATGAGCTCCGCGGCGGCCTCGAGCGCGCCCTCGTCGGTGCGGCAGGCCAGGAGGAACGTGCGGCGGGCGACGGGCTTGTTGACCAGCTTGAGCGTGGCCTTCGTGATCACGCCGAGGGTGCCTTCGGAACCGATCCAGAGGTCGCGGAGGTTCAGGCCGCTGACGAACTTCCGCAGGGGGGCGCCCCAGCGGACCTTCTCGCCCGTCGGGAGGAACCCTTCGAGGGCGTAGACGTGGTCGCGGACCACGCCGTACTTCGCCGCGCGGAGGCCGCCGGCGTTGGTGGCGATGTTGCCGCCGATGCTGCAGTACTTCAGCGAGGAGGGGTCGGGCGGGAAGAAGAGGCCGTGCGGGGCGGCGAGTTCGTTGATCCGCGCGGTGATCGCGCCGGGCTGCACCGTCGCCATGGCCGCGACCGGGTCGATCTCGATGCGGTCCCAGTGGTCGAGGTGGAGCACCCAGCCGCCGCGGATCGGCGAGCTGGCGCCGGTGTTGCCGGTGCCGCGGCCGCGGACCGTGACGGGCACCCCGTGCTCGTTGGCGAGCTTGAGCAGGACGCCGATGTCGTCCTCCGTGGCGGGCCGGACGACCGCCTCGGGCATGAACGACAGCCGCATGTTGTCGAAGGACGCGGCGAAGCACGTCGCCTCGTCGGTCTTCACGCGGTCGGGGCCGAGGCGGGCCAGCAGGGCCTGGGTGGCCGCGGGATGGGTCTGCACGGGGGAGGTCACGCCTCCATCAAGCACGCTTAGGCCAGTTCGGCAAGCCACGCGGTGGCTTCGGCGTCGGACGGCATGCGCCAATCGCCGCGGGGCGAGAGGGCGACGGAGCCGACCTTGGGGCCGTCGGGCATGGCCGAGCGCTTGTACTGCTGGCCGAAGAAGCGGGTCAGGAACTGGCGGAGCCAGTGGCGGATCTCCGCGTGGTCGTACTTGCCGGCGAAGGCGTGCTCGGCGAGCCAGAGCACCTTGGCGGGGCGGAAGCCGTGGCGCACCACGTGGAAGAGGAAGAAGTCGTGCAGTTCGTAGGGCCCCACGATCATCTCGGTCTGCTGGGCGATCGAGCCGTCCTCGCCCGGCGGCAGCAGTTCGGGGCTGACCGGCGTGGCGACGATGTCCTCCAGCAGGGCGCGTTCGGGCCCGACGTGGCGGACGTGCGCGGCCCAGGCCACGAGGTGCTTCACGAGCGTCTTCGGCACGCCGATGTTCACGTGGTACATCGACATGTGGTCCGCGTTGAAGGTGCACCAGCCGAGGGCGGCCTCGGAGAGGTCGCCGGTGCCGACCACGAAGCCGTGGGCCTGGTTGGCGACGTCCATCAGGATCTGCGTGCGTTCGCGGGCCTGCGCGTTCTCGAAGGTGACGTCGTGCCGGCCGGGCGGGTGGTGGAGGTCCCGCAGGTGCTGCTCGACGGCGGGCCCGATCGGGATCTCGCGCGCGGTGATGCCGAGGGTCTCCATCAGCTTCATCGCGTTGAGGCGCGTGCGCGCGGTGGTGCCGGGCCCCGGCATGGTCACGCCGATGATGCCCTTGCGGTCGAGCCCCAGGCGGCCGAAGGCCTCCAGGAGCACGAGCAGCGCGAGCGTCGAGTCGAGGCCGCCGGAGACGCCGAGCACGACGTGCTTGGAGCCGGTGTGGCGGAGGCGGCGGGCCAGGCCCGTGGACTGGATCGCGAAGATCTCGTGGCAGTTCTCGTCGCGGCGCTGGGGGTCCGCTGGCACGAAGGGGTGCTGGCTGAAGCGGCGGCGCAGCTTGGGGGTCACGCCGGTCGGGTGGCCGAGCTCGAAGCCGACCACGCGGACGGCGAGCGGGGCGGGGGCGCCGAAGAAGGTGCTGTTCCGGCGGCGTTCGGCCGCGAGCTTGTCCACGTCGACCTGGGAGACCACCAGGGAGAGGTCGAAGCGGAAGCGCTCCGATTCGCCGAGCACGACGCCGTTCTCGGCGATCAGGCCGTGCCCGCTGTACACGATGTCGGTGCTGGATTCGCCGGCGCCGGCGGCGGCGTACACGTAGGCGGCCAGGCAGCGCGCCGACTGGCCTTTGACCAGTTCGCGGCGGTAGGCGGCCTTGGTCAGCAGTTCGTCGCTGGCCGAGAGGTTGCAGAGCAGGGTGGCCCCGGCGAGCGCGAGGGCGCCGCTCGGAGGCTCCACCGCCCAGAGGTCCTCGCAGAGTTCGACCCCGACGACGCAGTCGGGGACGTCGTTGGCCCGGAAGAGCAGGTCGGTCCCGAAGGGCACTTTCTGGCCGAGCAGCTCGACTTCCCGCACCGGGGCGACCCGGGCCGAGGCGAACCAGCGTTGCTCGTAGAACTCGCCCGTATTGGGTAGGTGGGTCTTGGGGACGACGCCCAGCACCTTGCCGCGGGAGACGAAGACGCCGACGTTGAAGAGGCGGCCGGACACTTCGAGCGGCAGCCCGACCAGGGCGGAGAGGCCGAGCCGGCCGGTGGTCTCGGCCACCTGGGCCAGGGCCTTGAGGGCGCCCACCAGCAGGGTGCGCTGGCCGAAGAGATCCCCGCAGCTGTACCCGGTCAGGCAGAGCTCGGGCAGAACCACTAGCTCGACGCCTTCCTGGGCGGCCTTTTCGAGGGCCTGGCTGACCAGCTGGGCGTTGGCCGCGGGGTCTCCGAGGCGCAGGGCCGGGGAGGCCGCCGCGACGGCCACAAAACCGTTCTGGTGGATGCGGTTCGGCATTTAAAGGCTCGGTAACAATCATGTTCACCGTTGACCCGAGGGGTGGCAACCCGAAAGGTCTCCCACCCCCATCTTGGGGGGCCTTATGTCCACCCAGCCGCTGAAGGAAGTCCGGGTTTTCTCCCCCGCCACCGTCGCCAACGTCGCCTGCGGTTTCGATGTGCTCGGTTTCTGCATCGACGCCCCCGGCGATGAGATCGTGGCCCGCCGGTCGGACCAGCCCGGCCTCCGGATCACGAAGATCACCGGCGACGGCGGCCGTCTGCCCCTGGACCCCAAGCTCAACACCGCCGGCGTCTCCGCGCAGGCGCTCCTCCGCAACCTCGGCCAGTCCGACCTGGGGATCGAGATGGAGATCCACTAGAAGATGCCCTTCGGCAGCGGCCTCGGGTCGAGCGCCGCCAGCGCGGTCGGCGGCGCCTTCGTGGTCAACGAACTCCTGGGCGCCCCCCTGAGCCGCCGCCAATTGCTGCCGTTCGTCGTGGCCGGCGAGGCGGCGGCGGACGGCGCCTGGCACGCGGATAACGTCGCGCCGTGCCTCCTGGGCGGCATCACGCTCATCCGCTCCAACGCCGAGCTCGACGTCATGAACGTGCCCATCCCGGAGAACCTCTGGGCCGCCGTCGTCCACCCCGACATCGTCGTCCTGACCAAGGTCGCGCGCGAAATCATGCCGCGCCACATCCAGCTCGAGACTTCGACCCAGCAGAGCGGCAACCTCGGCGGCCTGCTCTGCGGTTTCTTCCAGTCCGACTACCCGCTCATCGGCCGGTCGCTGCACGACCTCATCGCCGAGCCGCACCGCCAGCGCCTGATCCCCGAGTTCTACCGCGCCAAGCGCGCCGCGCTCGCCGCCGGCGCCCTCGGCTTCTCCATCTCCGGCGCCGGTCCCAGCGTCTTCGCCCTGTGCGAGGGCGAGGCGGTCGCGCGCCGCGCCGCCGCCGCCGTGGCCGAGGTCTTCGCCTCCGTGCCGATCCTGGCGACGCCGTACGTGTCCCGCATCAACCCGAAGGGCGTCCATGTCATCGCGCGCTCCTAAGCTCGAATTCGTCGCCACCGCCGACGCCTCCTGCCGGGGCGGCCTCCGGGAGGTCCTGCTGGCGCCCATGCCGGCCAAGGGCGGGCTCTGGGTGCCCACCGCGATCCCGCGCCTGCCGGACGACTTCCTGGCGGGGCACCGGACCACGGACTACGCGACGCTGGCCGAGGCGGTCATGGCGCCCTATTTCGCCGACGAGCTCGGCGCCGACGTCCTCCGCATGGTTTGCCGCGAGGCCTTCGACTTCCCCGTCCCCCTGACCTTCGCGGGCGATCCCGCCGGCCGGATCGGCGTCCTCGAGCTCTTCCATGGCCCGTCCGCGGCCTTCAAGGACTTCGCGGTGCGGACCTTGGTGCGCGTCACGGCCCGGGTCCTGGCGGATGATTTCCCGCAGCTCACCGTACTCGCGGCGACCTCGGGCGACACCGGCGCCGCCGTCACCGAGGCCTGCGCCGGCGTCCCCGGCGTCCGCGCGGTGGTGCTCTACCCGCGGGTGGGCGTCAGCGCCGTGCAGGAGTCCCAGATCGCCCGGGCCCGTCCCGGCGTCGTGGCCCTCTCGGTGGACGGAACGTTCGACGATTGCCAGGCCCTCGTGAAGCGGGCCTTGGCCGACGCCGCCCTGCAGGGGCGCCGGCCGCTGTTGACCGCCAATTCGATCAACCCGGTGCGCCTGATCGCCCAGGTGCCCTTCGCCTACCACGTACGTCGGCTGGTCGCCGCCGGCGCGAAGGTCGGCATCGTGGTCCCCTCCGGCAACCTCGGCAACGTGGGCGCCGTCCAGCTCGCCCGCCGCATGGGCCTGCCGGTCGAGGCCTTGGTCGCCGCGACCAACGTCAACTCCCCGCTGCCGGAACTGTTCGCGACCGGCGTCTACCGGCCGCGCCGCGCCCAGCCCACCGCCTCCAATGCGATGGACATCGGCGCGCCCAACAACCTCGACCGCCTGCTGGCCTGGCGCGAGGGCGGTCCGGCCGTCGAAGCCGTCACGGTCGACGACGCCACGACCCTCGACGTCATGCGCCGCGTGCGCGCGGCCACCGGCTACGTGCTCTGTCCCCATTCCGCCGTCGGCTGGAAGGCCGCCGAGGACCTGCGCGCCCGCCGGCCCGACCTCGACCAGGTCGTCGTGTTCGGCACGGCCCATCCGGCCAAGTTCCCGGACGTCCTGGAGCAGGCCTTCGGCGACTCCCAGGCGTCGGTGTTTCCGTTCCCGCTGCCGCCGCCCGCCCCCCTTAAGGTCGGCAACGACTACGGTGCCCTGCGCGGGGTGCTGGAGTCCGAGGCTGGCTTCCGCTGAGCGGAGGTCACTTCTTCTCCGTCGCGGCGGCCGCGGGCTTCGCGTCGCGCGGCTGCTCGACGACGATGATGCAGCCGGAGAGCAGCAGGCACGCGAGGGTCAGGAGCAGGACGGTCTTCATGGTCCTACCTTGGGGGACGGCGGTCGCTTTGGCAAATCCGCAAAAAGAAAGGCCGCCTGACGGCGGCCTCGGGCAGGGCGGCGGGGTCGCTTATTCCGGCTCCGCGACCGCGAAGGTCACGTTGTTGATGTCCGCGCGGGCGAGGACATCGAGCACGTTGATCACACGCTCGTAGCGGGCGGCCTCCTCGGCCTGCACCGTGATGAGCAGCTTCGTCTTCGACTGCACGGCGGCTTGCTTGAGCTTGGTCATCTCGTTGAACAGCGCGTCGAGGGTCTTGTCCTGCGGGGTGCCGACCGGGTCCTCGTTGATGGTCACCTGGCCGTTCTCGGCGACGCCGATGGTGATCTCGTCCGGGATCTCGGTCTCCTTGGCGGTCTCGGCGTTGCCGGGAAGGGTGGTCTTGAGCTCATGCTCCACCTTCACGGCGCCGGCCATGACCATGAAGAAGAGCATGATGACGAACACCACGTCGATCATCGGGGCGATCTGGAAGCCGGCGTCGGCCGGGGTCT
>JACCEC010172677.1_pt1 | contig 12954 bp, 10 predicted proteins | sample 7450121 | NCBI WGS metagenome assembly JACCEC01 (sample SAMN15323455, study PRJNA562643) | freshwater metagenome | isolation source: river surface water | place: USA:Blue River Watershed | collected 2017-08-18 | reverse complement strand
GAACTCGTGCGCTGCAAAGCCCTCGGGCATGGCAGCGTGGCTCGACGACCAAAAGCGGAAGCCCCATCGTTTTTAAAGTGCGGATCACCGCTTGGAGCAGTTCTTTCTCTTCCGTGTATGCGGGCGCCTTCGGGTAGTCCCTTCGATGCGCTTCTAGGCCGCGAATGATCCGATGAATCACCACGGACGTTGCCCAGGCGTCGTAGTCGGGGCGTTTTCCGCGCCCTAAGCTCTCGGCTACGGAATGCGCTTCGAGCATTTGCAGGGCTTCTTCGAGCGCGGACTCGGCCGCTAAGCGAAGGGTAAGTCCCGCTCCGGAGCCTCGCGACAGCGTTTGTGTCTGGGGAGAGTGAAGAAAGAGATGAAGAATCGGAATTTCAGAGTCCGGTGAATATTGAACAACCCGGATAGAGAGGCCTCGCTCTTTCATGGATGCGAGAGCTGCTTCAGGGAGGACCTCGATCGGGTCGATACGGACTCCCGGGGATTCATTCAGAAAAGCCGGGAAAAAATCGTGACGTTTCAAAAGATCCAGAGCGCCTTGAAGAATGGCAGACTCGCGCGTCGGGCGAACCCCATTTCCTGATTCAGAGAGAAGCGGAAGTTCGGGACTCCGCTCGAAAGGCGCCGGAGGATCGGTGAGAAGTTGCGGGATTTCGTAGAGGCGCCCTGAAATTTCGTCGCGACAGATTCGAGTGGGCAGATCCTGTGGATTTGCCAGGTAGGCTTCATACTCCGGACCGTAGGGGTGAAAGTCCTGAAGCTCCAGGAGGCGGGGAGAAGTGTCCTTTTTTCGATCCAATTTAGGTAATGAGGTGCGTGCGCGCTTCATAACTCGCGTTAATTGCAACCCTTGGGCCGAACGAGTCGATTTTTTAAGTGTTGAATAGTACGAGCTAATTTGGATTGGTTCAGAAGTGAACCAGGGGCGATCGTAGGGAAGAGGCCTCACTCGGTGTGGGCAAGTCCCTACAGTCAGGCGCGAATGGAGATTTCAAAGAGTCTCGCCCACGGCAACGTGGAGCGCGGCTTGAGCTGAAATCCCCAGGCTTTGGCCTGTTCTTGGACTGAGACGTCGGCTTCGTGGCTGAGCTTTTGCCAAGCTTCTGGGGGCAGAGCCCAGGGGTTGAGCCCTTCTTTTTGGGCCTGGGCAGTGAGCGTGCCCCGAATCTGAGCCTGGTAAGCACCATGATCGAGGAGCTGGGCTTCCAAAAAAGTGCGGTCAGCGGCTTCGTTCCAAGTTTCCTGATTCTTCCCTGTTACCTGGAAAGCTAACTGGGCGATCAGAGAACCCATGCGGTTGCCCGAGGTATTCCAGGCCGAGAAAGCCGAAAGTTGATTGAGGTGGACGCCCCCTTGGGTGAGGGCCGTCAGTAGCGCTGGGTCGGCACCGTTCCCGTAGGTCAGGTCGAGGAGCGCATCGCCTGGGCGAATTTGCTTGGCCAGACTTTGGTAGCGTTTTTCTCGGTCAGATCCTGGCGCGACGGCTTGAGCCGGTTCAAAGCAGAGGTCTTTCTGCCCGTCCGCCTCAAACGGGACGACCCAAACGACGGGTCCCGTTTCCCCTTCGGCCGCACTTCGAAACGGGGAGGGCGCCAGATGAAGCGCCAAGTTATTCGCTACGGGAATATCTTCGTAGGCCGAGACCGCCTGAAGCAATGCATGCGGTTCATCCCACTCGCCCCAAGCGGGTGAAAAACCTTCGGGTTCGACCACTCGGAATTCCAGAGGCAGATTCCCCGCTGGAATTCCTTGGCGGCCCATCCAGGCACTCATCAAGGACAAGAAACCGAGTTCGTCGGCTCCGGTCAGAACGTGGCAAGCCGCGCGCTCGGATTCAGGTCGGGCCTGGAGGGCTTCGCGCAAGCGGGTTTTCTCCTCGCGGTGAAGGCCGTGGGGCGCACAATCTTCCTGACCAAAAATCAAAGTCGAAAAGCGTCCCACCTGAGCTGCGACAGCGAGGCTGGCTTGATGGTTCCTAGAGCGAACTTCGAGGTATTCGCTGAGGAGCTGGGCTGGAATCTGGGACTTCAGTTCGGCTAACTCCTGGCTCAGTTCGGGAACGTCTTTTCCGAGACGCTTGGCGTTTTCGATTTTTCCGGCCACTACCGAATATTGAAGAATATTTCTCCAGTCCGCTTCCGTTTGCTGAGCATTCACAGTGATGGAAAGGCGTAGAAGGATTTGAAACCCATGAACGGTGACGGATGGATTTCGGCTCAGAATTTCCCAAAGGCGCGCCAGTCTCTCCGAAACTTGCTCGTTTGAGGCAGTGCTGAGCTTCCGAGACTGAATCAGACCGCCGTAAAGCCATTGGTCGAGACTCAGGACGAGCGCATCGACTCTGGGCAAAGTTTTTTCGAGCCAGGTTTCGAGCTGCTGGAACCGATCCGGGCGATCCGCATGAGACCGAACGAGCTCTTCGGGCGGACAGATCACTTGAATCCCTACAACTTGCGCAAGATCGATGACTTGCTCGAAGTTACAGGGGCGGCAGTCCAGTGGAATGAGGGCTAAGCGGAGGGCTGTCATGAGGGAGGAGTGGTCGTCTCGTCTGCTTCGTATTTCACTTCGTTTTCAGGTAGAAGAGTGACCCGCATTCGCTAAAGCGAGACTGGCTTCAACCAAGGAACGGACGGAAGCTTCCATGGTTTCAGGAGTCGAGCCCGTCACGATTACTCCAACGAGAAGCGCGCTGACGCCTGCTTTTTTCAGTCGCGAAACATCTTCCACCGTGACCTTTTTCTGGGAAGGCACGATGACCGGGCGCTTCGAGCGGCTCACGATTTCCTGGTATTGCGCGAGATCTTCTTCAGTCAGAGGCTTTCCGTAATCCGAAGGATCGACGATGCTGGCTTCGATCCAAGCGTCTTTGACGCTGAGGAGCTTGGTCATGTCTCCTTCGGTCCACGCATGGGGAAGCGCCAGGATGGGGCGCAGGGGGGCTTCCAAAAGCCAAGGCTGCAAGTGGTGCAGATAGAGATTGAAACCCTGGAACCCCAAAGCTCCCAGCTGATTCATTTCAGGGAGTGTGGGCACCACTTCTTGCCCCACCATGATGGCAAGCGGGACGCCGAGAGTGGAAAGCTCTTTCAAGAAGGGGAGTTCCTCCTGGAAAGTACCGAACACCGAACCGCTGGCCCGGTGGTGAGCGTTCAGGTGAACTTTCACACCTGCAGCGCCTCCGCGGATTGCGGCTTTTGCGAGCTCGATATCGTTCTTGGGGAGAGAAACCAGGACCGGAAGGGCTTCAGATTCTCGAATCAAAGTGGTGAGCGTCATGGTTTTTAGTTCTCCTGCTCGGGGCCTTGGTGGTGGGTCAGAATGAGGACTGCCGGCGACCCGGGCGGCACTTCCTTGATTTCCATTTCGAGGACGCTGGCACAGTGGGCGGGGCTGTTTAAGCGCGAGAGGTCGATCACCCGGTCGCCCACGAGGAAGAACGGATACGGGTAGCTGACGCCGCCATCGCCATAAATCGCAGACGACTCCAAACGGCGGTTCAGTTCGCCGACTGCACTGGCCGCAGAAGTTGCATGAACTTCGGCATCGCGCAGACGAAGACGAACCACACCTCGCGAATCCACCACAACGGCGTGGCGTTGATCGCGCTTTTTCCAAGGCATGAGCTTCCAAGGGTGCTGAGAGAGAATTTCGACCGCCGCAAGACGATCGCTCGAAGCCTTCTCACCCAACCTGGCTGCAGCGCTTAAGCCGAGCGCCGAGCGAGCCGTCAGAAGTAGCGCATCCGCTTGCCACGGATCGCCCACCGAGTCGCGAGCAGATCCAGCAGCGTCGTCTTTCTTAAAGGCAATGGCGCCTTGAGCGTCGACACGGACGAGGTTTTTCTTTGAGTCCACTTCGATAAAGACTTCGACGCTCCCGGGATCCGCGCCTTGCTGGATCACGCGCGAGCGCGCTTCTTCGCGGAGCTTCCAGAGGTCTTCAGGACTTGGGTTTACTACGCTTCGTTCCAACGTTTCTCGGACCAGGCCCAGAGCCACGCCGACGGCAGAGATCACATCGTGGTCGCGCGCGATTTCGTGCTTCATCCCGCGTTCTTTTGCGAGCGGGTTCACAATCGGGGAAGCGCCGCCGCCGCCACCGACGAGAGTGACCCAGCTGGGCTGCAGGCCATAGTCTTTCAAGCAGCGATCGACGGTTTCTCCGGTCCGACGAGAAGTGACGGCCAGAAGTTTTTCTGAAAACTCGCGAACGCTCCCTAAGCCCGAGCGCTGAAGAATCCCATCCCAAGCACCGGGAAAAGCAGAGCCAGAGCGAGCGCAGTCTCCGTCTTGAACCAGACCGAGAGCGTTGGCTGCGCAGGTGGGGGTGATACCTAAGCGTACTTCCGTCGGATTCTCTGGGTCGACAAAGACCAGGTAGTCGGACGGATCGCCTGCTTTGGGATGCTCATAGCGAGCCTCCAGGCGGCTCAGCACCTCGGGCGAAAGGTTTTCGGTTTCAAAGGCAGCGTATTTCACCCGAGCGATGTGAGCCGAGCGCGGACCTACCTCGAAAACTTGCCCATTCTTTACCCGCGGAAGTGAGCCGCCTCCGACGCCTAAGGTTCGGCAGTCCAAAGTTTTCAAGAATGTCTTATTCCCGCCGATGGTTGCCGAGCGGGTGACGGCACGCCCCCCGCGGATCACCGAGATATCCGTCGAGGTTCCGCCGACTTCGAGGAAAACCCCGTCCGTGATCTTCAGGTAGCGGAGCGCCGCTGCGATCCCTGCGGCTGGGCCGGAAAGGAGCGTCAGAATGGGTTTCTTTCGCATCTCTTCGACGCTCATCACGCCGCCGTCCGATCGCATGATCATGAAGGGGGCGCGAATGCCTAAGTTCCGAATCTCGCGATCCGTCACTTCGGCGACTTCCATCATCTTCGGCAGAATCGAAGCGTTGATGGCGGTGGTTCGTGCTCGAACCCGCACACCGTAAAGCTGCGAAACTTCGTGCGTGGGAGTGCAGAGGAATCCTTGCGAGCGGATGGAGTCTGCGACGGCTTTCTCGGTCGAAGGGTCTTCGACCGAAAAGGGCGTGACGACGACAACGACCCGGACGCCGCGCGCGCGAAGACTGGAGAGGAATGAGTCGAGCTTTTCGGAAAGGCCGGGGTCCTTGGGGTTTCCGTGAAAAGAAACGGTCTCCAAGAATCTGCCGGCAGAAACGGGGATCTTCCGGAGGCTTTGAACGGTCCTGCGAAGCAGGATACCGGTGATTCCAGTCCCGAGCGAGACAATCCCCACCGGATCGACATCTCCCTCCAAGAGTGAGTTCGTAGCTTGTGTCGTCGAGTGGGCGACGAAGACGACGTCTTCTGGCTTAAGCCCGGTGCGCTTCAAAAGAAGCCGGAGAGAATCGACCACGCCCTGACCAACACCGAGGGCCGCATGGTGCGTGGTTGGGACTTTGACTTTGCCGAGGAGCTCGCTTTTTTCGGAGTCCAGAGCCACGGCGTGCGTGAACGTTCCGCCGACGTCGATCCCGATCCTGACTTTTTTCGGTGTCGCGCTCATGATGGTTCTCGTTTCCTCAGTAATAAAGAGCCGCAGCCAGCACGAGGCCTAGGAAGGCCATCAGCCAGGCATAAGGAAGCGTGCGCTTGAGAATGCGGATGACATCCACGCCTAGGTGATTGGCGATCCAGACGTTGTAGGTGTTCGTCGGATCCGAGATGCCTTGAATCTGTCCCACAGCAATCAGCGCGCCCATGATAGCGGGCGCTGGCATCAGGCCGGTATCTCGCATCATCACCACTAAGCCCGAGCCCATGCCCCAAATGTTCAAGGGACCGCGGTAAAGAGCCAGTGGCGCTGCGAGAACAAAAGTCAGCAGATAGCCTGAAGCCGATGCGGGAACCAGAAGTGCCACCCAAGGATTCAGAAGCTCTTTGACCGTCGGATGGGCCACGCTTTTTAAGAGCATGCCGATTCCCACCATGAGCGCAACGGCGGGACCGACCGACTGAATGCCTTCAAACATGGAGCGGGTCAGGACACGCGTGCGGTCCCCCAAGGACTTTGGAAGCGTGAGCGTTCCGTAGACAATTCCGATGAAAAGGGCCCCGAGAATCGGAAATTCGAATCGCAGCGCCGCAGAAGTGAAGATGAGAGCCACTGGAACCAGCGGAGTGAGGAAGGCCAGGACGGGAACTTCCGCGCGAGCTAGAGCCGGGGGGATTTCGAGTTTTTTGAAGCTTGATCCGCCTTCGCGCCGCAGTTCAAGCCAGATGAAAGCGATGCTGAGCCCGAGAACCAGCGGGAAGTAGCGAAGCGTGTAGCCCAAAATATCGGGCTGAGTGAGCTTCAGAACGTCCGTATAAAGTGACCAGTTGAACAGGTTCAGCATCCCGCCGAGCGACAGGCCCATCAGGAAAATGCAGCCAGCCAGCAGGCGCGAAACTCCGAGCGAAACCAAAATGGGGAAAACAATCGAACCCACCATGACGATTGCGCCCAAGCCCGCGAGGACCGAGAAAAGAACGGTGATGACGAGCAGGAGAAAAACGGAAATCAGAAACGTTCGGTCACCCAAAAATTCAGCGGTGTTCTTGATCAGCACTTCCACCATTCCAGAACGCTTCACGAGTTCTGCCAGAGTGGCGCCAAAGAGAATAACGAGAATGGGTTGATGAAGCCGAGTGGCTCCTTCGGAAATCACTTCGGTGAGGATTCCCTGAGCAGGAACTCCTGCTACCGCGGCGATGAGCAACGCCAGCACGGGAAGTCCCACGAGCGTGTTCACGCGCTTCCGAATCATCTGGACCACAAAGATCAGGAAAAGAACGAGGATCAAGCCCGCCCGCATGTGCGAGGAATTGACGCAAACCGTCAACCAAGTCAAATTCTTTGTTCCCCGGAGTTCAAGAGGTTGTTCGAGAAGAAGGGGGGTGTTACGAGTTCGCCCTTGGAGACGCAACGAATGCACGTACGTAAATGGGGTGGGGCCCGACTGGCAGCGGTGCTGGTCGGAGTGATGGGGTGGGCGATGCCAGCTTGCGCGATCGAGCAGGGGCCGTCCGAGGACGTGGTGGTTCCGCCACTGTACCTTTCTCCGACGACGACTGTTTTGCCGAAGCCGACGGAACTGAAACGCCTTCTCATCGACAACTCGGTCGGGGGAGCGATTCAAGGAAGTCGAGATGGGGGAAAAACTTGGACCCAGCTGGGAAAAGTCGTCCGTCCCATTCAAGGCGGGATCTGGCTTCCCACGGTGAAGCCTTACGGCGTCCTCGCTTTCAATTTTCTTCGTGGCCCTTCGAACGTTTTTGCGACGGCGGTGAATGCCGTGCATCTGCGGTTTTCTGATCCGCCGGGTTACGAGCTTCCTTTGAATCCGAAGGATCCGCTGGTGACTCCGCACGGGGCGAGCCTCCTTCCGCGCGAAATCATCGACGATCCGGCTTCGACTCCGGTCCATGCCGCATTGACGGATATTCCGGCTGGAACCGGTATCTTTGGCCCGGAGTGGAGTCCTCGCGTGGGCTCAAGAATTTATCTGGGAGACGGTCAAAATTGGCGCTCGATTCCTTATGCTCAAGGGCCGGACGTGGGGAGTCCGGGGCGAAGCAAACTTCTGATTGTCACCGAGAAGCAGCCCCATGAAGTCGAATGGGTCGAGTTTGAAAACACTCAAGGTGGCCAGGTCTTGGTGAAACGCGAAGGGGAGACTGATCCCGTTCGCGTCGCGAAAGTCCTTCAGCCGGTGCGTGGAATCGGCCGCTTCGTGGGGTCAGAACTCATCCCTCGGCCGGGAGTGATTCGCGCCAACCATGCCGGAGTTTTCTGCATCGGAACGACCGACGTGAAAAGTGATCCCTCATCCGTCCCCCCGAAAACCGATGTGAATGAGCTTCGGGGCGGCTTTCAGATCGTCCCTTCGCACCACTACCAAGACCAGAGCATGTCGAGTGGTGGCGACCATGGCTACGTCTACATGGTGGTGGGGCCTTGGGAAGATCCCTCCAACTTGGATCGTTACGACCGAGGCATCGATGGCCAGTACCCGCTCTTCCGTCATGGTTTTCAAGCGGGCGGCGGCCAGACCTATATGCGTTTCCGAGGCGATCCCCTTTGGTACGAGTTGAATCTTGCGATTCGCCAAGGAAAGTTTAAGAACGGCCAAGGAAAAGTGGTTGAGCACCTTCGCGGAATTCAAAAAGACGTCTTCAGCGATGTGACTCATATCCGTCATGTCCCCCCGAATTGAGGTCCTGCGAAAGCGATGAGCCGACTCGTACTCGTTGATCGATTTGCCGAAGTTCTGGAACAGGTTCTTTTTTTAGAACCTTTGGTTGAAGTCGACGAGGATCGCTCTCCCGTCTTGGCAAGCCCGGGAGCTTATCAGGCACGACTCGATCATCGGTCTTTGCGGATCGAGCTCAATGGACATGTCCTGGATCGTTCCGAGAGTCCTGACCACGTTTGGAATGAGCTGGTCCTTCACGAACTCTTTCACGCTTGGGTAGAAACGTGCCGGCCGGACCGTTTCTGGGAATCCGACGGGATGACCGAAGAGCAAGCCGCGGATGCTTTTGCCCGATTTGCCTTGAAGGCGGGCAGGGCCTAAGGGAAACAACGGTTCGGTATGGCGAAGCAAAAAATCAGGTTTTCTTATTCCGGCTCGCGGGTGTGGCTGATCTTCTGGCTCATCGTTTGGTTTCCGGTGGCGCTTGTCTTACTGCTTTGCGACCTAGGGCTGGAACTCCGGGGGACCACTTACCGAATTGAGTACGACGGCTCGCGCTTTTGGCTGGCGTTTTGGAGCTTGGCATTTTTTCCCATCGCGTTACTGCTGGGCGCCCTGAACGGATTTTCGGTTTCGGATGAAGTGAATGCCTCAGTATGACTTAATCATCTGCGGAGGCGGTCCAGGTGGCGTCATGGCTGCTCTTCAGGCGGGGCGGCTGGGGCTCAAGACGCTCTTGATCGAACGTCACGGATTCTTAGGCGGCATGAATACGGCGGCTCTGGTGGGCCCGATCATGACCTTCCACGCAGGATCGCTTCAGATTGTTCGGGGAATTCCTGGGCAGATTTTTGATGACTTGAAAGCGCGCGGTGGAACGCCCGGGCATTTAGTCGACCCGATTTGGGGCAACACTTCGATGACCCCAATCGATACGGAAAGTTACAAAGCCCTGCTTTTAGAGGAAATGCATCGCTCGGGCGTAGAACTGTTGCTTCACACGCTGGTGTTGGGCGGAAAACGCGAAGGTGGAGAGGTTCGCTCCGTTCAAGTTTCGAATAAGAGCGGTATTCGCGACTATTCGGCGCGGTTCTTCATCGACGCCACAGGCGACGGCGACTTGGCGGCGCGCTTGGGTTGTGAGTTCATCATGGGGCGCACTCAAGATCATGCGGTTCAGCCCATGACCCTCATGTTCCGAATGCACGGAGTGAACTGGGATACGGTTTATGACTCCATCCGTGAGGAGCCTTCGAATTTTTACCTCGGCTTTCCGCTCGAGAAGTACCTCAGTTTACCGGGACGGGCGGTCTCTGGTTTTTTCAGGCAAGTCGCCGAAGGCAAAAAAGACGGATCCTTTCCTCTGGATCGCGACCGTGTTTTGTTTTTTCAAGGAAACCGAAAAGACGAAGCCACGCTCAATACGCTTCGAATCAACGGTGTGAATGGGACTTCCGCAGAGGACCTGACGCGTGCCGAGTTCGAACTACGACGGCAAGTTCCGACGTTAGTGAAGTTTCTGGTCGATCGAATCCCGGGGTTCCGGGAAGCGCATGTGACGGAAACAGCGGCCTAGGTGGGCGTTGGCGAAACGTGCCACGTTCTGGGTCATGTGATCCTTCGCGCGGACGATATTTTCCATCAGCGCAAATTCGAAGACGTGGTGGCGCATGCTTCCTATCCCATCGATATTCACAGCCCCGACGGCAGCGGGATGAAAATCATCGATCCGAGGAAAGACAATCCGGAATCTTTCTACGACATTCCGTTTCGCTCGCTCTTGCCGCTCGGGACTTCGAATTTGATTGTCACTGGGCGCTGCATCTCTGCCGAGCACGAAGCTTCAGCTTCTGCGCGAATCTCAGCGACTTGCATGGCGCTGGGGCAAGCCAGTGGTGCCGCAGTGGGTGTTGCTTTGGAGTCGGGTCGCGAAAACTTCCGCGAGATCCGCGTCGATGCGCTTCAGCGGAAATTACGTGAGCACGGCGCATTCCTTCAAGCATAGATTTCCGAACAACTCAGTCGTCTATCATCACAAAATTTGAACACCCCACTTGCGGGGAACTAATCATTTCGATAACCGCTTCCCGTTCAGGTTGTGCCGGCTACGGCCGGGGGAGTGGTGGTTGTGGTGTGGGAAGTGTGTCGTGGGATCCCTCGGGGATCTGCATGGATTTTGGCTACCCTTTTGTGGATTTTGCCAAGTTCAGCAAGTGGGTCTGAAGGCGTTGAGTCGTGTGTCGAAGCCATCACGCGACGGGAGCTAGTCCGGGAATCGCACGATCCCGTGTCGCTTCAGATTGAGCTGGAGCTGACTCGAGAAGTCGAGTCGTTCTTCCCAGCCGATCCCATCGCTTTTGGAACGTTTGTGGACCTCCACAAAGCTTACCAGGCGAAAAACATCACGGCGAATCGGCAAAGCCGAATCTCGGAATTAGAAGCGCTTCTTCGCTATCAGCTGGGCGATACGAAGGCTGAAAAAGTGCTCTCACTGATTCGTCGCGAACGCATAGCGACTGATTTCGAGAAACTCGCAGTCCAATCGGACGTCGTTTTGTCGCTTGATATTCGAAGCCCGCTTGCGCAGTCGAACCGGTTGCTTACGGCGGCTGAAAAGCTTCTGACGAACGAGAATGTGGCATTCGAGCGAGTGAAGCTCGAGCCCGGCGTCGATGCGCTGGTGATTGCAAACGGGCCGGAAGTAGCGCAATCGAAAGTGCGTTTGAACCGCATGGCCTTCCGGATTAAGAAAATCTGGGACGTGGATTTGGTGTTTAGTCCGCGGGAACTTTTCAACACCGAAGCGATCGGAATTTTCAACGAATTCCACAAGCAAGTCTATCTTTCGATGGAAGCGATTTCGCGTCTGGGAACCGACCCCAGCACCGCCCACGAATTTCTTCACATGGCGCAGATCCTCGCCAGGCGCTCAGGAAAGACGAACGAATTTTCTTTCATGATGCTGGCGAATCAGCCGCCGAAGGATTCGAATCCCATCCTGTCGTCTTACGCCACCATGATGGACGGTACTGAAATTCCCGCGCACTCCATGAATTTGATGCTCGAAGTGATTCAGCTTCGGAGAATGCATTCGCTGGGTCGCTTTCTGGATGAAGGCGACTTGGTTTCGGGAATCGGTTCGGCTGCCGAAAGGGGAGCCGCACTGGTGAAGCTGACGGTGAGGCGTCAACGCGATGCTGCCAAGTTCCTGCGTATGGCGGCCGACTCCAATCAGGCCAAAGAAGGTCAGGAGTATGAGTGGCTCGAGCCCGGTTCTGCCGGGGCATTTCCGAACGCGGCTTATCCGGATTTTGTTGTGCAGCTTCCGACCGAGGAAGCGTTACTCATCACGATTGCAGACATGCCGGCTCTCAAAGCCAAAATGCAGCTCGAGGCCCTTGCGAAGAAGACCGCTGGCAAGAAGCCTTCGCCTGAATACCGAGCGGCGCAGGCCGAATTTCTGAGGATGATGGCCGATCGCATCGAAGCTTCGTCTAAAAAGCTGAGTGGGCTTCATGCGAAGTTCAAAAAGGTCGAGGACCAGGCTCAAGCCCTCTACGACACTCTTTCGCTCGGAAAGATGGCTGAAGCATCTGAGATCGAAGCTCTGGTGAAGGCGGGACTGGATCTTCGTCGAAGAATGGGGATTTTGAGCGCTGTCGACGAACCCTGAGTGACCCCGGGGTTCGCCGACGGCCCGACAATCAGCTTTGAAGGACGAGGTACGGAAAGTCGCGTGAGAAAGCGACGCTTCCTTCCGGTGGAGTTACTTCGTGACCTGGTAGCCAGCGTCACTGATCGCTTTTTCGATCGCAGCGGCATCGGTCTTTGAGCCTTCCGTCAGCGTCACTTTCGCCATGCCTTGCTCTTTTTTGGCGTCAACGAGTTTCACTTCCACCTTTTCCACTTCGGGAAGCTTCTTCAAAGCGGAAGTAAGAGTCCGCACGCAGCTTCCGCAGTGCATGCCTTGAATCTGAGTGGTGATGGCCGTGCCTGCCGAAGCCAGAGCGGGAGCGACGGACAAAGCGATCAGAGCGAGAGCGGATGTCAGGGTGCGAAGCATGGAAGGTTCTCCTTGAGTTGAAAAAAAGTCTGAGCCAGCCGGGGCTAAAACTTTCCCACGGAAAGGAAACTTTCCTGCCGATCGTGATTTCCGTCAAGTCGAGCCGAAAGGCTCGCTGTTAGGGCAGAGCCGAAAGGCTCGCTGGTCATCCCGAGAAGTGGCAGGCGGCGCCTTGGCCAGTCGATGCCCCGACCCAAGGAGGCGACTGAGTGCGGCAAACGGGCGCAGTTTTTGGGCAGCGGCCAGCGAAGCGGCATCCCGGCCCAGGATTCACAGGTGAGGGCACTTCGCCACTGAGCAGTTCCACCTGCCGGGCCTGCTCGCGCCGAGGATCGGGACGCGGGTTCGCGTCGAGCAGAGAGCGAGTGTAGGGATGAGCGGGAGTCTGGAAGACGGCTTCCGCGGGCCCGATCTCGGCCAAGCGACCTAGGTACATCACCGCGATTCGCTGAGAGATGAAGCGCACCATCGAAAGATCGTGGGCGATGAAAAGAATGGAAAGACCCAGAGTTTCTTTCAGGTCCAAAAGCAAGTTCACGACCTGCGCTTGAACCGAGACGTCCAGTGCGGAGATGGGTTCATCGCAGACCAGGAGTTCGGGCTCGAGCGCGAGCGCCCGGGCAATGCCGATACGTTGCCGCTGGCCACCTGAAAATTCGTGCGGATACCGAGAAAGTTGCGCGGGACTCAGGCCTACGCGT
>JACCEC011418525.1_pt1 | contig 12957 bp, 8 predicted proteins | sample 7450121 | NCBI WGS metagenome assembly JACCEC01 (sample SAMN15323455, study PRJNA562643) | freshwater metagenome | isolation source: river surface water | place: USA:Blue River Watershed | collected 2017-08-18 | reverse complement strand
CGTAGTCCTGATGCCATTCCCACGCACCGCCCTCGAGCGGCTCCTTGGCGGTGAGCTTGGAGTGATAGTGATAGACCTCACCACCGAGCATGTCTTCCATTGTGTCGACCACACGTCGCGAGCGCGCGGCTAAACCGTAGACGCTGTCACCCGGATGATTCCATGTCGCCATGCGTGTGCTCTTGCCGCTGGCATCATGTCGGTCGTAGAGGCTGGCCTTCAATTGTGGATCGGTTTCGATCGCTGAACGCAATAGCGCAATTTCTTCCGCACTAAACAATGAGGGCACCAGTACAAAGCCATCACGCTCGAACGCGGCACGCTGGACGGGATCAAAAATGGAAGGCATGTATGTCTCCTGCGATCAGGGGCGGTGATTCGCACTGTACTACTGTGCCTGCGAAGCGCCAACAAAATGCCGCTCGCGGTGCCGGATCATTTGCCGCGCATTTGCCGATCATTCTGCGGAGCGTGCCCAAGTAGAGATTGAAGAGCCTGGAAGTTTTCAATTGAATAACGCAAAAGGCATTTCGCTTGCCTCATGTGCGAGAGTCTGCGATAACGCGCGAAGACCTCAGATGACCGGTTTATCCATCAACCACGAGACACCACAATGAAAATCTTCACCACCGCCCTTGCTCTTCTACTGTCGCTGTTCGCAATGCCGCTCACGAGTCATGCGCAATCCACACAGATAAGCACTGAGTACCTGATGACGATCTACTTGCCCACAGAACGCAAGGCGATTGATCCCACGCTCACCATCGTCAATATTCTGCCCGGTGGTTGGGTCAAAGGACCCGGCATCAATGGCAAGGTCATCGCGCCCGGCGGCGACTGGATACGCACGCTGCCTTCGGGTGCATTGCGTCAGGAAGCCAAGCTGACGATTGAAACCGATGACGGCGCATTCATTCACATGAGCTATGTCGGCGTCGTCTCACTAAACAAAGAAGCCGCAGAGGCAATGGGGCGCGGTGAAGTCTTGAACGACAAGAGCGTGCCCTATTTCATCAACACGCCACTGTTCCAGACATCGGCAGAAAAATACGGCTGGCTGAACAAGGTGCAGGCGATCGGCAAGATGGTCGAGCTCAAGCGCACCAGTACCGAGGCTTATGTGAAGTACGACATTTTCATCGCACGCTGAAATCACGCCGGCCCGCCGGGGTCGGTATCTGACTCAAGTCTGGTTCCCATGTGCCGATAGTCGTTATCGGTCGTTGGATTCGCCAATGTTGCCAAAATTTTATCTATTGCAGCTTACGTAGCAACGCTCAAAGAATCGACGCGGACATGGGCAACACGATGGCGGCTTTGCAGACGCTGTCCGGGCGCGGGATTTCCGGCCTGGCTGGATGGCTGCTGCCCGCTGTATTAATTTGCATGAGCATGAGCACGGAGGCTGCTACCTGCACCGCCAATACCAGCCCCACTGCAGATTGCGAAAGTCTTAGCCTCGCAACGGAGTACATCAATGCCAATGTTCCCAGCGGGGTTACCGTCACATCGAGCGGAACGAATCCGGCGGTCAAAATTAATGGCGCTCAGGACAGTTTCACCAACAGCGGAACTTTGGAAGGAACCACCAGCGGCGCGCAGGGTGTGCGACTCAATGCCGCCGTAGGTACTTTGACGAACTCGGGCGTGATTCAGGGCTACACCGGTTCAGCAGGCATTCTGGTCAATAACAGCGGCAGCAACATCGGCAGCGTCACCACTCTCGATAACAGTGGCCAGATTGTGGGGGGATCGGGCAATTCAGGCATCAGGAACCTGAACACCATCACCACATTGACCAACCAGTCAGGTGGTTCAATTACCTCTCCCGACTCAAATGCTGTCTACAACGGCGGCACGATCACCACCATCAACAATGCAGGCACGATGTCGGGCGCTACCTACGGCATCAACAATGACTCTGGTGCCATCATCACCACAATTACCAATCAAGGGACGCTGTCCGGCAATACGGCTGGCATCATAAATTCCGGAACACTCACCACACTCAACAACTTGCAAGGACAATCCAGCTCCGCACTAACCTATACGGGGACACTCCCTACCAACTACAACATCATCATCAATAGCAAGAGCAGTTTCGGCATGCTGCAGGCAAGCACGGTCAGCGGGACCATGAATTTCGATATCTATACCGGCTCGACAGTGTCAGTCGGCACCTATAGCAGCGTTTTAAGTGGTATCAGTGCAAGTAACTTGGTAGCAACCACGGGCACTTACTCAGGCATTCCTTGGGTATTGAGCAATCGCACAGGATCGATCTGGGATTTGATCATGGGACTAAGTACAAGCGACACCCAGACCTCGCTCACCACCACGGCTAGCGACATCAGCTACCTCATGGCATTGAAAGGCTCGGCACTGGGCAATGCACTTCAATACGATTGCCCGATTGCTTCAGGCAAACGCTTGTGTATTTCGGGCGGCATGAGATCTACCAACACAAACGCTGATCAATTTTACGATGCAGGTGGACTTATCATCATGGCGTTTCGCACCAGTGCTCAAACACGCATGGGTCTGTTTGCGGATCAGAGTTTTTACAGTCAGGTGGGCTCCAGCATCAATGTGAGTCATTACAATCCCATGGCTGGCGCTTTTGCAGAATGGAAAAAAGATCCGGGCAATGCAGGTCTGGAGATAAAGCTCTCCGGAAGTTATCAAAAAAATTCAGTGGATATCACCCGTACAGTGACCGGATACAGCGAGGCAGGTTCAGGTACCACCGCGCTGCGTTCGAGCGGCGGTCAGCTGACAGCGCGTTACGGTATGGAATTTCGGAATGGCGTTCATCTGTCACCCTATCTAGCGGTTCGCCATATTCGACAATGGCTGGACGCCTATGAAGAGAGCACCACTTCCTCGGTCTCGGCGCCATTGTCCTACAGCGCCTTGTCATCGATCAGTACGACAGCCCTGATTGGCATGGACGTCGATGTCGCCATGAGTGACGTCCTTCATCTGGTCGCTTCAGGCGGCGTCGACGCCAACCTGCACACCAGCGATGCTGCGGTTGTCTCCACATCGGGCATAAGCGGCCTATCGAGCGTTTCGTTGAACTCGTCATCGTTGCAGCGACGACGCAAACTAACCATGGGAAGTTATTTCTTCCTTCCTTCCGGCGAGAGAATCTCGGTTATGGGTATTTATCAGCAAGAGCCGTATGCCGGCTTGAACACCGTGCGCGTGACGGCCACTTATGCTGCCCAGTTCTGAGGTCGTATGAATTGGGACGCCTGTCGGTTAATGACCCGGGCTACCAACGCAAGTCGGCGCATCAGGATGTTCGAGCAGGAATCATCTGAAAAAATAGTCTTTTTCAGCCATATTTTCTGAATATTCCTCCATTTGACGCAAATTCAGAAACATTTTCCGCAAATAAACCCCTATATTTTTGGCATCGGATTTCACTGAAATCCGCGTGTTACTGCCGCTACCGCGGCACCCCGCCCTGCGACCCGACACCGTCTTACCGGACGAGCAAAGGCCGCAGCGCAACCCCAAAACCTGAAGGAGGAGACTTCCATGCCGACCGAGACAGAGAGCGGACTCGCTGCCGCCACGACCACCCTCACCGCCATTCGTCGTCCTGACGTCACGCTGGATGACAAATACAGCAAAGTCGACGGACGTATTTATCTCTCGGGTATTCAGGCGCTGGTACGTCTGCCCATGATGCAGCGACTGCGCGATGCCGCAGCCGGACTGAACACCGCTGGATTTATCAGTGGCTACCGCGGCTCGCCACTCGGCATGCTGGATGAAGCACTCTGGAAGGCGCAAAAACACCTGGATGCACACCATGTGAAGTTTGTACCGGGTGTAAACGAAGACCTCGCCGCTACGGCAGTCTGGGGCACGCAAACCGTGGGGCTGGTGGGTCCTGCCAAATATGATGGCGTGTTTGCGCTTTGGTATGGCAAAGGTCCCGGCGTTGATCGCTGCGGCGACGTTTTCAAGCACATGAATCATGCCGGCACCGCGCAGCACGGTGGTGTGCTGCTGGTTGCGGGTGATGATCATGGTGCGTACTCGTCGACGCTGCCGCATCAGTCCGAGCACATGTTCTCCGCTTGCATGATCCCGGTGCTTTATCCGTGCAATGTGCAGGAATATCTCGACCTCGGCTTGCATGCCTGGGCGATGTCACGCTACTCCGGCTGTGCTGTTGGTTTCAAAGCGTTGGCTGACACAGTTGAATCCACTGCCTCGGTTGATGCCGATCCGTTTCGCTTGAAAATCGTCTATCCCGACGATGTAAAAATGCCCGAAGGCGGCTTGAACACGCGCCTCTCGATCGACACGCTCGGTGTGCAAGCGCGCAAGCAGGAAGCGCTGATGCAGGACTACAAAATCTACGCTGCCATCGCCTACGCCAGAGCCAACAAACTCAACCGCACGATGATCGACAGCCCGAATGCCAAGCTGGGCATCATCGCGTCCGGCAAATCGTATCTCGATGTACTGGAAGCGCTGGAAGAGCTGGGTATTGATGAAACACTAGCCGCCGAGATCGGTCTGCGTATGCACAAAGTCTCCATGCCCTGGCCACTCGAGCCAGAGGGCATACGTGATTTCGCGCGGGGATTGGATGAAATTTTGGTGGTCGAAGAAAAACGTCAGATCGTTGAATACCAGCTCAAAGAGCAGCTCTACAACTGGCAGGAAAACGTACGCCCGCGCGTGATCGGCAAGTTCGATGAAAAAGGTGAATGGGTGGCACCGCGTGGCGACTGGCTGCTGACCTCCAAGGCTGATTTTTCTGTTGCGCAGATTGCGCGCGTGATTGCGTCCCGCATCGCGCGCTTTCACACCAGCGATCTGATCAAGGCACGCCTCGCCTTCCTTGAAGCCAAAGAACAAGTGCTCAACAAAGCGGTCAATACCCCACCCCGCCCCGCGTACTACTGCTCGGGCTGTCCGCACAATACCTCCACTAAAGTGCCCGAGGGTAGTTTCGCGCTAGCCGGCATCGGCTGTCATGTGATGGCCACGGCGATTTATCCCGAATTTAACAAGCTCACCACGCAAATGGGTGGTGAAGGCGCGCCATGGATTGGTCAGGCCGCTTTCTCGAAAGTGCCGCATGTATTTCAGAACCTCGGCGATGGCACGTATTTTCATTCGGGCTATTTAGCCATACGCGCCGCCGTGGCAGCCAAGGTGAATGTCACCTACAAAATTCTTTATAACGATGCCGTCGCAATGACTGGCGGTCAGGCCGTCGACGGCACGATCTCGGTGCGACAAATTGCGCAGCAGATGGCGGCCGAAGGTATTCAGCGTATCGCACTCGTGACTGAAGATCTGAGTCGCTACGATAACCCTGCCGGTTTACCTTCACATGTCACGCTGCATGACCGCGCCGACATGGACAAAGTGCAGCGCGAGCTGCGCGAAGTTCAGGGTGTCTCTGTGTTGATTTACGATCAGGTGTGCGCCGCCGAGAAACGTCGTCGTCGCAAGAAAGGCGAATTACCCAAGCTATCCAAGCGACTTTTCATCAACGACGCGGTATGCGAAGGCTGCGGTGACTGCGGCATGCAATCAAACTGCACGTCGATCATGCCATTGGAAACGGAATTCGGTCGCAAGCGGACCATCGATCAATCGTCTTGCAATCAGGATTATTCTTGCGTGAAAGGCTTTTGTCCGAGCTTTGTCACCGTCACCGGTGGTACGCTGAAAAAAATGAAATCAGCGACGACTGCCAAGAACAGCGGCGAAGAACATGCCGACACATTGCCCGAACCTGTACCTGCCTCTTGCGAGGCCTCCTATAACGTTCTGATCAATGGCATAGGTGGCACCGGCGTGATCACCATCGGTGCGCTGCTCGGCATGGCGGGGCATCTCGAAGGCAAAGGTGTATCCGTGCTCGACATGACTGGCATGTCGCAAAAAAATGGCTCAGTGACCTCGCATGTCAGAATCGCTGCCACACCCGACGCCCTACGCGCGCAGCGTATCGCGACCGGCGAAGCCGATCTCGTTCTGGGGTGCGACATGCTCACAGCCGGTACGCACGATGCCATCGCCAAAATGCGGCCAGGCCGCACGCGCGCCGTGATCAATAGTCATCAGCAGCCCATAGGCCCGTTTGCGCGCCAACCTGACTGGCAATTCCCGGCAGATGAAGTCAAAACCTTGATCGATGAATCCGTTGCCGGCGCAGCAGACTATATCGATGCCACGCAATTAGCCACTGCACTGACGGGCGATGCGATTGCGACCAATCTGTTCATGCTCGGCTATGCGTATCAAAAAGGCTTGTTGCCTTTATCGGAATGCTCTTTGATGCGCGCCATTGAACTCAATGGTGTCGCCATAGAATTCAATCAAAAAGCCTTCCGCTGGGGGCGCCGTGCTGCATTCGATCAGAAAGCCGTAGAAAAGATCGCGCTGCCATCGCAAACTGTCGTGCTGAAAATGCCGGAAACACTCACTGCGCTCGTCAGTCGTCGCGTTGAGTTCTTGACGGCCTATCAAAACGCCGCCTACGCGCAGCAGTATCAGACACTGGTCGATGAAGTGAAACAAGCCGAGTCCAAGTTCGGGCAGGGCGACAAGCTGTCGCGCGCAGTGGCTAAATCGCTGTTCAAACTGATGGCTTACAAGGACGAATACGAAGTCGCGCGGCTCTACACTGACCCGGCTTTTATCAATGGTCTGAAGCAGCAATTTGATGGCAAGCTCAAACTGTCATTCAATCTCGCGCCGCCTCTGTTCGCGAAAAAGAATGCACAAGGCCAACCGCAAAAGGCCGAGTACGGCAGCTGGATGTGGTCTGCATTCGAGCTGCTGGCAAAGCTCAAAGCATTGCGCGGTACCCGACTTGATCCATTCGGTTGGACGGCCGAGCGCAAGATGGAACGGAAATTGATCGTCGAATATCGTGAGCTGATCACGAACCTGCTACCGACGCTGACAGCAGAGCGACTGTCAGCGGCGATCACAATCGCGTCGTTGCCTGAAAAAATCAGAGGCTTTGGTCATTTGAAGGCCGCGTCTTTCGAGCGGTATCAGGATGAATTGAAAAAAGCGCTGGAGGACTACTCGAGTCAACGCACTGACCACGATGCTGAATCTAACATTGAAGCCAAATCTGAATTCAGCACCGACATCGAAAGCAAAGAAGAGCAGCGTCTCACAGCCTGATGTCAGTAGATAAAACAAAGACACTGGATCCCGGCTTTCGCCGGGAGCGAGTGGGGAATTCGGATCGCATGCGATCCGCCCACGCTGCAGTCATCACATGCAGGTGATGACAGTAGTAGTCTAGGCAACCGTCACATTCCCACCGTCATCCCGGCGAAAGCCGGGATCCAGTGTCTTTCGTCGTGCAGCACCAGACTCTGACAATGAAAGACACGAAGCTAATTAGTTAGTACGCTCAGTGCACTTCAGGCACCAACCACCACATTGGTAATACCACCGGTCTGCCTTGCAGCACCTCGGAACGAGCCCTGCCAGCGGATTGCGCCGTTGGAAACGCCGCCAGCACATCAGCTGCAGGTGCTGTCGTCACCAGCAGCACGGGGCCGTCAAGCTTGGCAGGCAGTGGAAAGTGCTGATCGAAATGATTCGCCGGTCGTGCGGCGCGCTGCCAACCCAGTGCAGAACCCGGCGGCAAAGCCAATCCCCACTGCAGTTGTGCGAGGACTGCGCGATCGTCAGAAGCAATTCTGGCACTTGCATTGCCTGAAGGCGGATCACGCATTACATCCCTCACCTGCGCATGAATATTCGGCCAGCTGCGTGTGGCCCAGAAAGGATCCGTGCGCACTGTGTGCTGCAAACCAAAAGGCTCACGCACCAGTACATCGAAGTGATACAGCAAGACTGCCAGCAGCACGTTGATAGCAAACGACGCCACCAGCCAGCGCCGCCGCTGCAGCAGGAAATGTACTGCCGCCAGACACGCGGCCGCCATGGCCGGGGCAGCCCAGTTCGCATGCGCACGCGAGAGCAGCGCCTGCAGCGAAATCACCGCGATAAAAGGTAATGACAGCGAGAGCAGAAACCAGCCATCTACAGAGGCAGCGCGATCAGGCAGCCATTCGCGAGAGATCAACCACGCCAAAAAACCACCAAATATGATGGGCCCGGCAACCAGGAATTGCGACAACAGGAATTCCAGCATGGCTGCTGGATGCGCTGAATATCCGCCATGCTCAGAGATCTCCGCAGTATGTGCAAAAGTCGGCGAGCCATGCGTAAAGTTCCACCACAGATTGGGCGAGAAAACGAGCAGTGCCGTCAGCCCCGCAAGCCAGGGCCAGGGGCTGCGCCACCAATGTCGCCAATTCGGGTGCAGCATTGCCAGTGCAGCCGAGGCCGCAAAAATACCGGCAGAGTATTTCGAGAGCAGTGCCAGTCCCATGAAACCGCCGGCGATCAGCCAAGCAATGCGTTTGCCATCCAGCGCGATACGCAAGAACAGCATCGCCGCGATCCAGTACAGCAGCAGCAAGCCATCGGTGGTTGCTGCCACACCGTAAAAAGACGTCATCGGCAGCGTTGCAAATGCCAACGCAGCGACACAGGCCTGCCATTCCGTAAAGGATAAACGACGCGCCAGTGCAAACATCAGCAATGTCGACAGCGGAAACGCAATCACCGGTACCAGCCGCACACAACCGGCGCTTTCACCACACAACATGCGAGCCGCACCGATAGTCCAGGCGATCATGGGCGGCTTGGTCCAGTAACCAAAATCAGGCGACTTCGACCAGGCGACGTAATAGGCTTCGTCCACGGACAAGGACACACCGGCTGCGACCATCGCCCGCCATCCCGCAATCAAGACGATTAGCGCCAGCAAGGTCAGCAGTGCGCTGCGCGAGCGGCTCTCTGCCGTCGCGTCTGTAGATATCATCGCGAGTGCTCCCCGCGGCCCGTTGTCGCATCGGGTGCGTGATGCCAGCCCTCATCGGAAGATGGTACGGACTCATCACGCAGAAAATAAGAACGCGTCCCACCAGATTCAAACAGCACACGCGCCAGCACCTCAGCCAGAACACCGGCAGTGACCATCTGCACCGCAGCGATCACCAGAAAAAATCCCGCAAACAACAAGGGCCGACCACCGATGGATTCACCAAACGCCAGCTTGAGCACCAGCAGATACGACAGGATCACACCGCCCAGCGCACCGAGCGCAATACCGATACCACCGAAAAAATGACCGGGGCGGCTGCGAAAGCGCATGAAAAAATAAACAAACACCAAATCAAGCAGCACACGGAAGGTGCGCGAGATACCGTACTTGGAAACGCCATGTACGCGCGGATGATGTTGCACCACTTCTTGCGCAATGCGACGCGGCTGTGTGACCGTTGATAGCCAGGCCGGAATGAATCGATGCATTTCACCGTAGAGGCGTAATTTCTTAAGCACCGATGCGCGGAAAACTTTGAGACTGCAACCATAATCGCGCAGATGCACACCGGTCAGTCGCGCGATAAGGCGATTGGCGATGCGTGAGGGTATCTTGCGCAGCCACAGTCCGTCTTTGCGATCTTTTCTCCAGCCGGCTACCAGATCAAGGTTCTCGTTCAACAGACGACCCACCATACGGGGAATATCGATAGGATCGTTTTGCAGATCGCCATCCAGCGTGGCAATCACATCACCACGCGCAGCATCAATACCTGCCTGCATTGCCGCCGTTTGCTTGAAATTGCGCGCCAGCTCGATTAAACGTATATGCGCACCGCGCAGGGACGACTCGCGTCGAATCGCTTCAGCAGTGCCGTCGCTGCTGCCATCATCCACCAGCACCAGCTCCCAAGGATGCGGATAACTACCCAGTGCTTCATGAACGCGATCAAGCATGGGCACGACATTGTCGACCTCGTTATACATGGGAATGACCAGCGACAGTGTGTGCGCAGGACTATCTTGGGGTTTCATATCGGCAGAGCTCATGTTTCCTGTGATGATTTGTTTGTGCGTGCATCATCCGATGCCACGCGATTTCTGAAAATTGCCGATGCCAACAGCGCAATACCGGCGGAGACTAACGCACTTGCGAGCACCAGCAAGTGCAGCGAAAACGCAGCCTTGAGACCATCGACCCACGCTATGCCCGAAAGCTTCAGCGCGGCGGCGGCACCCGCTTCATAACTGCCTATACCGGCCACACCTTGTACCGGCAGTATCGCCGCTAGTTCGCCACCCACCGCGCCTGCAGCACCAACCTGCCAATCCGCAGCAAGCAACTGGGCGAACACCTGCGACAAGACCGTCAACTTCACAACCCAATTCGCGATTGTCCACAACCAACCAGTACGCGCATGGTGTGCCGAGTCTGCTAACGCAACGCAGATAGTACCCAGCTTACCGGTGCTGAATTGTGACAGCAGACGCTGCGCGACATGGGGCAGCAATATGCCGCCGAGGATCAGCAAGGACACACCCGCTATCCGCATCGCTGGATCAAGACCCGGCCAGACCACCACCGATAGCGCCGCCAGTATGATCGCATCCTGCGCCCGCAGCCACAGCAGCGATCCACCGGAGCGCATCATCGGCACCCCGAATTCACGTTTGAGCAACACCGGAAACGAAAGCTCGCCAGCGCGCATAGGCAGCAGATTCACCAGCGCGTTATGTGTCAACACCAGCTGCAAGCAGGCAGTAAAACGGCCGCGGGTCGCGTCTGCGAATTCGTAGTACACCCGAAGCGCACGCAAAAGATAGGTGACGATCATACCGGCGAACAACAGCAGCAATAGCGGCACGGAAAGCGACCCTAGCGCGATCTTCACCTGCGCGCCCTGCCCCGACCCGACCAGCCATACGACAAACACCGCAGTCAGCGAGCTCATTACAAAGTACTTGATGCGCACGTGGTTCAATTTCATTCAGTCTCGGCCCCCGGGCAATAGCGCCCGTCGGTACCGCATCGTCAGCCCAAAAAACGGGTAAAGGTAACATTAAACAAGTACAATTCGGCAGTTTTGAACGCTCCCTTCCGCACTTGCTGCCAGTTCCCGCTGACGGCACACCCTGATGACGATCTTGCCTGACCAGAGAACCACGACGTCCTCGCTGCGGCCCTTGAATATCGGTCTGCTGATGTTCGCTGCAAGCGTGCTGATTTTTACCGTCTTCCCTGAGCTTGATCTGCGAGTCGCCTCCTGGTTTTACGAGCCCGAAACCGGCTTTCACTGGGGTCAGCTGCCACCGATACTGCTGTCCTACGAATTATTCAAGGCCCGATCGGTGGGCTGGGTCGTGGTCGCGCTGCTAGCCTATCTTGCCTACGCAATGACTCGACGCATTCCGGTTCCAGCCAAGCGCAATGCTGCGTTGTTTTTGCTGGCGATGATCGTGGCGGGTCCGGTCTTGCTGGTCAACAGCGGCCTGAAAGACAACTGGGGCCGCGCTCGGCCCTCGCAAGTCACGCAATTTGGCGGTGATCGCAGTTACTCGCCGCCTCTGCACCCTGCCGCCCAATGCGACCGCAATTGCTCTTTCGTCAGCGGCCATGCCGCAGCAGGTTTTGCGCTGATCGGCCTCTACTGGACCACGAGACGACGTCGCTGGCTGATCGCAGGTATCGCGCTCGGCAGCGTGGTGGGATTGGGTCGCATGATTCAGGGCGGACATTTTTTTTCCGATATCGTGTTCTCGTTCTGGGCGGTCTACCTCAGCGCCGCCGTGCTCGCCAGTCTGATGCTGCGACCTCCGCGTGACGGTGACGCCAACGCAGACACACCAACCGAAGCCGCAAACTAATGAACACTTCTCCTATCCTCGTTACAGGCGCTGCTGGATTTATTGGCATGCATTGCAGCGCAAGACTGCTGGCACAAGGCCATCAGGTGATCGGCATCGATAACCTGAATGACTATTACGACCCGCGCCTCAAACAGGCTCGGCTCGCGCAGCTCAAGACACAGCCCGGATTCAGATTCATTGAGACTGACATCGCTGACCGCGATGCACTCGAGGCCTTGTTTACCGAAGTGCGCCCGGAACGCGTGCTTCACCTGGCCGCACAGGCCGGCGTGCGCTATTCGCTGAAAAATCCACACGCTTATGTGCAAAGCAATCTGGTGGGTTTCGTGAACATTCTTGAAGGATGCCGGCATCATGGTGTACGGCATCTGGTCTATGCAAGCTCATCGAGCGTTTACGGTGCAAATACCAAGGTACCGTTTGCGGTGGGAGATGCAGTCGATCACCCGGTCAGCCTGTATGCCGCCACCAAAAAATCAAATGAGCTGATGGCCTACAGCTACAGCCATCTCTATGGCATACCCACCACTGGTCTGCGTTTTTTCACGGTGTATGGCCCCTGGGGTCGCCCGGATATGTCGCCCTGGTTATTCACCAGCGCCATTCTCGAAGGCCGCACGATTGATGTCTTCAACCACGGCAAGATGCAGCGCGACTTCACCTACATCGACGACATTGTAGAAGGCACCTTGCGAGTGCTGGATCATGTGCCCACCGGCGCACCGCCCTATCACCTCTACAACATCGGCAACCATCAACCGGTCGAGCTGATGGATTTCATCGGCACGCTCGAGCGCGTGTTGGGCGTGGAAGCGAAAAAAAACTTTTTGCCCATGCAGCCGGGAGACGTGCCCGTCACCTACGCCGACACCGACGACCTTCGTCGCGATGTAGATTTCGCGCCCTCGACTCCGCTAAGCCAAGGGCTGCAGCAATGGGCCGACTGGTACCGCAGCTACGTTCCACGCTGATCACTCTTAACACCGTCGCCCCAGCTAAAACTGGGGCGACGGTTGGAGCACCACCAAAAGCATTACGCGGCTACGCGCTCAGCCGGATCTTCAACCAGATACTTCGCATCGCCACCAATCAGTATCTTGCGCGGCTTTTTCTCTTCAGGAATCACGTTTTGCAGTCGCACGACCAGCATGCCGTCTTCCAGATCGGCAGAATTCACCACCACGGTCT
>JACCEC012156229.1_pt1 | contig 12963 bp, 12 predicted proteins | sample 7450121 | NCBI WGS metagenome assembly JACCEC01 (sample SAMN15323455, study PRJNA562643) | freshwater metagenome | isolation source: river surface water | place: USA:Blue River Watershed | collected 2017-08-18 | reverse complement strand
TGGATGACGTTACCGTAGTTATCCGCTAAAATCTGAAATTCAATGTGGCGGGGACGTTCAATAAATTTTTCTATATAAACGCCAGCGTTGCCAAAAGCTGCTCCTGCTTCCCCTTGGGCTGCAAGGTATAGTTTAACAAATTCCTCTTGAGAACGTACCAGCCGCATTCCTCGACCTCCACCGCCGGCGGTAGCTTTAATCATCACAGGATAACCGATTTCTTTGGCGATCGCTAATCCTTGTTCTTCCGATTCCACCAGCCCCTCACTACCGGGAACTGTGGGTACACCAGCTTTTTGCATCGTTTCTTTGGCTGTGGACTTATCCCCCATCATCCTAATCGCTTCGGGACTAGGACCAATAAAAGCAATGTGATGGTCTGCACAAATTTCCGCAAATCTGGCATTTTCTGACAAAAACCCATAACCAGGATGAATTGCACTGGTATTTCGCGTTAATGCAGATGCAATAATGTTAGGAATGTTCAAATAACTTTTACTGCTGGCAGGTTCACCAATGCAAACCGCTTCATCTGCCAGTTGGACGTGCAGTGCGTTTCTGTCAACAGTGGAGTGAACGGCAATTGTGGCAATTCCCATTTCTTCACAGGCCCGGAGAATGCGAAGGGCGATTTCTCCTCGATTAGCAATTAATATTTTTTCAAATTTCATTTTCTAGTGACGATATCAGTACCAGTAGATTGACATTTTCTCCCATCCTGTTGACATAAAGCTGTTGCATTACTGTAAATCGTGACAGGAGATCCCCAAACATCATTCTTAGCAGACTATTAGATTGTGTGGCATCTTTGCTAGACCTTTTAATATGACTTGTGCTGTAACTCTATTTCTGTCAGTCTCATACCCATTCAAAAAATCTTTGCAAAAATTTTGGCAAATTTTGCATTTAAGAGATTTTTTTATGTTATACTGGGACATGTGCTGATATCCTGCGGATGTGGCGGAATTGGTATACGCGCACGCTTGAGGTGCGTGTGGGCATAGCCCTTGCGAGTTCGAGTCTCGCCATCCGCATTTTACTAATATGTAATTTACCCGTGGTCAAACATTAATGGCTGCGGGTTTACATTTTTTCGGCAATAGGCAAGAATTTTCCAACTGACCACTGACTATATTTAGATATTGGTTTTTTTGCTGGGATTATGGATAGTATATAAATAGATTAACTTTTGTAAAGAACATTGACTACTATTTTTAATCCGACACATAACTTAATCTTGCCAAGTGCTTGGCATTGCCTAACTCCCATTTGGCAAGGGGGGGAAGAAGTGGTTAAACGCGGTTTACCTCATACCCAGTTAGCACCAACTTGGCAATTACTATTATTGGGTGATGGTTCTCCTACAAGGCACGTACAACTGCTAACTGGTCAACCGGCGGAGGTGGACGTAATTGATATGTCCGCAATTGGCATGGATACGGATGGTGCGCCCGCAATTATACAAATGTTGCCAGGTCCAAGAGTACGGCGACAGGTGTGGGTCAGAACTCCCTCTGGTCAGCGTTTATATTATGCTGCATCTTGGTGGGAAGCTAGTCATGTAGATGAATACTTACAAAACAAGTCTTTACCAATTTGGGCAAGTTTGGCGCGGTTACGAACTGAGTTGTATAGAGATGTACAAGGTATTTATTATGGTGAATCAGAAGCGTTAGAGTCAGGTTTTCAGCAAACCGGTCCATTTTGGGGTCGCCATTATTTATTTTGGCATCATGGACAACCGCTAACTTTAATTTATGAAGTTTTCTCACCTTTTTTAACCAAATATCTCGGTGCGATGAATTTGCCAGGTTAATCTTGCCAGTTAGTACCTGAGAGGGTTTGAAAAGTTATGCTTGATGTATCAAATATTTTTTACACCACCCAGGTAATATGAGTATTAATCAAACCGCTAGAAATCTTTGAATCACATCCTGACTAAGTTCCTGAGTTGGACCGGAGGCAACAATTCCCCCTTTTTGCATAGCATAATAGTAATCTGCTTGACGGACAAAATGCAAGTGTTGTTCTACCAATAAAACAGAAATCCCTGTAGTTTCAATAATCTGACGCACTGCGGCTTCAATTTCCAAAATGATTGAGGGTTGGATACCTTCCGTTGGTTCGTCTAATACAAGTAGTTGTGGTCTTCCCATTAAAGCACGGGCGATCGCTAATTGTTGCTGTTGTCCACCACTGAGATCTCCACCCATACGAGAAAGCATAGTTTTTAAAACTGGAAATAGGCTAAAAATTCCCGCCGGAATTTCCGGTTTTTTGACTGGTTTTTGTCTGGCTTCTAATCCCAACAGCAGATTTTCTTTAACTGTTAATCGCGGTATAATTTCCCTTCCTTGACTTACATAACCAATACCCATTTTCGCCCTTTCATAGGTTGGTTTATCGTTAATTATCTCCCCTGCAAAATTAATAATTCCGTTACTGGGTTTGAGTAGTCCCATAATTGTTTTTAGCATGGTTGTTTTCCCCACCCCATTGCGTCCAATTAAACATACCATTTGTCCTGGTAATACAGTTAAATCCACATTTCTGAGAATATGACTTTCGCCATAATGAACGTTAAGATTAGAAATTTTTAGCATTATAAAGTTAACCTGATTAACTCTTTTAATTTTCCTCAATTTTACCCCACTCTCACCCTACCCTTGTAAAGAAACCTGTGTGTACACCGGAGGTTGAAAAGGAGACTAAACTTCTCAGAATCCCCCTTAGAAAGGGAGATTTAGGAGGATCGAATAGCAAGATCCCCGAATTCTGTGGTCAATTTATCATTTATAGACACAATTAATGAAAGAAGTCGGGGATCTGGAAGCGCTATAGCTGAATACTTAGGTTATGATCAGAAACTGAAAGTAGTTCTTAAAGCACCAATTACTACATTGTCACTGCGATCATCGTGATTTGGGGCTGTTAGCCAAATTACGGCGGGGGTAATGGTGATATTATCGCTGACCTTGTATTGATAAAATCCTTCAATGTGATAGGAGGTACTTGGATCTTTCGTAATTCCAGCAACAGTAGAATTCGTGACCTTTGGTTCCATACCAAATACAATACCAGCTAAGTTACCTTTTTTACCCAAATCTGGTAAACCTAAGGTAACAGCATAGTTCCATATTTCCGCTTTTCCTTTAGTACCAGTCAAAACTTGACTATTGGTATATCCAACCCAACCACCTAAAACCAGCTGCTTCGTAATACCTAAAGATGCTTCCACACCGTAGGAATTACTGGAAAAGTTTGTACCAGGGGCAAGATTGGTATTGGTAAATGTGGCATTATTGCTACCTGTAACCAGTGGTCGGTTATAGGAATTGATATAAGTTAAACGCAGGGAAAGGCGATCGCTTGGTTTGACTGTTAACTGTGCTAAACCACCGTAGGGACCGTCAAATAACCCATTTCCGGGATTAGGGGTATTGTGTTGACTAGCTAAGTAACCTAAACTGAGAGTCAAATTTTTACCGAAGTTTTGTTTTACACCTATTCCTGCGCCACCCAATTGGGCATAGATGGGGTTTCTGGTTCCAAATGCGGACACAGCACCAGATCCACCATTGCCATCAAACGGACTCAAGGGGGTGTCAAGGTCGAGAATTATACCATCATTGGCTATAATGTTGGCATAAGTGTTTTTACCAAGGGGGAATCCATAGGAAAGCGCACCTATGGAAACAGTGGTATTAGGTGTAGATGCGCCACTGGCAAAGGACAATCTACCTTCTGTCGTATTAAGACCAAAATTGTTAATATTGTTGCTTTCTAACCTAGTAAACAGTGTGTCTTTTCCAGTAAAACTGGTGACAAGCTCCAGTCTAGTTCTAACACCTAATGTCGTATTCTTCTTAGTAATATTATTATTACCAACTTGATCGCCGGAGATAACACCACTCACTGCTGCCACAACCTGTCCTTGCAGTTTTGTGGTAGTTGAAAATTGATTAGCTTCTAAATCAGCACTTTTGGCTTCCACAGCATCTACACGACCTTTTAAGGTTGCTAGTTCTGCGGAAAATTCATTTTGCAACTTTTGGATAGTTGCTAAATCTTGTTTTGTCGTTAAATCAGCCGTAGCAGTAGCAATTAATTCATTAACTCGATCTAAACAGGCATTTAATCCGGCCGCAAATTCGTATCGTGACAACGCCCGATTACCCCGATAGGTACTATTAGGATAACCTGCAACACATCCATAGCGTTCTACCAATGATTGTAATGCTTGAAATGCCCAATCATTAGGTTGGACGTCAGATAACTGAGACACGGAGGTAACTTGAGATATTACATCCTGTTGATTATTTATATTTAATTGTTGAGGATTAGTATTAGTCTGGAGTTGATTATTTGCTGGTATTTCTTCAGCCAAGACTCCAGAATTTGTGCATAGTATGGCACTAACAACAGTCGAACTAGCAAGTAAATATGTTAAGAGCTTTTGCATTTTTATTGACACCTGGTTTTTCACGAATAATTGGAGCCATTAAGGATAATTCTTAGCAGATCTAATCTAATTTGGAACCTGGAAACTAAAAGTATTTCTCAAAGTACCAATTACTAGATTACTATTACCATTCTACCACCTAAATAGCCTCAACTTAGAACTATTTTATCATCGAACCATGACTATTTTTACAGTCAGTAATGGGTTTACAAGAGAGGATTAAGGGAGCTATGATTCTCTTCCTGTTTTCCCAAATATACTTCAATAACGCGGGGGTGATTTCTGACTTGCTCAAAATCACCTTCACACAATACCGAACCCTCATGTAATACTGTAACCTTCTTAGCGATTTGTCGCACAAATTCCATATCATGTTCAATGACTAAAATTGAATGACTTGCCGCTAATGTTGATAATAAATTACCAATATTATAGGTTTCTTCATCTGTTAAACCAGCCACTGGTTCATCAACAAGTAATAAATCAGGAGATTGTGCTACTAACATTCCAATCTCCAGACGTTGCTTTTCTCCGTGGGATAATAAAGCCGCAGGAATATTTGCTTTTGCAGTTAAACCAATGGTTTCTAATAAGCCCTTGAGACTATTTTTTTCCGCAGAATTAATAGAACTAAGTAAGGTAGAAAAGACATTTTTCTGACGATTGCTAGTGATTTCTAAATTCTCAAACGGTGTTAAATTAAGATAGATTCGCGGTGTTTGAAATTTGCGTCCAATTCCCAGTCGTGCAATTTGATGTTCAGCCAAAGAACGTAAATTTTTACCCTTAAATAGGACTCTTCCTATGGTTGGTTGTACCTTACCCGTAATCACATCCAAGAAGGTAGTTTTCCCAGCCCCATTGGGACCAATTATTACGCGTAATTCACCAACATTCATACTAAAATTTAACTGATTTAAGGCTTTAAACCCGTCAAAACTAACAGTTACATTTTCAGTTTCCAAGATTTTGGCGTTCATGTTTCACATCCATATCTTCTTCTAAACTAGGATAGGTTCGAGAAAGTTTTAATTGCTGACGTTTCCCAAAAAGAATATTTTGTTTATTTAACCATCCCATGATGCCGTCAGGGAGCAAAATAACGATACTTAATAACAGTATACCCTGAAAAAATAACCATATTTCTGCGAATTGTTCACTTAAAAAAGTCCGGGCGTAATTAACTAATAAAGTGCCAATAACAGCACCGATTAACGTCCCTCTTCCGCCCACAGCGACCCAAATCACCATTTCAATAGAAAAGCCAATATCCATGGATCTAGGGGATACAGAACCACTTTGAAGGGTGTAAAATGCCCCCGCTATACCAGCAATTGCTCCCGAAACTGCAAATACTAATACCTTAAAATCTGTAGGGTCATAACCAGAAAATCTTACCCGACTTTCATCATCACGAATAGCGATTAATAATCTGCCAAAACGTCCACTAGTTAACCAGCGACAAAGCCCATAAATAGCCGCCAAAAATACCACCGTCAAGACATAAAAAACAAATTGAGTTTTGCTGTCACTAACCATAGCACCACTGCCATTAACTCCCCAAGATAAAGGCGGAAAATTGGTAAAATCTATCAATCCATTTGTGCCATTAAAAAATTGTTGTTGTCCATTAAAAAAATTGAAAAATATAATAGTTGCAGCTTGAGTCAAAATCGAAAAATAAACCCCCTTAATGCGATTACGAAATACTAAATATCCTAGTAATCCTGCTAACAAACCCGGAATCATCACCACAGCAGCAATAGAAAAGGGAAAAGAAGAAAAAGGCCGCCAAAATCCAGGAAGTTCCGTAAAACCGTAAAGGGACATAAAATCCGGTAATTCCCCCGTGGGAACTTGCAATTTTAGGTACATAGCGATCGCATATCCACCCAAACCGAAGAAAATCCCATGTCCCAAACTCAATAAACCGGCATAACCCCAAATTAAATCAATTCCCAAAGCCACAATAGCCAGAGACAAAAATCGTCCCAATAAATTCAGACGAAAATCTGAAAGTAAAACCGGCATTATCAAAACCAAAATTAAAGCGATCGCACAAACTACCCCAACTTCAACTAATATTAAACTTCGCCCCTTTTTAACTTTTATCATTCCTGCTTTATCCATTTTCTAAAATCCACGTTTATCTGCGGTTAATTGCCCACGACTTGTAAATATTCAGCCATAGCGCTCGTTCATAGCCAGATCCCCGACTTCTTTTATTAATTGTGTCCATAAATGATAAATTGATCACAGAAGTCGGGGATCTTTTTACCTCACCTGAATTCTTAACCATGACTTAAACATCAACATGACGACCCTTTTGGGGAAAAATCCCTCCTGGTTTCCATTGTAAAAACACAATAATTAACGCAAAAACCATCACCTTAGCCATACTTGTAGTTGCAAAAAAACTAAATAAATCAGCCAAAGGCTTAACCGCGCCCAACAACAAAGCTAAAGTTCCCGAACCAATCAAATAATTAATTGTCCCAATTCCCAAAGCTGCCAAAATCGTGCCAGCTAAATTACCCACACCACCAACAACCACCACCATAAAGGTATCAATAATGTAATTTTGTCCGGTATTTGGTCCTACAGAACCGAGTAAACTAATTGCACATCCAGCTACACCAGCTAACCCTGAACCCAGTGCAAAAGTAATTGTATCAACTTTTTGAGTGGGAATACCTAAACAAGCACTCATACTGCGGTTTTGCGTAACAGCCCTAATTCTTAATCCCCAATGAGAACCTTGCAAAAATAGATAAATTCCCCCCACACAAATAATCGTCAGAACAATGATAAATAGCCGCGCATAGGGTAATTGTACACCAGCTAAAGATAAACCAGATTGTAACCAACTAGGGGCTGTAACATCCACATTTTGAGCGCCAAACCAAGGTAATGTTACAGATTGCTGATAGGTTTTACTTAAAAAATCACAGATTGTAATTGTCAATCCTAAAGACAAAAATATTAAAACTCCCACAACCCAGTTCCTAATTTTCTGGAAATTACTCCGAGAATTTAAAATCCATAAACCTCCAAAAACCAGAAAACAAAATAAAGCTATGCCGATGATCAACAATAAATTCACACTGCGAACAAACTGCTGAAAAATTAAACTTACGCCCCAGGTTGCTAACAGAGTTTCTAAAGGTCTTCCATAGAGATAACTAATTACACTTTTTTCCAGTATTACTCCCACACCAGCAGTGAAAACAAAAGCGATAATCAAAGCCAGAAATATATAAACTTCAAACCAAACCCCACCCAATTGCTTACAAACATTTTGCACCACAAAAGTTGTATAAGCACCAAACATCATTAGCTCACCATGTGCCATATTAATGACACCCATTAAGCCGAATATGATAGCTAATCCTAATGCAGCAATTAATAAAACAGCACCAATACTAACACCATTAAAGACAGCTTCTAAAAAACCTGTTAACATTTTCTCCCTACAATTATCAATTTATCATTAATAGTCAGTTGTCAGTTATTAGTTATTTTTCAGTTATTTTCACCTGACAGCAAATTGCCACTAAACGAAGTACAAATATGAATAGTAGAACTCCTGTGGGGTGGGCATCCTGCCTGCTGATACATATCTCATTGAAATACAATTTGTTCCATCACTAACTACTGACAACAGACTACAAAATTAACCTTTCTTGTATTTACCACCTTTGGCGGGATCTGACCAATCACAGGCAAATCCCTTAGTCTCTTTCACAAATTGATTCCAGGGAACTGGTTCAACTGGTGCAGGAGTAGCATAAACAATCTCAAATAGACCATCTTGTCTGACTTGACCAATCCGCACAATTTTTGATATGTGATGATTAGCATTAACAGTCACCTTTCCTTCAGGTGCATCTATAGTTTGACCATAGGCCGCAGCCCGAACTTTGGCTAAGTCAGTTGTAGTAGCTTTTTCTACAGCTTGTTTCCATAAATACACTGCGATATACGCCGCTTCCATTGGGTCATTTGTTACCCTGTCTTCACCGTATTCTTTCTTAAAAGCCGCCACAAATTTCTTGTTTGCAGGTGTGTCTACTGTTTGAAAATAGTTCCAAGCAGCATAATGTCCTTCTAGATACTCGACACCAATGGCTTTAACTTCCTCTTCCGCAATACTCACAGACATGGATGGATACTTATCTGGTGTCAATCCCGCTCCTTTCAACTGTTTGAAGAAAGCAACATTACTATCACCATTGAGAGTATTATAAATTACACCACCATTAGGTAAAACTTGCTTAATTTTCGTGATGATTGCTGTTACTTCGGTATTACCCAAAGGTAAGTAATCTTCCCCAACAGTTTTCCCGCCTAAAGCTTCTAACTGAGCTTTAATAATGTTATTAGCGGTGCGGGGGAAAACATAGTCAGAACCTACTAAGAAGAACTCTTTCCCTTTATTCTTCAACAACCAATCAACAGAAGGTTCAATTTGTTGATTTGGGGCGGCACCAGTGTAAAAAATGTTTTTAGAACATTCTTGACCTTCATACTGCACAGGATACCACAGCATATGGTCTTTGCTCTCGAAAACTGGCTTGACATTTTTACGACTAGCAGAAGTCCAACAACCGAAAACTACGGCGACTTGATCCTGGTCAATCAATTTGGTAGCTTTTTCTCTAAAGGTATCCCAGTTAGAAGCGCCATCTTCTACCACTGCTTCAATTTGTTTACCTAAAACACCCCCAGCAGCGTTAATTTCCTTAATTGCTAGTTTTTCCGCATCTACTACGCTTTTCTCGCTGATAGCCATTGTGCCACTGAGAGAATGTAAAATACCTACCTTGATGGTTTTACCAGTAGTGTCAGCTAGGGGAGATGTATTGGTGGATGCTGCTGGACTATTCCCAGGATTTGCAGAGTTATTAGTACAAGCTTTTAAAAAAATGCTACTACCAACACCAGCCGCACTGTAAAGCAGAAATTTACGTCGGTTAAATTGTCTACCCATATTTCCGATTACTTATCTTTTTAAACTGAGATATTAGTTCTATATTTAACTATTAAACTGTGATTTGTTATACAAAATCGTAATTTATTTTAATAAACATCTACTTTAAGATAGATGACAAATATAATTTCTTTCCCATCGAGATTGGTGTATTAATCACATAGCTAGTCAAGGTACTTACAGTAGATTGCAGATCAATCAGGTGCAAGCTGTAATCATAAAACTCTTGTTGTACGGGCATCTTGCCTGTAATATGTGCATTTCACTCAGATTAAATATGCTGGTTGTATAGATTCTAAGATTCCTATTAAGTATTATTGAGTAATATTAATTAGACAGGGATATTGATGAAATTAAAAACTTGATCATTAATCTCTGTCCTAAAAAACCTCATGTTGCTATATTTTGTAATGTAGCGGTATGCAGTTGAGTCAGATACAAACTGAAACTTAAAAATCATACAGGATCAGACTTTACCTCCTGCCTTCTGCTATAAGTATCAATAATCAAATCAGAAATCATGACAAAATACATCTTATGGGGAAGCTATTGTGAAGACGTTATTACAAAGCGTGAACCCCATCGTCAAGCCCATTTAGCAGGATTAGCAAAACAAAAAGAATCGGGCATTTTAATTACCATTGGCCCAACCAAAGATGTAACTCAAGTTTTTGCGATTTATGAAGCTGAAGACGAAAACACCGTTCGTCAATTGGTAGAATCTGACCCCTATTGGCAAAACGGCATTTGGACGGAATATTTTGTGAAAGAATGGATTCAAGCTTTTTAATTGATCTTGATCCTTAATTAATCGGTATCGGAAATACAGAATGGTTAGCTCAAGTTATGCCATTATCTATATGAAAATGCGCTTGCTTATTGATTATGGAGACGTTGCCCCGCGATGTCTCTACAAGACTTGTTTGTGCGTTTTCATATAGAATTTGTATAACTTGTGACTCCTACCGTATAATCAGCATAAGATATTTGCTTGATGGGACTAGCTCACCTATGATTCTTTTAGAGCTTTTTGAAAATTTCGCCGATAGGATGGATTAACTAAAAACAATGCAGGCCATAGTAAAGTTAAAATTATCCGGTTGGGTAAAGTTGGATGGAAATTAGTTCTCCTAAATCCATGCCAAAATTTCCACATACCACCGATATAAACCACGATAAGTCCAAAAATCAGTAATTTAACCATTACTATCAACTCCCTCTATACCTGATATGATTTTAACTCAAGAAACTACGAATATGATCCTCATTTTGCATCAGCGATCGCTCATCTAGACCCCTTCCCCCATCAATTAGAAGCAGTTTATGAGTATTTTTTAAAACAGCCATTAAATGCACCTCAAATCCCGGATATCTTAATTTCGACAAAATGCTAAAAAAAGTTATTATTGCTATAGGTGGCGGTATTGCAGCTTATAAAGTATGTGAATTAGTCTCCACTTTGTTTAAACATGGTGTGGAAGTGCGAGTAATTCTTACTAATTCCGCTCAAAAATTTATTACTCCTTTAACATTAGCTACTTTATCTCGTCATCAAGCATATACAGATAACGATTTTTGGCAACCAACATATTCACGACCATTACATATTGAGTTGGGACAATGGGCGGACTTAATTGTAATTGCCCCTTTTACCGCTAATACTTTAGCCAAATTAAACTATGGTATGGCGGATAATTTATTAACTAACACGGTTTTAGCTTCTACTTGTCCTGTATTGTTAGCACCTGCTATGAATACGGATATGTGGGAACAGGTGGCGGTACAAAGAAATTGGCGGCAATTATTGACAGATGGTAGATTTTATGGTATGGGTATTGCATCCGGTCTATTAGCGTGCGATCGCATTGGTGCCGGCAGAATGGCAGAACCCGCCGAAATATTTGTTCATATTCAATCTTTATTACACACCCAAGGAAACAGAGACTTAGCCGGAAAACAGGTTTTAATCAGTGCTGGGGGAACGCGAGAATATTTAGACCCCGTGCGATTTATTGGCAATCCCTCAACTGGTAAAATGGGTTTGGCATTGGCACAGGCGGCACTACACAGAGGGGCAAAAGTAACATTAGTCCACTGTCCAGGGAGTTGGGAAGTCCCTTTGGGAGTAGAAGCAATTCCCGTAATTACCGCACAGGAAATGCAGCAAGTCATGTTCAAGCATTTAGCCAATGCAGATATCATTATCATGTCAGCCGCAGTGGCAGACGTAAAGCCTAGAGATTATAGTACCGAAAAATTGCCCAAGCGATCGCTGCCCGAACATCTTCCCCTAGCAGCAGTGCCAGATATTGTCGCCCAAATCGGAAATTGTAAACAACCCCATCAATATTTAATAGGTTTTGCAGCACAAACTGGGGATATTATTACTCCTGCAAAAGAGAAATTGCAAAGAAAGAAATTAGATGCAATTGTAGCGAATCCTATTGATAAAGTTGATAGTGGTTTTGGGAGTGATCATAATCAAGCGGTGTTTTTAGATAAGTCAGGAAGAGAGGTAGAAATTCCCGCCTGTTCTAAGTTAGAAATGGCGCATTATTTGTTTGATTTTGTTCAGGAGAAAGTATTTCAATTGTCCAGTCAGGAGGGATAGTAAAAGTATTAGCAACTTCACCATTTTGATCGCGGGGAATGTGTTCCCAAGTAAAGACAGCAATATCAGGTACAATGGATCTACCGCCAAAGGTACAGCGTAATTCAGATCCCCGACTTCTTTTATTAATTGTCTCCATCAATAATAAATTGATCACAGAAGTCGGGGATCTTAGACCACAAAATAACATTTACATCTTTATCTTATACTAGCCCCAGTGGGTAAATTAACTTTTAACCGTTTAAACATGGCTTCTCTGCCTTGGATTGCCAAGGTATCATCTAAGGGTGAAAGTTTAATTTCCTGTTGATATTTTAACCTTAATGCAGTTTGAATTAACCAATCAGCAACGAAAGGATTTTTTGGTAATAATGGTCCGTGGGAATAGGTAGCGATCGCATTTCGATAAAATGCCCCTTCTGTTCCATCTTCTCCATTATTCCCCAAACCATAGACCACACGCCCCAAGGCTTCCACTTTCCCCAATGTCGTCCGGCCTCCGTGATTTTCAAACCCCACTAAATAAGGTTTTGTTCCTGTCATAGCTTCTAGTTCCTGCACCAACCGGGAAGCTGTAACTTCTATCACTAAATTACCAATACATCTTTTCGTATTTTCCCCAGGATGAATAGAAACTAAATCTAATATTCCTAAACCTTCAATTCTTTGTCCAAAAGCTGGTTCATAATAATTGCCTAGCAGTTGGGGCGAACCACAGGTAAAAACCCCTGGTGTTCCATGTTCGATTTTATCCCGCATGGCTTGGGCTTTTGCCCCTTGCAGATCACGCATGACAATTTCTTGCTGACGATCTTGTGCGCCACCACCAACAATTATATCTACTGATGTAATATCTGCTGCGGTGGAATTTTGATCCAGGGGTAATACTGTGACATCATA
>JACCEC010234328.1_pt1 | contig 12967 bp, 18 predicted proteins | sample 7450121 | NCBI WGS metagenome assembly JACCEC01 (sample SAMN15323455, study PRJNA562643) | freshwater metagenome | isolation source: river surface water | place: USA:Blue River Watershed | collected 2017-08-18 | reverse complement strand
TTTTTTAAGAAGTAGTAATTTTATAAAGATTTACCCAATACGCCACAAAAAGCTGTCAAAGGTGAAGCTGGGGACAGTTTATACACTACGAAATAGCCATCTTTTGACCAAGAGGAACCCTTGGTCAAAACAGAAAAGGCCGCGAGCTTTGCTCGCGGCCAACTACGTATCTCAGTAAAACGCATCAGGCCATGTTTTGACTTCAGGCTCACTCATAGTGAAACTCTGCTGAAAGGCCGCGTCAAACTCGACTGCGCCAAACATCAGCTCAAGCTCATCAACCCGGGCTGGGTCCCAAAACTTAAAGACAAAGTCCTGTACCATAGCCCGATGTTGGAAACGTGTTTTGAGGTGTAACAGCGCATCTGACAGCATCCGCCCCTCGACTGATTCTGCTGTAAAAGGGACTGGCAAGAAAGCCGTAAACCAGGCTCCATGAAGCAATAGATGCTCAAGCTCAACTTCCACATACGCGGCTGGATCGGTACCGACGTGGAGTAGTGCATGACGCAGACGTTGCACGGCAGCATGTGACCAGCCGCGAACGAGCGACTGCGGTACCATGGCCGGTTTTGTCTCGAGAACTTCTGTTTCCATTGTGAACCCCTTTCAGTGGCTCTGTTCAAACTGTGGGTACTCTACCTGAATATGTTCAATTGTAAAGCCTGAGAGCTCTTAAAAACCTTTCATTCGAATGAAAGGTTTTACCTAGGGATTTCCTTTGTAAGTCAAAGTATGATAGTCGGACTTTAGTATCAAATTTAGAGCAGCTCACAAAGTGCACAGAGAAGCGAGGAAGGCAAACAAAAGCGCCCGACTGGGGCATAGGTCCAGGGAGGGCGCTTTGTTTTGTATCTGGCTTTTGTGCCAAAGAGTAGATTTTTAGATGAGATACGCGGCGGGCAAAGAAAATTTTGCGAGCCGTATTCAATATACGGTAAGCTAAATTTTACTGCAGCCCAACAAAGTAGCTCGCTAAAAACTACTCTTTAGTGCCGTCGAAGTTTACGTCGTACATGATGCGCTCCTGCGCGGTCACATAGTTCATCACCTCTTCATCCTTGAACCAAATGGCAATCTCGCGTTCTGCTTCTTCTGGCGACTCTGATTGGTGCACCAAGTTACGAACTGCGCGGTTTTCAAAGGTGGCATGCGCGTATGAGTCTACGGTGTAGTCACCACGGATAGTACCAACATCTGAGGTTGAAGGCTCGGTTGAACCAACAATTTTCGTTACCACCCCTACTGCCTTGTTCCCCTCAAGGATCATAGCGACCACCGGTGCTGCCGTCATGTAGCGAACAATGGTAAGAATGATGTCTTTCCCATACTCGATTGGCTCCTTGGTAATCTCTTTCCCCTGACTCTTGAGCTCTTCTACGATACCCTTTCCTTTGCGCTCGTACCACGCATCGTCCTTGTTGTAATGGGTCAAAAGCTGCTCTTCTGTCGGAACAACCATCTTCATTGCTGAAATCTTGAGCCCAGTCTGCTCAAAACGCTTGATGACTTCGCCAACGAGTGAGCGCTGGACTGTATCAGGCTTTAAGAGGACTAATGAACGTTCTTGGTGTGGTAATTTGGCCATAAAAATGTAAAAAGTGTTTATTTTAAGCCCTGGCAGTATACCTATAATTAGGTAAAAAGAAAAGGCCACCGAACCGAAGGTTCGGTGGCCAATAAAAGCTGTTAGAGCTCTACCATGCCATACGACTGACTTTTTCCTGAAAGAAGCATGTTCCGCTTCACTTTTGCTGCTTTTAGATACATTGCATATGATGCACAGGCAAAGTATTTAGTTCCATAATAGCGAATGCGCGCTTTAACGTGACTGAACGAAGCCTTGCTACCAGCCCGCAATTCAATACGAACTAAATAATGAACAATTAGTCGCCAGCGTTCTCGCCACTTCTCATTATCTCCATGAAGCGCGAGCGCGTAACCTCGATCAACGAAGATTGACATCACAGCATTCCTTCCTGCTCAAGCGCAACTTTCAACTTACGTTTGAGCTCTAAGTATGACTTGCGTGAAGGAACACCAAACGAAATCAAGGCTGTCTTGCGAATCAGAGCCTTGAGCTCATTGCCCCGCAAATCGGGGAGCGCCACACCTTGCATTCGATGCAGTCCACGGCTGGCATGACTGCGTGCTCTGAGCGCAAAGCGAATGGTATTCCGCCAATCTCCTCGCCACACGGCTTCAGTGCCAAATTCAACCACTTTCAATCGTGGTGACTCTTCTCGTACTGATCGCATCTGTATACCACCTTTCTAATGTCCATTCTACGTGCACTATACTGGAACCAAGTAATTTTGCAACGAAATCGGCGGCACCTTTGGTGCCGCCGATTTCATCCTTCTTACATCGTCAGTATCTCCGGACCATCTTTTGTAATCAAGACGGTATGCTCAACGTGGGCAGCGAGAGAACCATCGTCGGTCACCGCGGTGTAGCCATCGTCTAGTACGACAACCTCTTTGCTTCCGGTGGTGAGCATTGGCTCAATGGCAATCACCATACCCGGTTCAAGTTTCACCCCTTTTTCTTTCGTCACAAAGTTTGGTACTTGCGGGTCTTCGTGCAAATCATACCCTACACCATGACCACAGAAAGTTTCAATAATACCGTACTTTCCCCCCACCACCTTCTCAATCGCCCGACCAATTTCAACAATGTGATTACCGGGTTGCGCCGCATCGATCGCAGCACTGAGCGCTCTGTGTGAGATATCTATCAACCCCTGTGCCTCTTTCGAGAGCTGACCTACGCCCACAGTGCGCGCTGAATCAAGTACCATCCCCTCATAGCCAATGACGGCGTCGATAGAAACCACATCACCATCAATGAACTCAACCACGTCTTCGTTAGGGATACCGTGCACCACTTCATCGTTAATTGATACACACACCGCTGCTGGGTATGGTCGGGGAGCAAAGCGAGGGTGGTAGCCCAAAATCATCGGTTCGACCCCGTACTCTTCCATGAGCTCCATGGCACGGTCATCTACATCTATAGTTGAGTTACCAGCCACCACTTCTTTTTCGAGTTCATCGAGAATCTTCGCCAAAATCTTCCCGCCTTTACGGAGGATAGCAATATCTTCTTCGGTTTTAAGCGTGATGGTCATAGGATATATATTAAACGCCAATCGCTTGCCTGATAGCCGCATGTACACCATCGATTGAAAGGGTTCCATCAATGTCGTGGACACTGGTATCTGGTCGAGCACGGTAGAAGGCGATCACCGGGAGTGTCTCTTCACGGTACCAGCGTAACCGCTCTTCGATTGAGGCTTCCGTATCGTCGGCCCTGGCACGGCTTTGCATACGAGCACGGACAATCTCTTCGGGAGTTTCAAGATTAATAACATCGACATGCGTTCGTTCAAAGAAATTGAAGGCATCTTCAAGATCAGGAATCTGGGCAACCGTGCGCGGAAAACCATCGATGAGCAAATGACTCTTCGGATCGAGCTGATCCACCATCGCCTGCCCCCAGAGGACAGAAGAAAGGAAGTCAGGCTGAAGCGTACCCGCATTCATGGTGGCAGCAATCTTGTCTTCGGCAAAGGTTTCCTGCTTTGCGGCAAGTGAGCGGAACCGACGGCCAGTTTGAATATCTACTACCCGGCGACGGTCACTGGCCTCAAGCACTTCTTTCATGCGTTCAATCTGGGTTCCCTTTCCACTTCCCTGTGGACCAATAAAGATGACGGTTTTTTGTTGCATAGATAGTTAGGCTTGGTGGAGGTGGGTAAAGATAATATTGCGGACAACGTCTGGTGACTGCGTGCCATCGATGTCGATGAGCGTGCCGTAATCGCGGAATAACTCAATGGAGTGGTCGGTAAACTCATGGAACTGCATGAGCCGACGTTCGACAATTTCAGGAGCATCAACTCCATCACGAGCTCGTGCAGCACTGCGTTCACGGACGACGCTGTCAGGGACATCGAGATTGAATACAATGTACGGACGCTTCAGCCATTGATGCATCTCATGAAACTGCTGGGCTTCTAACGGCTTCTTGGCCACGGCTTCAAAAACGATGTGTTCAGTTGGAAATTGACTCACGAGGGCATGGGTCATCCAGTAACTCGCAATCCATTCAGGAATGAGGAGACCGGCTTCGTACACCTCTTTCATCTTGCGGCCAAACGGGGTATCAAAGCCAGCCGTCTCTCGTACTTTATCGCCATTTGAGTATAGGTTGCCACCAAAATTTTCAATGATAGCGTCGGCTTGGGTACCTTTACCAGAAGCTATCTTTCCAATGAGTACAATACTTAAATATGGTGTTGCGTGGTGCATAATGCTCCTAGGGTAACAGTTTTTATCCAATTCGCAACGTGGCTGTATGGTATGCTGAAGGCAACCTATGGATCGAAAACACATAATCACCCTTTCGGGAAAGCCAGGAAGTGGCAAATCATCAACCGCTGACAAAGTAGCCGAGCTCTTGAGCTACACCCGCTACTCTTCCGGAGATATGGTGCGAGCACTCATTCGTCGCCAAGGCATCACGCTCGCTGAGTTCAACCGACGCGCAGCCAGCGATCACGTGATGGACCAAGAAATTGATGAGGAGCTTCGACGCCTCCGTGACGAGCAAGACATAGTGATTGACTCACGCCTTGGCTTCTACTGGATTCCTGAGTCATTCAAGGTATACCTCGATCTCGATATCGAAGTAGCAACCGCCCGCATCTTTAAGGATGCCGTCAGCAACGTCGGTCGAGCTAACGAAACAACTGCGGCAGCCACCATCGGCGACGTAAAGATGCAGGTGCAGACCCGCCTTAACACCGAAGTACGTCGCTTCCGCTCCATGTACGGCATCAACCCCTACGATACGAAGCACTACGACCTCGTCATCAACACCTCCCGCCATTCCCCACAGACCGTTGCCCTCACCGTCTTTGACGAGTACAAGCGGTGGCTCAGAACAGACGAATGGAAACCAGTCTATAGTGCGGTACCGATGGGCTATTCATTTGAAGACCACGAGTAGCAAAAAGCTGAAATTTCACGATCTGCTTTGTCGTGAAATACAAAAGACCCCTTGCGGGGTCTTTTGTGTTGTTCCCATCTTGAGTGAGTTAGAAATTTCTTTTTAGACGAGGCGCGCGAGGAGTTTGGTGCGAGCCGTATTCAATATACGGTGAGCGCCAAACTACCGAAGCGCAACAAAGTCTGGGAAGAAATTAATACTCACGCAATGCTACTTGGGCGTCGACGCGGCGAATAAGGTCTAGCACCACATTCACCACAATCAAGAGCGCCGTTCCACCAATTGCCAATGAGGCAACACCCGTGAAGACCGTCATACCAACTGGCAAGACCGCAATCAAGGCGAGGAAGACTGCGCCGACGAGAGTCAAACGGGTTACCACGTTACCGAGGTACTGTGCCGTGTGTCCACCTGGACGAATACCCGGGATGAACGCACCGTTTCGCTGCAAGTTCTTGGCTACCTGTTCTGGGTCAAACGTTACTGCAGTGTAGAAGAAGGTAAACAAGAGTACGAGCGTGAAGTACGATACACCATAGTAGACAGTGTTTGCCATGAAGGCATTTACTGAAGCGAGAACTCCAGGCACCCAACTAATGTTGAAGGCAGAGAGGATGTTCAATACCATCTGTGGGAAGAGGAGGATTGAGAGCGCAAAGATAATCGGAATTACCCCGGCCTGGTTTAGGCGAAGTGGCAAGAATGAGTGACTCTGGCCGTAGGTCTTCGTCCCCCTACTCTGCTTCGCGTAGGTAATCGGTACTGGACGCTCAGCTTCCGTCATCACGACTACTGCGTAAATGATAGCGAGCGCTACAAATACGAAGCCAACGTAGAGCGGGAGTTGTGATGGATCAGCAAAGGCAAAAGCGAGTTGACTCAACGTCTGGGGAATCGTCGCAACGATACCCGCAAAGATGATAATCGACACACCGTTTCCAATACCGAACTCAGTCACGAGCTCGCCAATCCACATTAGGAGCATCGCGCCAGCGACAATGAGTACCACGTTCACCGCAAATTCAAACGGTGAGAGCCCGACGAGTACACCCTGGTTCTTCAAGAGGGTAAGGAACCCAAACCCCTGAAGAATCGCGAGTGGCAGCGTAAGCATACGACTGTACTGCTGGAAGCGAGCACGTCCCTGCTCTCCTTCTTCTGAGTACATCGCTTTCATACGGGTACTCATCACTGTCATGAGCTGCATGATGATCGACGCCGTAATGTACGGCCCCACACCGAGCATCACAATCGAGAGATTCGCGAGTCCACCACCAGAGAAGATGTTCAAGAGACCGAGAAACTGGTTGTTTGCAAAGAACTGTTCCAAGACGACGCGGTCAATACCCGGAATCGGGATGGCTGCAAGCGCACGGAAGAGTACCAATGCTCCAAGCACAAACAAGATGCGGTTACGGATGGTTTTATCCGTAAAGGCAATCTTGAGCTTGCGAATAAATGTTCCAATCATGTATCTGAGTTTTAGGTTACTAAGCTGCTATACCAAAAAGTTTAGCACGAAACGAGCACTGACGTGCTCGTTTCTGATATTAGGCAACGCTTCCGCCAGCCTGTTCAATTTTCTCCTTGGCGGTCTTTGAAACCAAGCAGTTGGTCACCACAAGCTTCTTTGTAAGGGTACCTGTAGCCAAAATCTTGACCAACGGTGCCTTCTTACGACGTGCGCTTACGAGACCCATAGCTACGAGTGTTGTTGGGTTTACCGCAACACCGTTTTCAAGAACTTCGAGTGCACCGACGTTAATAGCAACCGGAAGCACTTTTTCAGCGTTCACGGTAGCGGCGCGGTTCACACCGTGTCCACGGAGCTTTGGCAACTTCTTGATGATATCGCGCATTTCTGGACGAGTACTGTTACCCGCACGCGCTGTCTGGCCCTTTCCGCCACGACCTGAGGTCTTACCTCGTTTACCACCACGACCGATACGCTTCGCTGTCTTACGCGCTACGGTTGGTTTAAGTTCATGTAACTGCATACAATGCTTATGCCTTAAGTTGCTTCAGCGCTTCGACAGCAGCGCGTGCGTTGTTAAGTTTGTTCTTTGAACGACTGAAAATCTTAGCCGTTACGTCGGTTACGCCAGCGTGCTCAAGTACAGTACGTACTGATGAACCCGCTACGAGTCCGCGTCCTGGTGCCGGCATAATCATTACCTCACTTGAAGCATACTTGGTATGCACGTCGTGTGGGATGTGACTATCCTTGTTCATCGGGACGGTAATCATCTGCTTCTTTGCGTCTCGAATTGCTTTTTCAATAGCGAGCTGTGTGTCACCGGCCTTGCCGATACCAACGCCAACCCGACCTTTCTTATCTCCAATGACCATCGCAACAGAGAATGAGAATCGTCGACCGCCGGCCATAACGCGGGTTACGCGACGGATACTGATGATCTTCTGTTCAAACTCCTGACGAGGTCGTTCGGTGCGACGCTGTGGGCGTCGACCACGGTTTCGATCACGGTTGTTACCTCGATCGTTTGCTCCTCGCGCTCCACCACGACCGGCGTGACCACGGGTTACCCCCGTTTCAGTCCCTTCGGCCGTAGCAGGTGCATCGGTAGAGGGAGTTCCCTCTGGTGCTGTTGTAGCTTCCTGCTTAAGTTCTTCCATAATAGTAAATGGTTACATTAATAGTTTAGAGCGCGAGGCCACCTTCGCGAGCGCCATCGGCGACCGCTGCAATAGCACCCATGTACCGGAATCCACCGCGGTCAAAGACCACTGCTTCAATACCAGCCTTCTTTGCTGCTTCAGCAATTGCCTTCCCCACCGCGTTGGCGCGTTCGAGGGCAGTGCTACCTGCGACCTTTCGTGAATCAACCGCGGCTACCGTTACCCCTGACTCATCGTTGATGAGCTGGGCGTAGATAAAGCGGTTACTGCGGAACACCGCAAGTCGGGGCTTTGTACCAGACCCAATCACCCGAGCGCGAATGCGCGCGTGGCGACGAATACGGTTTGTCTGCTTCTGAATCGATTTTTGCATACGCTAGAAATTTTAGTGTACAAGCGACTATGAAGCCTTCTTGCCCTGCTTGCGAATAATGAATTCTCCTTGGTAGCGAATACCCTTGCCCTTGTATGGCTCAGGCTTGCGCACCTTACGAATGTTGGCCGCAAATTGTCCGAGGGCTTCCTTATCAATACCAGTCAAGGTAATAAGGTTCTTCTCAACAACTGCAGTGATGCCAGCTGGCACTTCCATGACAACCGGGTGTGAGAAACCGAGGTTAAGGGTGAGCTTCTGGCCACTCGCCTCAGCGCGGTACCCCACTCCTTCAATCTGCATCACACGGGTAAAGCCTTGGCTTACACCAGTAATCATGTTGCGGACAACAGCTGCGTAGGTTCCCCAGAGGGCACGAGCGAGCTTATCCTGGTTCGTTGGTGTGAGGGTGATTGTGTTTTCTTCAATCGCAAATGCAACATCAGCCCGCATCGGGTACGAAAGTGTACCTTTACCACCTTTTACGGTGAGGATGCCGTCAGCAAATGATGCTTCGACGCCAGCAGGAATAACTACTGGGATTTTTCCTAATCGACTCATACTACCAAACGATAAAGAGCTGCTCACCTCCCACATTCTTCGCGCGAGCTTCCTCACCAGTGAGGATACCGTGCGGTGTTGAGAGGATCATGCGACCCTTACCGAACTTAACTGGATAAATCTCGGTTGCCTTAACATACAAGCGACGACCTGGCTTGCTGATGCGCTGTACGCCATTGATGCAGTGAGCACCTGCGTCGTACTTGAGCGTTGCAACGAGTGACTTCTTTATGTCTTTTCCTTCCGCTGCTACGTTGGCAATAAATCCTTCCTTAACCAACACGTCAGCTACAGCGTGCTTCAACTTTGAGTATGGGAGTGATACTTCCTTCTTACCCACCATGCCAGCATTCTTGAGCTGGATGATGAAGTCTCCGATTGTGTCGCTTACCATGATGATTTTGTAATACCTGGTATATGACCCTCGTGCGCTGCTTCACGGAAGCAGATACGGCAGAGGTCGAAATCGCGGAGGTATCCGTGCTTGCGGCCGCAAGTGCTGCAACGGCGGACAACTCGTGACTTGTACTTTGGTACGCGACTAGCGCGTAGCAGAATTGATTTTCGTGCCACAGTATTTTGTTATGAATTTTGTTTGGAGCTGTTTCACCGAGAATCGGTGACTACACTCCCTAATAATCCGGCTCTTTAGAGCCTTCAGCGCAAACGCATAGCATGAAATTCGCATTCCCTGGTCTCCTTATACAAGGTGAGCGGGGTGCGTTCATAACTCAGCCAAAAATGGTATGAGATAGCGTTTGTCGCGTCGGGAACAAATATACCCTAGATTGGCAAAAACACAAGCGTTTTTGGGCGTTTTTATAAAAAAAGACGCACAAGGAATCCTTGTGCGTCAAAGAGTCGGGTTTCATCAGTTTAATCTACGTTCGAGCGTCCTCTACCGGTGTGATGGTAAATCTCTGCCAGCACTACCCACAGGAGGTAGGCCAGGAGTCCATCAGCTACCCAGTGCCAAGGAATCGGCAGAAAGACGCCGTTGGCGATCAGGAACTTGGGCAAAGTGCGGTGCATCGCTGTCCGCATAAAGAGACCATTGGTCCGCTGCAAGACGTAGACGATGACACCGGCCACCACGAGGATGATCCCCATGTAGAGCATGTATCTTCCCTTTCTTTGTTTACAGGAAGGAGGTTAGTTGTCGCGACGCCGAGCGATCCGCCGTTGCAGATTCTGCTCTTTGCGCTTCAGCCAATCGCGTACACCATGGAAACAAAGTACAACCAGCGCGAATGCGGTGGTTACCGCTGGTGCGGTCCACCAAATCGACGGGTGTAGTGTGTCAGGGATAAGCACCCCAACACTGAACCAAAACAGCAGTGTTGACGTCCACCAGAAGATGCGGTGGTTCATGACGCCGTACGTCATCCGCATGTAGCCACCCATAAACCCAAGAAAGAGGGTCAGGAAGGGCCAGTACGGGATGAGGTAGTCAAGAAAGCTCGTTTCGGATTCCATCGTTCGTCCTTTCATTGGTTTCAGGTTTGGGCTGAGGCGGAGCCTTAGCCTGCTCTGCAGCCTTCGCGGCTTTCGCCAGCCGCTCAGCTTTCTTCAGTCGATGGTACTCACGCCAACCAACCCGCATAAACAGCTGCCGGTCGTAGCGTTTACGAATCACGTACTCGACACGCGCGATTGCCCGTCGCTTTCGTTCAGCAGGAGTCCGCCGACGAAAACGTGGCATAAACCTCGCCAACAAGGCCGAGAATCCATTTACCCACTTGAAGAGCAAGTTGGCAAAGGGAATCTTTTGCGCCAAGAAGAGAATCTTTCCCCATAGATAGGAGAACAGTGTAGTCACAAGCGCTGGAATCTTAATGAATCCCAACCACAACGCCAGGTATACCCAGAAGGCGGAGTAGAAGAAGATAAAGAAGATGAGCGCGAAGAGGAGGCCGATTGCCCATCCGGCGTAGTCACCAAACATGTGTTCGGCACGCAGCCAAGCCATAAAGCGATCACGCGACGCTAAGAGGATCAACCGCTTACGTTGAATCCAAAGCTTAAACCGTCGACGTTGCCTTGGTGGCAGCAGCCACAGCACCACGTACGGGAGAAATGAAATGATGATGACGCGCTTCGGCACCTCGATGAGGAGCCAATGCGCACCCATTTTCTTAACCCAAATCATGGCGGCTCGAATGACGACTGTGATATCAAACGTCTGCACAAAAAACACCAGGTCAGTCCACAGGGCGTGGAGCAATTGGTGCAAATCGTGCTTAATCGTCCAATATCCACCGTATCCAATTGAAAGCACTGCCCCGAGGAGCAGCACCAGGCGACCTAAGGTTCCCATGCGTACTCCCTGCGGCTGCGTTAGTTCTTTTGATGTATAAAGAACGAGTGAACTTTTCTCTTATTTTTATAATGACATTTTAATATAAAAAGTCAATACAGCTCTGCCACGATGTTGCATTTTCTTATTTTCGTTGTATTGTTGCGCGCAGTCTGTTCTCCACAACAAGGACATCCCCAATGCCGCAACTATCCCTCCCCCGCAGCGGGACGGTTACCCTGATTTTGTTTGTCATGACCTTCGGGGTCATGGCGATGGTTTTCTCTTGGCACGGCTTTGCGTACATGCTTGGCACTATCCTCTTCGGGGTCGGTGTCCAACCGCACGTGAAGCAGCTTGCAACTGAAGGACACCGTATTTCGTTTGCTTGGAGTTGGCGCAAGAAACGCTTCGAGCGTACATTCCGACTCCAGGTGAGAAGCGAAGCGATGGCACGTGCCCTCTTTAGCTGGTCGGCTGGACTCCTCGTCGTTGCCATCGTGCCAGTCATGGCGTACGTGCTCCAAAAGCAAGGTGTCACCTTTGCTTCGAGACTGCAAGACCAAGAAGTGCTTATTCGTGAACAGGCTAACAGCCTGCTCATCTGGGCACAAAGCTTTGCACCCACCATCATCCCCGAAGGTGATATCGGCAGTGTCTTTGGGGGTGTTGTAAGCCAGCTCTTTGGTGACCTCAAGAATGTCACTCTGGCCGTAGCTGAACAAGGCCTCAAACTTACCTCGGTAATCTTGAAGGACTGGGTTCTCTTGGGTATCAGTGCGCTCCTCATCGCCACCTTGCTCGGCAACTGGGATACGGAAGTGACCCGGTTTCGGAGCATTGTTTCAGGCGGCATCAGCAATGATCGCCTCCGGCAGAGCACCCTACGCTTCCTCGAGCTCTACCAAGACGGCCTTTCAGTCTTGATGATTGGCTTTCTTGAGGTCTTCGCGACACTGACGGTCCTCTACATTGCTGCCATGGTTATCTTTCCGTTCAACCTGAGCTTCGGCGCCATCCTCTTGATTGCGCTCACGCTCGGCGCTATCACTGCAGTCTGGAAGATTGGTGGCGCGATTGCGATGGTAGTGGGAGCCTTGCTCATCCTGCTCAACTTCGAAGCGGGCTTGAGCTGGTTTGGTCTTGGCTACTTCAGCTTTGGGTTCTTCCCGGACATCCTCATCAAGGTGACGGCAATCCTCATCATCTCCAAAGTTTTGGGGTTACTTGAAGCCTACAACTTCACCCCGAGCGTGATTGGGAAAAAGCTCAACCTCACCAAGATGCAGATGGTCTCGACCATTCTCATCTGGGCCTTGGGGAGCGGCTTCTTCGGGATGATTTGGGGCGTGCTCCTCATGCTCCTCTTCCAAGCCTCGATGCGATTGACTGCTGAACAAGCTGAAGAACCTACGTTGGTCTTCGCGAGCCGTCGCACCGATGCATCATCTAAAGTTATCTAACGTACCTCTACCCTGACACACTGTGTCAGGGTTTTTTTATAGATTACGCTAAACCATTGACTTTACATAAAAAATGTCCTATTGTACCAGCCGATTGAGTTCCTTTGTTCTTCACAAAGACTCATGCTACCACCGCAAACTCGGAAAGGAATCCCATGCGGAACATGAACTTCCTCAAGTCGGCGATCGTCGCCGCAGCAGTGTTCTCCGGCATTATGCCGAGCGTCTCCCTGGCGCAAGAAGGGCCGAAAATCATGACCGGCTCCTCGTCGGGCGTCTACTTCGGCACCTTCGGTCCGAAGACCGAGGAGCTCCTCAGCAACCGGAAATACAAACACACCGTCGCAGAAAGCGCGGGTGCGGGCGAGAACTATCTGAACGTCTGCCAGAACCCGCGGAACGTCGGCATGGGCCAGGCAGATGTCCTGCCGGGCCTCGCGGCCGCCAACCCTGACTGCGCTGAAAAAGTGCAGGTGGTGAACACCATCGGCGCCGAATGCATCTTCGGGGTGACAAACGTCGCCGACCTGATCAATATCGACCAGGTCAGCGACATATCGTTCAACCTGACGATTGCTGTGCCCCCGACCGGCTCTGGCGCGCGTCTGACCTGGCAGAACCTGG
>JACCEC010902822.1_pt1 | contig 12975 bp, 14 predicted proteins | sample 7450121 | NCBI WGS metagenome assembly JACCEC01 (sample SAMN15323455, study PRJNA562643) | freshwater metagenome | isolation source: river surface water | place: USA:Blue River Watershed | collected 2017-08-18 | reverse complement strand
CATTTATATTAACTATTCCTAGAGCCGCTAAGAGTGACATCGAGAAGAAGGTGAGTTATCTCTAAATGACTTCACTAAGTATTTCTCACCTCTCAGTAAAATTGGGTGATCGTGAAATTATCTCCGATCTCTCGTTTGATCTACGTCAGGGTGAAATAGCATCGCTACTTGGCCCATCTGGTTGCGGCAAGACAACTCTGCTACGCGCTATCGCGGGGCTCATTCAACCGACCAGCGGAACAATTCGTTTTGGCTCTCAACTAGTTGGTGTTTCATCGGTCGTATTGCCACCGAATAAACGTGGCACTGGCTATGTTCCGCAGCAAGGTGCGCTATTTCCACACCTGAACGTGGCAAAGAATATTTCCTTCGGGCTAGATCGCGAGCTTTACAGCAAAAAGCAGATCTCTGAGATAACTGAAGAGATGATCAACTTAATTGGCTTGCCAGGATTTGAGAATAGATTGCCGAGCCAACTATCAGGTGGGCAACAGACGAGAGTCGCACTTGCTCGCGCACTTGCAATCAAGCCCAAGTTGATTCTGCTAGATGAACCATTCTCAGCTTTAGATGCGGTGCTACGCGATGAACTCCGTACCGAGGTTGTCGGGCTACTTCGTAAGTTAGGTTCAACCGCCATCTTGGTTACTCACGATCGTGAGGAAGCACTGGTTTCATCTGACCGAGTCATCTTGATGCGCAGTGGCCGAGTTGTTCAAGATGGCACACCTGAAGAAGTCTATGAAGCGCCGATTTCTCCTGAAATTGCCGCAAGCACTGGCGATGTTCTAATCCTTGCGGCTCAGAAGTTAAATGACGGGCAAACGCGCTATCCGCTTTCCCTGAGCGGAGTTGCCGAGTTAGGTAGCGATACGGGCTATGTAGTTATTAGGCCTGAGGAGATAGCGGTATCAAGTAGCTCGGTGGAGGGCATTGAAGGTTCACTTATCCATATCGATTATTACGGACACGATGCGATGCTCACGGTAGAGGTCACTAATTCACCAAAGCCGATTAAGGCGCGCGTAGTCGGTCCTACCCAATTTGTTCTGGGCCAGAAGGTTTATCTAAAGCACACTGGGCCAGTTAGGTATTTCGCCCGTCAATAGCTTTAACTTAAAATAGTTTTAGCGCTAGTTAGCCTGCGCAGCATCGATACCGTCTGCAGATTCGCTGGCATCAGCAGACGGTTCAATGAGTGGCGTTGTCTCTAGAAGCGCTAACTCCAAGATAGGTGCAACTATCTCAATCTGCCATTGGCGAGCACCGAGATCGGCTAAAGCAGCGGCAACCCGTGACTTAGGCAAGTTCCAGCAAATGCGGCGTACATATTCCGGAGTAATCAAGTTCTCAAAGGGGATCACCAACTCATTAGCCTTTGTCTGAATATTGGCCTTGGCATGAGTAAGCGGGGCATATCGCTCAGGAAAGCGCTCGCGCCAGATCTTTATCGGAGGCAACGAATCGCTATCGGTGCGAACTGGGGGCCATTGGCTCTCAGGTAGGGCCAGTGCATCAGTGATAGCGCTTATCCAAGTTGCAGTATTTTCAAACCAACGCGCTCGCAGACCTATTGGGCGCAGGATCTTCTCCAAATCCTTCTTCGTCTTAATTGGTTTCTCTACAGCTTTCGTTGCAATCTCAACTATGGCGGCATCGGATAACAAACGTCCTTGTGCGATATCAACTTCTTGCGCCATTTCGGCACGGACTGTCCAGAGCGCTCGCACAATTGCCAATTGATCACGCTTTTTAATCTTATGCATTCCAGATGTGCGTCGCCAGGGATCAACGCGTGGCGGGGGAGCAGGGGCATCGATTATTGATTGGAACTCTTCTATCGCCCATTTAAGTTTCTTTGATTCTTCGAGAATTCCATACATCTGATTGCGAAGTTCAATTAAAAGTTCCACATCAAGTGCTGCGTAATTAAGCCAATCTTGGGGCAAGGGGCGCTGTGACCAATCAACCGCAGAATGTTCTTTGGCGAGCGAAACTTCCATAAGCGACTCGAGCAATGGGCCAAGACCAACACGTGGCAGGCCAGCAATACGGCCACCTAATTCGGTATCAAAGAGTCGCTTGGGGTTAATTCCGAGTTCACGTAAGCAGGGCAGATCCTGAGTACTTGCATGCAAGATAACTTCGTCGCTTTGCAAAAGAGTATTTAACTCTTGAAAGTACTTATGGTTTGGTCCGAATGGAATCGGATCTATTAAGTGAAGGCCACCACCTTCTCGTTTTATCTGAATGAGATATGCCCGAGCGCTGTATTTATATCCTGAGGCGAGTTCAGCATCTACTGCAAATGGACCGTGACCTGCCGATAATTGCGCAAGAGCGGCTTCGAATTTCTGATCAGTATCAACTATTGGCGGAACTCCATTTGCGGGAGCTAAGAGAGGTGTAGAAGTCGGCGCTACAGATTCGACTTCTTCGACAGCAGAATTATCCTGACTCATAAATATTTTTAGAGGCGACGTCTAGCGGAAGAAATTGGTGCTACGCCTTCTGCGACAGGTGGAAGTCCGGCGACTTCGCCAAGAAGATTGCACCAGGCATGGATATGTTTAATCATTTCAGAACCATCCTTAATGATTGGGCTCCATGATGCGCGAATTTCAATTTCAGATTGATCATTTCGGGGTGATAGTTTTCCAAATGAAGCGCTAGAGACTCGGGTTACCGTTCCGCTGGGTGCGCTAAATTCACAACCCGCAGCGGATAGTGAATCAAGAAGCCATGACCAACCAACTTCAGGCAGTAGGGGATCGTCCTGCATTGCTTCATCTACATCTGCGCTTAGGAAAGTAACGCAGCGAAATTCGCCTTCCCAAGTGTCTTGTCCGCCTGGCTCGTGAAGCAGTACAAAGCGGCCAGAAGCAACCTCATCTTCATCATCACCGAGAAATCCGTTAGATACATCGGCGGTGAATGCAAAAGAGTAAGTTGCTAATTTTTGTGGGGCTGGGACTTCTTCCAAGATGATTTCAGAGCGCGGAGTAGCAGTGCGCAGGTGCTCGATCATTCGATTAAATTGGCTTAAATCCACTGCCTAATTCTAAAGATAGGTATCAACATTAAGTGGGAGGCAGGGCGAATAAGTCTGAGGGCATTTGCAAGATGTGTACTCTTGGCGACATGGTAACTTTCTTAGCGCTCCTTTCGAGCGCGCTGTGGGGAACAGCTGATTACCACGGTGGCAAATTAAGCAAAAGCCATCCAGCGATCGCAGTTCTTGGAGTTACCCAAGCAATTGGTTTGCTCTTTGGGATCGGACTAGTAGCCGCTAATGGAGATTATTCAGCGCCAGCATTTGGTGCAGATGGTTACTTCATACCCGGTGCATTTGCTGGAATATGCGGATATCTAGGTTTGATGTGTTTATATGCCGGACTTTCTACCGGACGCATGGGAGTAGTAGCGCCCGTAAGCAGCTTAAGCGCACTGATTCCGGTTGCTTATGCTTTCTTTGTAAAGGGAGACCGTCTCTCAATAATGTTAAGCATTGGCGCTGCACTTGCATTTTTGGGTGCATTTTTGGCGAGTGGTCCTGAAATTTCTCAGGGACTTCCGATTAAGCCACTCATTCTTGCACTTGGCGCCGCTGCTGGATTTGGAAGTGCACTAACTTTCATCGCGATTGGATCGGAAGGAAGTGCGTTGATGACAATGGTGATGATGCGTGCGACAACGCTCTGTGTTTCCATCGCTATCTTTGCGAAGTATAAAACTCTTGGAGGGCTGAACTTTAAACAAAGCCCTATATTGATATTTATCGGGGTAGCAGACTTTTTAGCAAACCTTCTTCTTGGAGTCGCAATATCTAAGGGAAATTTAACTTTGGCGATGGTTCTTGGTTCCTTGTATCCAATATTTACTGCGCTGCTTGCTTTCCGTTTTCTGCATGAGCGACTGCACAAGGTTCAGTACATCGGAATTGGGGCGGCTGTCACAGGTGTTGCAATAATCTCCGCTTTCTAAATATTCAGATAATTATTTTATAAAATTATTTTGGGTTCTTTAAAATTTTAGCCTCGTAGAATTGCGTTCCATCTATTTCGCGGTGGGTTACCTCGGAATAATTATCCAATAGTTCCTGATAATCAATCTTGGCTTCGCCACCAGTTTCTGGGCAGATGCTTAAGTAGATGCCATCAAGGGCGCGCGCTTTGATCAGTTCAAAGATAAATGAAGCTCCGCCTTCAACGAGTACATGGCTGCCAAATTTTTTAATTCCCTTTTCCAATGCTTCCATTGGGGTTAGGTTCCACCAGTGCGCATTGCGATTATCGGCCAAGGCGTTGACCATGGATTTTGAGGCAACAACTACAGGTACCGGGGTCCGGTGATATGGCTCGCTACGTGAGGTCTTTCCGCCAATCAAGATGAAATCAGCGCTGCGCCTGCGCGCTAAGAATTCGGTTCGGTCAGCTCCGCTGGTTAACTCCCGCGAGGTTCCATTCTTGGTTGTTGAGCCATCAAGTCCAATCACCAAAGTTGCGAAGACCGCCATAATCGCAAAGGCTATCTGTAGACCAGGATGATGTCAGTGGTGGAAAGTACCGTTTCTATCATGATAATTACCTGTGATTCTTGTGCGGTGCGCGATATCGGTTGCAACGATTGCGTACTTACCTTCTTGCTAGCGGTTCCAAAGAAAGATCCAACCGCCCAGATCTGCGAAATCCCTGATTCAACTGCGCAGGCTATAGATCTGCTCTCTTCACGTGGAATCGTGCGCCCATTGCGCTTTAACTCCGCTGGGTGAGCGTAGAAAAGAATAAATTCACAGTTAGCCACGCTTATTTCGGTTTGAGTTGCTAGCAAGGCCACCGTTAGCCTTTAACCCTATGTTCAAATCAAAACGTTCTCAGGCGGCGCTATTTGGCGGGATGATCGCAATCATCTCCCCATTGTTGACCGTTCCGAGCGCTGATGCGGCCCAGACTTTGGCGCAAGTTCAGGCGCGGGTTCGCCAACTTGAAGAAGAGGCGACCACTGCGGCAGAGGGTGCGCAAGAAGCGAAAGTTAAATTGGCTTCGCTAACTGGCCAGCTTCAAGGAATCCAGGCCAAGGCAGCGTTGCAAAGTCAGAGCGTTGCCGCCTTATCGAAATCGTTAAATGCAATCGCCGTTGAGCAGTTTAAAACGGGAGGACTAAGCCAGAGCCTTGAACTTCTATTTTCATCTGATCCGGCTCTTTATCTATCGGCGGCTGGATCTCTGGAGGCGATCACTCGAAAGAAATCAGTCGAACTTCGAAAGTTCCAAGCAGCCAAGCAACGTTTAGCCGCAACTTCACTTACTGTAAATGACAAACTTGCGCTCGTTAAGGCAACGCAGAAAAAACTTGCGGCACAAAGCGCTCGAGCAACTGCAAAACTTGCTGAAGCAGAATCACTTTTAGCAAAACTCAAGAAAGAAGATCGCGAACGTCTAGCCAGACTTGCCCAAGAAGAAGAAGATGCTGACCAAGCTTCTTCATTGGCGGCAGCTAAGAGCGCAAGCGCAGTTTCTGGACGCGCTGGAAAAGCTTTGCAATTTGCCTTGAAGCAAATCGGTGACAAATACGTTTTTGGCGCTGATGGCATGACTTATTGGGATTGCTCAGGGCTAACCATGCGCGCCTTCCAAACTGCCGGGGTATCGCTACCTCACTCATCGCGCGCGCAATTTAACTATGGAAAATCTGTTAAAAGATCGAACTTAGCGCCAGGTGATCTCGTCTTTTTTGGTAGACCAATTTCCCATGTTGGAATCTACCTCGGTGGTGGAAAGATGGTTCACGCCCCTCGTTCTGGTTCGCGGGTAAAAGTTGCAAGTGCATCCAACTTGGGGAAAAAACCCTTCGTCGGTGCACGAAGACTCTAAATAAATAAATGGCGGAGACTTCTTCGGACAAGATCCTTTGCATCACCAATGATTTCGGCCCTCGTGCGGGCGGAATCGAAACCTTTGTTATGGGGCTGATTCAGCGCGCACCTAAAGGTTCAATTGTTGTCTACACCTCTTCACAGGGGGATACAAGTACTTACGATCAACAATGGTTGCGCGACTATGGAGTTTTGGTAATCCGCGATCGTTCCAGAATATTACTGCCTACTCCACGAGTCTCTCGAAGCGTAAAGAGGATCGTAGAAAGCAGTGCAATTGGCCAAGTGTTTTTTGGAGCTGCCGCTCCGCTTGGTGTATTAGCTAGTGGCTTACGCAAGAAAGGCGTATCAAGAATTGTTGCCCTAACCCACGGACACGAAGTCTGGTGGGCTAAGTTATGGCCGTTCTCCGCGGCGATATGGTTTATTGGAAAGCGCGTTGATCATCTAACTTATCTTGGGGAATTTACAAAAGGTGAGATCTCTAGGGCGCTTCCTGAGAAAGCGAAATCAGCGATGATCAAGATTGCACCCGGAATTGATACCGACCACTTTGCGCCTGATTCAAATGCAGCGCAATTGCGTAAGGATCTCGGATTATCCGATAAGAAAGTTATCGTCAGCGTTGGCCGCCTTGTCCACCGTAAAGGCCAGGATATTTTAATTAAATCTCTCCCAGCGATACTACATAAACATCCAACGGCACACATCCTGATGGTGGGTGAAGGTCCGTACCGCAAAGAGCTTACAAAGATAGTTAACCATCTAAATATTTCGGATTACGTTACCTTTATTGGTCGCATTCAATATGCGGATCTCCCTAGATATATCTGCGTGGGGGATTTATTCGCGATGCCGTCTCGGTCACGCCTTGCCGGCCTAGAAGTTGAGGGCCTAGGAATCGTTTATCTTGAGGCAAGTTCGTGTGCGCTTCCTGTGATTACCGGTCGCTCAGGGGGAGCACCTGATGCCGTGGATGAAGGTATAACTGGATTTAGCGTTGATGGAACCTCTGTTTCGGAGGTTGCAAGTGCAATTGTTAAATTGCTCGATGATCCTGAAGGTGCCAAGGCGATGGGCGAAGCAGGTCGCAGATGGGTTATTGAAAACTGGCGATGGGAAATCTGGTCAAAGCGTTTTAACTCGCTTTTCAAATAATACTTATTCAGATAATTCCTGACTCTATTCCTACTCTAATCGCGGCAAGGCGACTAGTAACATTTAATTTGCGGTATATGGAACTTGCGTGAGATTTGAATGTTGATTCTGAGATGTGTAGTTGTGCAGCAAGCTCTCGGGTGCCTCCGATATCTGACAAAGATCGTAAGATTTCAATTTCGCGCTGAGTCAGTAAGCTCGTCGCCGTTACAGATTGAATGGCGGTGACTATCTCAGATGCGGTGAATGATTTTGGCGCAAGCAAAGCGCGTTCTAAAACGGATAGTAGCTCTTGTAGTGAAGCGCTCTTCTTTACATATCCACTTGCGCCAGCGTTCATTGCAGCAATCAGATCTCTATCGTTATCACTCATAGTGAGCATGACAATTGCAATCTCGGATGAGTGTTTACGTGCCCAACGAATTAGATCCAACCCACTGCCATCGGGTAGATGTAAGTCCACCACCATTGCATCGGGATTGGTGTGCGCCAATTGCGCCATCGCTTCTGACTTACTGGCTGCCATAGCACAGCAAGACATACCAATTTTTTCGATCGCTTGAGCAATACCATGTCGAATTGCAGCATGATCATCAATAATCAGTATACGTGGACTGGAATTTAGATTCTTCAAAGAATTACTTTTACGCAGGTCCCATCTTCTGTTGAAATGATTCCAAAGCGCCCGTTGATTAGTTCAACGCGCTCCTTTATGCCAACTAAACCAAAGCGTGAGGTATTCACCTGCGCACCTCCAACTCCGTCATCGCTTACCTCAAAGTAAGTACGATTTTCAACGGAATTTAAATGAACTTCAATATGGCTAGCCCCAGAGTGCAGCTTTACATTGCGAAGTAACTCAGATGCGATCGCCTTTAACTCTGGTTGGTGTGTGTCGGGGATAGAAAATTCGCTGATATGTAGAGTTACGTGCAAATCACCACATATTTCGTGCACAAGTTCAATTAGAACATCCTGGAAAGATTTTCTTTCTGGATCACGCAGCAAGTACATCTCACGCCTGACCTTCGTAATGAGATCGTCGATCTGAAAGCGCAGGGTGCGAATTTCACGTCTGGACTCAACGGAGGATTCAGTCTCACCCAAAAGCAGATCTAATTGGTAGCCAAGAGCAACTAGATCTTGGGCGATTCCGTCGTGGATATCACGTGCTAAAGCAACTCGCGCCGCATCACTCACTTGGCGAAGAGCTCGGAAATCTCCTTAGCAAACTCTTGCGCAATAACATGTCGCTTAATCGAAAGTTTTGCGGTTAGCTGACCGCCTGCGATTGTGAAATCAGTTGGCAAGATAGTGAATTTGCGAATTGACTCGGCCTTACTTACCGCCTTATTTGCCTCGTCTACCGCTGTTTGAACCACCGCTATGAGATCTGGGTCCTGTGTAAGAGTTGCGATCGTTGCGCCATCCTTCTTATTTGCAGATATCCAACCCTTGAGAGCATCTTGATCGATCGTAACTAGGGCGGCAATAAATGGTTGGTTATCTCCTACAACTACACATTGGCTAACGAGCGGATGGGCACGTAAGCGATCTTCAAGCACTGCCGGCGCAACGTTCTTACCGCCGGCGGTAACGATGAGTTCTTTCTTGCGCCCAACGATAGAGAGGAAGCCATCTTCATCAATCTTTCCTAAGTCACCAGATCTAAACCAACGATCTTCAGTGAAGACTTCAGCGTTAGCCTCATCATTCTGCCAATATCCACGCATAACGATTGGGCCTTTAATCAATACTTCACCGTCATCGGCGATTTTTATTGAAGTTCCTGGAATTGGTCTTCCAACTGTTCCCACTTTAATCGCACCAGTCATATTTAAAGTTGCTCCAGCTGTGGTTTCAGTTAGCCCGTAACCCTCATAAATTGTTACTCCTGCACCGCGATAAAAATGTCCAAGTCGACTTCCAAGTGGAGCCCCACCTGAAATAGCAGCCTCCACATTTCCGCCAAGTGCGGCGCGAATTTTAGAGAAGACTAACTTATCGAAGAGCGCGTGCTTAAGAGTTAGGAGCGGATTAAATCCACCCTTATCCATTGACTCGCTATAAGCAACCGCTACTGCGGCAGCCTTGCGGAAAATCTTTCCTTTACCCGCTGCATCTGCTTTGGCTTCAGCACCGTTGTAAACCTTTTCAAATATACGTGGAACGGCGAGAACGAAGGTTGGTTTAAATGATGCTAGATCAGGTTGAAGTCGTCCAACTGGGTCGCTGCAGTGCGCAAGGTGAAGTCCGGCGCGAATAGCTCCGATCTGAACCATGCGACCGAAAACGTGAGCTACAGGCAAGAAGAGAAGAGTTGATCCATTTGGTTTTAAGAAGAGATTGCTAGCGCCTTCGACGACGTTGCCACACTCTGATAGGAAGTTTCCGTGAGTAAGTTGAACACCCTTTGGCTTTCCTGTAGTTCCAGAAGTGTAGATAAGAGTTGCGAGGGTGTCTGGTAGAAGCGCGTTGCGGCGACGATCGATCTCATCGTCACTTATATGCGCACCAGCATTTGCAAGAACAGAGAGAACATCCTCAGTCATAGTCCAAATGTGTTTGGTATGTGAAGGCAGAACCGTATTGACGAGTTCGCGATGGGTGGGTGTTTCAACAATCAATCCAACCGCTCCAGAATCGCTAAGAATCCAGTCGACTTGCTCTGCTGAAGAAGTTTCGTAAATTGGAACAACGCATCCGCCAGCAAACCAAATTGCAAAATCAAGAATTGTCCATTCATATCGAGTGCGGGCCATAATTGCCACGCGATCACCGATTTGAATTCCGGCTGCAACCAAACCTTTTGCGGTTGCGCGTACTTCAGCTTCTAACTCTTTTGCAGAGACCTTCTGCCATCCATCACCTAATGGACGTGAGAGCATCGTGCGATTTGGTTCAAACCAAGCACGTTCTGCAATTAAATTAGTGAGGTTGCCGGTGGATGCCGCAGGGACAAGTGCTGGGATTGTGATCTCATTCATGGCGCTAACGCTATCGCCCACTTTGAAAAATGTGGAGAGGCCACGGAGTAGTTTTTTTCTCAGACTTCTCAGGTAATCTACAGGCATGAGCGAAATGAGCAGTTCAACGATATCCATTGAAGCCCCACTAGATCAGGTTGCGGCCACCCTCTTTGCAATCGCCGATTATCCGCAATGGTCGGGCGCATTTAAAAAGGTAGAAGTCCTAGAAAGTGATAGCCAGGGGCGAACCACTAAGGCAACACTTTCCGTGGATGCGGGTGCGGTTAAGGATGTAGTAACTCTTAACTTCGAATGGTCAGAAGCTCCTGGAAAGGTCACCTTCTCTCTAGAAGATGCCAATGTTTTGACCAAGATGGATGGTGCTTATCTGCTCAAGAGCCTCGATGCTGATTCAACCTCAGTAACTTATGAACTTTCGGTTGGCCTATCGATGCCGATTCCAGCAATGATGATTGCAAAACAAGAAAAATCGACAATCGACTCTGCCCTCAAACAACTAAAAGAACATATAGAAAGTTAATCTCCGAAAGCGCCCAACGCTTTTTCGAGCTCTTATTCCAGAATGACTCTTTCAAACACGATCGGTATCGACGTCGGTGGGACCAAAGTTCTCGGTGGCGTTGTAACAGAAAATGGAGAAATCCTAGCCACGGCTCGTCGCGATACACCGCGCGAAGGTGGAAAAGCGCTTACCCAGACAATTGCCGACGTTGCGATTGAGTTATCTAAGGAATACCCCGTCGATTCAATCGGAGTTTCGGCGGCTGGATTTATTTCATCAGATCGCCAAACAATATTAGCTACACCAAATATTGCTGGCTGGAATGGCGTTAATTTAGATCAAGAGTTAACTGCGATTATTGGAAAAAGAATTGTTCTGGAAAATGATGCCAACTCCGCTGCCTGGGGAGAGTTTAAATTCGGCGCGGGACGAGGTCGTAAAGATTTAATGATGCTCACCTTAGGAACAGGTGTTGGCGGAGGCTTAATTTTAAATGGATCACTCTTTAGAGGAGCTTTCGGTATAGGTGCAGAGTTGGGCCACATAAGACTGATTCCTGACGGTCATCTATGCGGATGTGGCTCTCGCGGTTGTCTAGAGCAGTATGCATCAGGTTCTGCATTGATGCGACATGCGCGCGAAGCAGTTAACGCAAGCCCAGATCTTGCGCGCAACTTATTGGCGCGCGGAGATGGAACCTTGGAAGGTTTAAAAGGCCAACATATAACTGAGGCTGCGCGCGATGAGGATCCGGTCGCCCTTGCGGCATTCAATACGATGGCCAATTATTTAGGTGCGGGGATTGCATCTCTGTGCGCAGTGGTTGATCCATCGTGCATCGTTTTGGGTGGCGGAGTAATCGATGCGGGGGAGATATTCCTTACGCCAACACGCGAAGCAGCAATAAGGTTAATTCCATTTACTGGTAAGCATCCATATCCCGATATTGTTCCTGCAGAACTTGGAAACAACGCTGGACTTGTTGGAGTTGCAGATCTATCTAGAATTTAGAGCGCTGCACCGTCATCGTCACGATACGTTGGGCCGTTCTTCCATTTTTTAAATGTATTAGAGATGCGCTTAATAGTTTCACTAAGTCCAACTTTTGGTGGAGATGGCGGTTGGAAACGATTTTGATCTTCGAATTTATCTAGATCATCTAGGTATGTCGTCGGCGAAGATTGATCAAGTGATAGGCCTTCGACCATCGATTGAAATTCGAGATCAATCAACTCGCGTTCGTGCGCGCGCTCTGGATCCTCATCTGGGGGTTTGCGGCTCAAGTTTCTTGCTCCATGGTTCATATTCGCACATTGAATTGGTTATGGGTTAGTTAGGCGCTAAATTAAAGCCATGAACAACCTGCCGTATGGCGTGCTGCGGGCTTTTTTAACGCCCTTTCTAATGGTGCTCTTTCGCCCCAAGGTAAAAGGACTGCGCCACGTACCAGGTTCTGGCCCAGTCATCATCGCATCAAATCATTTATCTTTTAGCGATTCGATATTCATGCCTTTGGTTGTCCCGCGAAAAGTAACCTTCCTGGCAAAGAGCGAGTACTTCACCTCGCCAGGGCCAAAAGGTCTGCTCAAGAAATTAACTTTCATAGCCTTAGGTCAGGTTCCTGTCGATCGTTCAGGGGGACGTCGTAGCGAAGCAGCTTTGATCACAGGTCTCAAGGTTTTGGCCGAGGGAAAATGTTTGGGAATCTATCCTGAAGGAACACGTTCTCCCGATGGTCGTCTTTACAAAGGCCGCACCGGAATCGCTAGATTGGCAATCGAATCAGGAGCGCCAATTATCCCGGTTGCGATGTTTAACACCGAAAAGATCCAACCAACAGGAACCGTCGTTCCAAAGGTCATGCGCGTTGAAATGATCTTCGGTGAACCTATGTACTTTGATGGAGATTCCACCGATCTACTGCATCTACGTGATGTGACTGACAAGATCATGCAAACCATTCAAGCGCTATCTGGCCAAGAGTACGTTGACACTTATGCCACGAAGGCTAAGAAAACTATTGAGGAGGAAGAGGGTTAATTAACTCTCTAGCGACAATCTCTTAGATAGATAGTTGCAGGTATCGCAATCGGCCCCTGCATCAGGCAGTTCACCCTCAATTACGTTAATTAAATCTGCTATTAGAGATTTAAATTGCGCTTGATCTCGCGTGACATGGAGATAGTGCTGAGTTACGCCAAATCCGTGTGCACCATCAGCGGTCGGCGTTACCCCGGCCAACTTCCAGACAAGTAAACCCATAGATGAGACTGGGAATGGCTTACCTTTCTCGGGATTTTCCAGCGCATAGGCATAGGCCTCAAGCTGCGGCGCATAGAACTGCGCATTATCGCGATCTGAGTCAGAGACTTTGCAATCGATGATGCCAACGCTGCCATCGTCATAGTGGGCGAGGAGATCGTAGATACCGAGAATTCGCCAACGAGTTG
>JACCEC012014874.1_pt1 | contig 12976 bp, 13 predicted proteins | sample 7450121 | NCBI WGS metagenome assembly JACCEC01 (sample SAMN15323455, study PRJNA562643) | freshwater metagenome | isolation source: river surface water | place: USA:Blue River Watershed | collected 2017-08-18 | reverse complement strand
GCCGAACCGACGGACCGCACGCCACGGGGCGGTGCCGAACCGACGGACCGCACGCCACGGGGAACCGTGGGAGAGGTGCCCCGGAAGGGGGCAGCGCACCCTGTCGCCGTTCCCTCGCGGGGGAACGTCTACGACCGCGTCATCGGCGGCCTCCTCGTGGTGCTCGCCCTCCTCTCCGTGCTCGTCTATCGCCGCCTCCAGACGTCGGATGCGCCGACCTCTGTCGAGCTGGCACCCTCGACGTCGGTCGCACCCGTCACACCGGTCGTGCCGGTCGCCCCCGTCCCGCCCGTCCCGCTGGTCGCCGATCCGTCCCCCGCGCCGACGCCCGCCTCGCCGACGGCCCCCAGCGACGCGCCGCGGCGGAGCAAGCACGCGGGTCCGACGGAGGCCGGAGGGGCGACGAAGGCCCCGGCGGTCCGTTCGGTCCCCAAGGTCCATAGGCCCGCCGCACCTCCACCCGCGCCCGTCGTGAACGCGCCCCCGTCTTCGGCTCCGCCGACCGCGGTCGTCACCCGTCCCCGCAGGGACCGCTCGACGAGCGTGCACTTCGACCGTCATTCGGCCGTCCTCGACGCCGACACGATGGCGACGGTCCGTGCGATGGCCCGCGAGATGCACGCACGTCCCGGTGCGCGCCTCCTCGTGGAAGGTCTCTCCGATGGCCGGGAGGCCGACCCCGCGCTCGCCTACGCCCGCGCCGAGGCCGTGCGGGCCGAGCTCACCGAGCTCGGGATCGCCCCGTCGCGTCTCCACCTGACGTCGAGCAGCGTGCGGGACGCGGAGTTCGACGAGGACGACCGCGCCGCGAACCGTCGCGTGGACCTCTTCCTCCGCGAGTAGCGCCCGCGCTACGCCTCGGCGACGCCCCCGACCTCGAGCTGGAGGACCTCGAGCGCCCGTACCTGGTCGCGGAGCTCCGCCGCGCGCTCGAACTCCAGCGCTGCCGCTGCCGCCTTCATCTCCGCGCGAAGCCTCTTGATCTGGGCGGGAATCTGCTCGATCGAGGGCACCGTCGGCGCTGCGGCTCGTTTCGTGCCACCCTTCCCGCCCGCGCTCTCCGTCTCGACGCCGAGGACCGCCGCGAGGGGGTTCTCCACGTGCTTGAGGATGGTCCGCGGGGTGATCCCGTGCTCGGTGTTGTAGGCGACCTGCTTGGCGCGACGACGTTCGGTCTCGCCCATCGCGGCCTTCATGCTCGGCGTCACCGTGTCCGCGTAGAGGATGACCCTTCCCTCGCTGTTGCGCGCCGCGCGGCCGATCGTCTGGATGAGGCTCGTGGTGGAGCGGAGGAAGCCCTCCTTGTCGGCGTCGAGGATTCCCACGAGGGCGACCTCCGGTAGGTCCAGCCCCTCCCGGAGGAGGTTGATGCCGACGAGGACGTCGAAGTCGCCGAGGCGGAGCTCTCGCAGGATCTGCATGCGCTCGAGGGTGTCGATGTCGGAGTGGAGGTACTTCACGCGCACCCCGACCTCGTGCCAGTAGTCCGTCAGCTCCTGCGCCATGCGCTTCGTGAGCGTCGTGACGAGGACGCGGTGGCCGCGCGCCACGGTGGCGCGGAGCTCCCCGAGGAGGTCGTCGACCTGGGTCGAGGCGGGGCGAACCTCCACGACCGGGTCGACCAGCCCCGTCGGGCGGATGACCTGCTCCGCGACGATCCCCCCCGCCATGCCGAGCTCCAGCGCTGCCGGGGTCGCGCTCACGTAGACGGCCCGGTGCACGCCCGCCATGAACTCTTCGTACTGGAGGGGGCGGTTGTCGAGCGCGCTCGGGAGACGGAACCCGTACTTGACGAGGGTCTCCTTCCGGGCGCGATCGCCCCGGTACATGCCCCCGAGCTGGGGGAGGGTCACGTGGCTCTCGTCGACGATGAGGAGCCACTCGCGACGGAAGTACTCGAGGAGCGTGGGCGGCGGCAGCCCCGGGTCGCGCTGGGTGAGGTGCCGGCTGTAGTTCTCGATGCCGTTGCAGAAGCCGAGCTGCTCGATCATCTCGAGATCGAAGGTGGTGCGTTGCTCGAGGCGTTGGGCCTCGAGGAGCATGTTCCCGTCCTGGAACTCCGCGAGGCGCACCTGGAGCTCGCTCCGGATGCTCGACATCGCGGCCTGGAGCTTCTCCTTCGGCGTGACGTAGTGACTCGCCGGGTAGATCGCGAGCTTCTCGAGGCGCTCGAGCTTCGTCCCCTTCAGGGGATCGACGACGTGGATCGCCTCGACCTCGTCCCCGAAGAGCTCGATTCGCACCGCGCGGTCGCTCTCGTGGGCGAGGACGATCTCGATCACGTCCCCCCGCGCGCGGAAGGTGCCGCGCTGGAGGTCGAAGTCGTTGCGGGTGTACTGGAGCTCGACGAGGCGCTGGAGGAGCTGGCGCCGCGGGAGGTCGTGCCCCGCCTCGATCTGCAGGACCATCCCGTCGTAGGCCTCCGGGCTCCCGAGGCCGTAGATGCACGACACGCTCGCGACGATGATCACGTCGTTCCGCTCGAGCAGCGCGCGGGTGGCCGCGTGCCGGAGCTTGTCGATGTGCTCGTTGATCTGGCTGTCCTTCTCGATGTAGGTGTCGGAGGACGGGACGTAGGCCTCGGGCTGGTAGTAGTCGAAGTAGCTGACGAAGTACTCGACGGCGTTGTCGGGGAAGAGGGACTTCATCTCCCCGTAGAGCTGCGCGGCCAGGGTCTTGTTGTGGGCGAGGATCAGCGTCGGGCGGTTGTACCGCGCGATCACGTTCGCCATGGTGAAGGTCTTCCCGGTGCCGGTGGCGCCGAGGAGGACCTGGTGCTGGAGTCCGCCCTCGAGCCCCGCCACGAGCTGCTCGATGGCGGCGGGTTGGTCGCCGGCGGGCGCGTGGGGCGAGGCGAGACGAAAGGGGGGCATGGCGGGGTCCTAACCCCCGTCGACGCCGGGACGTGCCGCGCGCGGACATCGTGGGTGTCCGGGGCGGACGGCGTACGTCCTCAGGGGGCGGGAGCGGGCGCCGGGGCGGCAGGCGGGACGGTCGAGGGGGTCGTCTTCACGTCGATCGTCTGCACGGGCCCGACGGCACGCGAGGCCCCGACGTTCAGCTCCGCCTTCGGCGCATCGTCCGTGCGCGCCGCCCACGACGCCTGGATGAACCCGAACACCGCGTTCTCGAGCTTGGGGTCCCGTCCGAGGAGGGAGGCTCCGCGACCGTCGGCGTCGACGATCTCGACGCGCGTGTTCGCCCGCCCTTCCGGCGCGAGAATCTGCGCGGACTTGAGGGAGTAGGCGTCGGACGAGCTGGCGACGAGCAGGACGGGACGTGGCTCGAACCGCTTCGCGGCGTCCGACGCGACGACGCCCTTGATGTTCGTCCCCATCGAGAAGCCGACCACCGACGCGATCGCCCGGTCCTCCGCGGCGACGTCGATCGCGAGGTTGGCACCCAGTTCCCCGCCCACGATCGCGACCCGCTTCGCGCCGCCCTGTCGCGCGAAGGCCACGGCCGCGCGCACGTCCTGCGTCATGGCGCGGTAGTCCTCCGGGCCCAGGGGGTGCCCCAGCGTGCTCGCCCCGTGGCCGCGCAGGTCCATCGTGACCACCATGAGCCCCTGCTGGGTGGCCTTGAGCGCCAGGGCCGACCACTCCGCGGAGGTCTTTTCCTGCCCGTGCACGAACACCACGGCGTTCTCCGCGCGTGCGGGGCGAGCCCAGTTCGCGGAGAGGCGCAGACCGTCGGCGGTCGTGAACGAGGTGGGCGTGGGCCACGCGACGACCGCCGCGGCGGGGGCCGTCGCGGGAGCCTTCGAGCCCTTGCTCTTGGTGCTCGTGGCGGGTGCAGCCGCGAGGAGCGCGAGGGCGACGACGGGGAGGAGGAGGCGCATGGGGGTTCCTCGGCGAGGGGGGGTCAAGAGGGGAGTGTATCGGAAAGGGACGCGAGGAGCGCGGGGAGGTCGAAGCCTTCGAGGCGCGCTGCTTCGGCGAGGGTCTCGTCCGCGCCGACGGCGCAGTCTCCGCACGCGGGGAGGCCCCGGGCGGCGAGGGCCTCCGCAGCGCCGGGATGCGCGAGGAGGAGGGCGTGGACGGTCATGTCGGGCGTGAGCGGGCCCACGTGCGCGCGCGCTCGGAGGTCCGCGAGGCGTGCGCGCAGCGCGGGGAGGCGACCCGCGACGCCCTCGAGTGTGGTGCCGACGTCCGTGAGGGTCGCGCGCCGCGGCGCGAGCTCCCGTCGTACCTGCGCCTCGAGGCGAGGGCGGAGCCAGCCGACCGCCGCACCGCGCGCGCGCGCCGTCCAGGCGTGCAGTTCGGCGCGTCGTGACGTCCTCGGTCCCATGTCCGAAGGGTAACGCGCGCGACCTCCGCGCCGCCGCCCGCTCTGCCCCGCGCCCCACTCCCGCGCGCGGTGGCCGAGCGTGGTTGACGGCCGCCGCGCACGTGTATAGGGGGGCGTGGTTGCCGCCCCTGCGGCGCTTGCTCTTTCAAACCTCGACATGGTCCACAAGGATGTCCCAGCACAACCCGCCCCGACCCTCCAGGGAAGTGGCGGAGCCAACGACGCCATCAGGCGTCGTGCTGGAAGGTCTCGTCGTTGATGCCCCTGCATGCCCACCCGACGCTTCGGGGGGTACGGTGTATTCAACGTCCGACGTGTACTGGATGGAGCGCGCCCTCGCGCTGGCGGCAGAAGCTGCCGAGCTGGGGGAGGTGCCCGTCGGTGCGGTGCTCGTCGTCCACGGGAAGTGCGTCTCCACCGGGGTCAACACCCGGGAGCGCGCCCATGACCCCTGCGGTCACGCTGAAATCCATGCGCTCCGGGCAGCCGCCCACGAGCGCGGAGATTGGCGCCTCGACGATGCCACGCTCTACGTCACGCTCGAGCCCTGCGCCATGTGCGCGGGTGCGATGGTCTTGGCGCGGATTGCACGGTGCGTGTACGCCGCACCCGACCCGAAGGGCGGGTTCCTCGGAACCCTCGCCGACCTTTCCCGACATCCACGGCTCAACCACCGCTTCGAGGTCACCTCGGGCGTTCTGGAAGTCGAAGCCGCCGCCCAGCTCCGGGGTTTCTTCCGGGCACGGCGGCGCAAACCGGACCCATGTTGAACTTCTTGCGGAGAGGTGGCCGAGTGGTCGAAGGCGGTAGACTCGAAATCTACTGTGGGCTTGCGTTCACCGTGGGTTCGAATCCCACCCTCTCCGCCATTTTCCTTCGCTCGTCGAAGAGGGCGCTCCCGTAGCGCACCCCTCTGCCGGGCACCCTGGAGAGGTGACCGAGTGGTCGAAGGTGCACGCTTGGAAAGCGTGTGTATAGCAATATACCGCGGGTTCGAATCCCGCCCTCTCCGCCATCCCCGCAGGCCCGGCGCCACGCGCCGACGTCCTGCAGACCGTTCCCGCGCGCGGCGGTGACGGTCGGGTCCCATGATTGTGCCGCCGTGAACCCGCCAGGTCCGAGAGGAAGCAACGGTGTCGGTCGGTACGGTGCATGGGGAAGCCCGGCCGTCTCCACCGCGCGATGTGGTTCTTGCACGACACGGCGGGACCCGAGGGGTTAGCCGAAGGGTCGAAGGGGGTTCGCGAGGTCGTCCCCGCGCGCCCGCCCCGTCCCCCGCAGAGGAGCCGTCCGTGTCGACCGAGGCCCCCGTCCCGCCCCCGTCTCCCGCTGCTCCCTACGTCGCGATCGCGCGGAAGTGGCGCCCCCAGACGCTCGACGACATGGTCGGGCAGCCCCACGTCACGCGGACCCTCCGGAACGCGCTGGGGAGCGGGCGCATCCACCACGCCTTCCTCTTCACGGGGGCCCGCGGCGTGGGGAAGACCACCGCCGCGCGGGCGCTCGCGCGGGCGCTGAACTGCGCGAACGGCCCCACGGCCAGTCCCTGCGGGACCTGCGGGCCCTGCCGGGACATCCTCGCGGGGAGCAGTACCGACGTCATCGAGATCGACGGCGCCTCGAACAACAGCGTCGACGACGTGCGGGACCTGCGAGATGGTGTGCGCTACCTCCCGCAGGGGAGCCGCTTCCGGGTCTACATCGTGGACGAGGTCCACATGCTCTCGAAGGGCGCCTTCAACGCGCTCCTGAAGACGCTCGAGGAGCCCCCGCCGCACGCCAAGTTCATCTTCGCGACCACCGAGGTCAACAAGATCCCGGAGACCATCCTCTCCCGCGTGCAGCGCTTCGACTTCAAGCGCATTCCCGTCACGACGGTGGCGGGTCGCCTGCGGGCGATCTGCGACGCGGAGGGCGTGAAGATCAGCGAGAGCGCGCTCCGGATGGTCGCCCGCGCGGGGGAGGGCTCCATGCGCGACGCGCAGAGCCTCCTCGACCAGGTCCTGAGCTTCGGGGGTGACGACCCGAGCGAGCAGGTCGTGTCGGACATCCTCGGGCTGGTCGACCGCACGACCCTCTATGAGATGCTGGAGGGCATGCTCCGGGCCGAGCCCGACCGCTGCCTCGACGCGATCGAGAAGGTCTTCGACAGCGGCTTCGAGATGTCGCAGTTCACTGGGGAAATCCTGGAGATCCTGCGGAACGCCGCCCTCGTCGCGCTGAGCCCCGGCGCGCACCGTCACCTCGACGTCCCCGACGAGGAGAAGGAGCGCCTGTCGGGCATCGCGGCGGGCCTGCCGGCCGAGGTCCTGGCGCGGAGCTTCCACGTGATGCTGGAGGTCCACGACCAGGTCGCGCGGAGCAGCCGTCCCCGGTACGTCCTCGAGATGGCGGTAGCGCGGCTCGTGAGCATCCGCCCGGCGCAGCCCATCGCGCCGCTGGTGGAGCGCCTCGTGCAGATCGAGCGACGCCTCGCGGCGGGGGGTGCGCAGCCGCCGCCGGTGCGTCCCCGCGGGCGGGAGAGCGCCGACGACCCGGAGGGCGAGAGGTAGGGACTCCTGCGCAGGTAGCGTCCCCTGTCGTTGGTTCGACACAGGATTCGTGGGGCGGGGGCCGTAGCCCCGTTCCACGTCGGCCGCACGCCCCCGGCTCTGGCGTGACGACAGGCGTCGGCGCGGCGGGTCAGGGCGCGCCGGTGGCCGCGCCCGCGAGCGCCGGACCGCGTCCTTCACGCTCCGGGGGAGGCGTTACGGAGGGGGGCGGGCCCCCCTCCGTCCCCAGCACCTCCGTGCCATCGACGCAGGCGCCCGCGCGCCCGGCAGGTCCCGTCACGTCGCCGCCCGCCCCGCCCCGTCCGGTCGAGGACGACGACCCCGACGCCTGGCGTCACGGGATCGCGCACGCCCCCGTGGCAGACGCCGGACCTCCGGAGCCCGTCGCGCCCGCCCCCTCGCGGTCGGTCACCGCGCCCGCCCCTCGCGGCATCGCCCCCGTCGCGAGCGCGGCGTCGGTCGTGCCCGCGCCGCCGCCCATCGACGACGAACCTGCGCTCCCGCCGTCCTTCGCGTGGAAGCGGGCCCTCGCGTCGCTGGGCCCCCTCTCGCGCGCGATCGTCGAGGATCACGCGGCGTTCCTGAGCTACGAGGGCGGGGTCCTGCGCCTCGCCACCCGCGCGGACCGCCAGCTCGCGCAGGTCCAGGAGCACGTGCGTCACGCCGACTTCGCGGCCTGGCTCCCGGGCTTCCGGAACGTGCAGGTCGTGGTGGACGCCGTGGGTCGAACGGGTCGGGAGGCCCGGAGCGCCGCGGAGGCGCAGGCCCTCGCCGCGGCGCGCACCGCGGCGGACGCCTCGAAGGTGCTCGCCCGCCTGGTGACCACCTTCGGCGGCGTCGTCGAGGAGGTCGAACCCCTGTCCGTCGCGATGCCGGACACGCTCGAAGAGGAGACGAACACCGATGTCTGACATGTCCGGGATGCTTGGGGGCCTCCAGGCCCAGATGAAGCGCATGCAGGAGGACGCGGCCCGCGCCGAGGTCGAGGGTGCCGCCGGGAACGGCCTCGTGCGCGTGAAGATGAACGGCGCGCAGGAGGTCCTCTCCGTGCGGATCGACCCGAAGGCCGCGGGCGACCTCGAGATGCTCGAGGACCTCGTGCAGGCCGCCGTGAACGACGCCTGCCGTCGCAGCAAGGAGGCCGCGGCCGCGCAGGTCGCCGCCTTCGCGCGCCAGATGGGCCTCCCGCCGGGGATGTTCTAGGTGGACCCCTTCCGGCGGGCGGTCCAGCAGCTCGGGCGCTTCCCCGGAGTCGGGGAAAAGACAGCGACGCGCTACGCCTACTGGCTCCTGCGCCAGCCCCCCGAGGTCGCGGAGGGGATCGCCGCCGCGCTGACGGTGCTGCGTGCGCACGTCCACGAGTGCGCCACCTGCCGGGATCTCTGCGCCGACGACGGGGGCGGTGCCTCCACGCGCTGCCGCCGCTGCGCGGACACCTCGCGGGACTCGCAGACCGTCTGCGTGGTCGAGCGCCCCCAGGACGTGGGCGCCCTCGACGCGGCGGGGGCCTTCCGCGGCGTGTACCACGTCCTCCACGGGGCCCTCTCCCCGCTCGAGGGCGTGGGCCCCGCCGACCTCCGCATCCGCGAGCTCCTCGCGCGGGTGGGTGACGCGGGTGCGCCCGTGCGGGAGGTCATCCTCGCGATGGACCCCGACGTGGAGGGCGACGCCACGGCGCTCTACCTCGCGCGGGTGCTGCGCCCGCTGGGGGTGCGGGTCACGCGCCTCGCGCACGGGATCAGCGTCGGGACGGAGATCGAGTACGCCGACCGCGTCTCGCTCGCGCGGGCGCTCGAGGGGCGTCGCGACATGGCGTGAGTCGCGCTAGGATCGCGGCATGTTGCTCGCCTTCCTCGCCCTCGCCTGCCGCCCGCCCGTCCCCGAATCCACCGACACCGCCGCGGGGGACACCGGAACCATCGATACCGCCGCCACCGATACCGGTACGGACACGGGCGTCGACAGCGGGAACGACACGTCGGTCGACACGGGCACCGACACCGGAACGGACACGGGGACGGACACCGGAACCGACACGGGGACGGACACCGGGACCGACACCAGCGCGCCGCCCCCGACCGAGACCTGGTTCACCTTCTCGGAGATGGCCTTCGTGACGAGCACGTCGGAGATCTCGGACCTCTACCCCACGGGAGGCCGCTCCTTCGTGAGCATCGACGCGAACTTCGCCGTCGTGAATCCCGTCCTCGACGAACTCTACCGCCAGAGCTCCACCTTCGTCGCGGAGCAGATCACGGGGGCCGCTCCCGCGGATCTCGCAGCCCCCGGCACGATGGGGGCGGTGGGGACGGTGGGGTTCACCGCCGCCATGGGTGCTGCGGCGGACGTCGGCTCGGGAGACGGCGTCGGTCGTGGGAGCGATTGCGCCCTCGTGGCCCGCGCGAGCGAGTTCGACAGCTACGGGGTGCTCACCAACGCCGCACCCGTCACCTTCAACTACGGGATCTTCGCCATCGAGCGCCCGGATTCCGCCGGGGCGAGCATCGCGCTGACGAACCTCCTGAGCCTCCCCCAGGCCGCGAACACCGCGCTCTTCTTCGGGCGGATGCAGGACGGCGGTGGGTCCTACCGGCAGCGCGGTGCCCTGCGTATCGACCTCGACGCGGATCGCTGGCGCGCGATCCTGCGCGGGCTGGGCGCCGATCCCACGCTGGACACGCGCTTCCAGGATCTCGCGGCCGAAGGCCTGGCCAACGCCGTCGCGGCCACGCCCGACGTCGACAGCGACGGCGACTACGTGAACGACGCCTTCTCCGCGCTCCTGGTCTTCGAGATGGAGCCCTGCAGCGTCACGCCTGCAGCGCGCTGAAGACCCCGCTCCGCACGAGCCACCACCCTGCGGGGATCTCCGCGCGAACGAGGTCCGCGCCCCCCGCGACGGGGAGATCCGCGACGCGGTGCGCGTCCATCGTCGTGCCGCGCGCCGCGAGGACGCGCTGCTCGTCCGCGTCCAACCACGCGAGGTACCAGCGCGGAACGTTGTCCCGCCCCTGGCCCGCGACCGCACGCTGACCGGGGAGCCGAAGGCACGAACGGATGCGCGGGATGCGGTGGCCCTCGGGGCCGTCGACGTCGTGCTGGTAGGCCAGCATGGGGAAGGCGTCGTGGAAGAGCGTCTGGAATCCCGCGACGTCGAGCTCGAAGCTCTCGCCCCCGGCGGGCTTGAACCGCTCGCCGAAGGGCTGGTCGAACATGCGCACGACGGTGCGGGCCGTGCGCGCGAGGCCCATCGCCACGCGGAGGTTGTCACGGTCCTGGTCGGTGCAGAGGAAGACGAGGGCCTGCTTCCCCGCGGCCTCGATCCCTTCCTTCCAGACGGGGTCGGTGACGTCGGCGACCTTCCCTTCCGTGCCCGCTCGGTGCGCGAGGCGCGCGCAGGCGTCCTCGACGGCCTGCGGCTCGGCGTCGACGAGCCGCAAGGCGCAGTCCGCCGGCAGGAGGTCCGCGAGCTGTTCCGCGACGGCGCGCCCGAAGCGCCCGAGCCCCACGACGACCACGAGCCGGGGCGAGGCCTCGGGGGGGCGCCCCGAGAGCGCGAACGCTCCCCCCTGCGCCACGAGGAACGCTCCGGGCGCGACCTGCAGGGCGGGCAGCCACCCCTCGGCGAACATGCGCGCCACCAGTGCCTTGGCGGAGAGACGGTAGCTGTTGAAGTAGTTCACCCGACCCGGACCGCCGGGCCCGAGGAGGGTCGTGCGGAGGGCTGCGTCGGCGATGTGGCAGTAGATGGCGGGCCCCGTGGAGAGGGGCTGCGTCTCGAAGCGCTTCGCGAGGCGGGCGGCGACCTCGAGGTTCACGAGGTCGTCGCCGGCCGTGAGGTAGACCTGGCCCGCTGACTCGGCACGTGCGTTGCGGAGGGTGTCCGCGCGCTTCATGTCGCCGACGACGACGAGGGCGCTCGTGCCCCCCGTCGTCTCGGGAAGCTCGTCGTTCACGAGCACGGTGGGGGTGCGCGCCTTGTCGTGCTCCTGCGCGAGGAGCACCCCGAGGTTGCCGGCCCCGCAGATCACCGTGTGCCCGCGCATCCCCGCGAGGAGGATCGAGTTGCGCTGGGAGAGCATCCGGAAGACCGCCTCGAGGAGCGCCGACGCGGTGATGTAGGGCGCGAGGAAGTAGACGGCGACGAGCGCCCCCGTCCTCGGGAAGCCGAATCGGTTCCCCGCGAAGGCGAAGAGCCCGAGGGTGCTGTAGAGGGCCTCCGCCGCAGACATCGGGTCGTCGCGGTGGACGCCCTCGGCCTGGAAGGCCGCGACCCCGCCGATCACGGTGACGACGGTGAGGAGCGCGAGGATGAGGCCGGCGCGCGCGCGGATCTGCTTGGCGAGCCAGACGTAGGCGAAGATGAGGCGGGGGTGCATGACGACGCGGCTAACCCGCTACGTCACGCTTCCACGACCCCGACGTGACCCTGTGCGCCGTAGGCGAGGAGCAGGCGATCCCGCGTGACGAGCACCGCGGCGAGGCTCCGGGCCGTCGCGACGATGAAGCGGTCGGCGGGATCGCCGTGGAGGTCCCCTGGGAGGCGGGCGCTCGCGACCATGACCTCCGGGGAGAGGGGTTCCACGAGGAGGCCCGCCCGCGCGACGGAGGTGCGCACCCAGTCGAGGGGGTCCTGGGTGAGGACGATCCGTCCGCGCGCGGCGAGCATGGCGATCTCCCACGCGGAGATGGCGGACACGTACAAGTGTCCGGCGCGAGCGGCCTCCCGCGCGAGGGCGACGGCCTCCGGACGCAGGGTGGCGTCCCCGTTCATCAGCCAGATCCACGCGTGCGTGTCGAGCACGACGCTCAGCCCATCGCGTCCCATGCCACCTCCAGGGGGGCCGTGAGGTCACCGTGGACCTGCACGCTCCCGGCCATGCAGCCGAACAGGTCCTGCTCGGTGGAGGGCGCCAGGGGAGCCAACCGCGCGACGGGTCGGCCCCGCTTCGTCACGACCACGTCCTGGCCGGTGGTGGCGACCTCGTCCATGAGCTCGAGACAGCGGGCCTTGAAGGCTCCGGCAGGGATGACCACGTGCACCTCCCTCGCGAAGGGTAGCATGGTCATGTGGGTGTGACCATGTCGGGTGCGTGGTCCGTCACGGGGGATGGGCGTTACGGGAAGGGGGCGCACTGCCCCCTTCCCGTCCCAAGAGGACGCGAAAATATGCACCACGGGGCGGCGTCATCGTCCCTCGAACGCTGGCACACCCATGCGCGTCGCGATGCGACGGCGGGCCACATCCCAGTTGCCGCGGTCCTCGTAGTCATTCGGTACCGCCCTGCCCGAGTCGCTGTCGGTGCGGCCTTCGGAGTCGTAGAAGTCCACCCAGAAGCGGTCACCGCCCTCGCCCCAGCACGTCCCCTCGACGAAGAAGTGCGTCCCCGGCGTCAGGTGCCGGGCGAACTCGCGGAACAGGTCGCAGCCACGATCGTTGTCATCGATGCATTGTTCCAACACCTGGTCGGAGAATTCGTCCAGAGTCAGCGGGCCTTCATCGCTGCCAGGGGACGGCGCTCCGTGCCCGAGAACGTCACGGCGCGCCTCGGCCACACACTCTGGGTGGAGGATGGGCCTTCCGTCGGAGATGGGACCAACGTAGTAGCGATACCGTGCGCCGTCTTCCGTGATCGCGCTCCGGCTGTTGTCGAACAAGCCCCCGTCCGCGAGACCGCCCTTCTTCAACACCAGCGTGATGAGGTGACGGATGTAGGGCATGGATTCTTCGCGGAACGAGATCGGATCGGTCGTGTATTCACTCGGTGACACGCCCATGAGGGCCTCCCATCCTGTGGTTGGAACCTCGCAACTGTCCATGCACACGCGTCGTTGCGCGGACGAAGGCCGGGTGCGGCCCTACACCCGCACCCACCCCTTCCCGATCTCGCTGGCGAGCATGGCCTCGGCGATCTTCTCCGCCTCTTCCCGCGTGGGCGCGATGCGCACCTCGCGCTCGAGCGGGGTCTTCCGGGTCGCGCTGTAGTCCGTCCAGTGGACGACGAAGGCCGGGAAGTCGGCGTCGACGCCCTCCTTGTTGGTCTTCCAGAGGAGGAGCTTCCGGACGGCGGTCTGGCCCTTCGTCTCCTTCGTGTAGACCTCGCGGCGGAGGACCTCGCTCGCGGGGAGGCTCT
>JACCEC010132182.1_pt1 | contig 12976 bp, 10 predicted proteins | sample 7450121 | NCBI WGS metagenome assembly JACCEC01 (sample SAMN15323455, study PRJNA562643) | freshwater metagenome | isolation source: river surface water | place: USA:Blue River Watershed | collected 2017-08-18 | reverse complement strand
GGTGGGCGGACTGGGGCTTGTTGGGCTGCGTTTGGGGGTTTTTTGTATTCGGGTGGGTTGTATCTGAGTGGGTTGTATTCTTGATATATTTGTAATCCTGTGAATAAAGATGGGGTTGATGAACTAACTATCGAAGTCGCACCTGTGAATGCCGTAGCTTGTGATGTATTGGTTGTTCCTCCAACATATTTCCTTCTTGTATCTCTCTTCTTCTCTTTTTTACTTTGTTTGACAGACTTTTTACTACTTACCGATTTTACAGTCATGATTAAATAGAATATACTCTATTTATATATTCTATTTTTCTTTCTACTTCATTTATTTTTATAAGTATCAATCATCCATATATTTATTCAATATATGCGTTTTCGGGTGAAATCGCGAAGATCCTTCCTTTATTTGTCTTATATATTTCATACCCACCTTCATATCGAACTTCGCACAACTCTTCATGTGGATCATTCAAAAATTCCGCATATAATCCTTCATATTGTGGCAAATTTGAAAAGATCACATCGTACTCATACACAAACTTCTTTCGACTCATCACCACAGATTTTTTAGAGGAAGAGAGCCATGCGCGATAAAAGAAGTTTTTATCGTTCTCTCCTAATTCTTTCTCGACGCATTCGAGTGGGATCTTTTCGCATTGAATCTGAATATTCTCCTTCTCCTTCTCCACTTCGCATAAATCGATGCTGCTACTTTTGCGTTTACGGAGCATGCTCCTAAGTTCATCCACCTCCTTTTCCAAAATGTCAATCTTCTCCTCATACACACCTGCCATCTTTGCCATCATCTTCTCCATCCGCTCTTCAAACGTGAGCACATGTTCATTCATTTGAAGATGGAAGAAGAGATCATAATATCCATCCACACTTCCTTGAAATTTCAAAATGAGCTCATGATGATCCAATTTGAGATCCACATAAATCGGTGTTTCGAAAATATGGATTTGATATCCTTCCTTCTTCTCCACACAACGTTGGCAAAAGTGGAACGCACTCTTCATGTTTGAAATATTTGAATCACGTGGAAAGTACTTCTTCATATACAACTCCTGAGGAATAATAAGGCGATAACAACGCTCTACACGCGTATTCTCAATGTTAAATGTGAGCAGATTATCTTCCCATGAAATGTGGATTTTATAATTTTCATATGTGCCGGAGAAGCGCTCCATCTTATAAAAAAAAGAATTATATATATAATCGCACAAGTTCTTTATATCCAAGTGCGAATATGATTTTCCTTTATATCCAATCGCAAATATGAATTTCCTTTATATCCAATCGCAAATATGAATTTCCTTTATATCCAATCGCAAATATGAATTTCCTTTATATCCAACTGCGAATATGAATTTCCTTTATATCCAACTGCGAATATGAATTTCCTTTATATCCAACTGCGAATATGAATTTCCTTTATCTTGATGGAAAAATATCGAAAGTGAATGTAGTAAAAGAGTAAAAGAGAGATGAAGAGATTTACGAAGCGAACACAAACGATTCTTCTTATCTTACTTATTATCGCCATCGGATTCGTAATCTATCATCGCTTTATTGAGAAGAGAGAGGAGAAGAAGGCCGAACAATTCGCCCCGCAACCACAGCCGATCATCATCGAAAAGCGGGAAGAGAGTTCGCCTATACGCCGTGATCCGCGAGAAGTGAATTCGATCGATCGCTTTTGGAATCCCCTCCGCTTCCCTTACCGCAGTGATTACTTTTATGACCAAAACTGGTACCCTTCCAACAATCTACCTTTCCAAGTGATGAGTGGTGGTCGTCGCATGGCACCCACGTTGGGTGGAACGGAGATCCCCATTCCCAATCCAATGATGCCCCTTGACATTTCCGAAGCCCCCATTGCTCCAGTACATATCACCACACGGGGCCCGCGGGGTATGCCCCAACAGCTGGGTGTGATCTACAAAGTTCAATCGGATCATAACACATACTTGCCTCTCTTTGGTATGAAGGAGTATCCCAATTCGGATAGTTATAAGTACTATACGGCGGTGGGGCAAAATAGTCAAATCAAAGTGCCTCTTATGACAAAGTATAAGAATCAACCACTCGGTGATGGAGATGAAGTGATCATCAAAGGACAATCCGAAAAGTATCGTGTCTCACTCTATGAAAGCGATTTCCCGAAATATATAGGATATATATAGGATATAGGATATATATTTTTATTACCATATTTCGTAATAAACAAAATATTTTTCATTAAAAATAAATAACTCTTATGAAGAAATCTTACTCATCTGTGAATATATGGATAAAATCACTCTTCGCTTTCGCATTCGCACTCTTCTTTTTTGTACCACTCTTCTCATTCATAGGAACATCCTCATTGGCATTCTTTGAGAGCATGAGGTTCGCGGACACGTCAACTCTGCTGGCTTGATCTTTAGATCGAGCGCAGAGTAGCAGGGAGTCGTCAACACCGAAGATTTGTGATACAATATAGGTGCCGACTACGCCGATTTTGCGTCCATTTCCCTTTCCATATTTGAGTTCTCCGATCTCCGCGCTCATCTTCGCATAATCTTCTCCATGTGTCGTCTTCAACATCTCAATAAATCCGTATAAATGACCGTACTTCTCAACGATCACATCGGCAATGCTATTGCTGATCCCATTGATTTGGCATAGCATATTGCGGAAGCATATTTTGGGGGTATTATTCTCCTTCTTCGCCACTTTGACGGAGTGAGTATATGCTGACAATTCATTCTCAAATGCCGCCACTTCATTCACCACGCAAACCGATTTGATCAGTTCATCAATATACTTAGGTAAATTCAAAATGATCGTTTCAAGAAGCCCGCAAAGCTCCGCGAAATCCCGACAGCAGTATACGGAAATATGATCGCGTATCATCGAATTGACGATCACACTATTGAGTGTTTTTTTTCCCATCCGGAATTTGGATGGATCCCCTTCGAGAAGAAGGATCTTTCGCACTTTGTACGGATATGCCTTCAACATCCGCTCTTTCTGCTCTTTATATCGGCCATCTTTGATGGATGCTTCAAGATCGGCATATGTTTTCCGCTCGATGATGATAAAAGGGATCTTCGATGTGCGGTCTACAAATTGTATATCACCAACATCAAGAGGTTCCACGTCAAACGCATAGCCATCTTTGGTCATAAAGTCGATAAATGCCTTTTCGCGATTATCGATTTTGATAAAATAACTCATTATATTATATTATATCAAATGATTTCTCTTTTTATATAGATAAAAACCTTTAATATCAAATATAAAGAGAAGCATAAAATTTTCGAAAAGATCAAAAATATATCATCATAAAGTATTAAATTCCCCTATATATAACGAAAATGAGTGAACTGATCCTCTCTTCCATGAGCGAGCTCTTCAATTACATGAGTGTGAAGAAGCTCGTTGTGTTCCGTTATTTGAGCGAAACGGGAAATAGCGCGTTTGGCGATTATGCTGCTTCCGCAGCCCTTAGCACCGCCGATTGCGAAAAGTTTGAAATGAGTGTAAAGAGTGTGAGCACGCGTGATGCGACGGAGTATGAGGCGAAGAGTTATGTGATGAGTGATGCGAATTCGGATTGCGTCTACTCGGTTGGCTTCTTTACCATTCCGGATGCGTTCCAATATATGATCAAAACCGTGAACCAAGAGCAAGTGTTGGTGATCTTCCAAAAATATATGGTATAAAGAAAAAGAATTTGATATACAGAAATGAAAAAGTGATAAAGAAGGTGAATATAGAGAGATTGTATCTTTATAAAAGTAAGAGTTAAAAAACAGAGAAGAAGAGAAAGAATGTTGGAGAAGATCATTACTGAGAAGAGCGTATATCCGATTTACAATGAATCGAATATATATGTATCCAAAGAGAATATTCAGAATATGTTGAAGCGCGGTGGTATTACCGATGAGATCTCCGACATTGATATATGGCAAAAGGCATTTGTCCACAATTCGTATTGTAAAAATAACGATGATCTGTATAAGAATGAGAAGTTTTATGGCAGACTTGACGAGGAGGATCGTGTCAAAAATCCGGCGATCCTTCCTCTCCAACCGGAATCATCGGAATCGTATGAGTGGCTTGGTGATGGTATTTTACAAGCCGTGATGGCACATTATCTCTATAACCGGTATAAGAGTCAGCAAGAAGGCTTCTTGACGAAGTTGCGGTCGAAGTTAGTGAAGACGGAGACGCTTTGTAAGTTAGCCTTTGCCCTTCGCTTTGACAAGTTTGTGATGATGTCGAAGCATATTGAGATTGTGTGTAATGGACGGCGGAATAATACAATCATGGAGGATGCGTTCGAAGGTTTTATTGGCGCGATGATGTGTGATTTCGGGAAGGATGATAAATCCGTGGGTTTCGATAAGTGTTATACATTTATTGTGAATATGATGGAGAAGTATATTGATATTACCCAATTGATCATTCATGATGATAATTATAAGGATCAGTTGATGCGCTATTTCCATAAGAATTTCGGGGGTAAGTTGCCACGATATGAGTTGAAGGAGGTGATCAATGTTGTGGGTGAAAATAATATCATTACACGACGATTCCATATTCTTGTTTATGATACAGAAGGAAAGATGATTGGAAGTGGTATTCAAAAGAATAAACGGGATGCGGAACAACATGCGGCAAAGGAGGCGTTGAAGCAGTATGGAATTACAAATGCGTACGTCCAGTAAGGAACCCTTTTTCTTTTTGAAAAAAGAAAAAGCGTTCTTCGTAGATAGAGAAAAAGAAAAAAGATAAGCGTTTTCTTTAAAATTCAATATTTAAAAATAAATATAAACATTATAATCAAATCTTTATAATCCATCTTTATAAAGATCAATTATCTTTTTCCGTATATATCATTTAAATTCGTGGACGAGTGTTGCGATGTTTTCGCGTGTATTAATTTCGAGTAGCCATATACGATCTACCATAAACTGTACGGGTAAATGTTTCGTCAATTCTTCCTTGATTTGTGGTATTTTTTGAAATCCCGCTTTTGATCCTCTTCGTGTAAAGAGTGTAATATGTGGGGCGTCTGCTTTCATATCGATGTTCAAATATTTCATGATTTGCTCTTGTTTCTTTTGAAAATAGGCTTCACACTCTTTATTCAATCCAAGAGAGAACATATTGGGTGTTTGATAAAAGTGATCTACCACCATCTTCTTCTTTGCGAACGATTTGAGTGCCAATTCCAGAACTTTATGAAATTTTTCCCGATTTTTAAGATATATATCTTTATCAAAAAGGAATAAGAGTGTCATATGTGTGGGAATACCGCGTTTTGCGAAGAAGTCATACTGAAATCGGTAGGTTTGAATATACTCTTCCAATTGTGGTATAGGAATAATTACACTATATTGAATATGTTTCTTCGATGATTCTTTCATTGAGAAGATCAAATAAGTCAAAAATAAGTCAAAAATAAAAAAAGAAAGATCCTATTTTATGAAAAGAAAAATAAAAAATAAAAAGTATTTATAAAGTAGTGAATGATATTACATATTCAAGTTTAAATAACAAAATAACAAAATAAGAAGATGAATAAGGTGGATATAAAAGAATTAACACTGGAATCTTATTTAAAGATTGAGGATTATATGCGCAAATTGGACAAAGATGTGAAGAAACTCAGCGATCGTGATCTCTTTAAGCCCAATTTCCGCGTATATAAAAGTAAGTTGTATAACAATCCGCACACCAAGTATGCGTATGTCACCTCCGTTTTCATCAATGAAACATATATTCCATCTGCACTTGTTTTAGGAAAGAATATCAAATTATTAAAACATAAATATCCATCTGTATGTATGGTTCAAGATAAGAGCTATAAAGTGATCAAAAATCAAAAAATCGAATATTTTAATGGCGTATCCCATGAAGCGATCACCAATCTTTTGGAGTTATATGATTATGTGATCGGTGTGGATCTTTTAAAAGTGAATCATTACTCCCCTTCTCCATATCATTTTACAAATAGTGTGAATTATAGCAATATTTTATATTACGTCACCAAAGGACAAGTCCTCGGGTTGAATATGTTTGAAAAGGTGATGTATTTGGACGCATCTTCCTACTTAGAGAATAATATTGATGATGTATTTACAACGTTTGAGAAGAGTACATTCTTGGGGGATCGTGAATTCCAAGATACGAAAGTGGGCATTCATGGTGCTTTCTTCTTAGTGAAGCCAAATAAATACTATTATCATAAACATATGATGTTTGTTGCGGATTATGAGAAGTATTTTAGTAATTTATACTTTATTCGTGGAGTGGATGAGTTGCTCATCTTTTATTCGGTATATCCGGAGTGGTCAAATCTTCACTTTGATCGCCACTTTGCGTGTCGTAAGAATAAGACGCGTTCTTTTGCGGATTGTGATATTTATCACTTCCAATTTACGAAGCCTTTCCGGAAAGAGGAGACACAAGGCATGATGGAGAGTATAAAGAAACATTATATTTATTATGATGATTGGGATCGAATTGTGAAGCTCTTATTGAAGAGTCATCCTCACTTTGCTTTCTACTTTCAACATATCAAAGAGTTCCGTGAAACGCAATTTTAGGTTCCATTTCTCTCTTTTTGAAAATCAAATATAAAAATAGAATATATAAATAGTATACTCTATTTTGAAAGTATGGTAAATTCAAATTCAAATTCAAAATTAAATCAAAAAACAAATTCGAAAAATATCAGTAAAAGTAAAAGCAAGAGTAAGAGTAAATTCCGCCTTGCTTCCAAATCGGCAGCAACCGAAAGTCTGGTACCTGTGAATGAAAATAAGAGTGGCAATAAGAGTAAGAGTAAGAGTGTTCGCGTAGTAAATGAAACGAAAAGTAAGAGTTCTACAAAAAGAGCAAGTGGAACTGGTAGGAAGTTCGTTTTGGCTTCAAAGAAGGCCGAGAAGAAGTTGCTTTCCCGTATTAATGAGCTGATCAATGAAAATACAAGTGCCGCCAAGAATCGCGTTGAGCCCTTAGAGTGGATCCTTCCCAATAAAAAGGAGTTCCCCATGTGGGTCACCCAAACATTCATGAAATACCGCCAAGATACCAAAGGTGAGAATATTGTTCCCGGGCAGAAGCCAAAGCCCCTCAAACACCAGCAATTCTTGCGCGACTATATGGGTAAAAACTCCCCATATCGCGGTATCCTCCTATATCACGGTCTCGGCTCCGGAAAGTGCCACGCAAAGGGAACGCCCATATTGATGTTTGATGGTACGATCAAACGTGTCGAAGATATTGTAGAAGGGGATCAGCTGATGGGTGATGATTCGACACCGCGTTGCGTCTTATCTTTGGCGCGTGGTGTGGATAAAATGTATCGCGTCCGTTATAATGGCGGCGAGTTTGTTGTGAATGAGGCACACATACTATGTTTAAAGGAAGAAGGATCCGAAATGATTACCGAAATGAGTGTTGCCGAGTACATCTCTCTCCCATTCCGTGAACAAACACAGTACTACTTATATCGCGTACCTGTCGATTTCCCACATATTGATCTGGACATGGATATGATGGATCCATATGAGTATGGAAGTCGTTTGATTACGGAACAGAAGAGTCATATTGAGCATGTGTACAAGTGCGGGTCATTGGTAAATCGCCTCAAACTGTTGGGTGGCATCTTAGATCATGCCACATTTGACTATGATAATCGCGACATAGTGGTAAACTCTGCGTATACACCACAATTGATCGAAGATATTCTCTTTGTTGCGCGATCCGTGGGTTTCGTTTCGCACTATTATGCCCATAAGTTCATTCATATCAATGGTGATCTATCGCTCATATGTTCGAAGAAGTATCGATTGGAAAATGAGGAGGTGGATTTGAAGTATATGTTTGAGATCCAATATGTGAATGAAGATGAGTACTATGGTTTCACGCTTGATAAGAATTCGCGATATTTGATGGGCGATCTTACAGTGTCGCATAATACGCTTTCGTCGATCTTCATTTCGGAGAATTTGAAATCGCAGCGAAACATCGTCTTCCTGAGTCCAGCGTCATTGAAGCCCAACTTTATTCAAGACGGTTTGATGGCGATCGGCAATCCGGAGTATAATTCGAATCCAAAGTCGATTTATGATAAATATTCGTTCGTCTCTTTCAATGCGAGCAACACACCCGATCAAATCCGTGCGATCGGTGGGTTTGATAACAAAGTGATCATTATCGAAGAAACACACAATTTAGTATCAAAGATGGTTTCCGGAATTATGGGAAGTAGCAAACATGGAAAGGAGATCTATGATTATTTGATGAATGCGAAGAATGCCAAGATCATCGCCCTTACCGGCAGTCCCGCCATCAATGACCCCTTCGAATTGGCCGTCCTCTTCAACGTACTCCGTGGATACATTGAACTCTCTTATTTCCGCATCAATAATGTGGGTACGGAGTATGGAAATCGCTGGGAGTTTGATCAAATCATGCCTGAGCTTCGTGATAGTCCATATGTCGACTATTTGGAGTTTAACAAAGTGAATAAATCTCTTGAAGTTCACTTCACGATTCATCATTATGATGAGCGATATAAAGGAGCATGCGACGCACTTGTTCAAAAGTGCGCGGCACTCAATATTGATTTGAAGTATTTGGAGAAGTTGAATGTGCCTCTCTTTCCGACGGAAAATGAGGGAGAAGCCTTTTATGAGTACTTTGTGGATGAAGTTGCGACGGGTTTGAAGTTGAAGAATGCGAATATTTTTAAGCGTCGTATTATGGGTTTAGTTTCGTACTATACGGCGCAAGAGGATATTCCGCAAAAGATTTCGCGCGATTATTATAAAGTGAAGATGAGTGATTATCAATTTAAGATTTATGAAATATTGCGCGAAAAGGAGCGAAAAACCGAAAAAGGATCCAATGCCACACAAGGAAAGCGTCGCAAGAAGAAGCTGGGTGGTACCAAGAGCACTTTCCGCGTCTTCTCGCGTCAAGCTTCCAACTTCGTCTTCCCCGAAGAAGTTCACCGCCCATACCCGGATCCATCATTCGTTGTTTCCGTCGATGATTATGGGAAGCCAAAGCGGGAAAATACGCAAAATTTGGCAAAGATGATCGCAGCGGAAAATCGGGCAAATGAAGAGGGTGAAGTGGAGGATGATTACAAAGAGCGCATTCAAGAAGCCCTTGCCAAATTAGACGAACGCGGTGAAGTTTACTTCCGTGCGGGGCCACAAGGTCTCGATAAACTTTCACCAAAGATGAAAGTAATGTTAGAAAATATCCAAGCATCTCCTGGTCTCGTCTTCGTTTACTCCAACTTCCGCTCCGTAGAAGGTGTGGAGATCTTCGCAAAAGTGCTCAAATATAACGGTTTCGCCCCTTATGGTAGCAACAACACGCTTCCTAAATATGCGATTTACTCGGGAACGGAGGATGAAGCGCGCCGCACAGAACTGTTGCGTGTTTTCACAAATCCGGAAAATAAGTATGGTAAAGATATTAAGATCATTATGGCTACATCGGCAGGTGCGGAAGGTCTCAATTTGAAGAATATTCGCCAAGTCCATATCATGGAGCCTTATTGGAATCAAGTACGTATTCGCCAAGTGATTGGTCGCGGTGTTCGTTATAGATCACATATTGCCTTGAAACCGGAAGAGCGCAATGTCGAGGTTTTCCGCTACTTCTCCTGCCTTACGAAGGATCAAATGCTAACAACGCGTGAAAAGATATCCACAGATGAACATATTGAGGATATATCGTTGAAAAAACAAGGTGTGATTGATGAGTTGGAGCAATGCCTCAAAGAAGCCGCAATTGATTGTATGTTAAACGCTCCTTATTTGAAAGGAACATACAAATGTTTCACCTTTGGAAGTGATGCCAAAGGTTTCGCTTATATGCCATCATTAAAGAAAGATCTTATATCTTCATACTCTGTTTCAGCGGAAACCAAAACCGTGAAACGTGAATATTCAACCCTTTACTATTATGATGGCAAAGTCTATTTGAGAGATAGTGCCAACCAATTCTATTTATACCGCGATCCCGCAAAGGTGCCCGCAAAGGTGGATAGCAAGAAGATCAAACTCTTCGCCGTGGATCAAACAGATGATCATGTATATGATTATAAATCGACGCAATCGGGTACGCCAATCCTTGTGGGTGTTGTGAATAAAGAGAATCAAATTGTAAAAAAGAAGAAGTAATCCATTCACTTTATCTCCATAATGATATCATACTCAATAAAGAGATCAAAGAGTTTCATATAAAAGGTGGATTCTTCTTTTCCGGCTACTTCACGTGCGATGATAAACTCATCTTTTCCATAACCCATTCCAGCACACTCATCATAACGAGTAAAATCGCAAAAAGGTGTGTTGCGATGAACAAGGAAGAGTTGAATGCGTTTTTGCTCTTCATCGATCATATCATCAAAGTAATATTTGAGCTGTTTCATAATATATACATTATTTCCACTCTTTGAACTACACCACTTTGAAAAATCACACACTTCGGAAATGTGATTCACATAATATTTATGTTTCATTAATATTTTGTACAGTTTCTGTTGGAACTCTCTTCTATTCTCTTCCTTCTCAACATCCAACTGATAGATCTTCACCACCTTATTTTCCGGAAATTCGCGGCGCCTACACTCCTCCTTCGACGCACCACGCGATATTTCCATTGCGACTCGCTCATCTTCCAATTCAGACTCCGTTGTAATGCGAATCGTAAGTGTCGATCCTTCATAATTTGCGCAAAGTTTGAAAACATCTTCAAAAAGAGGATCTTTCGCATCTTCGTCCATTTTACAAATCTTTTCATATACACTCTTCAAATTATACTTCATCCCATGCGACGCATCAAACGCAATATGATTGATATTCACATTTGAAATGAAATTGTTGTATGTATTGGAGCGATAATTCGTCGCATCATCCACATTCTTCAAATACTTACCAATCTCATTTGGATCCGTATAAACGAGTTTTCCATCGCGAGTAAACCAACACGTAATGTCTGCCGTGAGATCAAACTCACCTTCTCCACTCTCATTTTTGCGCTTCGAAACACTATATTCGAATTTCTTTAACAAAGCCGCAAGAGCACGAAGAAATGTATCCTTCTTATGCTCATCCTCCTTCTTCATCGATAAGATGATATTTTTACTTGCCATTTTGATAACAAATCAAATATATGAAACTATATTTCATATATTCATATATCCTTTAAGTTCATTTCGATTGATATAGAAGAGAGTAAGATCATTACAAAACAAAAGAAAAGAAATAAAAAATATAGAAGATAAAGATAGTGAATAGGGTATTTCCATTATAGAATATAGAATATGTCTGAAAATAAAAACCGTTTAAATGTTTTATACAACAACCAAATATCATCCTCTTCCACGCTTCCCGTGTATACATACTGTGGTTTAGATGGAAGTACAGGTTATACTGGATACACAGGGTACACGGGTCCACAAGGCATTCCAGGTTGGGCAACGGAAACAGGAGCTACGGGGCCGACGGGGCCTGCGGGTCCTATGGGTTGTCGCGGTCTTATCGGCTATACGGGATATACGGGCTATACAGGATATACGGGTTATACCGGCTATACGGGTGCTCGTGGGCCCCGTGGAGAGGCGATTTATATGGAAGAGCGTGCGTTGAAGAACTTCTTTGGGTTAAAGAAGATGATTATTCCGGAGTATTGTGAAAAGGGGCACACAAGCAGTGATTTTGCGATTTCAGTAAATAAATATTATGATCCTTGTGCGCATGCACATGATCACCTTGAATCTGTACCATTTGATACATTCTACTTATATCCGGGAACGCGTGAAAATAATACGCGCATTGAGCCGAATTTGGTAAATGATTATAAAGTGAAGTATTATAAAAATCGCGACCATCATGATGCCCCACCTGCTCCTTTCCCGACACATTACATTCCCGCCGGCATCTCTACACCAGTGGGATATGAGAGCGTTGTGGGAAAGCGTGTTGTGGGGATCAAGTTGACGAAGTTGGCGTGGAATATATTTCAAACGAAACCGATTATCAAAATGCCGGATATTTGTGCGCATGATCCGGCGATTCAGGCACATAATCAAACGTTATTGGAGGAGAATATGAAGACGCTCTTTTGTGAGAAGAATCCGTATATTTTGGGGATGGTTCAGAAGGGTTGCGATGTATACTATCCATTTGTAAATCTTGATCTAAATATTGAGTTTCATAGTCAACGCAATATTAACTTCGCATCCAAGATTGTGATGGATCATATGAATCCAAATGTTCCGTATTTCGATTTATGTGAACCCGTATGGTATGCGAATAATACATGCCATAGTGTAAATGTGCCGATCAAGATTGACAAGGTGAATGGGGCGATTCATTTAAATCGCGAAATCCGTTTTGATCCATGTATTGAGAATGATAGTATGAGTATGTGTGTGAAAGTAAGTGTGCCAACGGAGACGAAGTGTGCGTTGGAAGGTGTGGATCTTTATGGAAATCGCAATTTTGGCACAATTTACTTCTCGAACTTTTCTGTATCGATCGTTTCGGAAGTGATTTATGAAGAGCACGTTCTTTAATTCTCCGCCAAAGATCCCAGATTTGTGCGTTCACCTTTTTTACAAATCCGTCGGATCCTTTCACTCTTTTCACATATATGTTGATTTTTATTTTTATTTTTATTTCTATTTTCATTTCTATTTCTATTTTGATTGGGTATCAAAATATGATTTTGCGCATCATACGCATTTATTAGTTGAACAAAGATCTTTGAAAAATCAACCAAAATCACATAACTCTTCTGTATTTCGGATGAAGTACAAGAAGGAGAGGAAGAAGAAGAGCATATTGTTTCATACGCTTTAAAAATACATAAAAGATCGATCTCTTTGGAGCATTCGAGGGACATGAATTGGGCAAAGGTGAGAATTTGTGAAAAGATCTTCTCGTCTTGCGTCTTCT
>JACCEC012787161.1_pt1 | contig 12978 bp, 9 predicted proteins | sample 7450121 | NCBI WGS metagenome assembly JACCEC01 (sample SAMN15323455, study PRJNA562643) | freshwater metagenome | isolation source: river surface water | place: USA:Blue River Watershed | collected 2017-08-18 | reverse complement strand
TTAAGAAAGTGTTGGCCTATTCAACGGTTAGCCAATTGGGCTACATGATGCTCGGACTTGGCGCCGGAGCGTGGTTGCCTGCGGTGTTCCACATCTTCACTCACGCCTTCTTCAAGGCTTGCTTGTTCCTTGGAGCAGGTTCAATCAGTCACAGCGCTTCGCATCACTCATTTGACATGAAGAAAGACATGGGCGGCTTGCGCAAAGTCATGCCGATCACATTCACCACGTGGGTTATTTCAACACTTGCGCTTTGTGGTGTGTTTCCTTTCTCAGGCTTCTTCTCAAAAGATGAAATCATCGACAATGTTGGTCATAACGGCTATCAGCTATTCATGATTATTGGTCTTGTCGGTGCATTCATGACTGCTGCATACATGACTCGTGCGACTTACCTGACCTTCTTTGGTGAGGCACGCGGCGCATCAGCAGGCGAGCATCACGATGAGCATCACGATGATCATGCGAGTGCGCATGATGCACACGACAGCCATCATGCTCACGATGCGCACGAGGCGGAACATGCAAATCATGGTCCTCATGAGAGCGGCTGGCGAATTACCTTGCCGCTCGTATTACTTGCCGTTCTTGCGCTTAGCTCTGGTCTATTAAATGCAACTCCTTTTGGTGAAAAATGGGAGCGCATTAAGACATGGGTTGAACCTCGCGCTGAAGTGGTGATGGAAACGGCTCCAGGCGGGCCGGGCCACAGCAAAGTGCTGGCAGTTCCCGCAGCCGAAGAAGAAGGTCATCACGATTCGCCATGTGGTAGCGAAACGCCTGAAGAAGGTGTCTGTTATGCACCGCAATTGCAGCACGCACCATTTAAGTGGTCAAAGGCAATGTTGTCCTTAGCAATTGTGTTTTTAGGAATTGCTCTTAGTTGGATCGTGTCAACCATGCTGTACACCCGCAAAGACAAGCGCCTTGTCGGACTTACCGAGCGAAATGGCTTACTGCGAGCCGGGTACAACCTCTTGGCAAATAAGTACTACTTAGATGCGCTGTACGAAAACGTGATTGTTAAGTCAATTGCTGGCCCTATTGCCGCTGCTGCATATTGGTTTAATCAAAACGTGTTGGATGGCATATTGCATGCGGTGGCTCGAATCAGTCGTGTGATTTCAGGTTGGTTGTATCGCAATATCGATCAGCGTGTTGTTGACGGAACTGTCAACAATTCAGGCAAAGCTACAAAAGGTGCTGGTGGGATAATTGCACCAGTTCAGTCAGGAAAAGTCAGCCAATACGGCGCGTTGCTCTTTAGCGCTGCAGCCGTTGCCGCTCTCGTACTCGTCATTATTAATTCGTAACAAGAAAGAATCAAGGGAGACAACAACATGGAAATGCTCCGTGACCACAACTGGATGCTGAGTGTTGGCACTTTTCTGCCGCTGCTTGGTGTGCTGTTGCTGTTGGTTGTACCAAAGGCAAACGAGCAACTGATTAAGAAAGTTGCGCTGTTCACTTCAATTGCAACAGTTGCAGTGGGAGTGTGGACATTATTCCGATTTGACTTCGGCAATGCAGGAACAATGCAGTTTGTTGATGAAAAGACATGGATACCGCTAATTAAGAGCAGCTATTACATCGGTCTCGATGGCATCAGTCTTCCGCTGTATTTCTTGTCAATGGTCATCACCTTGCTTGTAGTGATTTACAGCCTTGACCACATTCCATCGCCTGGAAATCCAAAAGCTTTCTTTGCGTTGATGCTGGTATTGCAAACCGGAATGGCCGGCACGTTTATTGCGCAAGATCTCATCTTGTTCTTTGTGTTCTTCGAACTTGTTCTCTTGCCGATGTACTTCATGATTGGTGTGTGGGGTGGCGAAAATCGTCAGTACGCATCGCTGAAGTTTTTCTTGTACACCATGTTTGGTTCGGCCTTAATGCTGGTTGCATTCCTTGCACTGTTCTTTAAGACCGGAGCAGAGAGCTTTGCTATTCCATATTTGGTGGAAAATGGTGGGGCACTTGCAAAAAATGTTCAGGTGTGGATTTTCGCAGGAATGTTCGTTGGCTTTGCGGTAAAGGTTCCAATGTTTCCTTTCCACACATGGTTGCCAGACGCACACACTCAAGCGCCAACTCAGGGCTCGGTTATCTTGGCCGCAATTTTGTTGAAGCTGGGAACATACGGCTTTGTGCGCATCGCAATTCCAGTTCTTCCTGAAGCTGCAAAGGCATGGGCGCCGTATATCGGTGGCCTTGCAGTAATTGGAATCATTTACGGAGCACTTGGTTGCTTGGCTCAGACCGATATGAAGCGGCTGATTGCATTCTCATCAGTTGCGCACATGGGTTTTGTGATGTTGGGAATTTCAACGCTGACAAGCTTTGGTATGTCTGCTGCGATGTTTGGAATGGTCGCACACGGACTTATCACCGGCATGTTGTTCTTCGTTGCAGGAAGCGTGAAAGAGCGTTATCACACTCTTGAAATTGCACGTCTTGGTGGCTTGTTGAAGCAGATGCCACGCCTTGGCTGGATACTTGGTTTTTCGAGCATGGCCTCACTTGGCTTGCCGGGTCTTGCAGGTTTTTGGGGAGAATTCCCAGCAATTCTTTCTGCCTACAACCCTACTGCCGGATTGAATGAAGGCGTATTCCGTGTGTACATGGTGATTGCTGCGCTTGGAACTGTGTTGGCTGCAGCGTATTTGCTGTGGTTGTTCCAACGAGTCGCATTTGGTGAACCAAAGCCAGAATTTGCAGGTCACGGACATGGACACGATGATCATGCATTTCATGACGTGAACAAGTTTGAGTGGATTGCATGGACCCCGTTGTTGATTGCGATCTTGGTGTTTGGCGTGGTTCCGAATCTCATGTTCAAAGTGCTGGATCCAGCTGTTCAAGTAGTGCTTTCAGGATTCAAGGGCTAATCACGTGCTTCATTCCGTACTCGCAGCTGCAACCGAGTGGGTAAGCCCACAAGTTGATTATCACGCTCTTGCGCCAGAAATTATTTTGGCAGCTGGATTGTGTGTGGTGCTTCTAGCCGATCTGTTCCTCGACGAATCACGGAAATGGATTATCTCTTCGCTGGCAGGGTTTACGTTGCTTGGAGCAATGCTGCCAGTGCTCACACTTGGATTGAGTGAAACATCGGTACGTTCGCTATTTGATGGTCGCTATGTAGTTGACGAATTCAGCATCGTGATGAAGGCAATGTTCCTTGTTGCTGGATACGTCGTGGTGCTGTTGTCAACCAAACATGTTGAAGAAGACGAATACTGGCGTGGCGAATATTGGTTCCTGCTGCTCACCAGCATTCTTGGCATGGTCATGATGACCTCTTCACGAGATCTTGTTTCAATTTTTGTTGCTCTTGAATTTTTGTCGATTCCTGCATACATGCTCGCTGCATGGCGCAAGCGAGACATTAAGAGCAATGAAGCTGGCATGAAATACTTCCTACTAGGTGTATTTGCTAGTGCGGTGATGTTGTATGGAATGTCATTGCTCTTTGGTGCGGCAAACAGCACATTGCTTGTTGATCTTGGAAAGAGCATCACCGCAACAGGCGGCCTCAGTGCATTGTACGCCCTTGGTGTGGTCTTTGTAATTGTTGGATTCGCATTTAAGGTTTCTGCGGTTCCATTTCACAGTTGGGCACCAGATACCTATGAAGGCGCACCAAGTCCGATCACTGCGTTTTTATCAGTCGCTTCTAAAGCTGCCGGATTTGTAGCCCTAGTTACACTCGTTTTTGTTGCCTTCCCTCAGGCTTCAGATGTATGGCAACCATTTATTTGGGTGTTGTCGGCATTGACTATGACTGTTGGAAATGTGATTGCATTGCGTCAGACCAACATCGTTCGCATGATGGCCTATTCATCGATCAGTCAAGGTGGTTTTGTTTTGATGCCATTGGCTGTTGCTGGAATGGCTGATGTTTCAGCCTCGGCATTGCGCTCCGTTGTGGTGTACATGTTGATGTATGCAGCAACCAACCTTGGAATGTTTGCAGTCATCATTGCTGTCTCACGTAAAACTCGAAGTGGTGAGATTTCGAGTTGGGGTGGGTTGTTTTCTTATGCTCCTGGATTAGCAACTCTCGCTACTATCTTTCTTGCATCACTTGCTGGAATTCCGCCACTTGGTGGTTGGATCGGGAAGTTCACAGCCTTTCAAGCCCTGTTGAGCTCGGGTTCTGGTTGGGGTTACGCCCTCGCATTAGTCGGTGCAGTTAACTCAGTGATTGCCTTTGGTTACTACGGAACAGTGATGCGTGAAATGTGGATGAAGCCTGTTCCAGATGGCGACACCACTCATGTTGCTGTTCCTGGCTCATTAGGGCTAGCTCTTGCGATTACCTCGGTTGCAACTTTGGTGTTGGGAATACTGCCAGGTGTAGCAACACACTTTGGAGATATTGCCCGTATTACCGGTGCCTTCGGCGGCTGATTCAATAACCGCCGCCATTGAGGCAGCGGGAGGTGCAATTTCGTTTGAGCAGTTCATGTCTCTTGCGCTGTATGGCGACGGTGGCTTTTACCAAGACGGAGGCAAAGCTGGAAGACGTGGAGATTTCATTACATCTCCCGAAGTGGGGCCGCTGTTCGGCGCGGTAGTTGCGCGCTATTTGGATCATTGTTGGATGGCATTGGGAAGGCCTGAAGTTTTTGATGTCGTTGAATGCGGCGCAGGCCCTGGAACATTGGCTCGCGCAATTTTTGATGCTCAACCGAAGTGCCTTCCAGCATTGAAGTACTTTGCGGTTGAAATTTCTGAAGCACAGCGTGCATTGCATCCCGATTTTGTTGAATCCCTAGATTCGTTTCCGAACAAGGAAATTAACGGCGTGGTGTTGGCTAATGAACTGTTGGACAATTTGCCGTTTCGACTGTTTGTGTTTGATGGAAAGTGGAAAGAGGCATATGTTGCGGTGGGTGGCGGTGACAGATTTATCGAAGTTTTGCGGGATGCTGTAGAAGTTCCCTCGGTACTTCCATCAATTGCAGCACTTGGTGCACGAGCACCTATCCAGTCAGCCGTATCGAATTGGTTGGAGCTAGTGGCAAAACGGATCAATAAAGGTTCAATATTGATCTTTGATTACTGCAGTTCGTCTACCAGTGAGATTTCTGCAGCACCGTGGCGTGAGTGGCTACGAACTTACAAAGATCACGGTCGTGGAGAGCATTATTTGCTCAACCCAGGTGCGCAAGACATCACGACTCAGGTGATGCTTGACCAAATGGTGCAGCAGTTTCCGGCGATATCAGTGACTTCTCAGAAGGCATGGTTGGTGCAATGGGGAATTGAAGAGCTGGTTGAAGAGGGGCTGCAGTATTGGGAAGAGCATAAGCATGCACCAAATGTGCAAGCAATGAAAATGCGCAGCCGCAAGGTTGAATCTGAATCTTTGATGGATGAGAAAGGCTTAGGCACGTTTACTGCCATTGAAGTCGCTATTGAGAAATAGTCTTTTCGGGCAAACTTGTCAGCCAAGCACCAACGATCACGATGAACATGCCCACGATTGAAAGCAACATGATCGGCTCGTTATTAAACAACTTTCCCAAAATGGTTCCAACGATTGGCGTGAAATAGGTAGGGATCATGCTCCGAACTGCACCAGTGCGTTTGGTGAGTAGTGCAAAAAGAACAAACGCAAATCCAGTTCCAAGTACGCCTAATAAAGCCAGTGCTCCAAGTGCTGGCCATGCAAATGTTGATTGCGAAAATCCCCACAGCCCGTAGGGAAGAGAAAATACACAGGCAACGAGCTCTACATTTAGCATTAATGCCGCTGGGCTATAAATCGCTTGAAGTGGTCGAGCAAGGTTGATTGCTACGGCATATGAAAGAAGCGCAAGTAGCAGTAGCAAAATGCCCCTTACATCTGCGGTAGATCCATCTTGAATTGATGGCACGGCGATTAGTGCAATGCCGGAAAATCCAACAAGAACAGCGAGGATGCGCCGTGGGCTTGGCATAACTCGCACCCAGATTGCAGTAACTACGGCGACAACAACGGGCAGACCGCCGTTCATCATTCCTGTAATGGCACTTGAAACTGATTGCTCGGCCAATGGGTAAAGCAGAAATGGAAGGGCCATCCAAACAAATCCGAGTACCAGTAGCCGTGGCCAATGTTGACGTGCGATGCGTTTACGAGCGCTTGGTATTAGTAACAGCGCAGCTGCTCCGAAAGCGGTTCTGCCAAGTGGAATTACCGATGAGTCGAAATGCCGGATAGCGATTTTGATGAGCAGGAATGAAGACCCCCAAGTCAACGCCATGCCAATCGACAGCATCCAATCAAGAGGTGTAAATGATGATTGCGTTTCGGCGTTATTGGCGGTTTTCATAGCGGGCACTAGTCTCGCATCTAGCGCAGGTTGCAATGGGCACATGGGGGTAGCACTGAAATGAATGAGGATCTAAACGGGATTGAAGCGCTTTCCAACGAGATGCGCAAGTTTCCGCCTTCGTCTGAGTTCGTTGCCAATGCACTCGTCACCGACAATTCGTTATATGAAGAGGCCGCTGCAGATCACGAGAAGTTTTGGGATCGGCAGGCGCGTGAACTTTTGACGTGGAATGAGCCTTGGTCTCAGGTGTGCGAATGGGATCTTCCCTATTCCGAATGGTTTATTGGCGGAAAGTTAAACGTTTCTTATAACTGCTTAGACAGACATGTTCTTGCTGGCAAAGGCGACAAAGTTGCTCTCTTCTGGGAAGGTGAACCCGGAGACTCGCGAGTGGTCACCTACGCAGAATTGCTTTCAGAAGTTCAAAAATTTGCCAACGTATTGAAATCACTAGGTGTAAGCAAGGGTGACCGCGTCAACATCTATCTACCGATGATTCCGGAAGCTGCAGTGGCGATGTTGGCGTGTACGCGCATTGGTGCTGCTCACAGTGTTGTGTTTGGAGGCTTTTCATCTCAAGCACTTGCCGATCGAATTAATGATGCAGAGGCAAAATTATTGATAACTGCAGATGGTGGATGGAGGCGCGGAGAAGTTTTCCCACTGAAGTCACAGGCAGACGATGCAGTGAAATTGACGACAACAATTGAAAATGTCATCGTTGTAAAACGCGGAGGCAACAGTGTCTCGATGCAACCCGGCAGAGACCATTGGTATCACGAACTCATGGAAACCGCTGATCCTGTTTGCGTCGCTGAGCCTATGGACTCGGAGCAACTGTTGTTTTTGTTGTACACGTCAGGAACAACCGGCAAACCAAAAGGCATCATGCATACCACGGGTGGCTATCTCACCCATGTTGCTTACACCTTTAAGTATGTGTTTGACCACAAACCAGAATCAGACATTTTTTGGTGTACTGCAGATGTTGGCTGGGTAACAGGGCACAGCTACATCGTGTATGGACCACTGGCGAACGGTGCAACTCAAGTGATGTACGAAGGAGTGCCCAATTTTCCAGGCAACGACCGAATGTGGTCGATTATTGAAAAGTACAAAGCAACGATTTTTTATACTGCCCCCACAGCGATTCGCACGTTTATGAAATGGGGAACTCAAGAACCCGCTAAGCATGACTTGTCGTCTTTGCGTTTAATCGGAAGTGTTGGTGAGCCAATTAACCCAGAAGCGTGGATGTGGTATCACGAACATATTGGAAGAGGAAAATGTCCAATTATTGACACATGGTGGCAAACCGAAACTGGCGGAATGATGATTTCTCCATTGCCGGGTGTAACGGTAACCAAGCCTGGGTCTGCGACGCGTCCGCTTCCAGGAGTTGGGGCAGAGTTGGTTGACGAGCAGGGCAATCAAGTAATTGAAGGTGGTGGCTATCTCACGCTCACAAAGCCATGGCCAGGAATGCTGCGTGGAGTCTGGGGAGATCAAAAGCGATATCGCGAAACTTATTGGAGCCGTTTCAATAATCGATACTTTGCCGGTGATGGAGCCAAGCTCGATAGCGAAGGGTACCTATGGTTGCTTGGTCGCGTAGACGATGTAATGAATGTTTCGGGTCATCGAATTAGCACAACCGAAGTGGAGTCTGCGCTTGTGTCGCACCCCTCTGTTGCAGAGGCAGCAGTAGTGGGAGCAAATGATGCAACTACGGGTCAAGCAATAATCGCCTACGTTACGTTGCGCGGCGGATTAGAAGTGGACGAGAAGGCATTACGCGATCACGTGGCACAAGAAATCGGCGCAATTGCAAAACCCAAAACGATCTACTTCACGCCTGACCTACCAAAAACCCGAAGTGGGAAAATTATGCGCAGATTATTGCGAGATGTTGCAGAAGGGCGCAATTTAGGTGACACGACAACGCTCGCTGATGCCTCGGTGGTCAACGAACTCCAACGCCGCGCTGTGGAAGCACCGACTGAAGACTAAGGTTTTCAAGTGGAAAATAACGCAAACCGAACTGCTGCCAATCGAATAGTTGAACACGATCAATTAACCTCTGGAAGCCAGTTTGTTCCACATGGTTGGTACCGATTTAGATTTGGTTCAAAATTTGCTGGAGCGAGAATTCAGACCCTGCCGAAAATTGTGCGATTCCCAATCTTCTGGATTCGAAACCTGCGCTATTACAGAATGCCAAGACGGATTCCATTTACATTCAGTGCTGATGGAATGGCGACGATGGCAATTACCAGTTTTATAAATACGAAGAAATTTATTAGTGCTTACTTTCGCTTAAGGGTTGCATCTCGAGCAGTCGTTGATCCTGGTTTGCAGTGGCGTGCTCATCAGGCAATGTGGTGTGCCGCACACTGCATGAAAATTGATGGGGATTTTGTCGAATGTGGAACCGGAAAAGGTCTCATGATGTCGGCCGTTTTAGACTCACTTCCTGAATGGAGTAGCTCAACAAAGAGAATGCTGCTTTTTGACACCTTTAGTCCTTATGGAATTGACCCAGTAACAGGAGAAAATGTAAAAGAATCTGGCATCAGAGGGACATATGCATCAGGGGTTGAGGATGTGTCAGCGAATTTCTCAGATTGGGATCGAGTTGAATTGATTCAAGGCTTTTTACCAGAATCCTTTAGTAAGGCGACTTTAGGCAAGATTGCTTTTATGCATATTGATTTGAATCATGCTCCAGCCGAAATTGCAGCGGTAAGACATCTATGGCCTTTATTGCAACGTGGGGGGATGATGTTATTGGATGATTACGCTCAAGTTCTCGAGCAAAATCAGGCAATGAATCAGTTGGCCGAGGAACTTCAGTTCAACATCTTGACTACAGCAAGTGGTCAAGGAATTGTGATCAAATCATAAATTCATGATCAATCTTCATGACCTAACGCTGGTGATTCCTGCATATAACCGACCCACCTATCTGGCACGACAGGTTGAGTATTGGGCGGGAACGGGAGTGCACCTTTGTATTCTCGATGGGTCAAAGGAAAAAGCGCCAGATTCGTTGGTATCTCATTTAAGCGAAAACATGCATTACGAATATATGCCGATCGGTTTTAATGATCGTTTAGTACATGCGGCAAACATCGTAAAGACCAAATATGTTGCCCTACTTGGTGATGATGAGTTGTATGTGAAACAAGGTCTTCGTGATTGTCTAGACCTTCTTGATGCAGATTCTCGTTTAATTGGTTGTGTTGGACGTTCGTTGTTTTTCTTCGAACGGGACGGTGAAATATTTGGGCACCAGGTGTATGAGAAAAGTCAAGATGTAGTTGATATGTATGGTGATGACCTGCAGAGACTGCAAAATTCATTCCCTAACGGTGACCCTTCATCGGCTCCATATTTGTTGTATGGGGTATTCCGAAAAGATGCATGGAGCACGATGTTTAGCAATGCGTACTCTCGGCATTACAGCTCGGGTTATGTATATGAACTTGCACTACTCATCATTGGCGCATGTTTAGGGCCAACAAAAATGGTTAATTCGTTGGTTTGGCTGAGAAGTGGTGAAAACCCAGCCATGTCTAGTGCTGCAGTGAACCGAAAAATTGGAACAGGTGAGTGGGGTACTTCGGCAGAATTTCGCGACGAATACTCAGATTTCATAAAACGGATTACGTCTGTACTGGTAAGCAATGGAGTCGGAACAGCGGACCAAGTTGAGAAATGCGTGAGCGAAGTGGCTGAACAGTTTTTTGCGTATTCATTACATAAACCACATCGCCCTATTGCCTATTGGCATCGTGTGCTGTATTTCGCTGCAAGGAACACTCCGAGATGGGTGAAGATTGTTTTAAAGCGCAACATGACTAAGTCTCTTGGCAAGGTGTTGGACTACAAAGGAATTGCTTTACGCGATGCCCTGGATGAAATTAAACACAGAGGTATTGAGTTCAATGAAGGCGAAATGAAAGATACAGAAAAGTTTTTAGTTCAATTTCACTCGCGTCTAAAAGCAAGCTAGTCGCGGAAATTTTCAAACTGTAGAGGAACTTCAAGGTCTGACGACTTAAGCAATGCCATTGTTGCTTGAAGATCATCACGCTTCTTTCCCGTTACGCGAATTTGTTCTCCCTGGGTTTGGCTGCTCACACCCTTTGGACCTTTTTCTTTAATGAGCTTGTTGATTTCGCGAGCCTTATCTGAATTAATTCCAACCTTCACCGTGACAACTTGTCGCACGCTTTCTCCAGATGCAGGCTCGATCTTTCCCCAGTCGAGCCCCTTAAGCGAAACTTGGCGTTTAACAAGTTTTTCTTCAAGAAGAATTTTGAGTGCTCTCAGGCGGTCTTCGCTAGAAGTGCGAAGGGTCAGCACGAGATCTTTTTGCTCAATTGACGAATCTGTGTTTTTGAAGTCAAATCGGTTGGCGAGTTCGCGTTGAGCCTGATCAACAGCGTTTTTGAGCTCTTGGCGGTCAACTTCTGAAACAACATCAAAACTTGGCATGGGGACACAATACCTAAGCCGATAGAGTTAGAGCCTCGTGGGTCGGTACCCAAGCGGCCAAAGGGAGCAGACTGTAAATCTGCCGGTTATTGCCTTCGTAGGTTCGAATCCTTCCCGGCCCACCATTACAAAGCGGAATCGAGAGAGGTCAAATTCTGTTACCCCGCTAGCATTTCGTTGACTTCGCACAAGGTGAAGACACGCCCTCTTAGCTCATTCGGTAGAGCACTTCCATGGTAAGGAAGAGGTGGTGGGTTCGATTCCCACAGAGGGCTCGTAGTTGCGGCGGCGTAGCTCAGTTGGTGAGAGCATCCGGCTCATAATCGGAAGGTCACCGGTTCGAATCCGGTCGCCGCTACAAATTCATGAAACTAAAGGTGGATTCTTGAAAGAAAGCGGACGAAAGAAGCGTCGGTCTACTCAGCGTCTTCTTTGGGATGTCCTAACTCGCCGCGAACGCAGGGCGTTGATCGGGATTTTTATTCTTATTTTGGTTGGCACCGTTTTAGAAACTTTCAGTGTTGGTTTGCTCATTCCTGCTTTATCGGTCTTAACGAAAGATGATTCTGGGTTCAATCTTCCTTACGTAACTCTTAAGTCAAGTCTGTCGAAAACGGAACTAATTCAGCTTGCTGCTGGCGCAATTTTTTTCGTCTATCTAACGAAAAACATTTTTCTTGGAGTGAGTACATGGATCCAGCGTGGATTTCTCACAAAAATTTCAGCGCGCCTTTCCGCTCGAATGCTTGAAATTTATATGCGTCAGCCCTATTCGTATCACCTAAGGCAGAACAGTTCAGTACTCATTCGAAACACGCAAGATTCAGCGATGGTGGTTGCTGGTGGCATAGAACCATCCCTAACAGTTTTAAGCGATGGTTTGATTGCAGTTTCGCTTTTCTTCGTTCTTGTTGTTGTAGAACCGTTGGGAACATTGAGTGCCATCGCATTGTTTTTGAGTGCCACTTTTTTGTTTCAAAGATTCACTAATAGTCGGCTACAGAGTTGGGGAAAGCTTCGCCAACTTCAAAAAGGCAAAATTATTCAGACTGTTCAACAGAGTCTTGGCGCTGTCAAAGATGTGCAGGTGCTTGGACGCGAGCAGACATTCATTGATATTCATCGAGAGCAACAGGAAGTTGACACCGACCTATTGCGCCGCATCGGAATGACGCAGGCGCTTCCAAGGTTATGGCTTGAGATAGTTGCAATGGGATCTATGGCATCACTGGTTGTCATAATGCTTTGGGTCGGTAAAGATGTCAACGAAATCGTTCCTGTCGTCGGGCTTTTCGCACTTTCTGCCTTCCGTGTACTTCCATCGGTGAACAAGATCGTCAATGGATTGCAGACGTTAAGGGTCTCGCGCTCAACAATTGAAACGATTCATCATGACTTGAGACTCAGTACGCGAGAGAAGAGTGAGCGCTTTGATTCTGAATTTCAATTCGTATCGCTTTCTACTGAGAACTTGTGTTTTCGCTACAACATGACTGAAGTAGATGTACTCAATGATGTGAATATTTCTGTTCGGAGAGGAGAAGCTGTTGGCTTTGTCGGTCAGAGCGGAAGTGGAAAAAGCACGTTGATCGACATTCTGCTCGGTCTACTTGATCCAAAGACTGGTTCAGTATCAATTAATAGTCGAAGCATCAGTGAAGTGAAACGTCAATGGCAACGTATTGTTGGTTATATTCCACAGACAATCTTCCTCATGGATGATTCATTGCGAAGGAATATTGCGCTCGGAACTCCGGATAGTGAAATTGATGAAGATGCAGTTTCCGAAGCACTGAAGTCAGCACAGCTTGAAGATTTCGTTGCATCACTTCCAGAAGGATTAGACACTGTGGTGGGTGAGCGTGGCGTCCGCCTTTCGGGCGGTCAACGGCAAAGAATTGGAATTGCACGTGCGCTGTACCACCGACCGACAGTGTTGGTGCTGGACGAAGCCACAAGTTCACTTGATACTGAAACAGAAAAAGGTGTAATGCAAGCAGTGCAAGCTCTTCAGGGCGACAAGACAGTCATCATCGTTGCGCATCGTTTGAGCACCGTTGAGTATTGCGATCGTCTGTACCGCCTAGACGCAGGACGTATTGTTGATGAAGGAACGTTTGACGAAGTAATGAACAGGTCGCAAAGTTAGGTT
>JACCEC011451964.1_pt1 | contig 12978 bp, 12 predicted proteins | sample 7450121 | NCBI WGS metagenome assembly JACCEC01 (sample SAMN15323455, study PRJNA562643) | freshwater metagenome | isolation source: river surface water | place: USA:Blue River Watershed | collected 2017-08-18 | reverse complement strand
ATATATATGTCAAAAAAAATATATAAATCAAATCTCTTACAGTATCGACCAAAGTCGATACTCTAACGTCCGTACCTACGGTACTTACAGAATTGACTACGTCAATTCTCTATGTCGCCAGAGGGTCCAAAGGACCCCAAAGCCCCTTCGGGGGCGGCGCAAGCCCTCAGTACTTACAGAACTAGCCATGTCTAGTTCTCTAACGTCCGTCCCTACGGTACTTACATTTGATTCTTAATCTTAGCCTCATACTCCTCCTTCGAGATTGAATGAATAGAAGGTAAGATATATTGAACACTTGTCTTCTTCTTTCCTGTCTTTTTGTTGAATCCAATGAATTTATCAGTGATAGGTTCATCTAATTTATTTGAACCCTTGTAGTAGAATCTCTTTACTTCTCCACCATCTGAATCTAATTCAATTATAGAGAAGACAATATTCTTATCAGCACCCTTGACTACATTCGATACTTTAACACTCTTGTTAATCTTACCATTTGAATTTACCTTACCTTCTTCAGTAAACTTCTCTAATTGTCTTGAACGAGCGATACGTCTAAACATCTTACGAGCAGCACCTCCAGGTGTTAAATCTGAATATTTACCACGAGGATCTTTACTCTTTACTACTTTACCATGAAGTTCTTTATATAAAATTAAGGCATCTGCAAGTTTGAAAGTTCTCTTCTCATCCTTCTTTGTCTCCTTCACCTCCTTCTTTACCTCCACTACCACATTCATATTTTCATTCTTCTTTTTGTTATTTGAAGAATTGGATGAATTTGAAGAATTGGTTGAGTTTGATGTGTTTGAAGAATTATTTTTCTTATTTGAATTATTCATATTCTTCTTATTATTATTCTCCTTAACAACAACATTTACACTTGTATTTGTATTTGTTTCCATTATCTCTTATACTATTTAATAAGATTTTATTTATATTCCATTTTTCAAAAAAATTCTTTATATTCAAATTCTTTAAAAATTTAAAAAAATAAAAAATTAAAATAATGTGATATTATAATTTAAATCGATACTTAGATGTAAACGAATAGTTGTGATATATCCTTTTGTACCCTGATATATTTTAATACTTTTTATAGTGGCTTGAATGATTTTTGATGAATCAATTAAAAAATGAATTGACTCAAAAGTCTCCTTAAGATTTATACCAACATTTTCACCATCATCATGTACTCCTATAATATAAATAGCCTTACCATTACCTTCTAATAACCTATATAACATCTGTGATGCTGTCTTCTCTTTCTTCTTCCATTCCTTTTTTTCACATTTATAATGTTGAACTTCTTCTCCGTTTTTATAACTCTCTTGAATCCTTAATGGATAATTATGTAAATCATCATGTAAATATAATCGATATTTATATTCTTTATTACCTTTATCATCTTCTTTAGGTAGATGAGGTATTTGATAATTCATAAATATTGGTCTCGGAAAAATGAGTTCTTTTTCTAAAACCTGATAAATATAATTGATTGGATATTCTTCTTCCTTCATATTTTTTAAATATAATAAATAAAACTAACTTTTATTCTTTTTTTTTAATATTTTTTTATATTCATTTAGAATAGAATATAAACAATGAAAATGATTCGTAAACTCATTCTCTCTTATTCACCTGATCAAGAGATAAAAAAGGATCGCTTTTTAGTAGAATATCAACTTCATAAATCCTCTTTCCAAAAACGTCATGTTCAATTTTCCAAAAAGAAAGTCACTACTCGTTCTCAACTCTTCCAAATCTCCTTATATGGTTATGATGGTAAACTCAAATATATCACAAATAAAATAAATTCTCTTCCCACCATCCTTCGTAAAATTGATTCTATGCCTTTTGAAAAGCTAAAATCCATCGAATTATATACAGATAGTCATCCAAATACTACTGTTAAAGGTACTGGATTTAAAGATGAGAAGACCGCCAGGAAGACCCTAAAACTCATTCAAAATAAACCACTCAAATACCAATTTTTAGTTGTCAATACCCTTTATTATCGTGCTATGTATCATCCCCATCAAACATCCGACATGAAAAAAGCTATGAAAGTCTTTAAATCATGGTTAAAAACCTATAAATTAAAAAAAACAAAAAAACAAAATGCTGGAAAAAAATCTTTACCCTATTTATCATTAAATTTAGTCAATGAATATGAAAAACTAGCTGAATATTATAATGTATCAAGAAAAGCACGTGGTTTAGAGAAACCAACAACAAGTGATGAAGGTTTTTTAGTCGTTTATAGGAGAATGAAAGGAGATGGTAAAAGTATGGGGGGTATACCGTGTAGGAAGGATAAACCGGAAGGTGTAGATTGGGAGAGAAAGAGGGAGGTTGAGGTGTTAGGTAAATTAGGACAAGCGAAGAGAATGAAGTTAGATCTTTTTCATAAAACGGGACCTTTAAAAGGTCTACCTACTATTATTCATACAAATATGATTATGTGGGCATATAGTCCATATCCACAATTATTAATAAAAAATAAAAAATTATTAGAGAAGATAAAATAATATTTATCTTGAAGTAAAATAGAGGAAGAAGAATGAGTCAATGTTCTTTACAACGTTTAAAAATGATTCAAGAACAGAATCGCCAAAACTGCTGGAATCAAAAGATTAAATATCTTAATCAAAAAACTTTAACACCTCATCAATGGGAATATTTAGTAAATAATTATTATAATGAATATTATGCGACTGAAGCAGATACTCAACGTCGTCGTCAAGAGAGAAATCTACGAAATAATAATCAATCCATTCGTGAAGCGAATAAAAATGGTCTCTTAACTTATGATAAGATTCATAATACTGTCACCTATTTTTATTATTATAATACCTACAACTATAAATATATCGTTCACCAACCTGATCCTCTCGGTTTTAGAAAAGTTCTCGCATTTGTTTATATCACGGGTACAAATACTTGGTGCTATATGGGACCTTTTACTCTTGAACCCAATCAAACTCTTGCTCAATATGTTCAATTATGTTATCAATCTTATGAAGGTGGTCCTCCTTTCTTCATTAAAAATCCTAAACCATAAAATAATTTAATTTTATTTTATTAAAAAATAATATTTTTTTATGTTAATCATAAAAAAATAGGATGGACATGGTGGGGATCGAACCCACGACCTTTGGCGTATAAGACCAATGCTCTAACCGACTGTGCTACACGTCCTTTACATATACATCTATTCATTTTTCTTTATATTGCCCTTTTTTATCTAAATTTAGATAAAAGTTGAACTTAAAAAAATGATTTTCTTTAAATCAAAAAAAAATTAAATTAGAAAGATGAATCTTTATAAAGGGGTATAAAACGAGTGAGTAAACAAGAACGAGTTAAGATTTGTATGAGAATAAAAAAGATAACAAATAAAATGAAAGAATAGAAAATTATTTTAGGAATAGAAGAATAATGAAGATATAAGATCACGATTAAGATAAGAATAAACATCATCATCATATATTGTTGAGGTGCAAAATGAAATTTAGATTCATTCTTCTGAATTTGAATATCTCCAAAATATGTTTGTAGATTATCAATACCACCATCTAGTACTATCACATTCGGTTCATTCTTGAAATAAGTATCTTTTATCTTCTTCGCTCTCTTTCCACTTTTACATAAAATATATACTTTCTCCTTCTTTGAATATTCTTTAATCCACTTCTCATTAAATCCTATAAAACGTTGAGGAATGTGATATACTACATAATTATCTTGTATGTCACCTATACGCTCTCTCTTTAATTCATGCTCCTCTCGTATATCTATTATAATATCTCTCATTCTTCTACTTTTTACTCTTTTTATTATTTTTTATTTGAACTTAAAAAAACTTTCATTTTAACTTTTCTTTAAGTTCATTTTTTCATCTAAAATTAGGTGAAAAAGGGTAATATAAAGAAAAATGGATAGATGTATATAGAAGCACGAATGGCCGAGTTGGTCTAAGGCGCAAGACTTAAGTTCTTGTGGTTAACACCGCGTGGGTTCGAACCCCACTTCGTGCATCTCCTTTCCCTATCCTTTTATGATTACCATAAAAAGATATTATTATAATTTTAATTGATAATCCATATTTGTATATTCTTCCAAATTATAAAAATCAGTTTTATATTTTATTTTATATAATTTATTTTTATACAAAATTGCACTATACATAGGTTTCATTACCTTTAATAAAATTTTATAATCTTTACATGACTTATAAAATATTTTTTTTAACCAATTTATGAAGTTACCACTTTTAGGCATACATTTTTCTAAATCAATACATGATAATCGATATCTTTCCAATATATCTTTATTTTTAATTCTATTTATTTTTAGATTTTCAAATTTTTTCGGTAGAGATTTATATATATCCACATTTTCAAAATCATTATGACTATAAATTGTATTAATTAAATGTATCATTTTTTTGATATATGATTGAACTTCTTTCATATCTATTTTAGAGATTCTATCAATTGATTTGTCAACCATTTTTATAAATGAATTTATATTTTTGTATCTACCATCTCTCAACATAAGATCATTTAATAAAGGGATAAAACCAAATTTCATATAAAAAGTTCTTCGTTTTTCCAATAATTTAAATGGTGTTAATTCAATATTTTCCTCTGTTTCACATGTTATACTCGCTCCATCATTTAAATAAGCATTTTCTACATGAAGACGTTTTAACAATAAAATTACCATCTCTATTATTGTTGAACCATTTATACTCTTTTGACCTTTATAATCATCTTTATCTATCGCACTTATATTATTAATATATACATCATTCACATCTTCTAATTTTAGATTTTTTATATTATAATACATTCTTATTTTAAATGGATATAATTTATCTCCAACAGGTGTTTTTACTCCATACTTCATAAAATAATATGTATTACCACCATTTATTGATTTTTCTTTTGTAAAAAAAACTGGCATTATATTCCTTTTATATTGTATATTAAATCGATTACCTAACTTTTTATACAATATTCCTAAATTCTTTTGTAGTTTATCCGTAAAATGTAAACTATTCCAAAATGTATTGTCACCCAATCCTATCGTCCTCATTCTCTATTCTTTATTTATATTTTTATAATTTGAACTTAAAGAAAAATAGAAGAATGAATGTATATAAAAAAGATGTCATTATTTACGAAGACAAAGGAGGAGGAAGAGGCGGAGAAGAAGAATCAGAAGATATGTATTGTCTCCATTCAAAGTGGACAACCTTACGATACTTCTGAACAACCTAATACACACACATGTTATTATGTAAACATTAATTTTCAACAGATGAAGGAGTTATACAAAGTAATAAAAAATGATACAGAATCAGAGAATCAGATATTTAAAAATATAGTTCATCATATCAAGGATCGTGATACAATTGTCTTCTTTGATTTTAAATGTTGTTCGGATTGTCAAGCGGGAGCTACCTTTTTGGATGAGGATAAGACATTAACAGTCTTTAAGATGATTAATACATTGACTCGTAAACATTGTAATATTGTAGTAGGTGATCATTCGATGGCATCGTTATTTAATCATTGGGACCGTCATAAGATGGATTTTAAGTCACCTATTAAGATTCATGATGAGACGACATCGGGTCCTTTCCGTATGACAGGTAAAAAAGAGGATTTTATGGCATCTGATTATCCTGTCTTAAAGAATCTTGGTGATTTATCTGCGGATAATAAGATACAGATTCAATTTGAGAATATGGGAGGTACAAAAGTCTTCTCTATTAATCGTGATGTTAAAGTAGATGTAAAAGTTATATCTAAAGGGATACCACTAAGTGGTAGAAGTCATGATCAGAAAGAGAATCCAGTACACTGTGAATTTAATTATCGCAAGGGTAAGATTATCGTATCACAGACCCACTGGTGTAATCTTACCAATGTAAACTCCAATGTAGATGTTCATAAGATTCGTCGTGAATTTTCTACACAATATGGTGAGGATTGTGCGAATCAATTCGAAGTAGAATATACATCAGCGGTACGAAGTGGTAATAAAGAAAGAGTGAATCGAGTTGTCTCCGAATCAGTTCGACAGATCTGTTCAGCAACACCTGCTACTTTCATTATTCAAAAAAAACCTACACCTAAACAAGAAGAGAATAAATTAAAACTAGGAGGTTATGATAATAATCTAGGAGGTTATGATAATAATATAGATGATAATAAGTACGTTTAGATTCAGGCTTCGCCTAAAACGAACTTACAGCCCCTAGTCTAAATTAGGCAAAATTCGTTTACAATATTTAAATTTCTTTATATTGAATTTATTCTTTAAATTTAGCCACATTTAAAGAATATAAAGAAAAATGAATAGATATATATAGAGCACGAATGGCCGAGTTGGTCTAAGGCGCAAGACTCAAGTTCTTGTGGTTCACACCGCGTGGGTTCGAACCCCACTTCGTGCATTCTATCTTATCCTTTTATGATTAACATAAAAAGATTTAACCTGATAATGCTTCATCAATCTCATTCTCTATTATCTTAGGTTCAATATCAGGTATAATCACTTTCTCTTCATTCTTCTTCTGTTGTTGATTTTTACGCATCTGTTGTCTTCTCTTTTTACGAGGATTTATAGGTACTTTTACTGTGATGACTCTTCCTAATCTATCCTTCGTCAATACTTGCTTAAATTGAGGCATCACATTCTTCTTTGGTTGAGGTTTCCCACAATTACACATTTTTCTTTATATTCAAATTATATATTTTTTATATAATTTTAACAAAAAAAGATAATTTAAGCTGATATTTTATTTAAGCGCGTAAATAATAACGATGAGAGAAAGGTGACTTATCATTCATTCTTTTATTTCTTAATCTGTTCATCTTTTTATGAACCTGTTTTAACTTCTGGATTATCATCTTTCTCTTCTTTATCTTCATCTCATTCTTCTTATTTACTAAATTCTCTATTCCAACTCCTCCATCCATACGCACTTGGGCAGTTGTTTCACCCACTAAGTTTGATTGATACATGAGTGAAGGATCCTCTACCTTCGCTGTAGTCATATTCTTCTTTCTTTGAATAGCCTTCTTTCTCTGTTGAACTCTCTTTTTGTTAAAATTTGATACTTTTACTTTTCCACATCCACACATTTTCTTCTCTTTCTATCTTTCATTCCTATTTTTTTTCTTCTCCTATCTTAGAAAATTCATGTATAATATCTATTTAGACTCCCCACAACTCGCCTATCAAGCTAATAAAAAAAAACAATACCAAAATATTATTAAAAAAAATGCCTTCTTACTCTCTAGAAGACCCAAAAAATACTCTCCACTCTACTTCCGCACTACCTATAACAAAATTCTTTACTCCGATATATCCGCCACCGTTCTTTATTAAAATAATGAATCTTCATTCTCCAAAAATACAAATATTTTCTTTATATTCAATTTTCTTATATAATTCGAATAAGAAGAAGAAGAAAAATCATAAGAAAAATTATAAGAATATGAATAACCCTTTAGAACTTCTCTTTACTTACTTTTATGAAAGATCCATTCTTCATTCACCCCAATTCTCTTTATACCCCCTCTACCAATACTCTATCCGCCATAACTCACTACCACTCCTCCAATTTATTTCTACTCGTTTTGATAAAAATAATGAACTTAAAGAAAACTATGAAGATTTATTATTTGAGAGTTATTATTATGGAAGGGAAGATATTTATAGTTATCTTTCGAGAGAGTATAAAGAGATCCCGCTTGAATACCCTTATCTTTATAAAAGAGACATATCAAGTATACTACTTTCACCAAAGAATCCTTCTACTTCTTCAATTGCTCCTTCCCAATGATTTTGAAGTAAAGATACATCTTCATTTACATAATATACATTCACCTTATCTGTGAATGGATATCGAATCTTCTTTTTTATCTCCTCCAATCGATTCTTATATATTCGATTCCATCTCTTAACTCCCCCCTTCTCATATCTCCAACTTATCTTTTTACCCCTCGGTATATCCTCCCTATTATAATACTTTTTCATCTCCTCCCATACTATATTTATTAATCTCTCCTCCTCCTTCATCTCTTTCTCTACTCTTTTATATACTTTATCATCCCAAATCTCCTTATAACTTACACCATAATATACATTACCTATATAATGCTCAAATCGATGAATCTTTCCATCTGTATAAATATTAAAATTAGGTATCTTCGAAGTATCCTCAAAATAAATATAAAACTCAAATATCGGTCTACTCTCTATACTCTCCTTTATCATCTTCATATAATAAATATCCCATCTATATATATCCATTAACTCATCTACCGGATATGTGATATATAATTCTTTAGATCTTATCTTTGTACGATTCAATTGAATACCATCTTGATATAATAAAGAGACTTCGATATTATCTTTATCATAAACTTGAAAAGATTCACATCGCGTCTGTAAAAGAAGATAATGATTTCTTGTAGGATATAAATCAAAATGAAAACGAGAATTCTTCATCTGCTCAAATGTGATAGGATAATACTTTTCTATTAACTTCTCACATATACCCTCACCACTTATTTTAAATTCAACTCTCTTCTCATTCTGTATACTTAAATCATATATCCATGTATATAAACTCTGATTCTTTATCTCATATAATCCATTTTTACCTAAATGAAAATCTTTACTCTCATCACTTAAACTCGATAAGAGTTCATCCTCAAAAGATACTTTCATAAACTCCTCATCCATCTCTATTTTAAATCTCGTTGACTCCTCAAAAAATGAATAGATTCCATAATTCTTCTTTATATACTCATCTATATCCCCCTTCAATTCATACGATTCCTCCTCTTCTACCATATCAAATCTTTCTATTCCATTTAATTTATTACGAAGATAATATTGATTTGAACTTTGTCCTCTCTCTTTCTCCTTATCTATACCCAATATCTCACATAAGTGTTTCATCTTTACATCCTTCTCTATTACCTTACCATTCCCAAATTCAATATAATACTCCGTATAAAAACTCTTTAATGGTTCAAATGAAGATGAATAGATAGAACCACTCACCGATTCACTCTTCTCTACTAATATTATCTTCTTCGATGGATACTCATATGCCATTCTTCTCGCTAAATATGTTCCAGTCGGTCCTCCTCCTAATATACATATATCTACATCCTCCCTCTCTTCTATATCCCTTCTCAAAAATGTATGATATTCATCAAAATCAATCTTTTTTTGATTCATATTCATCTTATATAACTCTCTCTGGATATGATGACGATTTGGGACCTTATCCAACTTGTTGTCACCCTCACCATTCCTAAATATCCTCTTATAATCCTTTTTTTTAAGTTCTTTCATTCTTCTCAATTCCTCATAATATAATTCCATCTTATGGGGGTCCATATTGATAATCTCCTATTTATGTACGAGAAAAGATATAATCACATATATCATGATTTCCATAATATTGTGCCATCTTATAAAAGACTCCATCCTCATACGTCAAATCTATATGAGGATTCCAATCTACAAACATCTTAAATAATGTGATATATCCCAATTTACAACATATCTTCATACATAAATAATTTTTCTCATAAGGATTTATATCTTCACTTTCTAATAATAACTCCACAATCTCGATACAATTCTTTCTACATGCTACTTCTAATGACTTAAACGCTGGTGTTATGGATGACTTCTCCATTAAAAATCTTACTATCTCTATATTTTCATTCTCACACGCTTCATATAAGATTCCTTGAAAATCTTCGTTTATCGATAAATTCCATTCTTTGACTAAATATTTCATCAATGAAAGATTACCCGATTTACACACCCCTCTCAATATTTTATATTCACCTATTTCCTCTATCCTCAACTTCTCCTCTTCCAATATATATTGTACTATCTTCATCGCACCCGATTCTATCGCATAGATGAAAGATGTTCTCCATAACTCATCATCCATATCATAATAGGACTTCTCCACAAAATGCTCAAAATATCGATATTTTTTATATAAACATGTCAAATATAAATTTGTCGGTTGCAGATTCTTTAATATATCCTCATTCTTTAATAACTCATAAAACATCTCCGTATCTCCCTTCTTTATCACTAAATTTAATAATTGATTATCTGGTATACTTATATTTAACTTATATTTTTGAATAATTGAATAAAATGCATCATATAAATCATAATAAATATATTCAAAGAGTAAATTATATAAGATCATTCGATTACATTCAAGTTTATGATCATTTTTAATCAATTCAAATAAAATAGATAAATACTTCTTCTTCTTTTCATAATCACTCTCTTTATTTAATTGTTGATAATAATAATATATATGATTCATATCAAAAGAGATATGTCTCCAATCTACAATCTTTTGTTGTGAATGAAGATAAATATAAAATTCAATCTCTTCAATCTCTAAATACGGGATTATCTTCAAAAAAACCTCGCGATAATTCATTCTCTTATCTCTCTCTTTCGATTCCTTTTTCATTTTCCAAAAAAATAATTTTTTAGAAAAATTAAATATACAAAAAATATATTATTTATTTATTTTAATAGATCCATTTACGAAGATAATTTTGAAGTTGTTGATTATTTTTGATATTAATACCTAAATAATAAAATCCACTCGCATCTAACTTTTGATTTAAATATCTCTGTGCTGTTCTTAATTGTGTTAAATAATTACCCAATGAAAAGATAACAAATCCCATATCTGAACTATTACGAATATTTGTGATACGATTATATAATAATCTCTGTTGTAAAGGAGTTAAAGTCACATTAACACCAGTACTTCCTTTATATGCTGACATCCAAGGTAAAGTATAAGCTGAACTATCTTTATTTTGGGCATGTAAATTTGATGTCACTCTTAATTGATTATAATAAAATGCGATTAATTTACGTGTTAAAGGTTGTGTTCTTTTAAATAAATTTTCCATCTTCTTATAATTTCTCTCATATACAGCCTCATAATAAACATCCGGTACACATTTCTTATCTAATTCTTGTATACTATTTGTTTCAATTACTGTGATAGTATTAGTTGTTGACTTTAAATCATAATCCGTAGTATCTAATGGTGTAAAAGTGACTGTTAATGTATGTGTACCTGGAGATAATATAGTTCCTTCAATCGGTTCATATATAAATGTTCCACTTATATTTGAGGTTGCGTTTAATTGTTTAAAAGTTAAAGGTGTCAAAAATTGAATATTTTCTATTGTATTCCATTCTAATAAATAATTATCTGATTTTAATACATTAATCGTATTGGTGGTTGTCACTATTTCATAATTAGTTGTGTCTGTGGGTGTAAAAGTTGTAGACAATACTTGTCCATTACCCGCATTCAATAATGTTCCAACAGGTGGTGTGTAGGAGAATGAACCTGCCACATTCGCTGTCGCATTCAATTGAGTTGATGATAAAGCTGTCCCTACATAAATATCCGCGATTGAACCCCATGTGATAGATGGTATGGCACCTGTTACATTGATTAAAACACTTGTATTACTATTATTATAATTGGCATTACTTGATGTAAAAGTTGTATATAAAGTTTGATTATTTCCTTTAGGTAAAATAGTTCCAACTGGATTGGATGGATAAGTAAATGTTCCCGCTATCGATGATGATGCATTTAACTGTGTTGAAGATAAAGCGGTACCATATACAATATTTGCAGGTGTTGACCATATAAGTGGAGGATTCGCTTTTAATACATTAATCGTTACATTTGCATTTGCATTATTTAAATTGGATGAATCTGTAGGTGTAAAGGTTGTACTTAATACCTGTCCATTACCAGCACTAAGTACAGAACCAATTACAGGTGTATAAACAAATGAACCAGGAGTACTACTTCCTCCAAATGATGCTGTAGCATTTAATTGTGTTCCTGATAAAGCTGTACCATATGTGATGTCACTGGGATTTGACCAGGTGATAGAAGGTGTTCCTTTATCCACATTTATCAATACATTTGCATTTGAACTATTTAAATTGGAAGAATCAGTAGGACTAAAGGTAGTACTTAAAGTCTGACCACTTCCAGCTCCTAACTTTGTACCACTTACTGGATTATAAACAAATGTACCAGGTGATGGACTTCCCCCAAATGTCGCTGTCGCATTTAACTGTGTACCTGATAATAAAGTACCAAATGTGATATTACTGGGATTAGACCATGATATAGAAGGTGTTCCTTTCGATACATTAATCGTTACATTCGCATTTGCATTATTTAAATTTGATGAATCTGTAGGACTAAAGGTTGTACTTAATGTCTGAGCATTTCCAGCACCTAAAATTGTACCACTTACAGGATTATATACAAATGTACCTGGTGATGGACTTCCCCCGAATGATGCTGTAGCGTTTAATTCAGTACCTGATAAAGCTGTACCAAATGTTATATTTGCAGGATTTGACCATGAGATGGAGGGTGTTCCTTTTAATACATTAATCGTTACATTTGCATTCGCATTATTAAAATTATTTGTATCACTTGGTGTAAAGGATACATTTAAAGTTTGACTATTACCAGCACCTAATACTGTACCACTTAAAGGATTATATACAGATGTACCTGCTGTATTTACTATAGCATTTAATTGTGTCCCTGATAAAGCTGTATTATAAGTGATATCTGAAGGATTTGACCATGTGATACTTGTCATACCTACATAAGAATTATTATGAAGTGTCCATGTATTACCTAAATCATCACTCGCTAACACAAATGATGTTGATGCAGCAGGAGTATATCCAGTAAAGGTATTTTGGAAAGTTGTTCCATTGGTGATATTATAGTTACCTGGAGCAGAGGGTGATTGAGCTACTTTATTTAAAGATACTTCTATATATTGATAATAAGTAGGTGATGAAGAAGAGGTGACACGGAAAAAACGTATT
>JACCEC012640474.1_pt1 | contig 12979 bp, 12 predicted proteins | sample 7450121 | NCBI WGS metagenome assembly JACCEC01 (sample SAMN15323455, study PRJNA562643) | freshwater metagenome | isolation source: river surface water | place: USA:Blue River Watershed | collected 2017-08-18 | reverse complement strand
GCCGATTACAAGACTGCGCTGGCATCGTTATAGACTGCGCACGCATTTAGAAGGGCGCTTAGCTCAGCGGTAGAGCGGCTCGTTTACACCGAGTAGGTCGGGGGTTCAAAACCCTCAGCGCCCACCACAGGATTGAGATTTTTCCTGAAAGTCAATTAATCAAGTTTAATATGTAACTGCCTTATCCCATTCAAGTTTTTCAAGCCATCGCTCGACTTCATTGAGGAAATCAACACGGTTCATTCCATGATGCTTGAGAAAAGCTTCATCAAAATCCATACCATTGCGGATCTCTTGATTAACTTTGTAAATATTGTCAAAAGTCTTTTCCTTTGCAACTATGTACTCCACCAAACGCCTTCCGAGGTCATATTCACAGTTCTTCATCGCTTCATGTCCGGCAGCATCATTCTTTAGCTTCCACTTTTCAAAAGGAGCACCACAGCGCGGCTTCGCCCAACTATTCCTCGAAACATCGTCAGCCCATCCGTAGTCACCATTTCCATACTCGGGCATAGATGCCATGACGAGAGCTGCACCAACATTCGCTGAACCCTCGCGATACCAGGCTGGAATTTTAAATGCACCGAACGCATCGGATAGAACCTGAATTAAGTGCACACTTTCATGTGATCCAGAAAACGCTAAAAGCTTTTCCGCACTCCACGCAGAGTCGTATCTGAATCCTGGAGACTCATATTTTGAAAGGCTTCCAGACCAAAGCGAGTCACACCCCGCATTAGCCCAACCGAATTGAATTTGATTCGTGTAGAGATTGGGGCAAATTGGCTGTAAAGATTTTTCCAACCATGCAAGATCTCGATATAGGAATACCTTGTTGTCAGGGAAACTAGGCATTATGGCTCGCATCATTTCGACAGTTCTATCTACAACTTTTTTCGTCGAAATTACCAATTTATTATCCGGCTCATCACTTAATACTTCACTCTGTGACTTTGGGACTGCGAGTGATCGTCGAAAAAGTTCTTGGCTCACAACGTTTAAAATCTTGTATGTTTTCTCTAACTCAATTTGACCGATAACAGTCTGAGGACCATTGGGTCTAATCTTTATTGTAGAAGCAGAAGGAGTCGGCGTCGGAGTCGGAGTCGGTTTGGATACAGGAGATGCTTTCTTAATCTCTACGCCTTTACTCCAGACCAATTTCTTTCCTGACTTAATGCAAGTAAATTTATTTCCCTGATGGGTTTTCGTAATCCCTTGCTTTGAGCAGATAGCCCCCGCCTTGGGAAGGGGGGCTGCATAAGTTGGTTCAAGGGACAGAGCGACAACGGTAAATAATCCAACGATTCCCTTTTTCACAGTCAAAAGAGTAGACCCTTACATGCAAATAGTGGATAGATGGGAGTTAAGTATTTCCAGGACTGACCGGACAAGATATGATTGAGATGCCATCAAGAAAAAAACAAAGTCTCTATTTGATAACAACTTAACTTCATCAACTTTTTGCTTGGCAAAATGGTAAACAAAAATGAATATTGAATAGTTCAACGAAAACTATCGCTGTATTTATCGATTTATCATATTAGACTCGGTGGTATGACCCAAATATCTCGCAGACTCTTCCTTCTGCTCTTGGGCGTACTCGTACCCGGTGCTTTGAATCAACATTCCGATGCAGCTACAACAAAGAAACTTTCTCCAACGCCAACAAAGAAGAAGGCGACTCCAACGCCAACAAAGAAGAAGGCGACTCCAACGCCGACCACTAAGAAACCAACAACATCACCTTCCGCAACGAGCGCTGGCAAGTCTTCGCCGAGTGCACAACCTTCCCCCAGTAAGTCTCTCGAAGGGTTAGCCATAGCAAAGAGTAGTGATCTCGCTTTGAGACAGACAAAAGTTTTCTATGTGAAAGACTCATTTGGAATTTCTACGGGTTACTCTCTCACTAGAACAACACGTGGAGTCGTAGCATTCGACGTGAAGTGCACTCATAACGGTGTACCAACCAATGTGAGTGGAATGCAATTGAAATGTCCAGCTCACGGGTCAATTTTCGATCCCGAAACGGGACAAGTTATTCGTGGACCAGCTGTAGAGCCTCTAAAGAGCTATAAAACCGTTGAGTCTGACGGGGAAATCAGAATAATTATTTCTTAATCTTGTAACCAACTGGACACTTGGGATTTGTTCCAGTGACTTTAATTGTCTTGCCGTTCTTGACGCATGTAATGGTTTTCTTCTTACTTGATACTGATTTCACCATTGGCGGACTAGATGGTGTCGGAGATTGAGATGGTGTAACGGTAATCGACGGGCTTGGTGATGGACTAAGCGATGGTGAAGCGCTCGGACTTGGAGAGCTCGAAGGTGTGGGAAGAACCATTTCAGCTGCGCTCATGGAAGCTGATGCCGACGGAGATGCACTGGCGGCAGCTACTGGCGCTGCTGTTGGAAGCAGGCTCATGTCGTATGAAACATTTCCTAGAGCATCTCGAACGTTCTTTGGGAAATTTGCTGGGAGCGGAGTTTCTGAAAGGTGTTTCATAACGGAGAGAACTTCCGGCCTAAAGTTTGGAAATACTTGCTCTGCTCCTTGTGCAGTTACTCCTGCTCTACGAGTGAGAATTTCTGTAAGGAGGCTTCGGTAATCTGCAGTGACTACAAGATCTCCATCTTTAAGTTGCTTGTCATCTAGGCCTGGGAACCTGCCATGTATTTTGCCGCCATTAACTCCACCACCTGCGACAAAGGTGCTTGTTCCCCAGCCATGCTCAGTTCCCGTTGATTGATTTTCGCTAACTCGTCTTCCAAATTCGGTCACAGTCACAACGGTCACTCGTGACCACAGCACTCCTAGATCTTCACGGAAGGATGCAATGGAACCTGCGAGATCTGCAAGGTAAGAAGAGAGCCAGCCATTTTCAAGAGTGCCCATATTTGCGTGCATATCCCAATCACCTTGAAATTCAACATCGACCGCGCGCACACCAATACCTGCTTTCAAGAGAGCTGCTACATCTCTCAATCTTTGCCCCGTTCCGGTATTCGGATAGGTGACTGTGGTCTGTTGAGCACCCGCTTTCGCAATTTGGTCGAGCGCTTGAATTGTGGACTTTGCTTGAGTTGCCCAGACATTTGTCCATCGACCATGTGTCTCGTCTATGAAGCCGGCCAAATCCTCTGCTCTAAAGCCGTAGATGGAATCAAGTCTAAAATTATTGATCGCATTTACATTAACTGGCGCAACTTTTCCACCAACAAGTTGCTTTGTAGTCGAGCCAATTCCTACGGACTGAACTACGGAACCACTTCCTGTTACGTCTAAGAATCGAGCCATCCAGCCGCTGCGCTTGTCTTTCTCTCCATAAGCGGCGTAAGCAACATCAGAGATTTCATCAAAGTGGCTTCGTGAATGTGTAGGTGCGCCAATTGTGTTGACGATTGCGAGTTCTTTTGCCTGCCACAAGGGCAACAATCTCTTCAATGAAGGGTGAAGTCCAAACTCCCGATCTAGTGGCAGCAAGCTTGCATTGGGAATAAAGATCTGACCTCTCACTCTACGCATCAAGTTTTCATCCGTTGGAACTACTGCACTCAGGCCGTCGAAGCCACCTCGCAAAACGAGCGTCACAACAACATCCGGCACCTCCGTTGTCGAAGCTGCAAAGGTGTATCGAATTCCATTTGCAGAGAGGATTGTCATACCGCCAAATAGGGCCATTCCGCGTAGAAATTGTCGACGTGTGAATCCTTCACGACCTTCGGGGCAGCGTTCGATTGCTTCTTCTGTGATCATCGCAGACTCCAGACTGGTAATTGGAAAATTAAACGAGCAATCAATCCAGAAATATCACTGTAGTAACTAGACAGGTTTGGGTTAGCTCCGTAAGCCTTCATGACGGCATTACGAACGGAGACACGATCCGCGCTGCCAAGTTCCTTGAAGAGGAGCGTTTGTGAGATCTGATCAATTTGACGATCAAGGTTAGTTTCACGCACCGGCAATAAAGTCTCCCAATTGGGACGATTCCACGTATTCCCACGCACAAAATTACCGTAGATGTTCCATCGCACTACTTGATAGTTGGCATTCACCCAACTTGCGGCAATATCGGGATATCCATCTGGAAATGGCCATGCCAAAGGTACATGGCCCATTCGCGATAATTCATCCCTGGAAATGTTGGAGATGAATGCAAAATTCTTGGTGATTCCAGGCCAGGTTCCGAGGTTCGAGAAATTTGGCCATATCTCCAGAGCACGAGCAACTGATATGTAATCTTCTCCGGGCCGCTTTAACTTGGTGCCAATTGCGTTTTTAAAGTCAGAGTGCTTGTAGACAGCTCGCAAGGTCGTTTTGATATCTCCATCAGAAGAGGAATATGTAGCAGCAATATCATTGATGAATTTTTGAGATGGGGCATCCTCAACGAAACGTCGGCCAAGTTTCAACGCGATAGTTTTGGCAGTCTCTGGGTGAGTAGCGAGATAGTTCAACAGGGACTTGATTGCAGGAAGTACTTCAGAGGCCGATGAGACAGTTTTCTGCCAACCCATAATCTTAAAGGTTCCGTAGTTCTGTCGTTGTTCATGCAGCATTGTCGCGAACGGAGCAACATCAATGAGTGTTGCATTTCCGTTGAGTCTAGGCTTTCTTCCACGTTGGTAGTAACGCTCCGGCCATTTCACTCTCAATCCAGAGAATAATTTCGCAGCATCTATGAGATCAGCTTGCGTGTAGCCTGCCTTTGGAGTGACGGTATGCAGCTCTAGAAGTTCTCGACCATAATTTTCGTTTGGAAGTTCCTTACTGCTTAATTCGCCATCAAGGTAAACAATCATGGCTGGGTGAAGCGCGGAGGCTTGCAAAATATCCTCGAATTTACTCAGAGAGTATTCGCGTATTACTTGTTTGTTCCAATCATTCGTATGCCAATCAAGATGGCCATCCTTCGTGTCATCACCCAAAGTTGTAATATTGAAATGATCGTGCCAAAACTCGACCATCATCTCGAAAATCTGACGATTTGAATGTGCCTGTCGGATTAGTGTGTAAAGATGCAGAACTCGCCCCGACATCCAATTGGAGTTGAAAATCTGACCTTTTGTTATGTCACCTTCAGATTCAGCAAGGGGGAAAAGAAAATTAACGTCTTTATGAATGTAATTGAACATATCCCACTTGGCGAGGAACTCGTCGACTTTGGAATCGCTTATAGAAAGATGGTCGAGTTGTTTCTCAAACCAAGCGTCTTCTCCAGATTTACGAACTTCGGTGACTAACTCTTTGGTGGGTCCGTAGGTAAACCTTTGCAAAAGATGAATTACGGAATCACTGGATGGGGCTGTAGCGCCCGAGGCCCAGCTAGATTGCATAGTCGTAGATTACTTTAACTCAGGGATTTCGAGATACTTTTAACTTATCGAATTTTCCGTGGGCCAATAATTCAACTGTGATTCCCTCATACGTTATCTTGTCGCCTTCATGAAGCAGGTAATCCATGCCAGGGCTGGCATAACATGAGAATGACTCGACGGGTCTTTCGTTAGGTGCAAGTGGAGTGAAGTACTCGTCTAGGTGGCCAAGATTTGAGTCATAAACATATGCAAGAACTCCATTACGTTCAGTATTTGTTAGGCACGCGAATTTAGTTTCACGCCGAGATTCCAGAACCAACGCCTTCTTTTCAGATAGAGGAATAACCATAAGTTTGGTGCCTTTAGTCTCATTGTCTGTTAAGGGAATGAGAGTGATATCTACACTTGTCAGATTAGCGAGAGTGCGGCAATAGACGCGACTTTCTGGCATCCAACCAACGAGAAATCTAATCCATCCGCCTAATTCACGCGCACCTTCGGTACTTCCATGAATTAAATAGGTGTGGAATGGCGTGGCAATTTTTGAGCCGCCGAATTTTCCAACTCCAAGTCCAACCATGTAGTGATACATCCACCAAGACCAAAAATTGCGATTGGAGTTGGGCTCTTCATTAAAAGTGCTGGGAATCGAGAATAGATCTATACGAGTTCCCTCACCTGTGACGTAATTCTTGACTACGTCAAAACTATTGTTCCCTTTAATTCCGTATTCAATTATTTTCTGACCCTTAGGTAAAATGAATTGCACGCCTTGAATTCCAGTGAAATTGAAGTATTTGTCCGCTTCCGTAATTGCTTTCGTCCAGACGCTTTGTTGAGCGGTAGATGCAAATCCTTTGTTATCAGATACCGGAATTGCATAATCTGTCGAAAGACCGGGCATACGAATCCATTGGTCATGCACCTTCCATTGAATTTTTAATTGACCTTCGCTGGAGTTATCAGCCCATTCTGATGCGAAATCCATCTGCTCTTGGGCTCGAGTCATATAGTTGGCTTCACCTGGAAGATCAGAGAAATCAAGAGGAATCAACGCCCATGTCACAACTCCCTTTCCTTGATAGAGGGGAGTTGGTGCCGGAAATCCAGATTTAGTTCCATCATTTCCAGATTGTTTAATTTTGCAAAGATCTACATTCTCGCTGGGGGTACTGGGCGATTCATACGATACTAATGAAGTTTTCTGTTTTACCCGAGTAGAAGAACCAGCATTCATACTTGGAGTTTGAGAGGGGGTCGGAATCGGAGTAGTCGATGGAGCCGAAGTTGCTGTTGGGTTAGGTGGAATTGACGCGGATGCTGTTGGGCTGGGAGATGGAATTGCTGAAGGCGTAACTTGAGGTGCCGCTTTTTTTATTGCTATACCCTTATTCCAAACAAGCTTCTTGCCACTTTTAATGCATGTGAATGTTTTGCCATTTGAATTTTTTGTGATTCCAAGTTTGGCGCAGCTCGTTCCTGCTTTTGGTGGGGTCGCAGCAATGGCGGGAAGTATGGAGATAACAAGCAAGCTTGAGAGCAAAATCGCGATTCGCCGCATATTGAGCAAGATTACTTAAGGATGATGAAAATAGGAAGGCTCTTCAGATACTAGCCAGTTATAGTTCTAAAGATTGGTTGGTTTCCCTAGATTAAAGTGAACTTTCAATCTATCTCCGACCATGAGATCTTGAGCTTTGCGAATTGAGTCCTTGATTGGAATGTAGTAACAGCCATCTTTTGGTATTAGCGCTGATTGAAAGTTCTGACCATTTACTTCGCCATGAATATGCACGACCCCCCAGCCATAGGACAACATTTGGGCTCTTTCCTTTATGAGAACAGATTGAACTGAATCCACCTTCATAAAATAAAAAGGAGCAGGTCCACGCCACTCAAACATTTCGCCAGAGCAATTAAATTCATATTTCATGACTAAATGTTATAAATAAGAATTCTGGGACTTAGCCTTCATAAGCCCGCTTCATCTCAGCAAGATTGATTTTCTTCATGCCTAACATGGCCTCCGTTGCCCTTCGAGCACCATCGGAATTTGAACCACCCAAATAATTATTCATTTCGGGCGAAATAACTTGCCAGGAGAATCCAAACTTATCTTTCAGCCAGCCACACTGACTTTCCTGACCACCATCGGCCGTCAAAATCTGCCAGTATCGATCGATTTCATCTTGATTCCTGCAAGGAATTTGAATAGAAACCGCTTCTGAAAAGTTGAACTGTGGCCCACCGTTAAGGGCGATGAAAGGTCGTCCAAAAATCTTGAAGTTAACAACAATTTCCTCGCCTCGTTTGTTACCGGGCGTATCGGTCGGAGCAATCCAATTATCTTCAATGTGGCTATCAGGGAAAATGCTTGTGTAGAAAATCGCAGCTTCTCGTGCATTTCCGTTAAACCAAAGGCAAGTAGTAAGTTCCATGCTGGAATTCTAGCGATAGAAAGTCTTACCGATTTACCTTGAAACGAATTTTTTGACGGCGCATTTCTTTTTGAATTAAGCGTGCTGCAACGGGTCCCATGGCATGAATATTCAGAAATTCTTCCTTAGTTACTTTATTGAGATCAACTAGTTTGTAAAGTTTAAGGTCCACTAGGCCTCGTCGCGCGGGAGCCGCAATGCCAAGTTCTCTCCAATATTTATCTAACGATTCGTATTTAGCTAAGTCGACTGTTCCTCTCTTGACAGGACATTGAGAGATTCGTGCCGCGATTAGTTTCTTCAGAAGCGCCTTTGAGAGCGGTTTATCAATAGGAACATGAATCGCGCTTTTGGTGATTGTGAACTTAGCGAGTTCTTTTGGAAATTGATGCAGAACGGAGCCGCTAAATGGGTAGTACCCGACATGGTTCTTGGCGTGGAGAATCCCAGCGACGATATTTCCGTCGACTTTGAAAGCGGGCATCCCATAACTCACAACCTCTTCAGCCTTTGGCAGAATTTCCAAAATCGAACTGCGCATCTCCAGCATCGTCTTACGATGAGGCAGAGGTGCTGACTTGTAGATTGCCTTGACGCGTGCATTTTGAGATGAAGCCACCATCCAAATTTACAGCTTCATATCGTGACTAATAGGACTTCTAACGTAAACTTAGCCACATGGGTGAATTACTTTATGTTCTCGGGATTTTTCTCTTCTGCCTCGCATGGGGTTGGGGATTTTCAGGATTGATAGATAAGGATTAAATGATGAATGAATTAAACGAAACATTTAAATGTCCATGCGGCTGTCCTGAAGGTAACTGCACGTGCTGTTGCAGCAAACCTCAGGGATGCGGACATAGACCTGCTGGCCCTCGATAAAACCTAGATTTATGGCAGTTGAAAAACATGATCGGGCTTCGCACTTTCCGAAAATAGAGGCGAAATACGGCCAACCGATGAAATATTGGTTCGGCGTCATGAAAGAGATCGCCGATCGTAAATATCCTGAACAGGTCGCATACCTAAAGGAGGAGCACGGCTTTAGCCAGGCTCATGCAAATGCCCTCGTGATGTATTCACGGGGTTCGAAGAGTTCAAAGCGATTCGATGATTTTGCCAGCTTTCTAAAGAAACAAGATGCGGTCAAGCAGAAGACTGTCAAAAAGATTTTTCAGGTTATAAAGAAAAAATATCCCAAGCTCGAGCTGGTTATTGCTTGGAATCAGCCAATGTTGAAATTAGAAGCAAGTTACGTATTTGGGGTTTCAATAGCAAAAAATCATATTTTGATTGCGCCTTTTAATTCAAAGGTTTTGCAAGCTATGAAGAAAGAATTGCTAGATTACAAAGTAAATAAGAAAACAGTCCAAGTTCCTGTCGATTGGAAAGTTGATGAAAAGATCCTTCTCAAGATGATTTCCTTGAATCTGAAAGAGTTGAATAAGTAAATTACTTGGATAGCGGCCCAAGCAAGTATGAGTTCAATCTTTGTGCGGGGCTACTTTGATTAGAGTGCTGAGCTTTGAATGATGAAGTTCCATCCACTCCACATAAGGAGCGGATTGCTCCTGCTCCACCGGGATGAGATGTTATCCATCGAGTAAGGTCATAAACAAAACCGTCGATTACCGACCAGCAACTTGAATTTGAATTATTGGCTCGTACTTGGTCCATTGTGTATCCAGCTTTTGTTGGCGAAGGAGTTGGCGAAGGAGTTGGCGTTGGCGTTGGTGTGGGTGTTGGTGTCGGAGTCAGCGTTGGCGTTGGCGTAGGTGTGGGAGTTGGCGTCGGAGTCGGAGTCGGAGTTGGCGTAGGTGTGGGAGTTGGAGTCGGAGTTTGAGAAATTACGGGGAAAGGGGATAGAGATGGTGAAGCAGTTGGTTTGACTACAACAGGAACCCCTTTGTTCCAGATCAATTTCTTGCCAGATTTGATGCAGGTGTACTTCTTGCCTTTATAAACCTGCGTTGCCTTAAGTTTTGTACAGGTTGCGCCGGGAGCAGGATTCTTTGCGCCATTTGCTATTGGATGAGAGATGGCCGATAGAGCTAATACAAATGAGGCTATGAGAGAGATTGAATTCTTCATCAGAGTATGAGGGTAAAACATTGCGCGTAACCCCGCGAGTTAAGAATGCTGAGAATTAGCCTAAAGTGGGGTAGTGATGAAGGCTTCGAAAGCAGCACAAGAGAAATTGCTAGCGCTACAAGCGCTGGACTCTTCACTCATTCAATTGGACCACAAAGCGCGGAATCTTCCCGTCTCTAAAGTTCTCGATGAAAAAACTATCGCTCATGCCACGGCTCGAGATTTGTGTGTGGCTGCTGAAACTGAGAAGAGTGATATCAAACATGAACTCTCAAAATCTGAGGTAGATGTAGAGCAAGTTGTTTCGCGAATTGAACGGGATGAAAAGAGATTGGCCTCCGGTCAAGGTACTCCGAAGGAATTGGAGCAGCTACAACACGAATTAGGTTCACTCGCTAAACGTCGAGCCGAATTGGAAGAAATTGAACTTGAAGTCATGGTCCGCATTGACGCGCTAGACCAGAGAATTTCATCACTCTCTGCAGAGCGCGATGCACTACATGATGAGGTAACAAAGCTGGCAAAAGAAAAAGATGCCTCTCTTGATGAAATTAATCGTGCAAAGAATTCAACTCTTGCTGACCGCGCATCTCTCGTGCAGGAAATTGACGGAGAGTTACTAGCGCTTTACGAAAAGATTCGCACGAGTGCTGATGGGATTGGCGCAGCGCGCCTCCATGCCGGTCAATGCCAAGGTTGTCACTTAACAATTAATGCAGCGGACTTAAGTAGGATTAGTGCGCTTGCCGACGATGAAGTTGTGCGATGCGAAGAATGTAGGAGAATCCTGGTAAGAGTGAGTTGATGGCACGTTCATTTATTGTCACAGCCGATGGTGGCTCGCGAGGTAATCCTGGACCTGCGGCTTATGGGGCAGTCGTCTTTGAGGGAGATAAAGTCTTAGCTGAAGTTTCGGGGAAAATTGGCGTTGCAACTAATAATGTTGCCGAATATCGTGGATTAATCGCAGGACTTGAAGCGGCACACGAAATTGATCCCAATGCCTTTATTGAAGTTCGACTTGATTCAAAGCTGGTCGTTGAGCAGATGAGTGGGAAATGGAAGATTCGACACCCTGAGATGCGAGAGCTCGCTCTTCAAGCCAAGAAGATTCATGCCCACGAATTATTGGAATTTATCTGGATACCGCGTGAATCAAATACTCATGCAGATCGTCTTGTAAATGAAGCCCTTGATGGAGTTATCGCCTCAGCAAAAGAACCAATACAACTTAATTATCTGACCGAGCGGCTAATCTCAAATGAGATTCCCACGATGGTTTATTTGGTGCGACATGGCGAGACTCCCTTAACTCCTCATCGAAAATTCTCTGGCGATGGTCCTTTGAATCCCGCATTGACTGCAAAGGGACTTATGGAAGCAGAACTTGTAGCCGCGGAAATTTCCAAGATAGCTCCAGATATTTTGATTGCGTCACCACTGCAACGCACCATGCAGACTGCAGAAGTAATTGCGAAAGCTTCGGGACTTCCTGTTATAAAGGATCCAACCTGGATTGAGTGTTCGTTCGGAGTTTGGGATGGGCTCTCCATTGAAGAAGTACGTCAGCAATACCCAGTTGAATATGCTCAATGGTTAGGCAGCACTTCCTATGCTCCGCCCGAAGGCGAGTCATATGAATCAGCACAAGCCCGCGCTATTCAAGGTCTACTTAGTCTGGTTGGTGAATATCCTGGCAAAAAGATTTGCGTGGTCACCCACAATGGAATTATCAAAACTGCGCTCGCAGCCGCAATGAAAGTGGATACAACAGCGATTTTCAATATCGATGTTTCGCCCTGCAGCATCTCATCCATCTCAATTTGGCCGTCAGATAACTTGATGGCAATTCGATCAACGAATGAACGTGGACATCTCCGATAGTTTTAGTTGCCCGGGCTCACGGTCGACATATTGAAATCCTTGATGACCATTGGTGGCATCGACATATTCGTAACGTCTCCAGCCCATTCCCGCGGTTGAGTCCATTCAGTTGATCCCGCGTGCGCAATTCTTGAGAGCGCATTAACTGGTGAGTCATTCCAACGGAAGTTATTGGTCGCACCTTGTACTTCACCGTTTTTCACATGATAAACGCCGTCTCGAGTGAGCCCCGTAAGCAAGAGAGTATTGGGATCAACCATACGGATATACCAGAGAGTTGTGACAAGCAGACCGTTGTCCACTTGCTTGACGAGATCATCCAGAGTTCCAGAAGCTCCGGAGACACTCATGACCAAGTTATCTCCAATGGGAGTGTAAGGAAGTGAAGTTAATTTCGAGCTAGCTCTTGTTTGAACAAGTGATTGAAGAACGCCATCCTTAATCCAATCTACCTTTGACTGTTTTTGGCCATTGTCAAAGACTGATGTGAAAGGACTGCTGGTCGCAGCTGAAATAAAAGGGGAGCTTTTCAATATGGGATGTGAGGGATCGCTGAAAAGTTGGAGTCCGACATTAGATAATTTTTCGCCTACTCGGGTTCCGCCACCTGATTTTGAAAAGACACTTTGCCCCTCAAATGCATCGCGACCGCCCGCAACCCACATCATGTACACATATAAGTCAGCGATAGAGCCTGATGGAAAGATGGTGTCGTAGCGGCCCGCAGGGAGATCAACTTTCTTTCCTTGCCACTCTAGGCGTTGGCGGATATTGCGATCGATATTGGCAACAGAGACATCTGTGAAGTCATGAGTTTCCACGCCGTCCCACGTGGATCGGGAGCGACCATGGGATTTTCCAGTCATCTCTACTCGTCCTACTGCATTGTCACTTCGTAATCTCATTCCACCTTTTGAGCCAACCCATAAAGTTTCGTGAGTATGTTCGGTATACCCGAAGAGCTCGATGGAATCTGATTGAGAACGACGCAACATATCGCCTAATTCCGGTGCAAATTTCGAAAAGACATCCGGGCCAGTTGGAGTGTGTGGAGCGCTCCAATCTCCAAATGAAACATCTCTTGCCAATGGCGCAAAATCTTCGGCAGCGCCAGCTGCTTTAGCCGCAGCGGTGGCTTCAGAAAGCAATGTATCGATATCAGAATCGTTGACATTAGTTCGAGTGACAGCGCCAGATGCCATTGATCCATTCATCGCCACAAAAGCAATGACCGTAACGCT
>JACCEC010190326.1_pt1 | contig 12979 bp, 7 predicted proteins | sample 7450121 | NCBI WGS metagenome assembly JACCEC01 (sample SAMN15323455, study PRJNA562643) | freshwater metagenome | isolation source: river surface water | place: USA:Blue River Watershed | collected 2017-08-18 | reverse complement strand
TATCGAAATTCAACCTTTCGTGTGTCGCTTAGATTAACGAAATATGAACGAATTGTGAAATAAATATGAACCAAATGTTAAGCGCCCCTGCCATCACCTGGAAAAAGTCAGCTCAGCAAACACGGGGAAGTGATCTGAAGGAAACTTCCCAAAGTACGTATCCGTCAGCACGGCCCATGACTGCGGCTTGAAATGACTGGTAACGAATATATGGTCGATCACATCCTTTCCCACGGCATCCGTACGGAAGGCATTGAAGCTTCCATTGGGTGCATAAACGGTACCAGCAAGAAAGTGGCTGTCAGCCAGCCACCCGGATCCGGATAGCGTCTTGTACCAGTCTGACTCTCGGTTCCCGTTCAAATCTCCCATGAATACGACGGGCCCGTCTGCGGCGATCGAACGGATCTTTTGCAATATCAGCTTGCTGCTGCCGATCCTTGCCTGCACGCCCCGATGATCATAATGTGCGTTGAAAATATGAAACGACTTTCCACTCCGCTTATGCTTCAGTTTCACCCAGGTACAGATACGATGAAGCGTCGCATCCCATCCGGGTCCGGGCTTGTCGGGCGTTTCAGATAACCAGAAATCACCCTTGTCGAGGAGTTCAAACAGATCGGTTCTCCAATAAACGGAAGAGTGCTCTCCTGCCGTCTTGCCATCATCCCGACCCCGGCCATAAAAAGCAAAGCCTGGCAGCGCAGCAGACAGGTCGTTCAACTGATGATGCAAGGCTTCCTGTACACCGAAGATCTCGAACCCATGATAACGGATCAACGCCGCCACATTGGATTTCCGGTCCTTCCACAGGTTGCCGCTGTCTCCCGGATTATCGTAACGGATATTGTAGGTCGCGACCCGGAGTTGCTGCGCGTTGGTTGATGGAGAAACAGACATGAATAAAGAAAATATCAGGATAGAATATGATATCCAATTGTATTTACGTGTATACATGATGGTTGGTTTTTATATTTATATTCAGTCATTGCGCTTCAGCAGTACGACATGTGTCGGGAAGTGATCGCTGTATCCCCCGCGATATATGTTACCGTCCCATGTCCGCATGGGATAACCTTTGTACTTCCCGATGTGCTCGATCATATAGTCGCGTGAGAAAATCTGGGCACGATGGAAAAACCAGTCGGGCTGCCCCTTATCGAGCCAGGCTTTTGAGATCAGGATCTGGTCGAACAGCCCCCATGCATCCTGATAGGCCAGCGTCCCGAATCCCTTTCGATGCAGATCGTACCAGGGATTGAAGAAATCACTCTTGCCGACATCCGTGGATTTTCCGGCAGCACGCATGATATCAACGATACTGACATTGAATGGATCGTCATTGAGATCGCCCATCACCAGGATCTTGGCCTTTGGATCCTGTTTGAATACGACCTGGTCGATATGACGACGGCACACGGTTGCGGCGGCATTGCGTGCGGGCGCTGAGCGTTCTTCTCCCCCACTGCGGCTGGGCCAGTGGTTCACATAAATATGAATCGTCTCTCCGGCCAGCCGGCCCTTCACATATAGGATGTCCCGGGTATAACGGGCATCTTTGGAGCCCCCGGGAAGTTCCACATAGAGGGAGGCACTGGTATCCACCGTAAAATATTTGGGATTGTAGAACATCGCCACATCAACCCCTCGGGCATCCTTTGAATCATAATGAACGATCTGGTAGTTGCGCTTTCGCAGCAAGGGATGGGCGGCAAGATCGACAAGGACGGATCGATTTTCAATCTCCGAAACCCCGAGGATGGCGGGTCCGTCAGGACTCATATCCGTCCCCTGCTGCGAAATGACCGTGGCCAGCTTACCGAGCTTATCGTTGTAGAGTTTTCCGTTGTAATTCTTTGGTCCGGCCGGTGAGAACTCCTCATCCGACACACCATCCGTATCGATGGTATCGAAGAGGTTCTCCAGATTATAGAAGCCTGCAATCGCCACGCGATAGGTTTGTCCGGCGGCGGATGTCTGCGCACATATTGAATTTGATATAAGGCTCAGACAGGTCAGGAAGCAGGCCACACGCAAAATCATAGCAACAGTTTGATCGGGTCTAAGTTCCGAACTTATTCACAGTATATGAACTAATTCATGTGCCATGACCAATCACAGGAATTCCGAGGATTGGTTTGCCTAATTTCGCCGCGAACCAGTTAAACAGAAAAGATGATTCAACACAAGAGGCTGCTGATGGCATTGTTCCTGTCGGGAACTTGCGCATGGGCGGCCGCGCAGACAGGCCGGACGGATACGCTACCGGCCGTCGACAGCACACTGGATGAACTCCGGGACGGGATCCTGGATAATATCCCGGTGATATCCGTCGATGAAAATGACATGGGAGATGGCGCATCGCCCAATGTCTCCTCCGTTCTGACAGCAGGACGCGATCCCTTCTTCTCGGCAGCCGCCTTCAATTTCAGCGCCGTCCGTTTTCGCATCAGAGGCTATGACCAGGACCTGTTCGGCACCTGGCTCAATGGCATTCCGATGGAGAACCTGGACAACGGTTTCACCCCCTTCGGACTCTGGGGCGGACTCAACGATGTACTCCGGAACCGCGACCTCTCCGTCGGTTTAAGGCCAACCACCTTCGCCTTCGGTGATATCGGCACCAATACGAATATTGATGCGCGCGCCAGTAAACAAAGGGCGCAGACCAGTATCGGATACGCCTACTCGAACCGGAATTACCGGCATCGGGCTATGGTCACTCATTCCACCGGACTCAATAAGAAAGGCTGGGCCTTCACCCTCAGCGGCAGCAGGCGATACGCTGATCAGGGATATGTGCCAGGCACCTGGTACGATGGCTACAGCTTCTTCGCCGGCGTCGACAAACTCATCAAACAAAAACACCTGCTCTCGCTCATTGTCTTTGGCGCCCCAACCGAAAACGGCCGCCAGGGCCCCGCGGTCCAGGAGATGATGGACCTGGCCGGAACCAATTACTACAACCCCTCATGGGGTTATCAGAACGGGAAAGTGCGCAATGCCAATATTGGAAGGACGAACCAGCCGTATGCCATCTTCACGCATGACTGGAAAATTGATAACCGTACCAATCTGGTGACCGCACTGGGATACTCAACCGGCTACCGCAGTACGACCGCGCTCGACTGGTACAATTCCCGTGACCCGCGCCCCGATTACTACCGCTACCTGCCAAGCTACTATGCTTCAACCGATCCCCTCCAGGGCAACCTCATGCGCGACCGCATGCGGCAGGATATTAACCTGCGACAGGTCAACTGGGAATATCTATACACGGCCAATCTAAGCAACCGGGAAACCATACAGAACGCAGACGGCATCGCCGGTAACAATGTGACCGGGCTTCGTTCCAGATACATCGTCGAAGAACGCGTGATCGGCTCCAACCGATTCAACTTCAACACGGTCCTCAATAAAAATGTCAATGAACATCTGGATCTCACCGCAGGCCTCAACCACCTGCAGATGCGGAACCATTATTTCAAGCGGGTGGATGATCTGCTGGGCGGCGACTTCTATGTCAATCTGAATCAATTCGCAGAAAGAGACTTCCCCAACAATAGCGCGGCCAACCAGTTCGATGCGGATCATCCCAATCGGATCCTGCGACAGGGTGACAGATTCGGGTATGACTACGACATGGCCGTACGGCGCAGCGCTGCCTGGATACAGGGTGTCTTCAAATTCAACAGACTCGATCTCTTCCTGTCGGCTGAGGGATCGCAGACATCCTTCTTCCGCGAAGGACATGTCAGGACCGGCATCTATCCCAACAACTCGCTGGGCAAGTCCACCGTCAACCGCTTCACCAACTATGCGGTCAAAGGCGGACTGACTTACAAGATCGATGGACGTAATTATATTTACTTGAATGCAGCGATGCTGACAAAGGCACCCTACTTCGAAAACATATATATCGCGCCACGTACACGCGACTTCCAACAACAGGATCCGCAATCGACAAGGGTCCGCAGCGCAGAAGCAGGATATGTGCTCAATGCACCCAAAGTGAAAATCAGGCTGACAGGATATGTGACAAAGCTGGAAGATGACTATAACGTCCTATCCTTCTACCACGACGATTACCGGAACTTCGTCAACTACGCGCTGAGCAATATCGATCGGCTTCATTTCGGCGGAGAACTGGGTACTGAAGTGAAGGTCACTTCATCCCTGAGCCTGAATGCGGCAGCAGCCGTTGGCAGATATTATTACACAAGCCGTCAGGAGGCCGTGATCACACTCGACAACAGCAACACCCTGCTGGGCAATGAAACGATCTATTCGCAAAATTTCAGGGTGCCTGCCACACCGCAGGAAGCCTTCAGCATGGGCCTCAACTATCGTTCCCCAAAGTTCTGGTACCTCAGCCTGACAGGCAACTACTTCCGGGAAATGTGGCTTGATATCAATCCCATCCGACGCACATCAAATGCCGTGGACGGACTTGATTACAAAGGCGATGCCTTCAACGCCATCATCGGTCAAACATCATGGGATCCCCAATACACCGTCGACCTGTTCGCAGGATACTCCTGGAAACTGCCGAAGAAAATGGAGATACAAGGGAAATCAACCTTCCTGGTTTTCAATCTCGGGGTCAACAACTTGCTCGACAACCGGAACATCGTCACCGGCGGATTCGAACAGCTTCGATTCGACTTCAGCGACAAGAATCCCGGAAAATTCCCACCCAGGATATTCTATGGCTACGGACTCAATCTGTTCGCCAGTGCCACGCTTAGATTTTGATACATACACCAGACCATCAACCATAAAGATATGAGCAAGTATTTCCCATCCAATGTACGGCTGATCCTCGCAACAGCCATCGTACTCCTCATCGGAGGCTGCAAAAAAGATTTCGATGCCCCTCCCGCACCTACAGACCCGAACCTAACGGTCACGCATACCCTAAAACAGCTGAAGGCCCTGCACGTGACCGGTGGCACGATCGATGTCATAAGCACTGACATGGTCGTATCCGGCGTTGTCGTAGCGAATGATAAGAGCGGCAACCTGTACAAAGAGATCTACATCCAGGACGGAACAGCGGGGATCAGTGTACAACTCGATGTCGCCGGACTGCACAATTCGTTCCCGGTCGGCCGCAAGGTGTTCATCAAATGCAAGGGACTGGCGCTGAGCGACTACAACCGACTGATGCAACTCGGCATCAAGGCGACCGTGAACAACGCCCCGTCGCTCCAGGCCATCGCATCCAACCTGATCGGTCAATACGTGATCGGCGGATCATTGAACAACCCCATCACGCCAAAGGACGTGACCGTGAATCAACTGGGAACGTCCATGTCGGATGACAATATCGGAACACTCATCCAGTTGAATAACTATGAATTCCTACCGGCCGACACGTCAAAAACATATGCCGACACATCAGCGTATCGCAACACCCAAAACCTGACGGTGCGTAATTGCCAGGCCAATTCCTCCGTCATCATCCGGACCAGTGGCTATGCTGACTTTGCCGGATTGAATGTGCCGAATGGCAATGGTACCCTCACGGCCATCTACACGGTTTTCGGTACCACGAAGCAACTGCTCGTGCGCGATACGGCGGATGTGAAATTCAACAACCCAAGATGCGGACAGGGTGCCACCACCCTGATGAACACCGCCGACCTGCGTGCATTGTTCACCGGAACAACGGCTACGATCCCGGAAGGTCGACGCATCACTGGGGTGGTCATCAGCGATCGGACCACCAATAATATCAATAGTCAAAACATCGTGCTGCAACAGGGCACTGGACTTGCCGGCATCCTGGTGAGATTCGAAGGCCCGCATAACTTCAGCCTGGGAGATTCGATCGATGTGAACGTATCGCAACAGGAACTATCCGAATTCAATGGTTTGTTGCAGGTAAACAATGTACCGCTGGCTTATGCTTCTTCCAAAGCCACAGGAAAATCTATCACGCCCAGAACCGCCACCCTTGCACAAGTGGCCACAAATTTTGAAGCTTGGGAGTCAACACTGGTCAGAACGGGTCCCGCATCCCTTTCAGGCGGCACGGCCGGAACCTATGCCGGAAATGTCACCATGAATGATGGAGCCACATTGGTTTTGTACACCGCCATTGGTGCTTCATTCGCCAATCAAAGCTACCCTTCAACCGTGGCTTCCGTGACAGGCTATCTGACACAGTTCGGCACCCTGCAGGAAATTTCGGTACGCAATCCCGGCGCTCCGCTGAATGATGTAGTGGCCGCCGGTGGCAGCAGCGGCAGCGGATTGGAATTGACAAGTTCACCCTACACGCAGAACTTCAACAACCTGGCAGGCGGGCTTCCCAAGGGCGTATTCGTGAAGATCGGTGCCACCACAACATCCGCAGGCACCGGTGATATGCCGGTCTATGGTACAGGACTCGGCACCGGGACCCTTTGGAACCAAACGAGTGCCGGTCTGAAAAACTTCGCATCCGCTACCGGCCTCACTGCAACTAGTGATGCCACGGCTCAAAATGGCGCCGCCAACCGGGCCCTGGGCATCCGGCAGACAAGCTCCACTGGCTATGATCCGGGCGCATCCTACCTCTTCCGGATCGATAATACCATCGGAAAATCCAACCTGCAACTTTCTTTCCTGTTGCAATCGCTCGACAATTCTATCGGCCGCACCACCATCTGGAAAGTTCAGTACGGCTTTGGAGACAATCCATCCACATTTACGGATGCCACAACAGCACCCGCTGCCATCAGTACCACACCAACCTTCGGATCAACACCCGTAACGGTGAACTTCGGCAGCGCGCTCAACAACAGCAGCCAGACTGTCTGGATCCGGATCGTGACGCTGGCCGCCACAACCGGTACAGGAAGCAGGCCATCAACTGCCATCGATGACCTGAGCCTCAGCTGGAACTGATCAGTTCATATTCATTTATAAATATAAGCGGCCGGCTCATGTGAACCGGCCGCTTATATTTATAAATGATGCCGGATCATTATTCGATCACAAAACGATGAGACATCCTCTTGCCTTCGGCAATCAGTTCAAGAAAATAAATGCCGGGCTTCTGCCGCTCCAATGTGATAAGATTGGATGACCCGGAATTCCACCTGGCTATTTTTTCCTCTTTGACCAGGCGGCCCTGGGCATCATGTATGCGAAGATGCACATGTGTCAACAATTTCTCAGAGCGGATATACATGTTTCCCCGCACCGGATTCGGCCATGCGCTGATGCCCTCAGACGACAATGACAACACCGGAAGGGACGTAAGAATGGAGCCATTCAGATCATATCTCGACAACACCGGATAGTGATCTGATGTATTCTGGGCGGTAATGTAATCAGGCACCTGTGTCACCACATCCGTCTTGATTTTCACTGAACTGCGAATGAAATAAGGCATGACTTCATTGGATATGACATGGTTGTCGATCACATTCGGATAGCCGATCATACTTGTCTGCCCCAGCGCACCGAGTGGCAGCGTGATGGATTTGTAATGATCCGCATCCGTACTGTCCGATATGATCGGCTGATAGGAACTGATGGATGTGCCGGGATAAATACTTGTATTCAATGCGTCGTTGAAGTCGCCGATGATCAGATTCATCGAGGTGCTGTAATATAAATCAAGTGTATCCTTCAATTCCTGTGCGCCGGCTAGGCGCTTGTCATAATCACTCTGCGTGCTGCCTGCCTTTGCATGGATGACGATAAAATTCATGGGTCGGCTCACACCCTCCAGCGTCACAGTCGCCGACAACATGAAAGGGAAACGGCCGGATGCCCAGGCAGCGTTGGCCGTGGCACTGTTGCGCATCAGTCCGCGCGTCGTGACATTGGAAAAAACAGACTTGCGATACACGAAAGCCATCTTCTGGCCAGTCAGCCATGCATTGCCCGATGGCTGGGTCGCCTGTGTGCAATATGGAGAAATGACATAACCGAACTCACTGCCCAAAACATCCACCACCCGGCACATCCGCTGGGTATCGACGACTTCTACCAGTCCGTAGAGATCAGCATTCATCCACTTGAGGAGCTTGCCCACATTCGCCTCCTGCAGGTTCTTATCAGCCGGACCATTGGCCGATGCCGGGGATCCGAACCACTCGATGTTCCAACTCACGACTTCCAGGGTGGAGTCGGTACTTTGGGCGATCACCTCCCCATGCAATAATAATAGGATCAGCGTAGCTGCAAGTAAACGTAACCTCATACATGGTTTATTTATCCGTGTAAAGGTAGATAATTGAAATCAGGGTTATTTCTGTGCAGGAATATCAACCTGATAGATGATCTCACCTAGATCATTGATGAAAGTACATTTCATCATCTGTTTATTGACTGAAACAGCCATGAAACCGTGAGCAGATGCCACGAATTTTGTCTGAGTGTTACCTGATACCGGTCTGACTTCACTTCCCGCTCCGGAAATAAAATGATGAATACTGCCGTCCAAGACATCATGTTCCAAATGATGCTCATGTCCGGCAACATAAACGTGGGCACCGCCCCTTTTCAATACCGGCATCAAGGCATTTGACACATCACTCGTCTGGCCTTTACGCTTGCCGGCAGAGTACAAAGGATGATGACCAAACACAATTTTCCAATCTGCTTTGGATGAAGTCAATACCCATTCCAACCAATCCCGCTGAAGAATCGTATCAGATGCCTGTTTGAGGACATGGGTCCTGAAAGGTTCATCCTCATCTGCCGCATAATATTTTTTCTCGAATGGATTCGTATCCAGGAATACACACAAAACTTTCGAACCATCATCAGTCGTGCGCTCAAAAAAGTGATGGCGTGCAGGCAATCTCCACCGGCGGCTGATGTTTGAGTAATCCAGTTGCGCTTGTGGCGTGCCTGCATAATCATGATTTCCCAACACTGGATACCAGTCTTCCTGCAGTGAGAATGCAGTGTACACATCTTCAAAACTCCGTTTCCAGAGAGGATCATACACACTCTGTACTCCTTTGGGATAAAAATTATCCCCCGTGGATACGATGAAATCAACATCCACCGTATGCGCTGCCTTACCTAATTGCACAGCAACCTCTTTCTGTCTATACTCGCCCGAACGCCCCCAGTCTCCAATGACCAGCAGATTCAAACTTTTCTTCAACGGCTTCAGACCAGGAATATCACCTCCCGCATAGCCATCGGAAAATGGCTGCTGCCCATAGGTGAAAAAACTGATGAGCGCCAGTACGGCGCTCATCAGCGAAATTCGATATTGCTTCATGTTATCAAAAATACATCATCAATTCAAGTCAAATTTAATACCGATGCTTCCTTTCGATCTGTAATATTCCAGTTGCATGGTCTGGGTCCTTACACCCTGGTAATACCTGAGAGGCTGGTTCGTCAGGTTGTTCAACTCTGTGAAGAACCTGAATTTGGTAGTGATGGCATAGGAAGCATTGAAATCGAGAAAGAACTGTGAATCATAGTACCGGTCATAGAAATCAGCAGATCCAATTTCATCGATGTATCCGTCCGTATAATTCGCAGAGATACGGGCAACGAGCTTTTTATTCTCATAACTCAGTGAACCATTGAACATATGTGGAGCCGTTCCCGGGAGGGTCAGGCCCGTGCGAAGATCTCCATCCGCGGTATATACTCCCTTGGCGCTGCTCTTCGTATACGTATAGTTGAGATAGATCCCGAAACCTTTCCAGAATCCGGGGAGGAAATCAAGTTGGCGCTGGAAAGCGAGTTCGAAACCAAACACATCCACTTCATTACCATTCATGCTGGTACGATAGATCCACTTGCCTGTGGAAGGGATCGGGTTTTGTCCTGCTGCGGGACTGAAGGTACGCTGATAGTCAAGGCTGTCGAAAGTAGGATCCACAGAAGTGTAGATGAAGTCTTTAAGACGCTTGTAGAATACACCACCGGAAATGACACCGACAGATGAGAAGTATTTTTCTGCCATCAGATCGAGATTCAGGCTGCGGGTCGCTTTCAGGTTCGGATTACCCACCGTGATTTCATTGTCTGCGCTCAATACATTCACATAAGGTGCCAACTCATAATAACCGGGCCTGGCAATACCTGTGGTGATGGCGAAACGATACACCAGGTCTTCACGGGGTTCCCACCTGAAATTCACTGAAGGCAACAAATTAGCGTATGTATTTTCAAGCGTCCTCGTCCCTCTGAGGGTTGTCTCATTGAACACATTGTTACCCGTGTAATCCACTGAAGTCTGCTCCACCCTGAGACCGGCAACGGCGGATAATTTATCACTGAAACGATGATCGAACCTGAGGAAGCCAGCGGTAATTCGTTCCTTGGCACTGTAATTCAATGCAAGGAATTCTTCGAATCTCCTGGTTTTAGTGAAGTTGGCAGTATTATAAATATCAACATCACCCAAGTAAGAAGGTGTGGCGAAAGGAGCGAGTACAAACTTCGCACCTGGCTGGAACTGGTGAGTGCTGGGAGTATTGTAATCAATTAGATTCATCGTTCTCATCAAAGCCGTCTGGGCTGTAGTGGGTGTGTAGCGATAAAAATCGTTCACACGCTCCTTCTGTTTATCGCTGTAGCGGAAACCGATCTTGAGCTGGCTTTTATCCTTGGCAATCCAGTCGATCGGAAACTTCAGGCTCATCTTCGTTGTCCAATCATCCTCCTGTACTTTCCCTTCCTGTTCTGTCAGCCTCCTGAAATTCAGATCTGAAGCACCCAGTCTGGTGGCCGTGGTGACATACGGACGCTCAGGGTCTGCAATATCCATCACCAAACCATTCTGATTGGTCTTGTTGTACTCCAGATAACGCTCATTAGGCCTGTATTCACTGGCGGATGAACTGGCTGAGCTCCATTCAAACACCGCCTTCTTTCCCAGCAGATGTTCTCCCTTCACCGCAAAGTTTTTCACGATCTGCTCCTCCAGGCGACGAAGATTAACCCTGTCGTTGTCGATGCCACCTTTTGTTTGCACCCTGACTTCTCCACGATAACCTGTAAATACGCCTGAAGTATATTGTGGTGTGATGCCAGTCACGCGAAGCCTGTAACGATTCTCCCAATCATCACGCCAGTTGTACATACCGGAAAGAGTGATCGTATTACGCTTGTCGATTTTATAATCGAGCGATACACTTGCACTCCGACGTGTGCGACGCACATCATATTTTCTGATGTCATGCTCCGACAGATAGGTTACACCATCCGTACGTTTTGCCCATACCGCTTCAACATTATCACTGCCATAATCATTGTCCTGAATGGATAGACCGGCAACCAGACCTAACTTGTTCTTGAATAAACGACCACCCGCCAGTAACGAAACGTTGTACATATTTCCGTCACGGATCTGATTCTTCCCGCCCGATAAAGTACCTGACAATCTGAATTTATTCGGCGCACTGCGTGTAACCAGGTTGACACTACCTCCGATGGCATCTGCATCCATGTCCGGAGTGAGTGTTTTACTGACCTCCATTGTCTGTATCATATCCGCAGGGATCAAATCCATCTGAATCCGACGGTTATCACCTTCGGCCGAAGGAATTCGGTTACCATTCAACGTAACCGCATTCAGTTGCGGGGCCAGTCCCCGGATGTTGATGTCCCGGGCCTCTCCCTGGTCATTTTGCATGGCGATACCCGGCACACGACGCAACGCCTCTCCTATGTTTTGATCCGGAAAGCGACCTACCTGATCCGCACTGATGATATTTCCGATATTACCAGCTGTTTTCTGCTGGTTCAATGCCCTGGCCTGACCACGCAGCCTGTCACCCATGACAACGATGCTTTTCATCGATGAACCTTTAGGCATCATGCTGATAATAAGCTCCTGAGGACCTGCGGCAATGCTCAGATCCTTGCTCGTGACTGCATAACCAATGTAAGTGATCTCGATGGTCTCAGGACCAATGGCGAGTCCGGAAAGTATCGCAACACCGTTGACATCCGTGACCCCTCTGACACCGGAAGACTTCAACTTGATATTTGCACCCGGAAGATTTAAATTTTGCTCATCTACTACACGCAAACGGAGCAAGCCGTTTTGTGCAAATAATTCAGTGGATATGAAAATAAATAAAAAGACAGACAGAAAAGAGACGATTCTACGCATGATTGCATGATTGTGTCTGCAAAAGTAGCGTCGGTATCTCCTCTCATTATTAAGCGAATGTTATGAGTCTTTTACCTTTACGTTATCAGAAGACTATTAATAAGTTTGAAATGAAGGAAGTACCATCTTTCCGTAACTTACCTCGGATGTTTTGATTCCTTAAATTCCAGAAATGAAATATCTAATGTTACTCCTGCTGCTGATCCCTTCAGCAGTTTTTTGCCAAATCCATCCCAAGGCCCATTCCCATAACGACTACGAACAGGCCATCCCGTTCAAGCACGCATTCGACAAAGGATTCAACTCCATCGAAGCCGACGTCTGGCTGGCAGACGGAAAACTGCTGGTAGGTCATGACAAACAGGATCTGCGACCCGACCGAACCCTGGAATCACTCTACCTGGCACCACTGCATAAAGTCCTGCGTCAGAAAAAAAACCAACGGAAAATCCCGCTCCAGCTGCTCATCGACATCAAGTCGGATGCCATTTCAACACTGGAAGCCCTGACCAGTCTCCTGGCTAAATGGCAGGACAGGATCCCGGCAGACCAGGTGATCTACAGCATCAGTGGAAACCGCCCGGCCATCGATCGATATGCCTCCTGGCCCGCTTATATTTATTTTGACGGAAGACCCGGAAATACATACAAGCCGGAAGCACTGGCGAAGGTCTCCCTCATCAGCGACTCCTATGCCAACTATCTGATCAAGGGAACGCAGAAGCCGGATACCGCCCGCATGCGCAAAGCAGTGCAAGCGGCTCATTCCATGGGTAAACCGTTCCGATTCTGGGCACATCCCGACAATCCGGAAGGATGGATGAATATGATAAAAATCGGAGCAGACTTCCTGAACACAGACCACATCGATCTGCTGGCCGACTTCAT
>JACCEC010839323.1_pt1 | contig 12982 bp, 5 predicted proteins | sample 7450121 | NCBI WGS metagenome assembly JACCEC01 (sample SAMN15323455, study PRJNA562643) | freshwater metagenome | isolation source: river surface water | place: USA:Blue River Watershed | collected 2017-08-18 | reverse complement strand
TTTTCGGATCATTATTCAACTCTCAACGTGTAATACGAAGGATGGTCACATGTCGAGTTATATCACCTTTTCCTCTTATGCCCGGACTAGGTAAATAGAGTGTTGGAGTTTTTGACAGTCAACGGACAGACCAAAAGGAATATTTCGACGCCTTCCCTTTGTTTCACTGGTGACAGACTGACCAAATGGGATAATTCGACGCCAAGCTTTTGAACTAAGTAATTCTTTACTGATGACAGACAGACCAAAAGGAATATTTCGACGCCCTCCCATCGAATCAACGATGGCTGACAGACCAAATGGAATAATTCGACGCCAAATTTTTCGGATCATTATTCAACTCTCAACGTCTAATACGAAGGATGGTCACATGTCGAGTTATATCACCTTTTCCTCTTATTCCCAGACTAGGTAAATTGAGTGTTGGAGTTTTTGACAGTCAACGGACAGACCAAAAGGAATATTTCGACGCCTTCCCTTTATTTCACTGGTGACAGACAGACCAAATGTAATAATTCGACGCCAAGCTTTTGAACAAAGTAATTCTTTACTGATGACAGACAGACTAAAAGGAATATTTCGACGCCCTCACATCCAAACGCGCGTCAGACAGATGCCTGACTCTTATACCAAGAGAGGGAATGTAGTACAAATGCTGTGCGTGGAATAATACCAATTAGTCTGTCCTTTACCAGCCATTTGAATTTATGTGTAGAAAAATTCCTGTGGTTCTGTTGGTTTTCTGTCGAAAATTTTTTGATCACAATATGTTCTGGTCCTTTCACCCTAGGTTACCTTAGGGTAGCAAAGGTTAGGTTAGGATTTTCTACGGACGTAGGGCAGACCAACAGGAATATTTCGACGCCCTCCCTTCAAATTGTTGGTGGCAGACAGACCAAATGGAATAATTCCTTTTTTAACTTTTTTTTTCTTTTTACAAATTTCTACGTGTGATATGACATATGGTCACGTTTCGTTATATCACCTTTCTCTCTTATGCCTGTGCTAGGAATAGTCGAGGGTTGCGATTATTGACGGACGATGGACAGACCAAAAGGAATATTTCGACGCCTTCCCTTCGTTGCACTGATGGCAGACAAACCCAATTGGATAATTCGATGAACAGGAACATTTCGACGCCCTCCCACATTCAAACGAACTGAGGTCACATTCGTCAACCGGATTATTTTACGCCGCTCATTTTTCAAGATTTACCGCTTTCGATCGAAGCCAGATTCAAACTTATATTATCCTTGACCACTCATGTTCTCATAATTTTTTGTACATCTATTTGTTAAGTCGATTGTTTTACAACAACGCTGTGGAAGTCAATCTGGATTTTGTTCCATTCTCTCAACATCATGGCAATAATCAGGCAAGTTCCGCGTGGTCAGGACCACCGTAAATATACCTCCAAGCAGTCAAGAACAGCCAATGCATCTGGTCGCACACGTTCGGGCAGAAATAAAAGCAGGTCTGCGACCTCAAATCCACCTCCTAATGACGCCGAGGTCAACCCCGATGAAACTCAAATTGGCAATATTTCCCGAGTGAATACTGCTCAGATCCACCCAAATGACGGGGGTGAAGAAGAGTGTGTGAACCATCTTGATGACAACACCGATGGCTCCCAAAAATCGAATGTTTCTAATGATGATGTAGGTCAGTCCAAAAACAGAATCTGTGACAAGACCGATGAGTGTGTAGACGAAGGTGTGTGCCATGTCGAGGTCAACACTGATGGCTGCCAAAAATCCAGTGTTGCTGGCGAAGATGTAGATCACAACGTATTAAGTCATCATGAAACTCGACCTTGTGATGGGAATCATCTCCCCACTGACACCGAAGATTGTCGCGACGTCATCAGTGAAAACATTACCTGTGACAAGATTGACATCATCATAAATCCAATCGTATTGACGGTTCTCATGGTATCTAATATTGTTGGACACACCGAGGACGATTTCATCATTGATAGCATGTCTTGCCCCATTAATGCGAGATATATTAACACATCTCGACTTAGCTGCTTTGATGAAGAGAGCAATTTGTTCATGCAGCTTATTCAAGAGTGCCCAGGCCAAGTCTCATCCGTTTTTGATGGGAACTACGCTGTAACATTGACGGGATTAAAATACCTCCCACCTGGTTCTCAGTCTTGTTCGGGGGAATACAGTTCACTTGTGTCAAACACTCTTTGTGAATCCCCCTCAAGTTCTTTTGACGGTGGCACTTATGTCTCTGTCCCTCTGACATGTGAAATTCTTAAAGAGGGGCTAAGAAAGCTTGGTTACCACAATGTCCCAGAGTCTAAGTTCATCTTGGTTAAGACTTTTGCCAGAGCCCTCACGGAGCGCGTTTTGATTGACAATTCGGTGGAGAGCCTTCAAAAATTCATCACTGAATACATGTCAAGTTATTGCAATGATACACCGGGACTATGGGGAGTTAAACAACTTGATTCAAAGTTAGTTGAGGCAGACAGGAAGTTTCTTCGTAGATTCATCCAGTTGAACTTTTCAAAAATATATCTCGTGGCTTCAATGCACGCAGATGGAAATCATCGCATGACTGCAGGAAACAATGCGATTTGTGCATGCAACCCGTCCATTGACATTCCACAAAGCCAAGAGTTGGTTACCAAGTATTTTGATTGTACTCCTCACAGTGATGTTAACTTTGCAAAGAAGGTTGATCTCTATATTCCAACAAGACTGAATCAAGGTCTTTTTACGCAGTTCAGAAATTTGTCTTTGAAAAGTCAGAAAACACAGATAGGAGGCCAACCATCAAACCTGCTTGACTTTTATTTTTCAGTTTTCAGAAATGTCAATCACATTCTTCCTAATCAGTACGTTTGGGATCATCCTGAACTTCCCATAGCATTGTCCAATGAGATTTACCAAAACCCCGAAGCTGATCCAAGTTCCCGAAAATTGAATGAGCCATTCATCCGACAGTTGTATCGGAACGTGGGCATCCAGGGAGCAGAGTGTGATGCCAAACTTGCAGAACTCAATGAATTTCATCAATGCCAAGGGAAGAAAAGGAGAGATGTCAGCGTTGCAGCTCATGTCCTTGGTGGTATAATCGAGCATACCTATGTCAAGACAATCTGTCGAGCGATGTCATGTGGGTCAATTCATCCTTCATACACTTCTATAGCCAAGAGGTACGGAAACATTGACGTGACTCGTTTCTCCCAGTATCAACCCGTTGCCAAGGCCATCTTTCGAAGTAAAAAAAAGAATACTTTCGGATCATACACCGATGGGATTCGACCTTTCCCCTTCACAATGAACGGTTTGGAGGATATTGAAGCTATTTTTCATGATTATGCAGACCCTTTCTGCGATGAGAAGAAGGAGACTCTATTCAAGAGGGAGCTTCAGCTTGAGGGTGAATCCACTATAAAACTCACCCAAGACGAAGTCATCTTTGTGTATCTCCTTTTTTGTTCAATGTTATCACGGGAATGCAACTTGTTACTTAGCAATTTTTTCAGGGGCAACCAAGTCGCAGGAAAACTTGGTCGTCCTCGTGCACAGAGGGGACTTCCGACCAACGAGTCCGCTAGGGCATATCTTCGTGCAGCATTCTTTGTCTTAAGGCAAAGCGTTTTAAAAAGCAAACAAATATGGAAGAAAGTGGTTTTTGTCAAGAGCAATTTCGCCCATCCCATCCAAGAACTTCATGACGATATCTTATTCCTTGTAATTTTGCGAAGTGGAGTAGTAGAGGGAATCGGTTGGATGTTGTATCAAGGTATTTCGCCTGTCTTGTCCCTTAAAGAAAGGGATATGTGCAATGATCTGAAGATGAGGGCTAAATTAAGGATTTGCCAATGTGATCCAAAAAGGTTGCATGAGTGCAGGTGTGCCATTCCTTTTGGTGACATTTCTATGTACACCATTTTGGTGTTTTCGAACCAGATGGGGTTACATCATCAAGCCAACGCTAACATGGTCTACAAACATTGGCTCTCCACGCATTGGACTTGCGAACTAGGTAGAATTCGTGATCTTATCAGTGCGGATGACTATGAAATGGCGCAATATTCAGGTGGAGGGACAAACAGACGGGTTCTTTCTGATTGCATTAGCCACCTTACTGTGGGTGGCTCTGCTACACTGGATCCCAGGGGTAGATTTTTTCTCAATCCCCAGACTGGTGTTGAGGAGGAGCTAAATCTTTTCAATTTAGTTCGCTTTGGTGGCTCCGTCAGTACACCGACGCTTAATATACCAGGGGCAGTTCTCACGTGTGTTATATCTGAGTTCGTTGAATTTTTTATAGATGAGCAATTGGCGGAAATATGTCATTCATTCAATGAAGACGCTGGCACATGGAAAAGCATCACCCATAACCTTGCGAATAGATGTCCCGCCAATTATGAGAATTCTATAACAAGGAAGGGGAGTGAAATCTACCTAGAGGATGAAGAAGTTGGACACCAGAATGAATCTCTTGCAGAGCAGGGACCTGAAGGGGACCAGGAAGAGATCCGGGTTGGTAAAGAAAACGAAAATTCTCAACTTGTTGGGAACCAGAATCGTATTATTGATCCACCGGGGGATAGAGTAAGGTCAGAAATTGTCGGGGGTGTTGGAAACAAGACTAATGCTCATGCAGAGCATGGGGCTGTAGGGAACCAGGCTGCGGGAATGGCTGAGGACCCGAATATGAGGGGTGACGACAAGAATATTGTTCAACCGAACCAGGTAGTTATGCAGTCGGGGGGGGGCGTGGTGTTGCAAGCTCAGTCAAGTGTTGAAGGTGATTGGGGACCCAGTGAAGCCAATGCCGATTTGGCCAATACTAATCAAGCTGTTGATTCTGGAGGCGAATCTGTATCGACAGTTGAAAGAAAAATTGGTGCTGAGACTTACTTCAGCAAGCAAAGGAGGGCACGTTTTCCAGTTAATCTCTTCCCTCTCGTTGAAAAAAAAAGTGTCCGAGGCTATCACACTGTCCTTCGCACTGACTGGATGGTAATTCACAGTATTCTTGAGACCTTTGAGTCCTTGACGTCTTACCCAATCCATTTCCCCCCTGCGAAAACATTCCAACAAATAATGTTTGACGTATTCCGGAAAACAATGAAAACTTATGAAAAGAGTGGATACTGTGTTCTTTGCCAAACTCCCAAGCCAATCAACTACGAGAAATCGGTAAAACTTCTCTCCCGGTCATACTGCCAGAAATGTCTTGACTACATCACACGAATTAAAACTTTACCAGGTTTCCCATTTCAGATCCCTCCACCAGACGATAATGATGCAGAGGCATCCCAACTTCCACATGTCAAAGACACTCATACTAGCCCTCAGGTCACAAAGAATAAGAGTCATTCTAGAAAGAAAAGGAAAATTACTGACGATGATTCGCGTGACAAATCATTTCAGGTTGACTCCGGATTCTTTGATGTTGATGATAAACTCAGCTTTGACGACCTCTATGATTCCGCCAAGAGTCGGGACGAAAGTCAGAAGAAGTGTCGTCTTGGAGACTTGGGGAAGGGCATAACTAAACAGATCGGTAATCTGAAGAATGAAAGGGAGAGGATTGTGACAAATGTTCCCGATCAAGACATCGTAATCCAAGGTCAGGATGATATGTCTGACATCACGGCAGAACACTATGGACCTACAAGGTGTTCATATTGTGACAAAACTGATGATCCGATGCGCCAGTGTACCGCTTGTCGGGATTCACATTACCACCCAGATTGTTATGATGGTTTGCCTTACTATCATCTGTACAAGAAGAAATTTGGGGAAGAGATGGGGCTATGTTCTAGATGCTACAATGGCAAGCTCCGTTGGATTGCTACATGTTGCGCTGGCTATCGATGTTCTCATCTTACAGAAGAAGATGGAAAATTAACATTGTTTCCTCTTGATGATAAGGGGTTGTCCAATACAGTTTTGTGCTGTGAGTGCAAAGGGTTCATGCACATGAAATGCCAATGTGGGGATGACGATTTGAAACATTTGAAAGAAAACGGAGATATTACTTTTGAAGAAAGCAATGCATGTCTCTGTAAATTGTGCCTTTCTGACATCTCTAGATCATCCTTAGCGGATGACCGTTAAAACAAGATTTCAATTTTTCTTGCTAATTTTCTCTTTTTCAACCATGTTCAATAATACTCCCATTGTATTTGAGTTCATGTTCTTCTATAGTCTTACACATTTAGTAGCACTCCCTGTTAGAGTGACAAACCAACTGAAAAAATTTGACGCGTTCCCTTTATCCTCCGAGTTTGCAGCGTGACGTGGTATCGATGTAATGAAATGAGACACTTCATCATGTTTCTGTACAGTCTTATGAGATGCTGCAACACAGCCAAACTCGTAACAATAAAATAGACATCACGTTTCCAAACATTTTTTTTTAATATTTTCGGTATGTATTTCTTGTACTGAAACTAGTCTTTTACTTTACGTGGTACTTTCTGGTGGACGGACGGACCAATTGTAATATTTCGACGCATTCCATTTTTCTTTTGACTGTCTTGACGACTGGCAGTTTATGTCAACTTACGAGACAATTCGTAGCCCAACATAAAGTCTGAAAAAACTTGATGATCGTATAAACTTTTTTCTATTTGTTCGTAGTCTGTTTGCACTCTTTTTGACGGACGGACCAACTGTAATATTTCGACGCCTTCCTGTTTTGTTTTCTGTTTCTCAGGCTTGGCCATTAATGTCATCAAGTATGACAAAACGAAGCCTATCAAGAACGGCTTAAACACACAACATGTTCCTATATACTTATTTCTATCTTTTTCCGTCTCTGTTGAACTGCTTACCCGGACATACCAACAGTAATATTTCGACGCATTCCCATTTTGTTTCAGAGTCTTAGCCTTGGCCACTAATGTCATCAAGTATGACAAAGCGAAGCCTATCAAGAACGGCTTAAACACACAACATGTTCCTCTATACTTATTTCTATCTTTTTCCGTCTCTGTTGAACTGCTTTCCCGGACATACCAACAGTAATATTTCGACGCATTCACTTTTACAGTTTTTTCATCAAGGTGTATTATAGAGTAATCAAACATTTACATTTTTAATTTGAAACACGCGAGTTTACAATGTTATACGTCAGGTGTACAATAATGATTAACTCATGCTCATAATCTCAAAATTACGTTGACGTCGAGGCTTTACCTGGTAGCCTTTTCTTTCACTCACGTTTGTCTAAGGTCGTTCTTTGTTCTCATAAAATTACCAACGAGTCAACAATCATATAACACATTTACTATTTCTTCTCTCCGTAAATATCCATTGAGAAATGTCAGAATTTCCCACTGTAAGTGTCGGTCTTTTCGACACTGATTTTGCTTCAATGTTTTCTCCATTTACCATTCTTGCTTACTTTTTCACTCCTCTTTGACTTGTCTTCCAAGAGAGTCTACCCCTTTTTACTCAATTGTCATCTTGCTCCCGCCCTCTCCCTTTATGAAGAGATTGGAAGTGACCTTCCTCACGATGTCAATTCACTCGCCTGTCCTGTCAATGCAAGGTATCTGTCATTGACAAGGTTCACTTGCAAGGATGAAAAGCAGAACCTAATCCAACAGATCCTACAGGACGATCCGTCCCGTCCAATGAGCGCTTCTCCGCTTGGAAATCAATACCGCATTATTTTATCTTCCATCGAGACTCGCACGGACGGGCATTCCATGCAATTATGCCCAATCTCGGGTACACCCCCAGGACAATCAAACATTGCATATTACGCTGCACCTCTCACGACAGACGTCATTCGCAGGGCATTGCAGTTTTTCAAATATGAATGGCGCGAGAATCTTGATCATGTTGTTGACAGTATTTTCAATGATTGTGCTAATCCGTACGACAAGTTAAGAGGCATACTCAAGCAGCAAGTCCCTCGCAAATCAACTGAGTCAGTGCTTCAGACGATCGCCTACGACCTCATGCTTAAAGTGAAGGCCAAAATTCCATCGGCCATGACGCCAGACGAAATTGTGGGAAAGGATTCAGGGCTAATTGATCCATTGCATACAATTAAGATTCGTGATTTCATCCTAGACAGCCTTGTAGCTCTTGATGGGCCGACGAAGGAATCCATTCTCTCTGGCGAGGCTGTATCACATGAACTCTCAACTACAAACTTCCCAGATGATTGTCGTGATGATATTATGGACTCCATGTTTTTTCTTTATCTTTCATATCTAAAATCAATTTTCCCTCAAGACAACGATTTGGATTCACTCAAGATCTTCATTCAGAAATATTTGGTACCAAAACTCGACACGTGGAAAGAAGATCACAAGAATGAAAAGCTGTGGGGTGTTGGCCCACTTCAAAAACACCTGGATGGTAAAGTAGCTTCCAAATTGACAAGAAAATTTCTCAGACGGTTCATCAATTGGAATTTGGCCAAATTCTCAAGAATTGTTAGTCATTTATTTGATGGCAACCACCGATGGAATGGACTTAACATTCTCCTTGCTGGGGTCAATCCGATGGTTTCATATCGAATCCTAGACAAAGAAGTGGACAAATACTTTTTCGATTGTCCACACAAGCATTTTCGCCTTAATGTCGATTTTCATATGCCACATACATTAATTTCGTCGGAACTCTGCACAAAATTCGCTACTCATTCTGCCAAAATTCAAGAAAGGACTTCTCAAGCTGTTGCTCACGGTCCCAGGGAGTGGTACAGACTTTTGCGGAATGCCCTGACCGATGTTATCGAAAGCTCTGACATTAAATGTGAGGGGTTTCCCCTATTTCAACCTTCCTTAGAAAAACTCCGCCATCCTTCACTGTCTGAGAAGGCAGAGCAAGCTATACTGGCCTTCGGGTTTGATATCAAGAAGGAAGAAAATGAGGATAATCAGGACAGTGAAGAATTTCACGAACTACGTGACCTTGAAAATAAGCTTCGCGAAGTGTGTAAACGTGAAGTGTGTAAAGATGATACAGATCTTGGTGTGGACGCAGTAGTAGCCAACGTCTATTGCCAGCTGTGGACTTTTCATTTGTTGTACTTTATTTGGAAGGCATGTTCGAACTTGGAGTATTCTCAATCGATAGTGCAGGATTCAACTGCAAGAAGTCAAGAAAGAATCCGAGCATTTGAGGACCGCCACGAGTTCCGAAGTATGTTCAGACGGAATGTTGAAAAAGATGCTTCTGAAGAAGTTCTTTGCCCCTTTCTACTTGGATGTCCAAACGACAATGCCTACAGCTATTATTTGCATAACCTCCAGCTGTCACAAACCTCCTCCAGGTATTTCCGAAAGACGAAACTGCCATATCTCGATGTCGACATTGCTCTTATGCAGTTATTAGTGATATCCTTTTGGTCGGATGAACTGGGCAACTTTTGCCTTGGGAGATTAGAAACGAGCAATCCAACTGTTCGACAACAGTGTGTTGGCAATGGCCCCCGCTCCTTCCTCACTGAACGTTGGTTCTGCCTGCTTCTGATGAGTGTGTCTGGGACTGTTGATCTTTTGGTTCGCAACTATTCTCCCAGGTATTCGGTATATCCCGCATATGATCGCTTTAGGCACAGTGCAGAGGCTGTGAAAAACTCCCTTGATTTGTTTTACAGACTTGGGGACGACCCCAAGGAAGATGAGGGATTTGTGACATTCAAAGAAAAAATCAACTGTGAGAAAAACTTAAAAATCCTGATGGAGACAGTGGGAAAAAAGATACTGAAGTCTAATGAATTGTCCACTGACGCTGCTCCAATAGTCTTAGCTGACAAAACCGTTTCACTTGACGGTATCAGATTGATGGAGTTTTTCAATGGTACTGTCAAGGAACCCATCAAGAATCAGCTAGAATTTTTGGTTTTATGGCATTCCTACAATATGAAATGTTGCACAGACAAAAAAAATCGATGGGCTTCTCGAGAACCGTTTCTAGAGAACTTCTATGATAGTCAAGATTACAAGTTGTTGACCAACAGTAGAACACCACCTGAAGTCGGCGAACAGCCTGAACCTCCGAAATGTGAAGTTAAACATGTTAATGATATGTTAGTAGGAAGGATAAAAGCTTTCATTGGAAGGAAAAGACTAAACTTTATGCATGATACAAGGGAAACGGGGAAGAGGGATTTTAGCTGTGAAGATGATGAGTCTGAAATTACTGCAAATGATGCTGATGAGCAAGTCGCTTTTTCACCTGTTGTAGGAAAGAAGGAAAAAAGGAAATATGCTGGGAGGAAATCCTCCCAGGGAAAAGCTCCAAAAAAAAAAATTCCAAAGCCGCCCGACGATGATCACTATGTTGTCTCATCAAAGGTTGCCAGAATGGCTGTAGAAGCCATCAATGCAGCAACATCACTGGTATCTTTTCGACCCAACCTACCTAATTTGGAAAATTTGGCGCAGTGCATTGATTACTTAAAGAGTCAACCCAGGGCTGAGAGTGATAGTGAGAGTAGTACAGAGGATAGAATAGAGGAGAGTGATGAATCCAAGCACGAGAGTGGTGGATATGACCATCAGGAGAAAATTGAAGTTTGTGAAATGTAAAAAATATAATCATGAAAGGGTTAATATGTATCACCAGAATATAAGCCAAAACCAAGTGACAACCGTGCATTTTGTATAACTTTTTCGACGATGAGGCAACAAGTCATTATTTTTGTATGTCACAATCCCATACCACAGCTATTCTGCCCATAAATTTATTTTGGGTGAGTCAAAACAACCTCTCTAACCAATCCTGAAACAACCCCATGTCGATCCAAATGGAAAACCGACTGTCTTGGAGAATTCCCAAAAGTAACAAACGTGTCACAGTAATGTCTACTGAATTGAGAATGGATGACATCTTGCAGTTTTGGACTACTTTTCAATCAATCAGGCCTTTGCCCCTCGCTGTTGATGAGAGTTTCAATAAGGCCCTGTGTTTGGGTGAAGATGTGATCCCACACATCAACGAGTGGTTGAAAATGAGATCGCGTGCTATATACGATGCGATGAAAGAGACAGAGGGCTTTCTTGATGCCGAAACCAAACGCACACCCACATTATTCCAACCTGTCAATGGGTCATTCCACATGACAGAAGAATCTGAGATTCTTCCCATACTAACTTCTCTTACGAGGGAACATTCTCGCAAAGATGTCATCCATGCAATTTTCCAACTGACTCTTTGGTCAGGGTTTCATCACTACAGTGAAGATTTGTTCCAGACGGTATTGACTACACTTCAATCCCGCCAAAAGAAGATGCGCATTTCAACTCCAATGATGTTTCAGTTCATTCTCTGTTACTACCACTGGTCAGCTCACATGACTAGGATTGTCTATCAGGCACAGGTACATCCTCACGTTAAAAGGAGCTCTCCATGTCTCCAAATATGTTTTTTTTGTGGCTCCATGAAGTCTACCTTCATCTTCTTTCGGAGCCTATTATACGACACTAAGAACTGTGTCAAATTTACATTCCCTAACGAGATGGTTATTAACGAGAATATTGTGTTTGACAATATTCTCACATTTTCCACGGCATCGTTCATAAGCATGACAAATCTCAAATTTTCGCAACAAGAAACAACTACGACAGCACCAACGATTGCTGACAACTACCGTGCCCTTAAAATTTGTGTTTCATTGTTGGGGCTTGGTGAGCAAGAAGATTTAGCAGATGAGGAAGTCAACAAGTTTCGCAGCAACAGTGTCGAACAGATGGCCAAATTTATTCGTGATATCACAGAACAAGTGGAATCCAATCACTCTCTACATGATTTGGTTCATTGGAGCCGGAAGGACGATGAAAAAGCCGAGCTTGACCGACATTTCCTCAGGACAACAGTGCTTGGAGCCGATGCAGACGAAGAATCCAGTGAAGATGTTGACGAGAGCAACAGCATTGACGAAGGGCAGTATTCCTACCCAAAGAACCCGTTCATTGATGAGGAAGCTGATGTGAAAGACAGCGAAAGTGAAGTTTCTGAAGAAGACCATTTCGATACTCTCGATGATGTCGTCAGTGTTTCAAGACAGGACAAGGTCACGGATAACCAACAGCTTGGTTACAATGGTGGTATGAAAATCGTTCCTGTCAACCTTTTTAATTCCTCTGGCATTGTAGATACAGGCAGTCTGAAAGACCTCGAAGATGAAGCAACCGCAGCTGATTATTATGATACTCTAAGTGATGATTTTGAAGGTCTTTCGACAGATGATAAGTCTGGGGACAACCAAAAACAAAATGTGAAAAGCAAAATGTCATATCATGTGAAAAGCAATCTGTCACTAATGCACCAGCACATGTCGAAATTTATCAACTTCTCTGTTGCGGATTCCAAAATCAATGATGATGGTGAAAATGCTACCCTTGCCGCTGTGTCATCCCTGATCAAAGAATGTAATGACTTTTATACCGCATTTCATGTTCAGCCATCCAAGAGCATATCTCTCATGAGAAGGGCATTTCTCCCTCTATGGGTGCATCATTCATGCAGATACAATTATCTCCCAGGAGAGTCTAGTTGGACCAACATGATCAGGGATGACATTCTTTCGCAATCAATCTCTAACTTCCAATCTGTGGGTAACAGTCACGAATTGCAGCGAGTAATTGAAAACTTGTTGGAAGCATGCCTCCAACTTGAGGACCACTATGTCCTTAACTGCGTATACAATCTCGGTCGTCCATTCAGGGAGAAGAACCCGATCGGGTTGGGTATGAATATTACTTCGACTGATCAAACATGCCCACAATCATCAATGTCCTTGCAGGACGTAGGATTTATTAATATTGGTTCTCAAAAAACTTGTGGAAAGCGACACCGAAGCATTGATAACAAGCACGAAGGAGAAGAGACGGAAGTTAAGTTGCCAAGGCGTTCACCCAGGCGAACAAAAAAATCTCAAAGTTTGAGTCTGGCAAAATCCTTCAATAATGGAGAGGAAGTGTATTATCGTAAGTCTAATCATGGAACCAAGCCAAATCAGAAGAAGAGGAGTTAAC
>JACCEC010326384.1_pt1 | contig 12985 bp, 6 predicted proteins | sample 7450121 | NCBI WGS metagenome assembly JACCEC01 (sample SAMN15323455, study PRJNA562643) | freshwater metagenome | isolation source: river surface water | place: USA:Blue River Watershed | collected 2017-08-18 | reverse complement strand
TTTCCTCGAATACGACTGGGACGATTTAATCCATTTTTCGATGGGATTAAATACAATTCACCGAATTCTATTTTCTCCCACTTCATATCGCTATCTCTTTAAAATTTTCAGAAATGGTTGTCTGCACTTTGATTTTTGTGATTAAAGGATTACCCTGATTAATCAAAAAATCAAGTGAATCATACGAATCATAGTTCAGATATTTTTTCATAGTGCAAATTCTTTATAATTATTGCTAATGGTCTGTACCAATTGTAATGCTTCTTCGTTCAGTCCGTCCAACTCAATATGTATTTCGTTTAGGCGTGCTTCGTAGTCAAAATCCTCATCGGTGTTGGTGTCCACTCCTACATATCGGCCTGGGCTCAGGCTCCAGTCTTTGGCTTCAATTTCGGCTTGGGTTACTACTTTGCACAGTCCTGCCACATCGGTATAAATGCCTTCGGGGAAACGGCTCGTAAGCCATTGGGCTTGTTTGAAGAAATATTCGGTTTCGTGCAGCAATCCGGGTTCTTCTTCATCGGGGTTTCCGCTGAGTTGCTGTTGCAGAGCTTTCAGAGACGCAATGAATTGCGTCTGTACAGCTAGCTCTTTCCAGTCTTTGTTTTTGCTCAGTTGGTATTCTTTGGTGGCTGTGCCAATGGCATCGAGCAATTGCTTAATGAGTTTGTCTTGTGGTTTGCGGAGTGCTTTTGTCTGAACCGTGATTTCTGTGATTAACTGATTGCCTTGATTTTTCTTTACGGTTTCAATTAGTTCAGTTTGTTGTTCAAAAATCGTTTTAGAATAGACTTCAATTTCTTTCCACTCTGGAATAATCTTTTCAATCTTTAAATTCTCCGAATCCTGTTTCAGACTGAATGTACTGAGCGTTTCAATTATCTTTTGCAATTGCTTTTGTAGTTCGGTGGTAGCTTCGGCTGTTTCAATAGCTAAGTCGGCAGATGTTTGCAAATAGCTTTTTACCGTGTTTTCAAACTTTTGGGTATTACCTCTATACAGGTTTACAATGCAAATCAGGTTTTGCAATTGCTCGGGGCTAAAGTCATTTACTTTAGAAGTAACCTTTCTGTAAATTTTCCTCGCATCCAGCATTAAAACAGTGTCACTTCTACGTTTTGGTTGTTTATTAAGTTCATCACCAAAATCAGACAAATAATGGTTCAGACTTTCTTTTGCACGGTCAAAAAACCACAAGGTGCAAGGCAATGAACGGGTGTAGAAAAAGTTGTTGCCAATTGCCATCATTACATCTACTGCACCTGTTTTTACTAACTTCTCCCGTATGTCTTTTTCGCTGTGTCCTGCATCGCTGGCTGATGATGCCATTACAAAACCAGCCCGCCCGCCCCGTGAGCTTACCGAATGGGGTCTTAGATAATTGTAGAAATATTGAATCCATAAATAATTGGCGTTGTCGTTTTTAGGTAAGTTTACTTTGCCGTCTATCATCAAACGAGGGTCTTTTTTTACAGCATCTTTGGCTTTGTCCACACCGTCCACGTTAAACGGAGGATTTGCCATTACAAAATCAGCACCACCTACCAAGTTATGTTTATCTTCGTAGAATGTATTTCCTTCAAAAATTTTCCCTTCTAATCCGTGAACGGTTAGATTCATTTTGGCTAGTTTGGTGTTTAATTCTGCTTTTTCCTGTCCGTAAAAAGTTACTTTCTCGGCAGGTTTCAGTCCTTCGCTTTCAATGAAATAGCCCGTTTGGACAAACATACCCGCACTTCCGCAGGCTGGGTCAAAGACAATGCCGTGGTCTGGTTCAATAACATTTACAATGGTTTGTACCAAACTCATAGGTGTAAAAAACTCACCACCCTCTTGAGCTCCAGTCATTGCAAATTTGCCGAGGAAGTATTCGTAAATCTTACCAAACAAATCGCCTTCTGCTTTTTTTAACACTTCTTTATTGAAAATGCGAAGCAATTCCCTCAATAAGTCTTTACTGAAAATTGAAAAGTTTTTTGGCAATACACCTTTGAGGTTTTCGTATTCGTTCTCAATTAGTTTCATGGCGTTGTCAATCGCTTCGCCTATGTCGGCACTTTCAGGCAAGGAAGCCAAGTACTCAAACTGAGATTGTTCTGGAAGAAACATGGCATTCAGCTCTTCAAAATCTTTTTTGTTTATCGGTCTTCTACCTCGCTGTGGATGTATTGGAAGAGTTTTTTCAACCTCCAACTTCGCTTTTTCAAAACGATTAAAAGCGTGTCGCAGAAATATAAGACCTAAAACAGGCATAGAGTATTCCGATGCTGTTAGTTTACTGTTAGCTCTGAGCTGATCAGCCGCTCTCCAAAGCTCGGCTTCTAGCTTTCTAAGTTGTTTTCCTTGCATTTATTATCTGGTATCTTTATAGATTAATTTTATTATTCAAAACAAAATAAGCTAGCCAAATCAGGCTTGTGAAATTTTTAGAAAATATATTCATGAGGTATAATTTCTAATATTTCCTAAAAAAGTTTAGTCAGCAAATACTAATTCTCTGCAAATATACACACAATCAATAGCTTCAAATACAATAATCAATACAATAATTTTATTTAAACGGAATGACTTGCATCAAAAGCATATTTCCACAATTTATCTAAATATTGCCTCCATAAACAACACCCCCTCGTCTAAAGGCATTAGACGAGGGGGCGTAAATTCAATCAGTAATATAAAAAATATGACTTATTTCAGCTTCAAAATTTTCACCTCAGATAATAAACCAGAAGGTAGCAAAGCATCGCTTGCTTTATAGAATGGCATCGTTGTAAAAGTAGTTTTAACTTTTACATCTGGTTGTGCATCTCCAATTAGTCTATTGACCCATGTGTTGGTTACATTGATTTGAATGGTATTTTTCCCAGAAATAAGTGCTTGGGAAATATCAACCTTGAATGGTTTTTTCCAAACTGTCCCAACATTTTTTCCATTGATAATCACTTCTGCGATATTTTTCACTTCTCCCAAATCAAGTATATAAGTAGCTGATTTATCGATTGATGCTAAATCAAAATGATTTTCATAATTAGCTGTACCTGAAAAATACTTAATTGCAGTATCTGTATTTTCTGTCCAAGAAACTAATTTGTCGCTAATGATTTGTTGCTTTGCAATATCAATTTTCCATGAACTTGAAATTTTAGTTGCAATACTTTCTGCTCTTTTTGGTAAGGTATAAACGTTTGTGTTTGCTTTATCTTTAAACACCACAAAGTTTGCTCCCCAAGCATCAAATGCTAAAGTAATCAAAGTTCTGTCATTTTTAATCTGATAGCTTAAAGGTTCGGTTTTGCCCGTCTCTGGATTCCATAATTCAGGTACTTTTCCACTAACTCTAAAACTTATATCTGCCGTAGTTGCCTCAGCACTTCGGTTATTTAGCCAATAAATTTCTTGATTTGCCGCTTGGCGATGTCGGAAGAGAATTTTATGGTTTGTATTCGAGATGATAACATCTTGTGGCAAGGCTACTGGAAAAGAGCTTGTCACATTCGATTTTGACCATATAGCATCGGCTATTTTTTTAAACTCTTGCATATTATCTGATAAACTTGGAGAACTTTCAGGCTTTGCACCTATTACTTTGACACCACTATCTACCAATTCTTTGATTTTTCGCAAAAGTGCCAAAGTCATTTTTTTCGCCGACTCATCAATCATCAAAACTTGGTATTGGTTTCCACTTTGAGCTACTAATTTTCCAGCCTTTGCTTGAATGACATTGTTCAGTAGAGCCGTAGCATTCACAAAGTCAAATTCAAATCCTTTGGGAATATTGGGTAATTTTTCACGACAAACCCAAGTAATATTGGTATTTTCTCCGTATAAATATAAAATATCAGCTAAATTTTTACCTTGTTGCAACATATAAGAGCTTCGTCCTAAATAATCCATCCATGCTTTTGCTCCCGCTCCTGACCAGCTTTCGTGACGGGTAAAATATTGTCCAAAAGGTCCGAGGGAGAAACCAGGCTGTTTATCATCAAGTGGCTGATGTACAGAAGTATGAATCACAAACCTATTCAAACCAGAAGCAAGCTCTAAATCGGCTGTACGTTTTAGTTTTTCTGGATGCCAAGAAAAAGCATTTTGAATGGCTGTCATTGATTCAGCCGCAACAATATTTTGTCCATAAATATTGGCAACCGAGGCGGCTTCTCTTATATCAGCTTCACTCCTCACCTCTTCATCGGTGCCTCCAGCCAAACTACCCGGAGTCCACATAGCCGACATTGGGATATCCGCAAAACGTTTCACATCCATTCCATCTGCCAAATAAATCCTTCCTCCTTCATGCGACTCGGTATAGCGTTTCATGCCTCTTTTTTTCAACTCCTCACCTATTAATTCATAATGGTTTTCGACAATTAACTCTCCGATGGTTTTTCTAAAATCCCATAAAAATTTCTCGCTCGATTCGGGATTATCTACAACTCTTCCAAGCAAAACCGGAATCCAAGTATTTAAAGTATAGCCTCTTCTCTTCTTAAATTCTTCAGGAAAAGATTTAGTCCAATTCATGTGACCAGCCTCATAGCTATCCAAAATTAAATACCCCAATCCTTTTGCTCCCATCATGCCACCTGTGGCATCTTTGTACATATCCAAATAAGTATTGATGTATTTTCGTACAGCTTCTTTGTCCAATTTATCAACCTCTAAGCCAGTTGCTTCGGGTGACGCTGGATGATTTTGTCGACCTGTAAGAGAATATCCGAGACGCACGACTATCCAATTGCCAGCTGGAACATCCCACTCAAGCATTCCATCAGCATTCATTTTTCCTGTCAAATCAATCACATCTTTTGATGAAACAATATCTGCATTTTCAGGCATCAAATAATTCGAATCTTCTTTCCAAGGCGTAAATCCTGCCTTATCTTCCACTTGGTCGATTCGAGAGGTATTGAAAAGTACAAATTCAGAAATATTCGTACCATCGGGCTTGGGTTCTCCAGTAGGAATTCCAACCATAGCTGCAAAGGCATTCGGCATTCCAGGCAACGTTTCAAAACAAATTCTCCAATATTTTGCCGTAGTTGCCTGAATACCAACCGTAATAAATGGTAAAGTACTATTCGGAACTTTAGCAATTGTTCGGAAATTAATGCCATCGTCGCTTACTTTCAAACTACGATTAGTCGGTCCACCATTAAATTCAGCCAATTCGCCAGCAGGTCCAACTCCAATAGCGAATGCTTTAAAGGTTTGAGGAGTATCAAATTCATACTGCACATACATATCTTTCCCAACCTCAACAGGTGGTAAAAAATAAGTTTTACCTAATTGATGGTCTAACAAATATTTAGTATCAAAATCTCCTCCACTTTTCGACATTTTAGGGTTTAAATCCATTAAATGTTTCTCATTGGATGGTAATTTATAAGCAACTACCATCGCATCGGCTGCAAATTGAGGCATTGTACCAATAAATCCGCCCATTATTCCACCCGACGCTGTTCCAACATCTTGGAATTTTCCTACCATATCAGGTAATTTTGGCAATTGAATAACTTGTTTTTTCCCACCTTCCACCAATGCTTCTGTCCAAACAAATTTCTTCATTCCATCTTTCGGTTCTACCCAAGGACCTCCTGTTACGCTCCAACCCGGCGAGCCAGCGATTGCCATTTCAAGTCCTTTCTTATCAGCTAATTCGGTAGTAAATTTGAAGGCATCTTTCCACTCTGGAGTCATGAATACCAATTTTTTCGGTACAACCACCGGAGTCAGTAAATTAGCATCGAAATTTTGAAAACCTCCAATTCCTGTTTTTTCAAACCATTCTAAGTCTTTTTGAATCCCCTCTTTTGAGATATTTCCATTCATCCAATGCCACCATACACGGGGTTTGGCAGTATTGGGCGGTGTTTGAAAACTTTTCAAATCTTGGGCTTGTGCCAAGCTACTCACCCCGAGCAACAAAGCCAGTAATGTTTTTTTATTGTTCATAGTAATTTCGGGTATTTGTTTCTTGTGATAAAATATTTTTGATTACTTACAAAAGATAGTTTGTTTTCCTGCTTTCAGTGTTATACTTCTCCCTTTCCAAAGTAATTTTCCAGCAACAGGCAAATCGGCTTCTACTTTCAATTGATTGCCTACAACAGAATATTTTACGGAAATTTTACCCTTGGGATGTGGCATAACTCCACCAATTTCTTTCAAATCCCCCAAATGTGGTTCTAATTTGATTGATTCAAAACCTAAAGCATCACTATCGATTCCTAAAATTGTTCGGAAAAATTCTATATTAGGACTTGCTCCCCAAGCATGACAATCCGAGCGAGTTTTATCAACATCTGAAGTTTCGCCCCAAGTAGTCAGACCTAAATCAATATTTTCTCGCCATTTATCTAACCATTGCAAATAATTATCTCCTAAACCTGCTTTCACAAGAGCTTGATGGAGATAATACTTAAAATAAATAGATGCCGGAGCAAGAGAAGAATCTGTCAATAATTTACTCGCCAAAGCCTTAGCATCGGAATTTTTAACCAATCCTGTCAAAATTGCTAAAGCATTTGTGTGTTGAGAAAATAAGTCTTTTTCAGTCCTTTCTGCAAAAAGCTGCTTTGTCGAATCCCAATACTTAGATTGAATTGTTTTTCTAAGCTTATCTATTTCTACTTGATAATAAGTTGCTAAAGCAGGAATACCTACATTTTTTTCTAAATCTGCAGCAGTTTGATAGGCCAATAAAAGTTGTAAATCAATGACCGCCGAATTGCCGTCAGCTCCGACGGGAGCAACTCCCGTTTGCCAATCTTTAAAATTATCTACCCAATCCGTGAACATCCATTGCGGTACATTTTTTAGCGAACCATCGGTTTGTTGATAATTTTTGAAATAAGATAAAATTTGTCTAGTACCACTCAGTTTGTTTTTCACAAAATCTATATCGCTACCATATCGTGCATAATCTTGTAACATTCCGATATACCACAAGGAAAAAGTTGGTATATATTGAGGAGTAAAAGAAGGGTGTCGGCTCAAAGTAACACCCTCTGGCTGGCGAGAATTATCCATTAAAGTCAGGGCATTTTTCACTATTCTTTCATCTCCAGAATTATAGAGTGTTACTAAAGCTTGAATACGGGCATCGCCAATGTACTGCAATTGCTCATAATAAGGGCAGTCCATGTAAGTTTCAACAGCACAAAGACGGGCGGTTCGCCAACCAATTTCAAACATTTTATTGATTTCCGGGCTTGAATTACTCAGCGTTGCATTCAATTGGAAAGGATATCCTGTAAAAATTCCGTAAATATCGTGGATTTTTATAGGAATATTTTGGGTAACAATTTTGAGTTGAATATAGCGGTATGTTCGATAAGCGAGTGTCGTAAAATGTTGATTTTCAGACCCATCTGAAATTATTTGATCTGTTCTACCTAAGATAGATTTTCCTTCGATAGCGTTTCTATTTCCTTTTAAATTTCCTTTTTCGTATAAAGCCTCCGCATAAATCAGCGATATTATAGCATTTTCTCCTCCGCTAAAAACTATATTTGGGTAAGCATTGGTAAGATATGTTTGGTCTAAAAGTATCTGAACGGTAGTATTTGCAGGAATGGTAAAATCTGTTGATTTGTGTAAAAAATCTTTCGGCAACTCTGTTATTCCTTCTATTTTTGCTACTTTCTTAATTCGTTCTTCTCTCAATTCCATCTGCGGAATACCTGACGGAGTAAGCATCCAACCATTGGCAGAGCCAAATCCTCCCAAAATACCCTTAGGTGTTCCACTCCCACTCGATTTTGCTTTTTGCCACTTAGAATCATCAAAATTTACTTGTTGCCAAAATTTTGGGGATAAAGCCATTCGACGAGATTCGCCTGGTCCCGCCACATAATATTGTTTCGGATTACCCCTCATTGGAGCATAACTACTATCTTGGATACACTTCCAAGAGCTATTCGTATTAACCAACTGTTGAATTTCGCTCGCACCTTGCAAAATAAAACCTGTTTTTAAAGAAATTTGGGCTTCAGGTTTCCATTCTGCCTCATTCCAAACTTGAGCCGCAATACAATTTTTACCAACTTTCAAATAAGAAGCAATATCAATAGTCTCATAATTCCAATGATTCAAATCCCCTCTTGCTGGTCCCATCGACACTAATTTTTCATTTACAAACAATTTATAACGGTTATCTGCCGACACATGTATAATGAAAGTATTTGGAATAGCAACTATTTCAATATTCTTACGAAATAGATATACACCATAAGCATCCGAAGATGTATTTGGGACAGAAATCCATTGTGCCGACCAACGTTTTTCTAGAATAGAGGGTTCTATTTTTTGGGCAAAAGAATTGACACAAATAAATAAAAAAAGGAAAAAAATAGATATTTTCTTCATAATTTGAGATTGGTTTTAGAAAGAGGCTAGCAAATTTTGCTAGCCTCTTTTAACAATTATTGATTATTAAGCTTAAAATTTATAGCTAACAGTCAAGAAATAAGCCCTCGGAGGAATACTAACCGTTGAATAAACAGCATTAGGATTCGCATCTAAAGCTGCCTTTGAAAATCCTTGACGATTGAGTGCTGCCGGAAATCCTCCAGGAGCTGACCAAGACATCACGCCATTTTGATTGAAAATATTGTTGATATTTGCTTGTAACTGTAATTTTGATGTCAAATTATATCCAACATTTAAGTTGGATTGGCTAAATGACGGGAGATAAAAAGCATTCGGAACATTGGCGGCACGTTTGCCCATATAAGTCCAATCGATTGATGCAAATAATTTATCAGACGTGTATGTAGGCGATAAACGTAACATTGTTCGGGCATTATTATCTGTTTCATTTCCTGAATACGAAACAATTTTATCATCTGCTCTTCCATTCTGACCGACATCATAAATACTAAAGTTTTTTGCAATCGAATTTTGGAAAGTGGCTACGGCTCTCGCACTGAAATGAGACGTAAAATTATAAACTCCCTCAATTTCAATTCCTTTTGTATCATATCTATTATATAAAATCGGAGTAGAATAGATAGTGCTTATATCCGAAGTTTCTTGCCCCAAGGCAGAAGTTGCCACATTATCCAAAATGCTATAAAACGGTGTTATAAATAAATTCAAATTTCCGCTTTTTGCTTTTAATCCTATTTCAGCTTGCTTAGAGTTTTGAGCGATAGGATTCAAAAAAGGTAAATTATCTTTTGTGACACTTACGTACATATCCATATCAGGAGCTTTATTTCCTGAAGAAAAACGACCATAAACCGCCATATTATCAGAAAATTTATAATTCAGTCCAGCAGAAAAAGATACTGTCGGTACAGATTTATCAAACTGATTTTTTTGATTGATTTTTGATAATGTATTATCATAAAGTGTTAATGGATTACCATCTGCTCCACCTTGACTCCCCACATTAGCAGCAATTTGCGTGTTTCCTTTAATTCTTACATTTTCATAACGCACACCCCAATCTAAATTTAAAGCATCTGTAATAGACCAATTATGCCCGAAGAATAATGCCATATTATTTTGGGTAATATTTGCAAAATTAAAGGCAGCACTTCTATTACTTCCCCCAACTACTCCATCAGGATTTGTCAGTTTATAGGTATTCCCATCAAATCCTGAAATAGTAATCGCCGTGGCAGACGGACGAGGCGAAGTCAATTGTGTGTACATTTCGCCCACTCCAGTCGAATTTTTTCTGTCCAGTACCGAATTAGCTAAAAACATTCCCGCTGTGAAACTCATTTTTTCCAGACGTTTGGTCATGGTAAATTGATCGATTAATTCATTCATACCATTATTTTGATAGAATAAAGGATTGAATAAAACTGAATTAGGTTGTACAGAAGCTCCTGGTAAGCCACTTCCACCCATTGGAATAAAGTTAAACCCAGCAAAATTACCGTTGATAATATTGGGAGCTTGCATGATATTGAACAAATTTTTTCCCGATGCTAAATCATTGAAAGAGTATGTTCCAAATTTGGCAATTGTATTCGTTAGAGCATACCAGATAATTCCGTCCACCGCAAACGGATATGCAATTGCCGTGGTATTCCAAGTTGAATTTTTCATCGAATATCGAATTTTATTATCGATACTAAATCCTTTACCAAAATTATGATCCAAATTCAGACCAAACGAAAGGTCTTTTGAATGAATTTTATCCCTTGAGTCGTAATTGATTGTTTCGTTTGTATCATTTATCTTAACAGACGCTTTGACACCTGGAATCAATACAGAATTTGTCTGAGTAACACCATCGGGTAAAGTTGGGTTTTGAAAATCTTTTGTAGGCAAAAATTCAAACCAAGCATTATGATCATTCAGATATTTTGCATAAAGCTTGATTGAACCATTTTTTGTTTTTTTAACGATATTTGCTTTTAATTGTCCCCCATTATTCATTGGGTAACCCGGATATCTTGCTCCATCCGCCTGACGCCAAAATCCACCTACATTATAAGTAATGGATTTATCTTTATTTAATGGACCTCCAATATTTACATCCACTCTGTAAAACGGATTTTTACCATTACCTTCCAAACCATATTTGGCACGGGCTTCTGCACTAAAGCTATTTCCCCCAGTTTTCGACACATAATTAAAAATACCTCCTGGAGCATTATTCCCTAAAATTGAAGCCGTTCCTCCACGCACTGCTTCCAATTTACCTAAAGTAATATCAGGTCTCAGATAATAATCAGGACCATAATTTCCGAAAGTTGCATTAGTTACAGGAAGACCATCTTCCTGCATCGACACATAATAATACCCAGATGCACCATCATTTGAACCAACCGAAACCCCACGAGAATAAACTGTATTACGAATTTCGCCTAAAGATGAATTGACAAAAACTCCTGGAATATTTTTCAATAAATCAGCTGCACTGACAGGGGCTTGAATTTGTAATTGCTTCGCATTCAGAACAGAAATAGCAACCGAAGACTCCATACGGGTACGCTTATCGAATACCCCCGTTACGACAACTTCGTCCAAAGCCGCTGCATCTTCTTGTAAAATAATATTTAACTCGGTTGTATTTCCAACTTTTACCTCCTTAGAGGAATAGCCAATAAACGAAAAAATTAAGACAGCATTACCTTCAGTAACCTCGATACTAAATTTACCATTAACATCTGTTGTTGTACCTTGTTTAGTACCTTTAATAGCAATACTAACACCTGGGAGAGCCTCGTTTTTATCATTTACCACTTTCCCAGAAATTATTTTGGATAATGTTGCCATCGAAAACGCCTCAAAATCACTACTAATCTTCTTAGTTTCTAAGGTTTTTAGATTTATTTCCTTTTGTTGTAAGACAACATGATTACCACTTACTTGATAAGCAATGTTCAAGGGCAATAATAATCTATCCAATGCCGATGCTACCGACTCATTTTGAGTGGTAAAACTTACAGATTGACTTGAATTTATAACCTGAGGGCTATAAAAAAAGTGAATATTAGCCGCTTTTTCGATTTGGATTAAAATATGTTTCAATTTTACGTCTTTGGCTGTCAAGGATACTTTGCGAGCAAGAATATCTTGAGCTTCCGCTTTTTTAGCAGTACTTACTCCTACAAAGCAAATTGCAAACATGAGTTGCACCAACGAAATTTTCATACATTGGATGATAAAATGATAATTTTTTTTCATACTTTTGAATGTTTAGTTTGAACTAGGAAAAAATTAAACAAAATGCAACCAATAGCCCAATGTGCAAGATTAGGCGTTTTAAAGGTTGTTCTCATCGGAGGTTTTGGCGAACCTCCGATTTTTTTTACATTAATTAAATTGAGTAATTTTATTTTATCATAGAAAAATGGTTAAAAAAGAATACATTTATAGGTAAATCAAAATTTGTTACATCCACGAGCATTGACGATTATTTTTCCCTCCACTAACTCATAATTACCTCCAATAATTTTCGTAATTATCTCTAATTTTTGGAATAAGCTTTCATTTTCAAAAGTTCCAGTCATTTGGCAATCTCTCAAAACATCCTGATTAAATTCAACATCTACTCCGTAAGCTAATTCAATTTTTTCGAAGACTTCTTCTATCGGGGTTTCATCGAACACAAAACTTATTTTTTCGGTTGGGTTAATAATACTTGGCTTTTGAATCAACTTTTTATCGTATAAATCAGAATTTCTATCAAAGACTGCTTCTTGATTAGGAAGCAAAATCACTCCTTTTAACTCATTTCCTGCTTCATTTTTTAGCTTATTTTTATAGACACTCACTTTACCCTCTTGTACCGAAACTACTACGTCTTTCATAGAATCATATGCTTTTACATGAAATCTTGTACCTAAAACCTTAGTAGCCACCTCATTAGCATATACTATAAATGGACGGGTTGGATCTTTAGTAATATCAAATACCGCTTCACCAGAAAGAATAACCAACCTATTTTCATTACTAAAATGTTCAGGATAAGAAATTTTACTTTTGGGCTCGAGCATTACAGCCGAGCCATCTTCAAGCCTAATCAAAATCGCTTTCTCTCCATCATTGCTTTGTTCAATATTTTTATCTTCAATTAGTTCTAAATTTTGAGAATAAACAGAATCTTGCTTGAAAAAATACAAAAGTCCAAAGCCAAGCAACAAAAATATAGCAGCTCCTATATATAATTTTCTTTTCAAAGAATTTACTCGAAGTGTCTGTTTCTGGTTAGTATTAATAATTTTCGAGAAAATATATGCTTTTACCTCATCCGAAATTATATTCTCTCGATAGGTTTGAAGCCCAGAAGTAACAGCCTCCAACAAATCGACTGCTTCGTTATAAGCCGCATGATTCCTCCATTCATTCCAAAACGCCATTGACTCATCATTTTTATTCACATGACTTTCAATAAAAAAATCATCCGTTAAAAATTCCGAAGTAGAATAAGTTGCGTATTTGTTTTTCATTAATAAAATTGCTTTTTGTTGTTAAGACACAGAAGCAATAAAAATATACTCATTAATTCTTTAAAAAT
>JACCEC012542153.1_pt1 | contig 12986 bp, 8 predicted proteins | sample 7450121 | NCBI WGS metagenome assembly JACCEC01 (sample SAMN15323455, study PRJNA562643) | freshwater metagenome | isolation source: river surface water | place: USA:Blue River Watershed | collected 2017-08-18 | reverse complement strand
CGCGGCGGGATTTCGCGGCGGCGTTCGACCCGTATCCGATCGAGCCCGACGCCACGGCGGCGAGCTACTTCCTCGCGCTGCCGCTGGTGACCGGCGGCTCGCTCGAGCTGCGCGGGCTGCACGGCCCCGGGTCCGGCCTGCAGGGCGACACCCGCTTCATCGGGGTGCTGCAGGAGGCCGGATTGGAGATCACGGCTGCCGGCGGGGCGGTGCGCGCGGGCTTCGGCGGTGGGCGGCGCCGCGCGGTGCAACGCGACTTCAGCGGCTTCTCCGACACCTTCCTCACGCTCGCGGCGATCGCGCCCCTGCTGGAGGGAAGCACGCGCATCTCCGGCATCGCGCACACCCGCAAGCAGGAGACGGACCGCGTCGCCGGCATGGCGCGCGAACTCCGACGCCTAGGTCAGGAAGTCGAAGAGACGGAGGACACGCTCACGATCCACCCGCGTCCCCTGCGCGCCGGGGAGACGGTCGACACCCATGGTGACCACCGTTTCGCGATGAGCCTCGGTATCCTCGGCTGCCATGACCTGCGCGGCGACGGCCGGCCGTGGCTCACCGTGCGGGACCCGGCGTGCTGCGCGAAGACCTTCCCCGACTTCTTCGCGGTGCTGGACAACCTGCGCGCGCGTTCCACCGCCACCCGATGAATCCGAAGGACTTTCTCATCGTGGCGATCGACGGGGGCGCGGCCTCCGGAAAATCGTCCACCGCCCGTGCGCTGAGCGCCCGCTTCCACCTGCTGCACGTCGACACCGGCTCGTTCTACCGCGCGCTCACGGCCGAGCTGCTGCGGGCGGGCGTGGCGGCGGCCGACCCCGCCGCGGTGCAAGCCGAGCTCGGCCGCATCTCCCTCGGCACGCGCCTCGAGGGCCGTTCCGCGCTGATGGAAGTCGGCGGCCGCGTGGTGCCCGAGGCGGAGATCCGCGGCGGCGCGGTGAACGCGCAGGTCTCCCATTTCGCCGCCGTACCGGCGGTGCGCGCCTTCCTGCTCGCCTACCAGCGCGGACAGGCCGGGTTCGCCCGCGACCACGGCTTCCGTGGGTTGGTGATGGAAGGCCGCGACATCGGCTCCGTGATCTTCCCGCAGGCCGACTTCCGCTTCTTCCTGCACGCTGACCCCGCGGAACGCGCCCGCCGCCGCGCGCGGGAGGGCGGGCAGGACTCCATCACGGAACGCGACCGCCTCGACTCGTCGCGGCAGACCGCACCCCTCGCCTGCCCGGCCGGAGCCGTGGCGGTCGACACCACCCATCTGAACCTCGAGGCGGTGGTGGAGACCCTCGCCCGCCCCATCGCGAGCGCCCTGACCTCATGAGCCGCGCCTTTCCCCAGGTTGAAATGACGCCCGTCTACGGCGTCTGCCATTACCTGCTGCGGGTGTTCTTCGAGATGTTCTTCCGTGGGCAGGCGTCGGGCATGCACAACCTGCCGGCGAGCGGCGGGTTCCTTCTGGCGGCGAACCACGCAAGCTTCATCGACCCGCCGGCGATTGGCAGCCTCGTCTCCCGGCAAATCGCCTACTTCGCTCGCAAGACGCTCTGGAAACCCGGGTTCGCCTCCTGGTGGCTGGATTCCGTCGGCACCATCCCGGTCGACCGCGACGGCGGCCAGGACGTGAGCGCGATCAAGCGCGTGCTGCGCGCCCTGAAGGAGGAGCGCGGGCTCATCCTGTTTCCCGAGGGCACCCGCACACCCGACGGCAACCTCCAGCCGGCGAAGCCGGGCGTGGGCTTCATCGCGGTCAAGACGCAGGTACCCGTCATCCCGGTCCGGATCTTCGGCTCCTTCGAGGCCTACGGGAAGGACCGGCCGCCGCGCTTCGGTACGCCGGTAAGCGTGGTCTTCGGCCGGCCGCTCGCGCCGGCCGACTACGACGACCCGAAGGCCGGCAAGGACCGCGCCCAAGTGGCGAGCGAACGCATCATGGCCGCGATCGCCCAGCTCCGGTTGCCGCCGGAGACGATTGTCTAAGGAAATCCCTCAGGCCGCGAGACCGGCGCGCTCGAGCAGCGCTGCCGGATCGGGATCCCGGCCCATGAACTCGCGGAACAGGTCGGCGGCCGGCGCCGAATTCCCCCGGCTCAGGATCGTCCGCACGAACTCCGCCCCCACCGAAGCGCTGAAGAGTCCCTCGCGGCGGAAGCGTCCGAAGGCGTCGGCCTCCAGCACCTCGGCCCACTTGTAGGAATAGTAGCCCGCGGCGTAGCCGACCGGGTCGCCGAAGATGTGCGTGAACCGCCGCAGGATGGTGGGCGCCGGCGGGTTCGTTGGGATCAGGCAATCCGCGATCGCCGCGCGCGCGGCCGCCTCGAGGTCGGGCACCGCGGCGAACTCCGCGGCCCTCCGGTGCAGCAGCAGGTCGAGCTTCGCGAAGGCCACCTGCCGCATCGTCGCGCTGGCCGAACGGAAGTTCCGCGCCGCCCGCATCCGCGCAAAAAGCTCCTCCGGGATCGGCGCGCCCGTCTCGTGGTGGCGAGCGAAGAGGTCGAGCGCCTCCCGCTCCCACGTCCAGTTCTCGAGGATCTGCGACGGCAGCTCCACGAAGTCCCACGCGACGTTCACCCCGTTGAGCGACTTGTACTCCACTTCGCCGAGGAGGTGGTGCAACAGGTGCCCGAACTCGTGGAAGACCGTCTCCACCTCGCGGTGGTTGAGCAGCGCCGGACGACCCGGGCCGCCCGGCGTGAGGTTTCCGCACATAAGCCCGAGGTGAGGAAGTCGCCCGCCGGCGGCCGGGCCGCCGGTGATCAGGTAGTTCATCCACGCGCCGCCGCGCTTCGGCTCCCGCGGATGCCAGTCGGTGTAGAACGACCCAAGGTCCCGGCCCGCGCCGTCGCGCACGTCGTACAGCCTCACCTCGGGGTGCCACACTTCGGCCGCACCCGCCGTCCGCGCCGTGATCCGCAGCCCGAAGAGCCGCGACGCGAGCGTGAACATGCCGTCCACGACCCGTTCCAGGGGGAAATAGGGCCGCAGCGCCTCCTCGTCGAAATCGTGGCGTTCCTTCCGCAACTTCTCCGCCCAGTACGCGATCTCCCACGGCGCGAGCGGCGCAGGCGCGCCGCCGGTCCGGGACGCGCGGAATTCCTCCAGTTCGCGGCACTCGCGCGCGAAGGGCACCGCGCAACGCCGCTGGAAATCCTCCACGAACTCCAGCGCCCGCCGTCCGCTCCCCGCCATCCGCCGCTGCAGCACCGCATCCGCGAAGTCCGCCTGTCCGAGCAGCGCCGCCTTCTCGGCCCGCAGGGCCAGGATGCGCGCCACCAGCGGTCCGTTGTCGTGCGGCGCCGCCGCACCCACCGCCGCGCTCGCCTCCCACGCGAGGCGGCGCAACCCGGCGTCATCCGCGTGCGTGAGCAGCGGCTCCAGCGAGGGTTGGTGCAGCGTGAACCTCCATCCACGCCGGCCCTTCGCCTCCGCGCTCCGCGCCGCGGCCGCCCGCGCGTTCTCCGGCAGGCCCGCCAGCCGGTGTTCCTCTTCCGGCGGGACGACCAGTTCCCACGCGTTGGTCGCGTCGAGGACGTTCTCCGCGTACCGCTGCGTCACTTGCGCCAACTCGCCCTGCAGGGCCTCCAGCCGCGCCCGCTTCTCCGGCGGAAGATCAGCCCCGGCCTCCCGGAAATCACGGCAGGTCTCCTCCATCAGGCGCCGCGACACGCCCGTCACCGCGGCCGCCGCCGGCGATTCCACGAAGGCTTTCAGCCTCGTCCACAGCGGCGCGCTCAGCGGGATCCGCGAGAAGAAAGCCGTCACGCGCGGCAGCACGGCGTTGTGCGCCGCACGCAGCTCCGGGGAATCCGCCACCGACTGCAGGTGGCTCACCTTGGCCCAGGTGCGGTTCAAGGGGTCCGTCGCCGCCTCCAGGGCCGCGAACGTGCCCGCGAAGGTCGGCTCGCCCTTGTCGGCCGTGATCGCGTCCAGCGCCGCCTGCGCCCGCGCCAGGGCCGCGTCGACCGCCGGCTCAACCTGCGCCGGCGTCATCGCCGTCCAGCGGATTTCGAACTCCTCGCTCAGGAAGGGATTCTGCATGCGCCGCGGACAAACCCGCGCGCGCACCGCGTTGTCAAACCGCAACCGGTATCCGCCTACCAGCGGCGCGCCACCGAGAAGGAGAGCTGCCGCCGCGCCGCCGGCACCGCGGGCACGTCCTGGAAGTCATCGTCCCACGCGTTGTCGAGGTGCGCCGCCAGCTCCAGCCCGCGGATCCCTTCCGGACGGAAGTGCAGCCCGACGGACGTGTGCAGAGCGCGATCGCCACCCGTGACGCGCAGCAGGTTGGGCGCCTGCCACCGCAGGGAGTTGTCGCACCGCAAGTCGATCCGCGGCGTGAGGCGCGCCGTGAGCGCCCCGGTGATCCGGTGCCGCGCGTGGTTCAGCGCGTAGAAACTGGCGTCGACCGCCGCACCGCCGTAGTCGGCCCCCTTTCCGAGCCACGTGTGACCCAGCACCACGTCGCAACGCGACCAGCTGCGCCGCGCGACCCACTCAAGGCCGGAGACGCGAACATCCACCGCGTTGGCCGCGCGGGCGGTCACGCCGCGGCGGAAGGTCCAATCGACGAGGGCGTCGTCGCGGCGCGTGAACGCCACGGCCTCGATGCTCCAACCGGCGGCATTCGCCACCGCCGCCAATTCGAGGTTGCGGCTCACCGAGCGCCCGAGGCCGGCGTTGCCGCGGAAGAGACCCGCGGAGGGGCTCGCATTGAGCGCCGTGTAGCTCGGCAGCTGCGAGGTCTCGGCGTAACCGAGGCGCAGGGACCGGATCACGCCCGTGGTGAAATCCCGGCCGGCCTCCGCCACCGGCAGCCAGCGTCCGCCGTCGCGGTTGCTGTCGTCGTGCGCGACGCCGAGGCGAAGCATCCCGCGGCCGCCCTCGGCCGCCCATTCGCGCGCGGCCGCCGCCGCGGCCTTGGTAAGGACCCGCGAGCGGTAGCGTCCGAACGTGAGCGAGGTGGAGGTGATCCGGTCGGCCTGCACCTCGCCACGGGCGGAAACCGTCCAGTCGGCGCGCCGCCAGCGCGCCTCAGCCGCGCCGCCGGTCACCCACGTCGTGTGCTGGAACGGATGTACCGGGCCGAGGGGCGCGAAGCGGTTGAAGGCGTAGTCGTCCTTGTTGCGGCGATGGAAGGCGCCGGCTTCCCAGGTGGCGTCACCGCCCGCGGCCGCGCGATGGTTGAGCGCGAGCAACAGCGTCTGGAGGTTCTCCGACTCCGCGGAACCGAATGGGGTATATAGGTTGGGCCAGCCGAAGCGCTTTTCCTGATAGCCAAGCGCGGCGTCGGTCTGGGCGCCGGCCGAACGCGCCTGCAACCGCACGGTCGCGCGGGAGAAGTCATGGTCGCCGTTCTTGACGCTACCGTCCGCCCGCGAGCGCGCCAGGCCGACATCCGCCCCGAGGCCGCCGCGGGTGACCGCCCCGGCGAAGACCTCGGCACGCCGCAGCGCGAACTGACCGGCCCCGGCCGAGACCCAGCCGCCGTCGGCGACCGCACGCCAGTCCTGGGCGATGGCGCCGGCGGTCGCGTTGCCCACGCCGAGCGAGGCCTCCGCTCCCGCCAGCACGCGCGGCGCTCCCAGCATCGCGGACGCGAGCGGCAATTCAGCGAGGTAATGCCCGGTCTGCGGATCAACGATCGAAAGTGCGCCCAGCCGGAATCCCGTATTCTCGAAGGTGCCTCCGCGCAGGGTGACGTCGGCCTGGGCCTCGGCGAGATTCCGGCCCTGGACATCCACGCGGGGCTCGTAACGGAGGGCCGTGACCGGCGCCGCGAACGTGCCGGCGGGCGCGAGGTTGGCGACGGTGGGCGCGGAGACGATGACGCCCGGGAGCGTCGGTACGGAGGAGGTCACCTGCGCGCCGGCGACGGCGGGCAGCAACGCGGCCAGCAGCAGGCGAAGCAGGGGAAGGAGTATGTTCATCCAGACGCGAATCATAGCTTAACAACTTTGCCCGGGCAAAAAAGAGCCCCGGGAGAACCGGGGCGCGTTTAACCGCAGGGAACGAGTGGCTCAGGCCTCGCCGTCGTTGCCGATCGCCTCGACCGGGCAGCCTTCGAGGGCCTCCATGCACTGGGCGACTTCCTCCTCGGTGGTCGGCTGCTTCATCACGTAGCTGTAGCCACCCTCGTCGTAGCGGGAGAAGGAACCCGGGGCCGTCTCGCGGCAGAGATCACAATCGATGCACTGCTGGTCCACGTAGAACTTACCAGGAACATTGACCGGCCACTTGTCGGATTTGTTCGCCATAGTGGGGCGAGGAAGAGCCGTCGGGAAAACGGTGTCAAGCGGGCCGACCGCGCGTTCCTTGTCCGGAACTCATCGCCGGCGACGGCCGAACGGGAGCCGGTAAACTGCCTTCCGGAAGCACCCGAAAGCCTCGCCGTGGATTCTCCGCGGGTGCACCCGCGGCCACATCGGACCCGCCGCTGCGACACCTGTGCCTCTTCGCGGCAGACCACTGCTCCCTCCGTGCCCCTCAGTTTCCATCCGTGGTTGAACCGGAATGGCCACGTCGGTGCCGGATTTCAGCCAGACACTCCCGACCGAACCAACGAGGCAGGACGCCTAGCGCGCTCGGGGAACGACCGCCGACTACGGCGTCGCGGGACCGACGCGGATCCGGCGGTACTCCATCTGGCCGCGGTCACCCTCGAGGCCGATCGGGCCGGTCGCGGGCACCTTCATGTTGTCGGTGAGCAGCTCGCCGTTGCATTCCGCGCGGGCTACGCCGCCGCGCACGGTCACCACCAACTCATTCCAGTCCTGCGGACGGTACCGCTTCAGGTCCTTGTAAGGGCCCGCCAGCGGGAAATCGCGGCACTGCAGCTGCGGCTGCCGGATGAACACGCCGCTGTCGGCGTTGGGTGTCGCGCGGAACTCCAGCTTGAGCGTGAAATCCTCGGGGAACTCGCGCGTGGTCCAGATCTGCTGGATGCGACGTCCCTCCGCCGGGGTGGTGACGACCAACCGTCCGTTAATCGCGCGGTAGCGTCCATCGCCGCTCGCAACCTTGCCATCGAACTTCTCGGCCGCCTTGACCTCAACGAACACCGGGGCGTCGGCCTTCGCCTTCTTCGCCGCCGGCCGCGGCGGGGTGGCGCGGAATCCCCACCCGGTGAGGTCGCGGCCGTTGAACAGCGACGTGAAGCCGGGCTCGGGACGGAAATCATCGGCGGCGGTGTCGAGGAACCCGAGTGTCGCGAGGATAGGCCGCAGCGCGGCACCCCAGCGCGCGTAGCCCTCGGGGTTGAGGTGGAGCTGATCCTTGGACCACGCCGGATCCATGTCGCCCTCGGCGGTCGCGAAGAGCGCCCAGGTATCGATCACGGTGAACTGCGGATCGCCGCGCACGGTCGCCTCAAGGGCCGCGTTGACGGCGGCGATGGTCTCGCGCGGACGCTTCTTGGCGGCGGCGCTGGGCATGATCCGGCAAACCACGACCGGCATACGGGGATTGTGCGCCTTCAGGGCCGCGGTGATCTTCGCGAAGTTGCGGCCGACGGCTTCGGCCGGAATGCCCACCTCGATGTCGTTGGTGCCCATCAGGAGCACGACGGCGGCCGGGTTCAACGGCAGCACGTCCTCCGCGAGTCGGATGAGCATGCCGCGCGTGGTGTCGCCGCCGATGCCGCGATTGGCGAGCTTCACCCCGGGGAAGGCTCCCTTGAAGTCAGCGCCCCACCCTTGCGTGATCGAGTCGCCCAGGAACACCACCGCGCCCTGGTCGGCCGCGATCCGTCCGGACCATTCCTTGCGGGCGTCATGCCAGCGGCGCACGTAGCCATCGTAGCGCCGGAGCGCACCTTCGCCGGGCAGGCCGGACTCATCGGCGGGCAACGACCAGCGGTCGACCGGGATCGGCGGCAACGGCTCGCCGGCGGCGAGCACGATTGGAAGCAAGAGGAACAGAAGGGCGGAAGCGCGCATCGGGGTGATCGGGGATGAGAGCGTCACGCTGGCGCGGCCTGCGCGGCGCTGGCGAACCGAATCTTGCTGCGCTCGCACCCGCCACGGCGGCCCGTCCCTGCAGATGACGGTGAATGCCCTGCGCCGCGCGGCGGGCGTCGCGCACGGCATGGACGACGAGGCTCGGCTGGCTACACGCGCCAGCTTTGCAGGATCCGGATGTAGTTGGCGCGCTCGTGCGCCGCGGGGTCCGGACAACGGCTGAGGTTGAGCGCGCCGCGCAGTTGCACGACGCTCTCGTAGCCGCGCTCCTCCATCCAGCGCCGCAGCCCTCCCAGCAGCGAGGTGATCACCCTTGGGCCATGCCGGAGCACCACGGAGACCACCTGGGTACAATGCGCGCCGGCGAGGAGGGCCTTCACGACGTCCTCCGAGGTGTGGATCCCGCCGCTCGCCGCCAGCGAGCCGCGCGCGAACGGGGATAGCACCGCCAGCCAGCGCAGGCGCAACAGGAGTTCGGACGAGTCCGACAACCGCAGCTGCGGCTGCACCTCCAGTTCCTCGAGGTTGAAGTCCGGTTGGTAGAACCGGTTGAAGAGGACCACTCCCCTCGCCCCCGCCGTTTCGAGCCGCGTCACGAAGTTGGCTGGCGCGGCGTGAAACGGGGAGAGCTTCACCGCCACCGGCACGCGCACAGTGCGAGCCACGCTTTCCACCGTCTCGCGGATGCGTTCCTCGATTTCCTCGCCGTCAACCGCCGGGTCGGTGGCGAGCTGGTAGAAATTGAGTTCGATCGCATCAGCCCCCGCCGACTCGAGTCTCCGCGCGTGATCCGTCCAGCCGCCGGGACGGCAGCCGTTGAGCGAGGCGATGACCGGGATCGTGAGGGCGGCCTTCAGGTGGCCGACCTGCCGCAGGTACTTGTCGGGCGTCAGCTGGTACTCCGCGTAGTCGGGAAAATACGACGTCGCCTCGGCGGAGCTCTCCGCCGTCGTCTCGATGTGATGGAGCAACGCGCGCTGCTCGGCCTCGATCTGCTCCTCGAATAGCGAATGCATCACGAGGGCCGCCGCCCCGGCGTCCTGCAGCTGGCGCGCGACGGCGACGTTGTCGCAGAACGGCGAGGCGCCGATGACGAGCGGGTTGGCAAGTTCGAGCCCGAGGTAGGAGGTCGCGAGGTTCATGGCGTGGGTTGGACGGGCGACGGGGCCGGAGCGGGCGTGGCCAGCTTTTCGTACAGGGCGTAATGGCTGCGCACCTGTTCCTGCGCCTGGACCAGCAGCTCGTCGGCGCGGGCGGGCGCGATGTTCCTGAGGATGCCGAAGCGGGTCTCGTTGGCCATGAAGCGGCCGAGGTCGACCTTCGGCGCGGCAGAATCGAGCCGCAGCGGATTCTGCCCCTTGCCCGCCAGCCGCGGATCGTACCGGAAGAGCGGCCAGTAACCGGAGTCGACCGCCAGCTTCTGCTGCTCGGCGCCCAGGTGGAGCGGATACCCGTGCGCGATGCAGGGCGAATAGGCCAGGATCAGCGCGGGGCCGTCGTAGGACTCCGCCTCGCGCAGCGCCGCGAGCGTCTGGCTGTCCTTCGCGCCGAACGCCACGCGCGCCACGTACACGTGCCCGTACTGCATCGCCATCAGCGCGAGGTCCTTCTTGGCGACGCCCTTGCCGCCCGCGGCGAACTTCGCCACGGCGCCAAGCGGGGTCGACTTGGACGACTGGCCGCCGGTGTTGGAGTAGACCTCGGTGTCGAGCACCAGGACCTTCACCGCCTCGCCCGAAGCGAGCACATGATCGAGCCCGCCGTAGCCGATGTCGTAGGCCCAGCCGTCGCCGCCGACGATCCAGACCGTCCGGCGCACGAGATCGTCCGCCGCGGCAAGGAGCCGTCCGGCTTCCGGCCCACCCAAGCCGCGAAGGGCCGCCTTGAGCCGCGCGACCCGTTCGCGCTGCGCCGCGATGCCGGCCTCGTCGGCCTGGTCGGCTTCGGCCAGCGCGGTGGCGAGCGCGGGCCCGATGGCCGGCGCCAGCTTCGCCAGAAACTCGCGGGCGGCGGCGGCGCGCCGGCGGACCGCAAGGTGGATGCCAAGCCCGAACTCGGCGTTGTCCTCGAAAAGCGAGTTGGCCCAGGTCGGCCCGCGCCCGGCGGAATCGTGGCAATAGGGCGTCGTCGGCAGGTTGCCGCCGTAGATGGAGGAGCAGCCCGTGGCGTTGGCGATGAGCAGACGGTCGCCGACGAGCTGGGTCAGCAATTTCAAGTACGGCGTCTCACCGCACCCGGCGCAGGCGCCGGAGAACTCGATCAGCGGCCGCAGGAACTGGGCCCCCTTGACGGTTCCCGTGTCGAGCGAGGCCCGGTCCGGATCCGGTAAACTCAGGAAGAAATCCCACGCGGCGCGGTCGCGCTCGAGGCGCGGCGGCTGCGGCACCATGTCGATGGCCTTGTGCCGGGGGTTGGAACGGTCCTTGGCGGGACAAACCTGCACGCAAAGCGTGCAACCGGTGCAGTCCTCGGGCGCGACCTGCAGGGTGTACCTGCGGCCGGGAAAATCAGTCGATCGGAACGGTGCCGAGCGGAATCCCTCGGGAGCGGCCGCGAGCTCCTCCGGCGCGCAGAACTTGGCGCGTATGGCCGCGTGCGGGCAGACCATCACGCATTTGTTGCACTGGATGCAGACGGCGGGATCCCAGCCGGGCACCTCTAGGGTGATGTTGCGCTTCTCCACCCGCGAGGTGGCGGTCGGCCAGCAGCCATCCACCGGCATCGCGCTCACGGGCAGCAGGTCGCCCTCACCTGCCTGCAGACGGGCCGTGACGTTGCGCACGAAATCCGACTCCCCGGCGTACGCGGGCGGCAGCGTGACGCGTGCACCGGCGTCGACCCCCGCGGGCACCGCGACCTCGTGCAGTCCGGCCAGGGCAGCATCCACCGCGGCGTGGTTCATGCGCACGATCTCCTCGCCCTTGCGGCCGTAGGTCTTGCTGATGGCAGACTTGATCTGGGCGATCGCCTCGTCGCGCGGCAGCACGCCCGAAAGCGCGAAGAAACAGGTCTGAAGCACGGTGTTGGTGCGCCGCCCCATGCCGGAGGTGGTCGCGACGCGCGTCGCGTCGATCACCATGAGCCGGATGCCCTTCGCGATGACCGCTTCCTGCCAATCACGCGGCAGGCGGCGCCAGGTTTCCTCGGGCGGATAGGGCGAGTTGAGCAGCACGGTGGCGCCCGGGGCCGCGTAGCGCAGGACGTCGACCCGGCCCACGAAATGGAACTGGCTGCAAGCCACGAAGCCCGCCTGCCGGATCAGGTACGGCGCGCGGATCGGCCGTGGACCGAAGCGCAAGTGCGAGATGGTCATCGAGCCCGACTTCTTGGAGTCGTACACGAAGTACCCCTGCGCGTGGTTCGAGGTCTGCTCGCCGATGATCTTGATGGAATTCTTATTGGCGCCGACCGTGCCGTCCGCTCCCAGCCCGACAAACACGCAGCGGCGCACGTCGGCCGGCTCGAGGTCGAAGTCGTTGTCGAACGGGAGCGAGGTGCCGGTCACATCGTCGATGATGCCGACCGTGAAACCATGGCGCGGCGCCTCTTCGGCCAGATGGTCGAACACCGCGCGGACCATGCCGGGCGTGAACTCCTTCGAGCCCAGTCCGTAGCGACCGCCCACGACGCGGGGCGCGGAACTTGTTCCAGGCCGCCCGCCGGCCAGGGCCGCGACGACATTGAGGAAGAGCGGCTCGCCCAGCGACCCGGGCTCCTTGGTGCGGTCGAGCACGGCGATGGAACGGACCGTCGACGGGAGCGCGGCGAGGAAGGCCGGAACGTCAAAGGGTTGGAAGAGCCGCACCGCCAAGACCCCGACCCTCTCACCGCGGGCCACCAACCACTCCGCAGTCGTCGCGAGCGTTTCCACTGCGCTGCCCATCGCGATGATCACCCGCTCCGCCTGCGGATGGCCGTGATACTCGAAGAGCCGGTAATGCCTTCCGGTGGCCGCGGCGAACCGGTCCATCACCGCCTGCACGTGGCCCGGCACAGCGGAGTGGTAGCGGTTCACCGCCTCGCGGCCCTGGAAGTACACGTCGGGGTTCTGGGCCGTGCCCCGGATCGTGGGCGCGTCGGGCGACATCGCCCGGGCGCGGAAGGCTGCGAGGTGTTCCTCGTCGATGACGGCGCGGATGACCTCATCGCCCACGCGCGTGATGCGCTGCACCTCGTGGGACGTGCGGAAGCCGTCGAAGAAGTGGATGAACGGGACCCGCGCCCGGTAGGCGGTGGCATGCGCGATGAGCGCGAGGTCCTGCGCCTCCTGCGGGGAGTTGCTGGCCAGCAGCGAAATGCCCGTGGCGCGGCAGGCCATGACGTCCTGGTGATCGCCAAAGATCGAAAGTCCCTGCGCGGCGAGCGCGCGCGCGCTCACGTGGATCGTGAGCGGCAGCAGCTCGCCCGTGATCTTGTAGAGGTTGGGGATCATCAGCAGCAGCCCCTGCGACGCGGTGAACGTGGTGGTGAGCGCGCCGCCGAGAAGCCCGCCGTGCACGGCGCCGGCGGCACCGCCCTCGGACTGCATCTCGATCACGCGCGGGACGGTGCCCCAGAGGTTGGGGCGCCCCGCCGCCGCCCATTCGTCGCAGGCCTCGGCCATGCTCGACGAAGGCGTGATCGGATAGATGGCGATCAGCTCGCTGAGGCGGTAGGCAACGGAGGCGACGGCCTCGTTGGCGTCGCAGGTGATGAAGTCGGAAGTGAGAGTGGGTGCGACCATGGCGGGGATGGTCCGGGACGGCCGGGCCTCGGGCCCACAGTGTGCCAGCCGCGCCCGCGCTGGGCTGCGCAGCCCTTGCCAATGGAGTGGCACTATTTGCGGCGGAGGCAGCCGCGGGGATCTTCCGCGGCTACAGCCGCGGCCACATCGAATGCCTTTCTCATCCTTCTTCCGAAGGAGCCAGCCATCCTAAACCCGATCCCTGTGGCTGCGGGTGCTCCCGCGGAGATTTCCCGCCTAACCTCCGCTGCTTCGGCGGAGGAATCATTCGACTTACCTTCGTGAATCTTCCGCGGCTACAGCCGCGGCCACAT
>JACCEC012956428.1_pt1 | contig 12989 bp, 23 predicted proteins | sample 7450121 | NCBI WGS metagenome assembly JACCEC01 (sample SAMN15323455, study PRJNA562643) | freshwater metagenome | isolation source: river surface water | place: USA:Blue River Watershed | collected 2017-08-18 | reverse complement strand
TGAATATTTCTTTGCTTCGGGAATCACTAATTATGTTTTGCGAAAAACAAATTTAGTTATACCAGAAGAACTAAAGGAAATCATAACAGATCGAGTTCATAGACTTAGACTAGATATCAAACTCCTAACTGAGTTTGTCTGGTTCCTGATTCTTATCGTTGGAATCCCAATTCAGTTCAAGATATGGGGACTACAGTTGGCTCTGTTCCTAGAGCGACTTTTGAACCCGATATTCCAATTCTTCGCTTATTGCGAGGGATTAATTACAGGGTTTATGTTGGGAATCCTGGTAGCGATCGCCCTCTGGTTTGCATCCAACTGGATGCTGAACCAAAGAGCAAAGTTACAAATCTTCTATCTGCTCTACAGATGTGGAGCAGCGATAGAGTAGGAATTAGCCACCGAGTCAAGTTGATTCGGTGGTTTTTTATTGACTATTAATAATAAAAACATTGAAATTAACTGAAATTAGTGTTTTTGTTAATTATTTTGATAATAAATACTAATAAATTGTTGACTTTTTATAATATTTTGTTTATAATATTAGTATAAACAAGAAAGGAAGAAAAAGTTATGAAAACCGAACAAAAAACCAGTAAAGTTTTGATTTCAATTCTAACTATTAAGTTAATTGTTGGGATGACAATAATCTCAACAAAAAACCTCCTCAAAAAAGGAGGAAAAGGATAAAAAAAGACCCTCTTAGAAATAACTCTAAGAGGGTTTCCCTTTTGGAATAAGTTATCAATAAACGTAATACCCCGCTACAGATTGATTTGTAGCGGGGTATTTTTTTAACAGACCCCCCAAAAGAAGTCCTCACCATCAGCGTAGCGGGTCGGAGTAGTTCACTCATCTATCAGGGATTCACTAGACTCTACCTCGATTAGTAGTATATTTTCTTCGGGAATACATCCAATTATTCTGTTGTACAGAACATTTTGAAGTCTAACACCCTGGCGGATGAGGTTTAAATCAAGAACTTTTTCGTCAATGATTTCATTAAGATCGTTGTACACATGGCGTAGTTCGTCAAAGATTTTGATCGGAACTACAATATTGAGTACACCGTCATTTAATGCTAATTTTTTATTGAACTCATATTCATCCATCGGTAAATTTCTGGGTTTCTTGTTTTTAAATAATTGGAGAGCGATCGCGATCGCATCTTCAATACATTCAGCACTTGATATAGTAACCCAGTCGGGTTTAACTGTTGCCATTCCACCGACGACAATTTTTGTTTGAACAACAAATTTGCGGTCATCATCGTTAACTTCCCAGCCATCAACAACTCGAACATCTTCGGTTCGATTGTTTTCAATATCTTTTGGTAGATAAAGGTATTCCATTTGTTTTTAAATTAACTCAACTCGATTATTTTATAACAATTAACAAAAATTGTAAATAATTTTTAAAAAAATCCCTCCTAGAAATAACTCTAAGAGGGAAAATTATTTTCGATTTTTACTACTTTTTAATCCATTGAGCCAAAAGATTATCCTTTATCATGCTCTGAGTTAGTAATTCTATTAAATAACCCTGAGCTTCTTCTAATGTCAACGTCTTAACTCGTTCCTTTAGAACTTGCAGCTTGAATTGTTGTTCAATTGTTAATTGTTGTGTATCCATAAGAACCTCGCAGCGTTTAATTAATTGTAGCAAAACTTTTTTGATTTTAAGCCCAATCTTCACCTTTTTTTTTGAGAGTTAGAATTGGATGATGCAATCCTTCCGTATCTATTTTAGTGACAGAAATAAAGGTAGATTTGCGATCGCATTTCCACTTCTCAACTTCCGTATCATAATCACCCAAACCTTCCCAGACAAGCTTCATATTAACCTTAATTTGATATTTCACTTGAGGGATTTTCTTTTCTGTCATCTCTGGTGGTAGTATATTTATTCTGAATTCAGGAAATTCCTGGTAGAATAACGCATCGTATTGAGTGGGATAACTATTTATCCTGAGTGTTCCCAATACCTCTAACAATTGGGGGCAATAAGGGGAATCTGATATTTGGATTTCCCACTTGTAGATATTAGGATCTAATATCTACAAGTGGGAAATCCATCGTTTAGCCCATGCTTTAGGCTCACAAAATTTCCTTGGGATACCAATATACCCTATTAGAGATTCGGAATCCCACAGAATATGTCCTGAAATTGTTTCCATTATCAATCCTTTTTGGTAGTTGTGTTAATACGAAACACCCCGCTACGGGTTTAATATTTGTAGCGGGGTATGCTTTTAGTCTTTCAGAAATCCTTCTTCGTCGGATATATCTGCTTTAATATCGACAAGCAAAACAGCTAAATCAGGGTCAAAGCGAATGTTTTCAAAAAGAAGTTCTGTTCCTCCGAGATAAACAAGATTAAATCGGAGTTCTCTGGGTAGAACTATGTCGTCAATGACATCATTTAGTTCGTCCAATATATCATAGGAGATTGTGGTATTGATTATGCCGTCATTCTCTCTTAGTTGCCGCTTAATTTCTTCTACTCCCAGTGGTTCTTTTATGGGTTTAGGTTTTGGTTTGAATAGGTTAAGCGCGATCATGATCGCATCCTCAACCGTTCCTTCTACTGTCTCCGCGTATTCCCAGTCTCCCCCGCTATCGCGGGTTTGAATTTTAAATTCGTCAGTGGCATTTTCGTAAAAATCAATGACACGAACTTCTTTTGGGCGATCGCTCGTCACGGGCAAGTAAAGATATTGCATTTGTTTTTGTTTAACTCAACTTAAACATTTTAACCCAATTGATGAAAATTGTAAATGTTTTTAGGTACAAAAAAAGCCACTATTTCTAGTGACTTTTTTACATTTTACAGGAATTTATCAGGATCTAATACCTTGCATTCAACAAGGAGTATTAGATCGTTGTACAACGGCTCCACACCAACAAGTTCATAACTACTTGCGGTTAAATAAACATCATGTTCTTCGAGTTCATTATCAAGAACGTTGTAGGTAAGTATGTCATTCAAATACTGCTTAAAGTCATAGTGAATGATGTCGCCATCCACGCAAATAGTAACCTTTATCAAGTCGTTACCATTACTAATTTGATTTTTCAACTCCTCAGTAGTTAATTTTTTAGTAGTAGTATAGGGAGGAAAGAATCTGAACGTATAAGCGATCGCATCTTTTAACTCCTTAAAACCCGCAACAAAAACCCAATCAGGTTTTACCGTTGCCATACCACCAAAAACCGCTTTTGTCTGAACAACAAACTTGTATTCTAAGCCAACTTCCCATCCGTCAATCACTCGAATATCTTCTGAGCGATTTTGTTCAACATTTTTCGGAAAGTAACAGTATTCCATGTGTTTTAAATTAACTCAACTTAGGTATTTTACAACAATTAATTAAGTTTGTAAATGTTTTTAGGTACAAAATAATTTAATTATGTTAGATTGATATTGTATTTATTCCAGGAGAGTAAAGATGAGTAAATTAAATTCATTAAGTCGGGGAACACTTGAGAACAAAGATAAATCACAATACCCTGACGATATTAAGGTTGAACACCAAAAAGAAGGTACAGGAAAAACAGATATAATTATCCCGCCAGGATATTCCTTTCCTAAAGATTGGTTCTTTTAATTATTGAATTAGCGATCGCTTTATCCGCAGTATTTTCGTAATCCTGGGAATAGTTCTCTGCTGAGACATCTGCTCCTAGAGCAACTTTGCGATCGCTATCCGATTTATCCCACTTGCCATCTAAAAACATACAGGAAGCATCTCTGGCCAGTTTGTCCGCTTCCTTTGTTCTAACCAATTCCGGTAAATCTGCCTGACTTCTTCTGATTAGGTTAGTGTTCATCCACATAGCTTATGCTCCTGTTTCTGGAGTTCACTGGATTGCGGTGTTGCACTTTGGCAGGATGCAACTAACAAGGCAAGTGCCAATCCAAATCCGAATTTAAGTTTGTTTTTCAAAGCAAAAACCCCTGTAGAACTATTGTTTAATTCTACAGGGGTTTGGGGTTTAGTATTCAGAAGGTAGTAACAGTACGTTATCAACAACGTATAATTTAATTTCCGGTAATGGGAAATCAGTGTACTCAAACTGTTGAATAACGGGTGGTTTCACTCCTTCCTTTGGCGTGTCTCGCCAGCAAGTCAGCACGCATCCCATATCATCATTTTCAATCTCAATAAATGGATATTCTCGTTCACCCTCTTTCGCTACAGATAGAATCCAGAGTTGGAAACGGGCGAGATCGGGATCTCGTTTGAGTTTGTGTTGGTAGGATGCGATCGCATCTATTAACCAATAACATTCAGCTTTTTCGGCTAAATGTTCGATCCCATCGGTATACAAAAATCCAGTCCAGTTTCGGTGGTATCCACCGGTTCCTGTGAACTGAGAAAGTTCCGACAAGGTAATTGTTTCCGTGTTCATTTTATTTGTTTAACTCAACTTGTTAATTTTACTTTTTATTTACTAATAAGTCAAGTTTTTTTTACAACAAATAACCCCGCAAGATGATATTTCTTACGGGGTTATTTTATGGTTAAGCTACTTTTTTATTGGTAGCTTTTTCTGGAATACTCTCAGCGAGTAACTCCAGGAACTTCAACAGAAACGGATTTCCGTTGTACTTCGAGTTTTTCTTGCTGACTTCTTTTTTTATAGCAAGATAAACTTCTTGTAGTGACATTTGCTGTTTTTGATTCAATAATTCACTATATTCATCCTCAATTTCTTCGAGGATGTAACAGATGTACAGCACCTTGTTATTGGCGTTGTATTTTTTGAGGAAATCATTGAATTTCGGAGATATTTGTAAGTTATTGCTTACAACACGGAAACTTCCATTTTTCCAAATGAACATAATTGACTCCTTCTTGTTTATTTTTAAGCTACTTTTTGTTGATCGAATATCGATCTATTGGCTTGTATCCCGTCGATTAATAGGGATTCAAACCTTTCTACTTCCATCCAAACAGTTGCACCAGAGCAGATTGGATTTTCTGCATTCTGGATTAAAACAGGATTTGAACTTGGTAGAAATTCTACGCTTTTACAATACAGAACCCCTAAGTAGGTTCGGACTGCGATCGCAGGTTCATCGGTAAAATTCCCCGCGAGACTAGCTTTTTTGTTAGCCAAGATGATATGGCGATTGATGTGTATTTGCGCCTTCATATTCCTTAACTAAAGACTTATATATTTTACTTCTATTTAATTAATAAATCAATACTTCTATTAGCAATAATTAGCTTTTATTTATACTGTTTTAATAAAATCCTCCGTATGTACGGAAGATTTTATTTGTTAATATTATTTAGCTTTTTTCTTGTCTTCTTTCTCCTGCCAAGCCATTTTTTGATCTAATTCCATTGTTACTTTTCTCACCATTGGGTCAACTATCTGTTCAAATCGCGTTTGCTCTAACATATTAATACTTTGCAATATAGCCCATGCGCCATTTAGCACTGCATACGCAGATACACTAAACCCCAATTGGGATAATCCACCAATAGCAAATGCTTCAACAATTTCTGCTGCTGTAGCACCTTGAGCTATAGATACAATTCCCCCAAAAACACCCCCTAATCCAATTAAGTTAGGAATAGAAAATAGCGCAACGGCTCCAATACCTCCAAGAATTGTTGCTGTCGCTAAAACTGTACCTGCGATCGCGTATTCAGCAGGATGTTCCCCTAAAATCTTACCAATATCTTGTAAGTGTAATTTGGCTTTTTTAAAAGTGTCAGTAATAGTCCTATTATTTTTTAAACTTCCCAGAATCGCATCATTTGTTTTTTTGTAATATTCTCCCATTTCGGGATTTACGTTGCTAATACCTTGCATCATAAGGTTATTTATTTTTTTAGTATTTGGATTATTGGAAAAATCATCAAGTCTTAAACGTTCTTCCTCTGTTAATCCTTTAAGTGCTTTGTCAAGTTGATTTATCGTCAACTCCATTTCCTTTAGGTATTGCTTGGTGTTTCCAAACCTCCCTTCTTTTTCTCCTGCTTTGTAAACTTGGTAATAAGGATCGTTTTTGTCTACAGTAGAACCTCCTCCGTTTTTAGGAGCGAACCGCCCCCCTTGTCGGTTAACGGTTTTCCCAGACCCTAGCCAGTCAGCCCCATATTCTTTGGTTTCTAAAGCCGCAGCTTGAATTTCTTGTAGAAGTGCGATCGCTTGATAGCATTGATTCGTCAGTTCGATACTTGCCATAATGTTAAAAAATACCGTGTTTAATCCTATGGTACTCAAAATCATAAAGAATGACTTCCCCAAACTCAGGCAGCGATTGAGTTTGATTCCAGAAAGCGCGATCGCAACTGGGGAAAAATGGTCTAAGGATATGGCAGACCGACTGTATTCCGAATGTCAAAACCATCTTGGAACTCAGGGTAGACCTGGTGGTGAACCCCCGCCATTATCTAAGGCAACGGAATACCTTTATGAGCAGTTGGGAGAACCGAATGGCTCAGGGGTTAGAGATCATATTGAAGTGCGCTATATCCCTCTTAAAAAGGGTAGGGCATCGTCTGTTGTTGGAGTTCCTAAAGGTCGTCCGACGATGATTGGTAAGGTACAAGATCGGGGTGCGGTGATTCCGGTTACTGAGAAGATGCGGAGATGGTTAGCGGCTCATGGAATATTCTTGCGTCGGGATACTTTGCATATTGTGATTCCTGCTCGGAATTGGTGGTCAAGTTCGTTAGAAGAAAATAACCGTCATGCCAAACGGGAATTTTCTAGGCGGTTTAAAAAATTGTGAATAAGAAAAAGCGATCGCACTTTATAAAATGCGATCGCTTTCGATATTTAAACCAACTTAATTTCTTTCTTGACTAATTCAATTTGATGTCGGGTCAACATTTGCTGATTCCCTTCATCATCCTCATCGTATCCCGTTATCAGGACATTACCATGAATATGAGTTCCGTCAGGAAGAGTACAGGTGTGTTTGTATTTTTTTTGAACATTATTTTCGTCATTACACCACACCGTAATTTGTTCGTCCGAAAACTCTTTTCTCAAGTCTACATACGACTTCCCGATTAAGCGTTTAACTTCTTCGTGCTTACAGGTTGTTTCTTGTGAGTCAACAATTTGTAACCCATGTTCACTGATGTAAATGTACATAATCAACTTTTAAACTCAACGTAAATATTTTAATTCTTATTAAAATAAAAGTCAATATTTAGATACAGAAAAGCGATCGCATTTCGATTTAAGATTTGCGATCGCTTTTATTCTAAAACTTGTAGTCTTTATCAAGAGTGGTATGCTGTTTGATTAACTCAATCTGATCATCTGTGAGAGAGCAAATTTGTTCGCTACCATCTTCATCTAGTGTGAGTCCAGTAATTACAACGTAACCAAGTAAGTAAGTCCAGTGATTACAGAGTTTCTCTTTTTGATGGATGACACAAGATCCCCAATTGTTAGAACTTAAACCACCATCTTCGTCGCACCAAACGGCGATAGTGCGATCGCTATATTCTCCTCTTAACGCTTGAAGATAGGCTTCTTTTTCTCCTCCTCCAACAAGAGACTGGAGTTTTTCTAGGCTATTTATATCTTCTTCTTTGACAGCAATTTCTTCGCCGTCTATCAAGATAAATTTCATGATTTTTCTCCTTCAAGTTTGATATATTTTAACTTTTGATGACATTAAAGTCAATGGTTAAAATGTATATTCCTGAAGTCAATACCCCACTCAACCCCATAACGATTATAAACCCGATTCCGTTAAACTGAGGGGAAACAGATTTTCAAAATATGACCGAACAACGCCAAAACGATTACACAGGCTTCTATGATTTAATGGAGCGCCTACAGAAGCAACCCCGTATTCTCCAGGCTCCCCCGCTTTATAACTTTGATGCCCAAAAACAGTTCGCCGCTTTCCTTGATAGACTCGCCCAACCCTTAGAGGGAGGAGTTGAATCTGCTTTCAGTTCCCGAAACCCCTTGAGTGCTGAAGGGCAACTGGGAGGAGAATTGATTTACCAAATGCACTTGGCATTTCATGAAGCTAATTTGGTTCCTGATAGTTTCTGGGTGCAATGGTTCCGTGTTTTGGGAGTTGAACTATCCCCTGCCGAATACCCGATTATTAATTTGGTGTTCACTCGCTCCCAAGATGCGATCGCTTCCCGCATCCCAGTCACAATCCCACTAGGGACAGAGATTAGAAGCAGTGTAGATCGTTCTCTGTATGCAGTGACGATGACGGATTACACCATATCAGTTGATGAAATTAGTAAGGTCATTCCTGCCCGACTGAATCGCTTGGGTACAGTTGCAGACCGAATTCGAGTTGGCGAATTTACCCAGATGCCATACTTCCTGAGTTTTATTCAGTCTGTTACCAATGACGGTTCAGTTGCCTACAATGGGGCTGACGCTGAAACATTAGCTCAGGCAATGCTCAGAGCAAGGTTGGAATTTCAAAGAGGAAAGCGCACAGTTTCTAAATCTGATTATTATCAGGAGCTATTAGATATTGGTTGTCAGAAGGTGAATGTCATCTCCCCTGGAATCATGAAAGATAGGCCGGGACGATTCCCTGAATTGGTAACTGTCTTGGTTCATCCCCCCGAATTGATGCAAATTGTTGAACAATATTTAGTTGAGGGTCAACCCGGAAGCAACGGTAAACCGATTTCTGCTGGGAAGCTACTACAAGTTATTCCTTCTGAGATTATTCCCATTGATGGAGTTCTGGAGTGTAAAATTATCGAAGGGTTGAGTAATAATCAGGCTTACGATATTGCGGCAACAGCGATCGCTAACAACATCAATCCCCCCTACGGAAAATGGGGAGATAAAAATTTGGCTGTATCTATTGCTAATGCTTTAGAGCGATCGCAGCAATCTATTTATTCCGTCCCATTGGAAACGGTAAAACTGAAACACGCTGAAACCGGAGTCCCTCTGGAATCCTTGGATATTAAGCCTTGGAATTTATTTTCAATTCAAAATACTTTGCAATTCACTTGGAGTCGTTAATTAGGAGCGTAGAATGCTAAATCTAAACAAGCCATTTTATGAGTTGATGGCAGGTAATATTATTTCTGTTTATATTCCTGAAACACCTCTATTAAAAAGAGATGAATTCGGTCAATATACGATGGAGCAATTTAAAAAAGATCATCCAATAGGCGCGACAAAGATTAATGATATTTATGACGAAGAAGAAGTAATTTTTAAACAAGGATTTTGCTTTAAAGTAAAATATTTAAGGCACTTATTTATGGACTCAGGGATTAATATAATTCAAATCTTTCCTGAGTGTAAGATTGAAGTAGATTTTGTTTCAAATCAAGACTGCTACAAAAATCAAGAATTATTTGTTGATTGTGTGCAAATAATAGGAAATTCTGTAGATAGCTATCGCACCAAATTGGAAACAACTAGAGACGCTTGTGATCACTCTTATAGTATTGATTGTGATTTAAAAATACTTGAATGCGATGTGTTTATGGATGAATAAATTCTCATAATACTTAAAGCCCACAATTAATCAAATGGAGAAGCCAATGTATAAACCGATTTGCAAACTTCAACAATTAAAATTAGGAGCCGGAAGTACAGTTGTTGTAACCGGGTGGACTCCGAGGGATGTTGTTGTTAAAAAACTTGACCTACAAGATTATGCAGCTATTGGTCAGCTTTATTCATCTTGTCGAGGAATCAGTTTCTTAATTCGCAATCTGCTTTATAATCCCTTTGTTCGATATATGGTGATTATAAACGCCACCAAAATTGATAAAAATTCTGGTAGCTGCCGTTGTTTAATGGATTTTTTTGAAAAAGGATTTACCAAAGGATTAAGTGATTCAGGTAAACCTTGCTGGGTTATCGATTCAGAAATTAAAGGATACATTGATTTTGAAATTCCTTTTGAAATCTTACATAAACTTCGTCAATCCGTTGAAGTACGGGAATGTCAAAGTGTTGAAGATGCGATCGCTGCAATCAAAGAAATCTCTACTTATCCCCCGTCTTTACCTTGGACAGTCCCACACCAATTCCCAACTTCTGAAGTTAAAAATTCTATTCTTCCAGGCGATCGCTATGGGCATCGGATTGAAGCCCCAACAATTGCGGAAGCTTGGGTTAAATTGATTCATCGTATCCGAACTACTGGCACGATTCGACCAACTGGGTATGACGGGAAGTGGCAGGAGTTAATTAATTTGTTAGTTGTGGTTAAAAATGAACCCGATGGGTTTTACTTCCCCGAACCTAACTACTTGTCTACCGATCCTGAATTTATCAAGAATTATCTGCCTCAAATCCTAGAAGATGCTCCTTATGAAGATGGGGTGAAATATACTTATGGTCAACGGTTGAGATCTTGGTTTCACCGAGATCAAGTTGAGGATGTGATTGAGAAATTGATTGCGGAAATTGATAGTGCCTCGGCAGTAATGAGCCTTTGGGATTCGGGGCGAGGGTTTAATCGGGAGGTATCAACCGCTCCCTTTGGTAGAAACCCTGGTGATAGCGATCATCAACACGGAGGTAGTCCTTGCTTAAATCACATTTGGGTAAGGGTTGTTGAAGGTGAATTATCGCTCACGGGGATATTCCGTTCCAATGATATGTTCAGTGCTTGGCCAGCGAATGCTATGGGATTGCGGGCATTGCAGCAACACATCCGCGATGAAATTGCTAAACGCTCTGAATACGACTTACTTTTAGGGTCTTTGATGATATTGAGTCAATCAGCCCATATCTATGATGATTGTTGGGAAAGTGCGGATAAATTAATCAAAGATCAATATCAAAAAATTTGTAAAAATCAATCCTTTGATGATTCTTGTGGGAATTTTATTATCTATTTACAGAATGATGAGATTTTAGTAGAACAAACCAACTTTACGGGTGAAGTTGTTGCAATGTATTCCCATAAAGATGTTAAATCTCTTTATCAAAAAATAGCTTCTGCTAATCCGGGTTTAAGGGTTGATCACGCATTGTATTTGGGAAGTGAGTTACAGAAAGCTGCAATTGCAATTTCCTCTAAAACACCGTATACTCAAGATCAACCTTTAAAATAGTTTAAAACCAAAATTGCGATCGCTTTTTTTTATTAATATTTTTAGCTACTTTTTTATTGACAAAAAAATGACTTGTGTGTAAGATATTCCAATCTCAAACACAAGTCATTTGGTTTGAATTCTACAATGAATAAAAAAATTCTAACATATTTAACAGCAATTTCGGTTGCTGTTACCACAATAGGGTATCCAACCCCAGCCAAATCTAACCCGGTTGCAATCATGGCTCCCGCAATTTGTTCGACGGGAGTAGGTTGTTTATTCCTGGGTATTGTCGCTGTTGGGGTATTTCCTATTACCTTTGGCAACACAATAGTAGTGGGCAACAATTCTATGTGCCTATTGTTGATGACGAAAATCCCGGTGGGTGGGAACCCAGTAATACGGCTGTTTCTATCACCATAAAAGGTTGTTATGAAATAGCTCGAAGATACGGAAAGGTACTTGTTGACTACGAACTAAAACGTGATGCAACTGGAGGAGAATATTATGTCTGCAAATTTCAGTAATGAAGAAATACGTTCTTTTTCGGGAGACGATTTTCCGTATTATTTTCTATATCAATACTTGCCACTTCCTACAGAAAAAGCTGGATTCATCTCGTCTGGAGGAATCTTATTGGAAGATCCATTATCCCTGGATAAATTTCATGTGGGATATCAAGTGGAAACCCAACACCCTACTACTCGAATATGGGAAGTAGTGAAAGTAGAGATATATAACGGAAACGAAGAAAATATTTGCTCCGGCGTAATTATTTGCTGGTGCAAGGAAGTTCTCTAGTTTCTTTTTAAGCGATCGCATTTCAATAGAGTGCGATCGCTTTTTATTAAAGAATTGACTTTTTATTTAACATTGGATAAAATACCTGAAACAGAAGGAGTTGAAAATGAGAAATCAAAAAAAAATTAGACCAAATACTTGAAGAAGTAATCCTAGACGTGGATACGTCTAGTTGGTGTTATGTTGATCTAGGTACAGAACCCTGTTGTGATGAAATTGAAGATATACCTGAAGAATGGCAGGATTTTGTTTTGCAAGAAAAAGAATCTTCAGAAGATACTGAAGAACAAGAAGAAGTTTTAGCGATATCTGTATCAGTTTGTAAAAGAGAAAAAAAATGGGTTGTAATTATATGCGATGAACTCAACGGAGAAGAATCCGCACTTGTTTTTGAGAATGACGATATAATAGTTGCTCTCGAAGAAAAGTTCCCTGGGTTCAAATTTAGTCTAGGGGAGTGGGATACCGATTGTTACAATGTCGCAGAAATAATTATTAAATAGTAAAAAGCGATCGCAAATCTTAGTGAAATGCGATCGCTTTTTGTTAGAGAGCTTTTTAAGAGGGGATTTCATTGTGATCTGGGATCTTTTCGACATCGAGAATTATCTCAACATCATTTGTTTCATAAAATTCATAAAATTCAATCCCTCTGACCCTGTATTTTTTTCCATCAAAGCAAAGACTGGAATTAAGCGGAGGAATGGCAGGATATTCCTTTTTTACAACTTGCTTTATCTCCTCAGTGCGAGGGATCGAACCAGCAATTAATCCCCAAACGTTAACCGTGAATTGCATCTTGTTTATCCTTTTTGTGTTGATTTTTGAAACGCGATCACTTTTTACTACCAAATAAAATCCCCCGTACATACGGAGGATTTTTGTTTCTACCAGTCGAACTCTTGCAGTTGTTTCATCTGGTCGGGAAATTCCTGTGGAGTGAAGTCAAGGTTGGTATTTAAACGGTACTCATTACACACCAATTCAATTTCCCCGGTCGCAACACCGTAGACTCTCGGATTGAGGGCAGTTCGATATTGCAACTCAAATTTACGACGCTGTTCAATCAAGGTGTTGCAACTGTTTAAATCTTCTGGATTCCAACCGATTTTTACACAGCGCGAGGTTGCCACATCCGGGGGCGTATCAAGCAACT
>JACCEC010980014.1_pt1 | contig 12989 bp, 21 predicted proteins | sample 7450121 | NCBI WGS metagenome assembly JACCEC01 (sample SAMN15323455, study PRJNA562643) | freshwater metagenome | isolation source: river surface water | place: USA:Blue River Watershed | collected 2017-08-18 | reverse complement strand
GCCCAGCCCGGAGACGGTGCAAAAAGGTTCTCGAAATCCGTTCTCACCTCGACCGAGGTCGAACGACGAGTTCCGAGAAGCGATGCCATGGACTGACCGTCAGGTGCGGCGCCATGCAGCAAGCACGCCACACCCACAGAAAGCAGCCAGGATCGGCGCTGGCTGCAAGCCGCCTCAGCTCCGCAAAGATCTGGGGCGTTTTGCATTTCTGCCTCACAGTTTAAGCTGTCTTCGACTGTTCCGACAAAACTCTCAGGCGCGAGCACCCATGTCGATGGCGCGGCAGGCCAGACCGACCACCTTGGGTATGGGCCTGCTGCCGGTCCGGTACTGGCTGACGGTGCGGCGGGTCAGACCCAGCACGTCAGCGGCAGTAGACAGCGTGAAGTGGTGGCGATCTTGCCAGTGTCGAAACTCGATGTTGGCCCGCAAGCCTGCCTGCTCCATCGCCATTTCCAGCACGCGGTCGCTGTCGAGCGAGGCGCCGCACTCCCATTCCAGCGTCCAGCCCCAGTCCGTCACCTGCGCGGTTGCGAACTGGTCCGGGTCCTTGAGGGGGGCGAAGGCCGCCAGCTCGTTGACCAGCGCCGAAAGATCAAGGACGAACTGCCGGCCATGGGTGTAGACGACCTCCAGCCGGGTGCCAGACAGCGTGTGCACCGAGTCAAGGCGCGGGGCTTTAGATTTGCTCATGGCTTACCTCTTGGTCGGGTTGTTCATTGACTTCCACTCGGCGGCAATGACATCGCCGTGGGCCAGCACCCAAGCTACGGCCAGCTTGATGACTTTAGCCGGAACCCCATCGTTGGTTACCTTGCCCTCGATGTCGATCACGGCCTTTCCGTCCGGGTGCAGCACATGTACATGCACGGGTGGATGTTCGTTGCCTTGTACGCGGATCAGCCATCCGTTGCCTGTGTGAACCTTGCCCATCGACTCATTATAGAGAAATTATTTCTCCACTTTCGATCGTCATTTTGCACAGCCGATAAGTCACCTTAACGGAAGTTGGGGCCTTGAACCGTAGTCAGTAATACGGCTTTGCCGTATAATTTGACCATGCTGACCGTGATCGAAACCCCCATCTTTCAGCGCATGGTCGTTGATGTGCTCAACGATGCCGAGCGCCAGTTGCTCATAAACTGGATCGCCGGCAACCCGCTGGCAGGTGACGTGATCCCTGGCGTCGATGGGTTGCGCAAGGTGCGCTGGGGCCGCTCTGGGATGGGAAAACGCGGCGGCGCTCGGGTGATCTACTTCACCCGGTTGGAGGGCGGCGAGGTCGTGCTGGTGGCCATTTATGCCAAGGCCAAGTTCGACAACATGCCCGCATCGGTTCTGAAGCTCTGGAAGGAGGCCTACGATGCCTGAAATCAAGATGGACGCCGAAATGCAGGCGTTTGCGAACGATGTGCTGGAGTCGATCCGGCAGGCCAAGCGCGGCGAAGGTCGGGCGCATCGGGTCACGCTGTCGGCGGCAGCCGAGGCCCGTTCCAAGGTGGGAATGTCCCAGTCGGAGTTCGCACGGCTGCTGGGCGTGTCGATCCGCACGCTGCAAGACTGGGAACAAGGGCGGCGTGAGCCATCGGGAGCCGCCAGGATGCTGTTGCGCATCGCGGTTCGTTCCCCCGAGGTTGTCCGGCTGGCTGCCAGCGCTTGAAGGAGCAGCACAAAGGAGCCAGCCCGGGTTCGGCTCTATGATGGGGTCGGCTCAGAAAACGAATCCCAAAGTACGTTAGCCATCACATCGAAGCGATTTCAGAAGCACATGCGCGCTTTGCTGTTTCTTGCGTCTTCGCAAAGCCGGCGGGTCTGTCGTTGACCTGATAGCTAGACATAACCCAGACGGTCGCCGTAGCTTGCAACCCAGACGCCATCTTCGGTAGGGCTGTCTTTTTCTGATCCTAGATGTGGTGAAGTTGCTTCACTATAATCATGGCATGGATTCCGCCATCTACCGTTTCAAGGGCTTCAGGATCGCCCTGTTCTACGGCGACCATCCACCGCCCCATGTGCATCTGCTGGGGCCGGGGGTCAAGGTCTTGATCGAGGTGGAGTCCGCTAAGGTCAAGGGTCGCTGCGACCCCAAGACGCTAGCCGAGGCCCGGGCCTGGATCGCTGCTCACCAGGCCGAGGTCATGGAAATCTGGCAGCAGCGAGGAGCCAAACGATGAAAGATCCCAACATCACTGCCGTCGCCCACGCGGGCGGCCTGGTCGTGAACATCACTTGGGCCAGCGGCAAGACCGATTGCGTAGACTTGTCCGCCCTGGTCGGCGACCTAGCAGGTCTGGAGCCGCTTGACAACGCGCCGACCTTCGCTGCCGTGCAGGTCGGCGAGGATGGCTGGTCGCTGATCTGGCCCTCTGGGATCGAGGTTGGTACTGACACACTGTGGCGCCTGGCGCGCGAGCAGGCCGGCGACGCCACGCCGGTGGTGGAGTTCGCGAATTGGCGCGCGCGCAATGCCCTGTCGCTGACCGATGCCGCCGCTGCGTTGGGCATTACCCGCCGCATGGTGTCGTACTACGAGGCGGGTCGCTACCTGATCCCACGCATGGTGGGCCTGGCCTGCAAGGGCTGGGAGGTCGAGCATCATCGGGCGGCTTGAGCGATAACGTACTTTGCGATCCGTTTCCTGAAGCGACCCTAGCAAGGTCAAGTCCCTCATAGAGGCCGCCTGCCTGATCTCGAATCAGGGACTAGCAGACTTCAAGGCCAGGATGGCGCCGAGCACACCAGCGCTGTCCGCGTAAGCGTGCTTTCGATTCAACCCACCACCCCGGCCCCGCGCTGGGTTTTTCGTCCCAGCCCGCCATCTGTCCGGGCTTTTTTGTCAAAAAACATGCACCAGCACATTACCCAGGAAAACCTCGACGCCACGCTCAAGATCCTTCAATCTCTTGCGCGGGACGAAGAGGAAGAGGCCAAGCTCACGAATCGCATCACCGCCGAGATTGAGGGTCACAGCCTTGAAGCGTCGTTCGCAGCTCTGCTGGGCATCGTCAGCAAACTGGCGCAGCACCGCCTGGATGGGGACAAGCAGAAGGCTGCCGCCTTATGCCTCATGTCCGTCGCCGCCAATATCTCAAACTGGGCAGGCGTCACCGACGAAGAGTTAGCCTGTATTCACGTCCTCGCGTAACCAAAACTCATCACTAACCCAGCCTGCCAAGCACGCAGCCCGTTTGCCTCTGTCCTCATGAGCTTTTCTGAGATGCTTCTGGCGCAGGTTTGAAGCTCAAGCGTAGCCCGAGAGCGTGCAGAGCTCGGTTCAGTGCATCGATGGTCAGCTCTTCCGTGTCGTTTAGGACGTCAAGCAGAGGCTTCTCTCCTATCTTCAGCCCCTGTGCCTGGGCGACTTGGCGTAGCGCGAGCGTCAGGGCGCCGGCGTTCTCCAGCTCTATCACAGCATCGAGGTAGGCCGCTGCCTCCCTCGGGTCAGCCAGGGCTTGCAGCAGGCTGTCGTCGTAGCTGGTGTCTCGCGATGCGTGCCTGGTTCTTGATTGGCTTGCTGCCTGTTCTTTGGCGTGCTCACTGGCTTCCAGTAGGCTGCGCTTGATGCTGTCGAATCCAGTGCTCATGATCGTTTTCTTTAAGGAGCTATGAACGTGAAATGTCCTGTTTGCGGCGCGGCGGAACTGACCCATGGTACCCGCGACCTGCCCTACACCTACAAGGGCGCAACCACCGTGATTCCAGCGGTAACGGCTGATTTTTGCCCCGCGTGCGATGAGTCCATCACCGATATTCCAGAAACCGAGCGCGTCATGCGGGAGATGCAGGCGTTCAACAAGCAGGTGGATGCCGCCACCCATGCGAGTGACGAGGAAGACGCCGACCTGCAACGATTCATGGACGAGGCACTTGCCGATTTAGAGGCTGAATTGGTAGATCTATCCAAGGCCGATCAGGAGCGCGTCGCCCAGGCGCTGCTGTCGCCGCCGCCACCATCACCTGCCTTGGAGCGTGCTTTCGAGCGTCGAACGCGCACACTGGACGACTTGCTCGTCATGCAGGGCAATGAGCCACTGGCGATTGATCGTGAGTGGGACGTCATGCCAGCGGCTGGGCGCGAACAGGCTCAGAGTCCAGATCAGTGACATTCGAGCGGCACCAGCAGCAGACGATAGGCGCACTGGACAGTAGGAGGCCCCGAATGGGTACACCGTACGAAAAAGACGTGGTGGCTTGGGCCATGGAGCAGGCCGCGCTGTTGCGCGCGGGCAATCTCTCTGCCCTCGACATCGAGCACGTCGCCGAGGAGATTGAAGACGTGGGCAAGAGCGAAAAACGCGAGCTCGCCAGCCGCATGGCGGTGCTTCTGTCGCACCTGCTGAAGTGGTTGCATCAGCCGGGCCGGCGCGGCAGCAGTTGGACCCGCACGCTCAAGGAACAGCGCAAGGCCATCGCTGCGGCGATGCGTCAGGCCCCGAGCCTCAAGGCGTCTCTCGGCGATACTGACTGGCTCGCGGGCGTCTGGGCTGACGCGGTGACCAAGGCGGTTGATGAGACGGGGCTGGACAGCTTCCCGGAAGACTGCCCGTGGGCGATGCCCCAGGTGTTGACGCAAGAGTTTTTCCCCGAGGCTTGATCGATCGGTCTGCCAGTCAGCTGCGCTTGAGGTCTCGGTAGAAGTTCTCGTGCGGGCCGACCGCTTCCAGGTAGACCAGCCGAACGGCGTCCTCGACCGTATAGCCGAGCAAGTAGAGCTGGCCTTGGCTCCTGAATTTCACGACTCGCAAGGCCGCCAAGTCGCCCTTCTTGCGCTCTCCGCTCTCGGGGCTGGAGGCGACATTAGCCACGGCCTGGTCGACGTCGCCCGCGACGTTGTCGTTCAGCTTCTTGTACTGACGAGCGAAACGACGTGTCTGGACGACTCCGTAGCCGCTCACTGCAGGCGGCTCCGGGGCACGAACGGTGTCGCATCTGCACGGGGCTCAGCCATGGAGATCAGGGACTCCGCAATGAAGCTCACAGGCAGGTCAGGGTTGTCCAGCGCCGCACGGCCCACCTTGGCCCAGAACTCGATTTGACCGGCGATGGTTCGGTGCTCAGCGGCGGCATCCGTCTTCGCCTGGTTGTAGAGCGATTGATCGATTCGGATTGAAGTGGTGGCAGACATAGGAATGACTTTACTACAATTGTGGTAAATCGATTGTAGCCGAGCCACAGGCTCACACGCCATGGCACCGCAGCAGGGGCTCCAGTGGGACGGCTTCAGACGGGCCGGCGCGCGCGTTGGGCAGCCGCTGCTCGGAAAGGTAGAGGTCTTCGAGGTCGTCCAGGTGGCACCGGATGGCCTCGATCGTGTAGAAGGTCTTGCTGCGCCCGGTCGCTTCAGTCAGGCGCTGCAGTCGGGTGACTATGCTTTCAGTTATTGAAGTTTTATGTATTTACTCATTTAAGTTAAAATATTTAAACTTACCAACTCATATGTGCCAGGAGCCTGCATGAAGGTCATCGCCGTGCTGAACCAGAAGGGCGGGTCGGGCAAGACGACCATCGCCACCCACCTCGCCCGCGCGCTGCAGCTCGCCGGTGCCGATGTGCTGCTGGTCGATTCCGACCCCCAGGGTAGCGCCCGCGACTGGGCCGCCGTGCGCGAGGATCACCCGCTCGCCGTCGTCGGCATCGATCGCCCGACCATAGACCGCGACCTCAAGCAGATCGCTCGAAAGGACTTCGTCGTGATCGACGGCGCGCCTCAGGCAGCCGACCTGGCCGTGTCCGCCATCAAGGCGGCCGACTTCGTGCTGATCCCCGTGCAGCCCAGTCCCTATGACATCTGGGCCGCCGCTGACCTGGTGGACCTGGTCAAGCAGCGCATCGAGGTCACCGATGGCCGCCTGCAAGCCGCCTTTGTGGTCTCGCGCGCCATCAAGGGCACCCGTATCGGCTCTGAGGTGTCTGAGGCGCTGGCCGGTTACGGCCTGCCAGTCCTCGAGTCCCGCATCACCCAGCGTGTGAGCTACCCCGGCACTGCGGCGGCTGGCCTCACGGTCATGGAGTCCGAGCCGGATGGCGACGCCGCCGCCGAGATCTACGCCCTGGCGAACGAGATTAAGCATAAGCTCATTTGAATATATAAATAATTGAGTAAATAAAGTAATGAGTAAATTATCAGGAGCACTGAGCGCCGGCCGCCCAAGCGCCCGGAGCGACAAGGCCGCCACTCTCGCCAGTCTGGCGGAAGAGGCCAGCCTCAAGCGGGTCAATTTCCAGCTGTCAGCCGACCAGCACATGAAACTGAAAATCTACGCGGCCCGGCAGGGCAAGACGATCAAGGAACTGCTGACCGAGTACGTTGCCAGCCTTCCTGAGTAAGACAGTAAAAAATTAAATGAGTTTATGAGTAAAAAGGAACTGATATAACAGCACAGTTCGTCTTTGGGCTCAGTTCCGAGACAGCTTCAATCGTACGACACGGTGCCCTCTGTGAACCCGCCATGCGACCCATCCTCACCCTGAAGAAGAAACCCTCGTCCGTTCCACCCTCGTCGCCCGAAACCGTCGTGGAGCTCGTGCCGCCGCCCCGTGCCGAGCCCGTTGCGCCGCCGGAACCTGTCAACGCGGAGCAGCCCGCCAAACTGTCCCCCCAGGAAGCCAAGCAAGCCCGCCTCGCTGCCAACCGACTCGTCAACGAGGAACTGCGCGCCCGTCGTCGTGCCGGTGCGGAACGACTCCAGCCGCTGGTTGATGCCTATGTGGCCGAGCACCCCCTGTTCCATCAAACCGTCTGGGTCGAGGGTGTCGAATGCCTCAAGCCCCTTGCCATTGGCGTTCACAAGGCGATCCTGACCTGGCTGCGCGAGCAACCCGAGGCCTTGGATTGCTCCAACACCCTGCTCCTCGACCTGATCAAGGCGGCTCTGGAGCCTCATGTCATCAAGCCCGAGTACTTGGCCGGCCTGCTGAAATTCCAGGACCGCTTTGACCTCGATGGCAATCCGAATGGCGTCGTGAAAGACAAGCACAGGGCCAGGGCTCAAAAAATGTTGCACAAGCAGCACGCGTTGCCAGCCGGCGAAGCGGATGCCACCACGCGCCAGGCCATCGCCGAGCTCGAGGCCGGCCAGGGCAAGCGGTTTGCCAGCGTTGACGCGCTGATGGCTGACCTGCCTGCGGCCGACTGAGCGGTCTATAGCCTTCCAGCGCGATCCCAAACGCGAACCCCAGAGAAAGCCCCGTGCCACCCTGGAGGGCGATCTGAAGCCGGTCCTGCTGGCAGTGGCGATCGACCAGGCACTTGGCCCTGGTGCCGTGCTTGCACCTTGAGCCTGGCGCGCCTTGGGTCGCACAGCCTGCTGTTCGGCTGCGACCGGCGGGACGCTTGGCACCTGGCGTTTGCGGCCGTATGATGAGCCAGTAGTCGGCGCGCTGTTTGGTTAGTAGCAAGCCATGTTTTCGCTACGCTCAAACAGCTTGGCAAGGGCTGCGCCCCTGCACCCCGGCGGCAGTCGCTTCGCTCCCTGCCGCCCGCCGCACTCACTCGCTGGAGGCTCGTTCATGACGGCAGAAGCACCCCAACCGCGCAAGGGCAAAGGCGGCCGCCCGAAGGGCGACCCCGCCGCCGTGCGCGCCTCGACCATTGGCGTTCGCGTGTCGGCGGACGAGTACGCCGCCTTGCGAGCCAAGGCCGAGCAGATGGGCATGACCCCGGCGCAGTGGCTGCGCGAGGCCGCGCTATCGCGTCGCCTGCCGTCGCCGCCCGTCCCGCCCATCAACCGCGAGCAGTACGCCGAACTGGCGCGCTTGTCGGCCAACCTCAACCAGTTGGCGCGGCTGGCCAACAGCGGCGAGCCCGTGACCGTGGCCGATGCGCTGTTGCAGCGCCTGGCCGGTGAAGTCGGGCGGCTGCGCCTGGCGCTACTGGGCGCAGGTGGCCGGGAATGATCGCCAAAGCCGCCAAGGGCCGGGGCTTCCGTGGGGCGCTCGAGTACGACCTCAGAGAAGACAAGGGCCACATCATCGACAGCAACATGGCCGGGCAGCACCCGCGAGAACTCGCCGCCGAATTTGGCGAGATCCGCAAACTGCGGCCGAACCTGGGCAAGGCCGTGCTGCATGTCTCGCTGGCCGCCGCGCCCGGCGAACACCTCACGGACGAGCAGTGGCGGCAGATCGGCCAGCGCTACCTGCGCGGGATGGGCTTCAAGGACAACCAGTTCGTCATTACCCGGCACACCGACACCGAGCACGAGCACATCCACATCCTGGCCAACCGCATCACCCACGGCGGCGCGGTGGTCAGCGATGCGCATGACTACCGGCGGCAGGAAACCCTGATGCGAGAGATCGAGCGGGATTTCGGCCTGCAGCGGGTGGCCCCGAGCCTCGAAGCGGAACGCCGGGCGCCGACCAAGGGCGAGATCGAGGCCCAGGTCCGCACCGGCCAGCCGTCCACCCGCCAGCAGTTGCAGCAGCTGTGCGAGGGCGCCGCCCAGGGCTGCCGCAGCTTCACCGAGTTCCAGGAGCGGCTGGAGGCGGCCGGCGTGGAGCTGGTGCCGGTGGTCCAGCTGGGCGGTGCGAAGCTCTCCGGCTTGTCATACCGCCTGGACGGCGTGACCATGAAGGGCAGTGACCTGGGCAAGGCGTACAGCCCCGCAGGGCTGGCCACACGAGGGGTAGCGTATGAGCAAGACCGAGACCTTGCGGCAGTCCGCCGCAGCATCGAACGAGACGCGGCTCGAGCGGTTGGCGAGCCAGATCGAGGCCGTGCGACAGTCCAGGCACCAGAGCGCGGAGGAGCTGGCCGCGACGCTGGAGCCGCTGGCACAGGCGATGGCCGCCTTGGCGGAAGAGACGCGGCAGACGCTGACCGAGATCGACCGCAAGAGCCGGAAGCAGGGCGAGCAGTTCAGCCGGCAGATCGAGACGGCCGCCGCGAGCTGGAGGTCCGCCGCCCAGGAAGCGCAGACGGCCGCCGATCGCCTGAACCAGGCCGGGGCGCGGATGGAGTGGCAGCACTACGGCCTTGCCGTGATGACGGGGCTGATTACAGCGGCGCTCGTGAGCGGATTCTGGCTCTGGCTGGCCCCGCCGACCGTGCAGAACCAGCTGGACCCGAAAGCGGTCGCCGAGTACCTGAAACCCGCCGTGATCGCAGCCTTGAAGCCCTCGAAAGGCAGGTAACCGCGCTGGGTGTGGAGCGCTTCGAGGTGGGCCTGCGCGAGGCCAAGACCGGCCAGACGATGCACCGGGCCTGGAGCCGGTCCGACCTGGTGCAGTCCGCTGCATGGCTCAAGCGCATGAACGCGCAGGGCCACGACGTGTACATCCGCCCCGCTGGCGAGCATGGCCTCGTGCTGGTCGATGACCTCAAGCCGCAGGCGCTGGAGCGCATGAAGGCCGCAGGATTCGCACCGGCCGCGACCCTCGAGACGAGCCCTGGCCACTATCAGGCCTGGGTCAAGCTGGCGGACCAGCCGCTGTCCGATGAGATGCGGCGCATGGCGGCGCAGGGCCTAGTGGAGCAGTACGGGGGGAACCCGAACAGCGCCGACCCTCACCGTTACGGGCGGCTGGCCGGCTTCACGAACCAGCAGCCCCAACACACCCGCGACGACGGGCGCCAGCCCTATGTCCTGGCCCACGACTGCCCTGGGCAGGTCGCTACCGCCGCTCCCGCGTACCTGGAGCGCATCGAGCAGGCTTTGGAGGCCGCGGAGCGGGCGCATCGCCAGGAGCGGCAAGCGCAGCGTGGCCGGGAACGGGACGGCCCGGGCAGGGGGCGTTGATGGAGTCTTCGCCCTCAAATCCGGCCCTGGCGTCCGAATCCGCCCGGTTGCGGGCTGGGCAGCACCGTTCTCGGCGCTATAGTGGGTGGTCTGTCGATGGTCGGCAGACGGTACAAAAGAAAAACGCCTCGAACCCTTCAGCTTTGGCCGGCAGTGGGGGTAAGAGGCGCTCGGAACGTCCGATGCGCCAAGTATAGCGGTGGCGGCGGACATGGAGGATTACGCATGTCCGCATTGAAGAAAAACGACCCGCAACAGCCCCTTTTCGATAGCTGGATTGAGCCCGCGCACTACCTGCGCTCGGACAGCCCGAGCGCGTACTTCTCGCTGCTCACGCAGCTCGAGGGCCGGACCACCAAGCAACAGCGCAGCTACCCCGTCGCATCGATGGGTTTTGTCATCGGTGCCTGCGACAAGTCGCTCGATACCTGGATCTCGCAAGCCGAGTTCTGGGCGCCGACCCGGCGCCTGCTGCACTTCATGCGCGTGGGTCTGCTGTTCGTCGACCTCGATACCTACAAGCTGTACGAGTTCGCGGGCCTGAGCGCCGAGGCGCAACTGGAGCTGCTGCTGAGGTTGTGCGAGGCCCAGGGCTTGCCGGAGCCATCGCTCGTGATCTTCTCGGGGCGCGGGCTGCAGGCCAAGTGGGTGCTCGACAGTGCCTTGCCGGCGCGCGCGCTGCCGCGCTGGTCGCTGGTGCAGCACGAGATTGGCCGGCGCTTGGCGGGCCTGGGTGCGGACCCGAATGCCTTGGATGCGTCGCGTGTGCTGCGCCTGGATCAGACCGTCAACAGCCGCAGCGGCGAGATCGTGCGCGTGGTCCATCAATCGGGCGCGCGCTACGACTTCAACCAACTGGCCGATGCCCTGCTGCCGCTGACCCGCGCCAAGCTCCAGCAACTGCGCCAGGAGCGCGCGGAGCGTGCGGCCGACCCGGAGTACCAGAAGCGCTCGGCGACGCGCACCAAGGGCCATCTGACGGCCATCGACACCGGTGCGCTGGGTCACCTGCGCCCGTTCATTGGCGCTCAGCTCGCCTGGGACCGCCTGGCGGACCTGCGCACGCTGGCCCAGCTGCGCGGCTGGACTCAAGGCGCGCCGGACGGCTCGCGCGACCTGGCGGTGTTTATCGGGGCTTCCTTCCTGGCGCAGGCGGTGCCGAACGTGCCGCGCTTCTACGATGAGCTGCGCGTGCTCGGGCGCGAGTTCGCGCCGCACTGGACCTTCCGCGAGGTCAACGCTTCGGCGTCGGCAGTGGTCGCGCGCATGCGGCGCATGGCCAATGGCGAGACGGTCGAGTACGCGGGCATGCAGGTGGACCCGCGCTATCGCTGGCGGAACGACACGCTGATCCAGCGCTTCGGCATCACGCCTGATGAGGAGCGGCAGCTGGCCACTATCGTCAGTCGAGGGGAGGCGGCCCGGCGTCATGCCGAGCGCGAGGTCCAGCGCCGCCAGGAAGCCGGTGCCGTCACCCGCGCCGAGTACCTTTCAGCCAGTGAGGACAAGCGCGTCAGCGCGCGCTTGATGCGAGCCAAGGGCATGACGCAAACCGCCATCGCCAAGGAGCTGGGTGTGACGGACAGGACCGTCAGAAACTGGCTGAAGGACTAAACCGGAAAAGTCCGTGCGTATGTATGAAGGTGGCGAAGCCGTGCCGCCAACGAGCGGCCGGGTAGCCCGTAGGGCTTGTGTTCGTCGCTGCCTTTTTTGCCTGAACTTCAATCGGTATTTTTTCCACTCACCCGGGGTGGAAGGCGAAGCCTGGAACCTCGGAACAGGGCGCTTCAGGCAAGCCAACCGATAACTGTCGCCGGTCAGGGAGTGGGGGGGTGTTTCACTGATTCGCTCGACTCTTGATCTAGCTCAGATTTGTAAATTCAGACTATTCAGGTCAGAATAGCGCTTTCAAGGAGGTGCTACATGCAAACTTGGCAAATGCAAGCCGCCAAAGCGCGGTTTTCCGAGGTGGTCAAACACGCCGCTTACGACGGTCCGCAGGAGATCACCGTGCATGGCCGTTCTGTGGCGGTCGTGATTTCCCGCGAACTTTTCGACCGCCTCAGCGGCAACGAGTCTTCGCTGGTGGACTTCATGCGGCAGTCCCCGTTGTACGGCAGCGATGACATCGAGTTTGAGCGCGATCGCAGCTTGCCGCGTGAGGTGGACTTTTGAGCTACCTGATCGACACCAACGTTCTGTCTGAATTGCGGCGCAAGCAGCCCGACCCGAACGTCGTGGCCTGGATGCAGGCCAGGCCACGCCAGTCGCTTTTCCTGAGCGTGCTGACGCTTGGCGAGATCCGCAAGGGGCTTGAACGGGTTGAGGACGCCACCCGTAAGCAGTCCTTGTTGGACTGGCTCGAGGTGGAGTTGCCCAATTACTTCGTGGGTCGCATGCTCGTCGTCGATGCTCATACCGCCGACCGTTGGGGCCGCCTGATGGCTCAGGCCGGCAGACCGCTGCCCGCCATCGACGGACTGCTGGCGGCTACTGCCTTGCAGCACGATCTCACTCTTGTGACTCGCAACATCAAGGACTTTGCAGGTCTTGAGGTTCGTCTCCTCAACCCCTGGGGGCAACACTGAACTTGGGGTCTGAGGCGCAGTGAATACGAAGGGACTTCCCACTTCCGGGCTACGGCATCGGAGTGCCAAGATTGGCGTGTCGGAAGTCAATCTCAACCACTATGGAGGGGTAAACCCAACAGTCGTGTCACCAGCCGCCATCTGCTCCTTCAGCCTGTCGTAAAAGGGGTCGCTTCAGGAAACGGAAAATAAAGCTAAGCCCGATCCGAGCCAGAGGCCGGCAACCAGCGGTACAGGGGGTCTGAGGTGCAGTGGAACAGAAAACCGGCTTAAGCCAGCCGGATATAAGAGCCATGGCTTGTCAGCTTGATTGGCTATGACGACTGAGTGCTGCGCCCCATTCTCGGAAGGCTTGGGCAGCACCCCTGGGGCCGAAGACCAGTGAGGGACCCGGCCAGGATGGGTACACCCCTCTTGGCCAGAGCAAACCGCCCTGGCCAAGAACTCGAAAGCCATCTTATCCTGGCCTGTGAATTCTTGGCCACTCAAATTGGCCTCTTAACCGGGTTTACTGTTCCACTGCGCCTCAGACCCCTACTACGAAAAACAAGGCCTGCTGCCGGAGCCAGCCCGGCAGGACAACGGTTACCGCGACTACGCGAGCACTCACCTGGATCGGCTGGCCTTCATCCGCCACTGCCGCGCGCTGGAGATGCCGCTG
>JACCEC013056645.1_pt1 | contig 12990 bp, 5 predicted proteins | sample 7450121 | NCBI WGS metagenome assembly JACCEC01 (sample SAMN15323455, study PRJNA562643) | freshwater metagenome | isolation source: river surface water | place: USA:Blue River Watershed | collected 2017-08-18 | reverse complement strand
GGATTTGGTGATTTAGCTTATTTTGCTGTTACTTCACAAATTTCAACAGCAAATGGTGATTATATAGGTCCAGCAACTGGTAGTGGTATTTACCAAAGAGTTTCAGTAGTTGCTCCCCAAGCTTTAACTATATCCTCTTTATATTTCAGTTTGCGTGGTCAAACAGCTGAACCTGGTGGTCCAAGTTTAATCCCAACAACTTGTACATTAATTATAAATGGTGTAGCTACTAGTTTGGTTGCATCAATTCCTGCAAATACTGCACCAACTTCAAGCAACCCCAATAATGGTGTTTCTGCCTCAATTTCTCCAGCAATTGATGTAAATGCAGGTGATTTAATTTGTGTACGAGTAAATTTTGGTTATTCTGATGGTTGTAGTGCTACAGTTATTACTGCTAAAGCATAAACTTTTAAATTGTTAATGTAAAACTAAATAAATTTTTTTATTTTACAAAATTATTATAAACAATAATTTTATAATGTCAAATACTTTTAATAATCAGAATAATTCTAATAAAGATAATGAACAATATAAACCAAATTTATTCAATATACTTGAAAATCAGGTAAATGCAAAAGTAATTAACGAGACTACTAATACACAAGAATTTAATATGGGAGGGAGTGGGTTTGTAAATCCTCCAAATTTTGTTATGGGAAATAAAAATTACAATCCTTTTAAACCTATTCAAAGTGAAATTCAAGGGATTCAAGGGAATCAAACTAATAAATACAATAATTTTACACAGAATCCTTTGGTTAATCCTAATAATCCAGATAATAAAACTAAGAATATGGAATCTGTTAATCTTGCAAATATTCATACCAAACTATCTCCTAATATTCATAATAATAATTCAAGTGAGTTAGATTCAAGTGATTTGATATCAAATTCAAGTGATATAACTTCAAATTCAACCACAACTTTCTGTCCAAATCCCTATATAAATTATTCCCAAGTCCAAGAACATTCTATAAATTGTCCAACCCAAATTATAAATGTGCCTGGACCAGTTGGTCCTCAAGGTGCTCAGGGTCCAATTGGTCCAACAGGAGCAACAGGGCAAAAAGGTGATGCAGGTACTCCAGGAGGTCCAACAGGTCCTACTGGTAACACAGGTCAAAAAGGTGATACTGGTTCAACAGGTATTGTAGGACCAACAGGTTTAAAAGGAGATACAGGTTTACAAGGACCAACTGGATTACCTGGTGGTACTGGTGATAAGGGTCAAACGGGAGACCAAGGTCCAACTGGTGATAAAGGTCAAACGGGAGACCAAGGTACTATAGGTATTCAAGGTATAACTGGTGATAAAGGAGCTACTGGTGATAAAGGACCAACTGGTCAAATAGGAGCTACTGGTGATAAAGGAGCAACTGGTCAAATAGGAGCAACAGGTAATAAAGGAGCTACTGGTGACCAAGGTTCTCAAGGTCTTACAGGTGATAAAGGAATAACAGGTGACCAAGGACCAATAGGTCAAACAGGTGACCAAGGACCAATAGGTCAAACAGGTGACCAAGGAGCAACAGGTGACCAAGGAATAACTGGTGACCAAGGAGCAACAGGTGACCAAGGAATAACTGGTGATAAAGGAGCAACAGGTGACCAAGGAGCAACAGGTGACCAAGGAGCAACAGGTGACCAAGGAGCAATAGGTCAAACAGGTGATAAAGGACCAACAGGCGACCAGGGAGCAACAGGTGACCAAGGAATAACTGGTGATAAAGGTGTAACAGGTGATAAAGGAGCTACAGGTGACGTAGGTTTAGGAGGTTTAATTGCAGCATATGGTTCATTTTATAGTATTACAACACAGAAAGTTTCCTCTACAGCAATTGGTCAACCAGTATTTGCAGAAGTTACAGATATAGCAAATGGAATAAGTATGGAATCAGATGGTTCATCAGGTCCAACAGGATTAAATAAAATAACAATAGCTAATCAAGGAACATATAATATACAATTTTCACTTCAATTTTACAATAATGGAGGAGGTGGTTCTGGTAAATCTGTTAATATTTGGCTAAGTAAAAATGGAAATGATGTACCAGATACAAATGGAGATGTATCAATTGACACAAATAGTCCTTATAAAATTATTTCATGGAATTATGTTGTTAATGCTAATGCAGGTGATTATTACCAATTAATATGGGCAACAGATAATACTAATATTATAATGCCTTATGGTCCTACAGGAGGAGTAACAGGACCAGCTGTTCCATCATCAATAATAACAGTAACACAAGTTACATATACACAAGAAGGTCCAACTGGAGTAACTGGAACTACTGGTTCTACTGGTCCAACAGGTCCAACAGGTCCAACAGGACCAACTGGATATACTGGTTCAACAGGAGCAACTGGTTCAGCAGGGATTAATGGTGTTTCTAGTGGATTGGTATTATATTTAGATGGTCCATCTGGTACTAATAGTTCATATCCCTCAATAATTAGTGATGATCTATTAGTACTTCCTAATACTGGGGCAAAAACTGTTATAACTAGTAGTAGTATAACAGGAGCAACAGGTTTGTTATTAGCAAGTTATTTAACTCCACCTAATTATTTATTAACAACAACAGTTATAGGAGGATTATGGATTACAAATTTATTTGGTAGTAGTAATTCAGGAGGTAGTAATATATTGTTTTATACAAAAATTAATGAAGTAGATTCAACAGGTTTATTTATAAAAAATTTAGCAACTGGTTCGTCTGCAGATGCTACAGTTATTAACAATACACAAGGTTTATTCGTTTATCAATTATATGTACCAACTACAACATTAACTGATTTAAGTAGCAGAATACAATTACAAATATTTGGAATAGCTACTTCAGGTAATGGAACAATAAATATAGAAATGAGAGATACAACCCTTTCTAATATAGTTACAACAATCGCATCGAATTTAATTGGTGCCACAGGTCCTACAGGCAATACTGGACCGACAGGTCTTAAAGGTGATACTGGCGATCCTGGAGTAACAGGTCCGACTGGAGTAACAGGTCCACAAGGAGTAAATATTATTCAAGCTAGAACGGGTGTAACAGGTTCAACGGGATTACCATCAGGAACAAATTTTATAGCATTAAATGGGTATACTGGACCAAATCCTGTATATTTAACATTAGCTGATCCAAATAATTCAACGACAAATAACTATATAATTGCAGACGAAGCAGGTTACGCATCAACATGTAATATAATTATTCAAGGAGCAACAGGTGCTGGTATAACAATTTCTGGTGCAAATCAATTAGTTTTAAATGTTAATTATGCAAACGCCTGGCTATATTCTGTACCAAATACATTAAATTATTATGTGTTATTTACAAGACCTTAATTTTACTCTAAATTTTTTAACAATAATTATAATATAAATCTAATATAATTATTATGTCAACGATTTACACAGGTTCTAATTTTGGTATAATATCAACTTTAAATTCAGGTTCAGGTACTTTATCTAGTTCGGGAAGTTCAGTAGCTTTTGCTTATGAAAATATACAAAATTATACATCAGGTTCTATTTTTATTAATTTATCAACAAATGGTTATGCCAAATTAACTTTATATTTTTCAAATGATGCTACTGGTACAATTGTTTTGACAGAATCATATGTTTTTACAAATACAGGTTCTCAAACTATAAATTTTACCCCAAATGGAAATTATTTAAAGCTAGTCTTAACATCAAATGTTGATAATGTTGAATATACAATCCAAACTAAATATAATAATACAGGTGGTAATTTTGAATTAGATGATGGTGTTATATCTGCATCAAACTCAAAATTCTTATCATCAATAAATACATCAACTACATATGCAGGTTCTTATGATGATATTTCAAATTATAGTTTAATTACATTATTAGTACATGGAACAGGAACATCTCCAGCAGATGGTACAATAAATTGCTATTTTTCATCAGATGGAACAAACATAGATAGAACCGTTAGTTATACAGTACAGGATTGTACGGCAAATTCTACAACAACAACAACATCCACAACATTTAATCCAGCTCATACATTGCTACCTATTTCTAAATATTTTCGTGTAGATTATGTAAATGGTTCTCAGGCTTTGACAGATTTTAGATTAACAGTACTTTATCATAAATCAAAATCAAAACCATTAACAAGTAGAGTAACTCAGTTTTTAACAGATTATGTAGATACAGATACAGTTCGTTGTATATTAAATGGAAGAACAGAAGGAACAACATTGTCAGGAGGAAATTATCAAAATATTAATGTATCAAATGGTAATCTTAGTGTTAAAATAAAAGAACCAATTAGCGCATTCGGTGAAGTACTTAATGCCCAACTTACTCCACAAATTCAATTTGATTTTACAAATGGACGCCCCTTAGATCTAATTGTTTTTTATCAAAATAATACCACATATACTTCCTACAATTTTATTGATTCAAAGTGTCAAATAAAGGGTTCAACAGGTTCAACTGGAGCCAGTGCACAAATAGAAATGACTAGTAGAACATTTACAAAATATAAACCAGGTCAGGGATGTGATACAAGGTTTACAGCAAGATTTCCAAACGGGTATATTGCAAATTGTGACCAATATGCTGGAATATTTACAGCAACTGATGCATTAGAATATGGATATTTTGGTGCTGGTGCTACAGGTGCGTCTGGTTCTACAGGTACTACAAGTGAATTTGCAATAAGGCATACAAGTTTTGGAATTAGGCAAATTAGTAGATTTACAATTAGTGGAAATGCAACTGGTACTGGATTAACATTAAATTTCGGCGGAACAACTTTATCTCCAAATATAGAAAGCACAGATAATCCATTAATTATATCTAAAAAAATTTATGATGCAATAATGACTTATACATCAAATGGATATTTATTAAATACATATGGTTGGGCATGTTCTTATTATACTGTATCTGGAACAGGTAATTATTTTGTAGAATGTATTTATAACCAAGCACAATCTCCAAATGTTATTGTAGAAATTACTACAAATAATACAGGTTCAAATATATCAGTAGCCACAATAAGATCAGGTTCTTATCCAGTTATAAAAACCGTTGGACAATCAAATTGGAATATTGATACATGTAAAGATATGGGTTCTCTACAACAAAATTATATTTATAACAAAAGTGGATTTAGATTAAACCCAACTAAAGGTAATGTATTTAAAATTGCATTCCAATATTTAGGTTTTGGTTCTATAACATTTTTTATTGAGTTAACAGAAGCAGAAACTTTAGTTCCTGTTCATAGAATAAAATATGTTAATGAAAATTTAATACCTAGTATGAAAAATCCTAATATGCAGATAGGATTAGGTATTAAACAATTAGCTACTGTTAGTACTATTCCTCAAGTAGAATCTTCAAGTATGGCTTCATTTACACAAGGATTAATTGTACCAACAGGTATTAATCGTTCATATGGCTTAGTGCTAAATGTAAATACTTCAGCAGGTATTGGTAGTTTAACTAGAGCTAATCCTGCTGTAATATTTGGTTTAAAAAGTATATATGTTTATGATTCAATTAATAGTGATGGTACTATTAACAATACAATTAATAACAATAATATATTTTTCTCTTCAGTAAATATGTCAGTAAACACTTCTACAAATACTACTGCAAATATAATTTTTATGTTAGTTAAAAATCCAACAACTATCACAGTTAGACCTACATCTTCTCCTTCATATCCATTATTTACTAGATATAATGAAAATCTTATTGAAGTGTTAGATGGTGTTACTGTTACTGGTAATGCTAGTTCAGGTACAGGTATTACAATTAGTGGAGGAACAATTATTTTAGAATTCGCGTTAACTGAAAATCAAAATATAACACAAATAATTAATAGTTTAAATTTAGAAATGTCTAGATATGATAGTTACTATTTGTGTTTTTATGGTTCATCTACTAATAATGCTGATATTTCAGGTTCATTATCTTATCAAATTAATATGTAAAAAATTTATATAATAATGTTATAATTTTTACAATAAAATTTTTTTATTGTATAAGTTTATTAATGAATAATTTTCCTAATCAAAATCCTAATTCAAATCCTAAGAAAAATGGATATTCATCATTAAAACCAGTAACTAATAAATCAAATTCTACTGACCTTTTAAGTTCAAATACTGGTAACTTTATGTATAATACACCTTTGGTTCCAAATACTCCTTCTCAACCACCTATGCTTAATCAATCATTAAAACAAGGACAAACATTTAAACCAAATAATGTTAATCAACAACCGAATGAATATGTTAAATCTAATTTAGATTGTACTTCTGATTCTAGTTCTACCTCTACTTCTACTAGTTCTAAATCATATTCTCAAAGTTCATCAAGAAGTCATTCTAATTATTCAAGTTCCTCAAATTATTCTAGTTCAACCCAATCAAGTTCATGTTTTACCCCTAATTGTTATGGAGGAATTTCTGAACAAACATATAATATCCCAACTCAAGTGTATAATATACCTGGACCAGTTGGTCCCCAAGGTATACAAGGTCCAACTGGACCAACCGGTCCTCAATTTCAATTTGATGCTCCAGATGGTGTAGTGTTATATTATGATAGTATCAATGGAATAACTGGAACAACAAATTTTACTTATAATCCTGATGGATATGGCGGAGATGGAGAGTTATATATTGCTGGTAAATTAACAGTAGAAGGTCCTATTGACCCTATATATCTTCAATTAAAAATGCTTGATTCAGCACCTGAACCATTACCTGACTCAAGTATTTTATGGATAGATAATTCAGGTGAACTTAATGTTATTAATCAATCTGGTACTAGTATTCAATTAGGAGCTACTGGTCCAACAGGTCAAACTGGTCCAACAGGTCCCACTGGTCCCACTGGTGAAACTGGTCCTGCTGGTGATAGATTTACTGGTGGTTCAACTGGTACATTTGATTTATCAGTAATACAAGCAAATATTGGAAATACTGGAGATATCTGGGTATATCCAACAGGTCTTAACTTTACAACTGGTATGTTCGTAGTAGTAGCCTATGATGGTTCTAACAAATTTATTGGTTCAGTTAATTCTTATGATTCATCTACAGGTTTAATGGAAGTCATTTATAAATATGTTGTTGGTACAGGAAATTATAGTTTGTGGGAAGTTGGTTTAGTTGGTGGGTTTGGTTCTCAGGGTGAGACTGGTCCAACAGGTCCTACTGGCCCAACCCTCCCAATTGTTAGTGGAGGAACAGGTAATATTCTTGTAAATGTACCTGGTACAGATAAAGTTTCAAATAATACAAATCTTACAGTTAATGACCTTGATATTACTTCAAATCTAGATATCTTACCAAGTGTTCCTGGAAGTGTTGGTTCAGGATTAAATCTAGGTTCTGTAAGTTTACCTTGGAAATCTATTCATGCTTATTCAACTGATTTTACAGATTTATCAGTTAGTGGAAATGCTGATGTTCAAGGAACATTAGGTGTTACTGGTGATGCTATCTTTAGAAATGATGTTGGTGTACTTGGTAATATTGATGTAGAAGGAACATTAGGTGTTACTGGAGCAGCTATCTTTAGAAACAATCTTGGTGTACTTGGAAATGCTGATATTCAAGGAACATTAGGTGTTACTGGTGATGCTATCTTTAGAAATAATCTTGGTGTACTTGGAAATGTAGATATAGAAGGAACATTAGGTGTTACAGGTGATGCTATTTTTAGAAATGATGTTGGTGTACTTGGAAATGTAGATATAGAAGGAACACTCGGAGTTACAGGAGCAGCTGTATTTAGAAATAATGTAGACATTATAGGAAATTTAGGTATTACAGGAAATTCTATATTTAATGGTGATGTAGGTATCACAGGAACATTAGGAGTTACAGGAACAGTTAAATCTAATTATTTACAATTGGTATATGGAACAGCTCCAGCTGCAGCAGTATCAGATACAGGTTTTGTATATATTGATTCAGTATCAGGAAATCTTAATTTATACGATGAAAATGGTAATACTTATGATTTAGGAGCTACCGGAGCAACTGGTCCAACAGGTGAAAAGGGTGAATCATTCTTAGGTGGTTCAACTGGTTCATTTGATTTATATGCACTTGGTACTACAGGTATAGGTGTTGTACAACCAATTTGGGTATATCCAACAGGTTTAAGTTACACTACAGGTATGGAATTAAGAGTTGTTGCTCAACTCGGTACATATTTTATAGGTGATGTTGATACTTATAATAAAAATACTGGTTTATTAAATCTTCAAGTTACAGGAGTTACTGGAGATACAGGAACTTATAGTAATTGGGGTGTTATTATTAATGGAGCAATTGGAGCTCAAGGTTTACAAGGTGATACAGGTGCTACAGGTGTTACAGGAGCAACTGGTAAAACAGGTCCAACAGGTCAAACAGGAGCTACAGGTAAAACAGGTCCAACAGGAGCTACAGGAGTTACCGGAGCCACAGGTGTAACGGGTGCTACTGGTCAAACAGGAGCTACAGGTCAAACAGGAGCTACAGGAGTAACAGGAGCCACGGGTCAAACAGGTCAAACAGGAGTAACAGGAGCTACAGGTCAAACGGGAGCTACAGGAGTAACAGGAGCCACGGGTCAAACAGGTCAAACAGGAGCTACAGGAGTTACGGGAGCTACAGGAGTTACGGGAGCTACAGGAGTTACGGGAGCTACAGGTAAAACAGGAGCTACGGGTGTAACAGGAGCTACAGGAGTTACAGGAGCTACAGGAGTTACAGGTGTTACAGGAGCTACAGGTGTTACAGGAGCTACAGGTAAAACAGGAGCTACAGGAGTTACGGGAGCTACAGGTCTTAGTGTATCTTATGTTGGTCAGTCAGGTGGAACAGGTCTAATAAGTGGGGTTAGTAGTAATTATAATAAAATAATGCAAGCTAATACTTTTACCGCAGTTCTAGGTGCTACATATTTAATCCAATATAGAGTAACTTTAAAATCATCAGGTGCTCAAAATTTTAATACTACTATAAACAGAACTGTGGATGGTTCATCTTATGCTAATTTGGGAATTCCGGGTGGTAATAAAACACAACCCGTTACAACTACTACTTATGGTTTGGCTGGCGGATTTGCAACTGCTGCAAATCAGCCTGTCACAATATCAGGTTATGCAATTGATACACCTTTAACTTCTGGTGGATCTACTGGAGTAACCTATGCTATTTGGGCTGTGTCAAATACAGGTACAGGAATTTCTTATACTGATATGAATAATATCACTATTTTAAGAATAGCATAAAAATATTTTAATTAGGTAACTATAATACATTTAATTATATTTATCCCTACCAAAAAAATTTTAATATAGTGGATTATTTATATATAAGAATGCCCAGTAAAAAATACGGTTGTAATTGTGGAAAATGTGATAGCAGTAGCACATTATGTCCATCTTCATCATCTTCATCATTATGTTCATCTTCATCATCATCTTACATCAAGTGTAAGAAAAATAAATCAACAAAATACTGCCCTAATCCCTACATGAGATCTACCTATGAACCTTGTTATCCTTGTCCTTTACCTTGCCCTCCTTGTCCTCCTTATTCATGTCCACCAAATCCCTGTAATCCTTGTCCTCCTAACCCATGCAACCCATGCAATAATCCCAAAACATACAATCCTTTCCAATATCCAAACTACACAGTATATTCATCAACCGGGAATATCCCAATAAGTCAATATGCATCACAATCTTATTATATTTATGTATCAATTCCTGGTTCATCAACTTCAAATAATGTAACCCTTCCTTTAATTCAAAGTTTAGATTGTAGCCAAAAGAGAAATTTTGTAATTTCAAATAGTGGACAATCAAGTATTACTATTATTCCTAGTGCAAGTGGTTCACAATACAATCTTATCAATGGTCAAGATGTAGGTGCCTCAGGTACAATTTTAGAACCAGGTTGCTCTGTTCAAGTGTTTTCAGACCCCAATTCAATGGCTACTCCTAATTGGGTACTTATTGGTTGTGTAAATGTACCACCATCATAATTTTATTTAATTTTTTATTAAGATAATATAATAAAAAAATTGATTTTTTTTAAACAAGTCTAAAGAAATAATTATATAAATCCTTATCTAAACAATTCATATGAGTCAACCCAAAAAAGATTATTATGCTATATTAGAGATTAAAAAAGAAGCAACTCAAGAGGAAATAACAACAGCATACAGACAGTTAGCTAAGAAATGGCATCCTGATCGTCACAAAGACCCAGAGAAAAAGAAAATAGCTGAAGAAAAATTTAAAGAAATTACCGAAGCAAACTCAATTTTATCAGATGAAAATAAACGTGCTCAATACGATGATTTTGGATTATGTGATGGAGAAACTCCAGACTTTTCCCAAGGATTCCCAGATTTATCAGAAATATTCGGAAATATGGGTGGAATGGGAGGAATGGGAGGAATCCCTGGAATGGGTGGAATTCCTGGAATGGGTGGATTTCCATTTATGGGAGGAATGGGTATGGGAGGCATGGGTTCAATGGGTCCAGGAGGAAATTCACGTGATGTCCAAGTTCAACAAGAATTCAAGGTAAAAATCAAACTTCAAGAAGTATTTAATGGGTGTGAAAAAACTATTGAGATTCCAATTGATGATATTTGTAATGACTGTGAAGGTTCGGGTTCAAAAACAAAAAAGAAGAAAACCTGTACAGACTGCAAAGGCAAAGGTATGCGTATGATGGTTAGACAATTTGGTCCAAATATGATTTCTCAACAAACAGTTCCTTGTAGTACATGTAGTCAAAAGGGTTGGGTTCAAGATAGTGCTAATTCTTGTGTTCATTGTGCAGGTAAGGGTACTAAATCTGCAAAATTAACTAAGAACATCACTATTAAAAAGAATTTTGATTACCAAACAAAAATGTGTATTAAAAATGCAGGAAATTATGATTTAAATGTAGGAAAGAAAGCAGATATTTATATTGTATTTAAAATTTCGGACCTTGAAGATTATGGAATGAAAATTGTTAATGAATATGATTTAGTTATTGATTATAATATTAAAATTTGGGATGCATTTTCAGGATACAATATGTATTTTGGTAATCATCCTAGTGGAAAGAAATATTCCTTTAAGCTTGGGGAGGTTATAAAAGATGGAGATGTGAGATTTGTTAAAAAATTAGGTTTACCTGATGATGATGATAATTCTTTTGGTAAACTTATTATTAAATTTAACTATGTATATCCTCAAAATATACTTGAGGGAGAAAATCTTAAAAATTTCCTTAAAGACAAAGACGAACAAAAAGTATCTAATAAGGCAGATTATATCAAGGAAAAACTATGTGATCCAAGTGTGGAAATGGATGATAGAAAGAGTAGACGAACCAATTCATCTAGAGCTAGAGCAAATTCTAATGACGGCGAATCTGGACCTGAATGTATTCAGTCTTAGATATAATATTTTTAATTGATTATTACACTAAATAAAAGTTTTTTTAATTTAATATATATAAAAAAATGTATATTATTTTAGTTATATAATTACAAAATTTATGGAATTAGAGGATTTAAATATTTTAAATGTTTCAAAAGAAAAAATAGAATTATCAGATAAAAAAGAAGTACAAGACGAAACTGTATTGGATTTTAATGATTTTTTAACTAAATTTGTATTAAATAATAATCAATATGATGATAATCTAATGAATCTGGAAAAAACTATATCAGTTGAACAAGATAAATTAGTTGTAAAAAATGAATTAGTTGAAGAAAATGAACAAAACAAGATAGACGATGAAGAAGTTAAATCTAATGAATCCAAAGAATCTGATGAAGATGATGAGGAAGATGAAGAAAATAATGAAGCTACAGAAGACAATGAAGCTAAAGAAGCTAAAGAAGCTAAAGAAGCTAAAGAAGCTAAAGAAGCTGATGAGGAAGATGAGGAAGATGAGGAAGATGAGGAAGATGAAAAAGATGAGGAAGATGAAGTAGTTAAATCCAAAGAATCTAATGAATCTAATGAATTTAAAGAAACCAATAAGGAAGAAGAGAAAGAAGAAGAAGAGAAAGAAGATGACTATTCTGAAGATACAAAAAGATTAAAACAAATATATGATAAGATAATCAATAGGATGGATAAAATAAAAGGGGATGATGAAATAATTAATCAAAATGGTAATTTAGATGATTTAGATGATTTATCAAGTGACACAAATTTTTATATGGAAATTCAATATGAACTAGCTGAAATTAAAAATAGAACTAAAAATAAAGACCTTAGTGATGAAAATGATAAATTAATTAAAGGAATTGAAGATAATGAAGATAATAAAGATAATAAAGATAATAAAGAACTAATTAATTATGATAATTGTGAATATGATGATGAAGATTTTGATAAAAACACAGATATTGATGACAATATAAAAAATTTATTAACAAAAAGTGAAGAAGATATTAATAAGGAAATATTTATTAAAAACAATAAAATCGATAGAATAAATAAAATAGATGAATTAAATTCAGTAACAAGTTTAAATTTAAATGAAGAGTTGTATGGTGAATCAGATAAATCAGATAAATCTGATAAATCAGATAAATCAGATATAAAAGTAAATATAACTCAAGAATACAATACTAATAAAAATATCAATACAGAAGAAAAAAATAATTCAATAGAAAAGATAGAAACTGAAGATGAAGTATTAGAAGAGGAGATAAATTCAAATTCAACAGAAATTAAAGATAATAAAGATAATAAAGATAATAAAGATAATTCATCCAAAACATCAAAAAATAAAGAAGATAAATCTTCTTTAAACTTGTCTAAAATATTAAATTCTGATGAAAAAGATAATTCATCAAGTTCATCAAGTAAATCAAGTTCATCAAGTACATCAATTAAATCAAGTTCATCAAGTACATCAAGTAAATCAAGTTCATCAAGTAAACCAAATAAAAATGATGAACTT
>JACCEC012799527.1_pt1 | contig 12996 bp, 12 predicted proteins | sample 7450121 | NCBI WGS metagenome assembly JACCEC01 (sample SAMN15323455, study PRJNA562643) | freshwater metagenome | isolation source: river surface water | place: USA:Blue River Watershed | collected 2017-08-18 | reverse complement strand
TCCAGCAGTGACCGCGGCCCGTCGGCCTGCGCCAACAAAGCCGCCACCAGATGAGCGGGCTCGATGTAGGGATTGTCTCGCGTCAAGGCCAGGCTTTGAGCCTCCTGCAGGGCGTGTTGCAGCGTGGTGGTGAGTTTGTCAAGACGCATGGGCCAACCTCCTTGTGTTTTCTGAATGTGGAGCGCAGGGCGCGGAATTCAAGGGCCGCGCTTGGGCACAATTGAGGCATGGCCATCCACCAGCTTTCCGTGACCTATCAGCCCGAGCAGGACCGGCTGCTGCTGCGTGTGCGCAGCCGCCAGGCAGAACTCTTTGAGCTCTGGCTGACCCGGCGGATGATGATTCGGCTGTGGCAGCCCCTGCAGAACACCGCCGGCGCGGCCAGTCTGGGAATGGCTTCCCGCGACTCGACTGTTCTGCCCGAGGCCCAGGACATGATGCGGCAAGCGCTCCGGGAAAAGGCCAAGGCCGGCGCAGACTTCCAATCGCCCTTTGATGAAGACGGCGCGGATCGGCCCTTGGGGGACGAGCCCCTGCTCGTGGCGGCCGTGGACATCCATCGAAAGGCCGAAGGCCATGTCGACCTGGTGCTGCGCGATGCCCAGGCGCGTCATCTCTCATTGAGCCTGACGCCGGACCTGCTGAACAACCTGATGACCCTGATGGAACACGCGCTGCAACAGTCGGAGTGGGGGCTGGGTATGCAGCCGACTGGCGCCCTGGCGCAGGCCGCGGACGCCCCTGCCGCGCCCCGCGTGCTGAACTGAAGGCCCAAACCGAGTGCTGCCCCCACGCACCGGGCACCCGCAACACCAACAGACTCAAGGAATCGGTCGGGCTCCCCAGGGGGCGATCTGCGCGCCCGCCCACCAGCCCAATGCCGTGAGCACCAAGGAACCCGCAAGGTGCGTCGCGGCCCAGGCAGCTGCCTCAGCCCATCGCGACTGGCCGATCAGGGCCGTGACTTCGGCGGAAAACGTCGAAAACGTCGTGAGCCCGCCCAGGAATCCCGTGATGGCAAACAAGCGCCAGGCGCGCACGGTCTCATCTGACAGGCCCGCATCGGCGGCCTGACTCAGGAAGGCCAGAAAGAGGCCTACACCCAGTCCGCCCAGAAGATTGGCCGCCATCGTTCCCCAGGGTAAGCCAGGCTCGGCCGCGTTCCACCACAGCGCGAAACACCATCGCACCACGGCGCCCACACCGGCCCCCAAGAAGACGAGGAGCGCAGGCCAGAGGGCAGAGCCGGCCATGGTCAAGCCGCGGCGTTGCCCGCCGAGATGCCCCAGCGGGCCAAGGCCTCATCGTCGCTCACACGGGCATCGACCCAGCGAGCCCCGTCGGGTGTGTGCTCCTTCTTCCAAAACGGGGCTTGGGTCTTGAGGTAGTCCATCAGGAATTCACAGGCCTTGAAGGACTCGCCGCGATGTGCCGAGGCCACCGCCACCAACACGATCTGATCACCGGGCTCCAGAGGACCTACCCGGTGGATGACGCGCGCGGCTCGGATGTCGAATCGCTCGAAAGCCTGGTCGATCATCGCCTCAATCGAGGCCTCGGTCATCCCGGGGTAGTGCTCGAGCTCCATCCTTTGCACGGGGCCGGCCACACCCTGTGGCACAGCGCCATGGCGATCCCTCACCGTACCCACGAAACTCGTGACCGCTCCCACGCCGTGGTCGGCCTCATGCAGAGCCCGAACCTCGGCGCCGAGGTCGAAGTCAGCGGTTTGAATGCGAACACGGGTGGCCTTCAATTCAGCCTCCTGTGACCGGGGGAAAGAAGGCCACTTCCGCGCCGTCGGGTAGCACCGCGTCGTCACCGACCATCACCTGGTTGACCGCGCAACGAACCGCTCGGCCCTCACGCAAGGCCTCGGCGTGGGCCGCCGTGCTGGCCGCCAAGTGGCGGCGCAGATCGGCCACGGTGATCCCAGAAGGCAAGCCCGTGAGCGCTTGCCGCTCACCCAATGCCTCACGCAGCGAGGCGAAATAGCGGATGCTGAGGTTCATGACGGGCATCTTCTCAGGTGGACAGCAGATCGGCAAACGAGAGGAAGGACACCATTTGACCGCGTGCGATGGCCGCACCCGGCGGGTTGTCGACCAAGCCGTCGGCCCACACGGCAGAGGTCAGCACGCCCGAACTCTGGTTGGGATAGAGGTCAAGCCCCCCCTGCGCGTTGAGACGCGCACGCAGAAACTCGCGACGCCGATCGGGCCGGGTCCAATCGAAGTCAGCCCGCAAGGTCTGCGGCTTGAACGGCTGCGGCGCCATGCCCTGCAACACCCGCAGAACCGGCGCCACTGCCAACAAAAAGGTGACGAAGCTCGAGACAGGATTGCCCGGCAAGCCCACGAACAAACAGGGCCTGTGGCCATCACGGCGCACGGAACCGAAGGCCAGCGGCTTGCCCGGCTTGATGGCCATTTGCCACAGTTCCAGGCTGCCTTCGGCTTGCACCGCCGGCTTGATGTGGTCTTCCTCACCGACCGACACACCCCCGGAGGTGAGGATGAGGTCGTGGCCGGATGCCGCCCGTCGCAGCACTTCACGCGTGGCGTCCAGCCGATCGGGCACGATGCCCAGGTCGGTGACCTCACATCCAGCCGATAGCAAGAGCCCCCGCAGGGTGTATCGGTTGGAGTTGTAGATGGCGCCCGGCCGGAGCTTGTCCGCCGGCACTTCGCCCGGCATGACCAGTTCATCACCGGTTGAAAACAGGGCCACGCGCAGGCGACGGCACACGCTCACTTCGGCACAGCCGACCGAGGCTGCCAGTCCCAAGGCCTGGGGGCTGAGCCGCAGGCCCGCGGCCAGCACCACCGAACCCGCTTGAACATCCTCGCCGCGACGGCGAACCCACTGGCCCGCCTGCGGGACCGCGTTGACCCTGACCTGGCCCAGCCCTTGGCCGGGCGTGGCCGGTGGCACAGCCTCACACTGTTCCTGCATCACCACCGCATCGGCGCCGGGCGGCACCTGCGCACCGGTGAAGATGCGTGCAGCTTCGCCTGGACCCAGGGGCCGACCCACCTGACCGGCAGGAATGCGCTGCGCCACCGTCAGCTCGACACCGACATGCGGCACATCCACCGTCCGAAGGGCATAGCCGTCCATGGAGGTGTTGTCGCCCGGTGGGACATCGATGAGCGAGCGGATGGGCTCGGCCAAGACACGGTGCAGCGCATCGAAAAGGAACACCTTCTCAGTGTCCTGGATCCGGCAGGTCTGAGCGCCGGCGATCAGCCGGGCCATGGCCTCCTCAAGGCTCATCAGGGGTGCAGCGGGTTTCATCGGTCAAACGGCAAGGTCTGGGGCACGCAGTCGCCCGTCACGGCCACCGGATCAGGCATGCGCCTCGATATAGGCCTTCACACGTGCCACATCCGGCGCCATCACGGTAAACCGCTTGGGCAGATTCTCGATGCCTTCCAGCGCCTTGGGTCGATCAGGCTCGCATCCCAGTGCTTCCACCAGGGTCTGTGCAAACTTGGCCGGCAGGGCCGTTTCCAGCACCAGCATCGGCACACCGGCTTGCATCCATGGCCGCGCCACCTTCAGGCCGTCAGCCGTGTGGGTGTCGATCATCACGCCGAAGCGGCGATGGGTGTCGCGAATCGTTTCCAGCCGGTTGGCGTGGCTGCTTGAGCCCGACACGAAGCCGTAGGACCCGATCCGCGCAAACTCATCGGTGGAAAGGCTGAACACGCCCTGACGCTCCACCTGGTGGCCGAACAGGTCGCGCGTGCGCCCGCTGTCGCGGCCCAACAGATCGAACACGAAGCGCTCGAAGTTGCTGGCCTTGCTGATGTCCATGGAGGGGCTGGAGGTCTCGTGCGTTTCCGCGGTCTTGCGCACCCGATAGGTCCCCGTGCGGAAGAACTCGTCGAGGACGTCGTTCTCGTTGGTGGCGCAGACCAGCCGCTCGATCGGCAGGCCCATCATCCGGGCCACATGGCCGGCGCAGATGTTGCCGAAGTTGCCCGAGGGAACGGCGAAGCTCACGCGCTGGGACTCGTCCTTCGTCGCCTGGAAGTAACCCGCAAAGTAGTACACCACCTGGGCCAGCAGGCGTGCCCAATTGATCGAATTCACCGTGCCGATGTGCCAGCGCCCCTTGAAGGCCAGGTCGTTGGAAACGGCCTTGACGATGTCTTGGCAGTCGTCAAAAACGCCGTCAACCGCGATGTTGTGGATGTTGGCGTCCTGCAGGCTGAACATCTGTGCCTGCTGGAACGGGCTCATTCGGTTGTGCGGACTGAGCATGAAGACCTTGACGCCCTTCTTGCCCTTCATGGCGTACTCTGCGGCGCTACCGGTGTCCCCACTGGTGGCGCCCAGGATGTTGAGCACCTGCCCCCGCCGTCCGAGCTCGTATTCGAAGAGCTGGCCCAGCATCTGCATGGCCATGTCCTTGAAGGCCAGCGTCGGGCCGTTGGACAGGGCTTGCAGCATCAGGCCATCGTCCAGTGGCTTGAGCGGCACGATGGCCTCAGTACCGAAGACTTCGCGGTTGTAGGCTCGACGGCACATCGCGCGAAGGTCGACGGCCGGTATGTCGTCGATGAACATCGACAGGAGCTGAAAGGCCAACTCGGCATAGCCCTGATCGCGAAGCACCACCCGCAGTTCGGCCAAGGCCGCCACATCGAGCTTCGGATATTGCTCAGGCAGGTACAGGCCGCCATCGGGGGCCAAGCCCTCCAGCAGGATCTCGGAGAAACGCTTGCGGTCCGGGTGTCCGCGGGTGCTGAGATAGCGCATCAGGCCAACTCTTCTTTGCGCAGCTTCACGATCGGTGCCAGCACGCTGGGCAGGGCCTGCATCTTGGCCAGTGCCCCGCTCATGCGGCCTTCCGTGGTGTTGTGGGTCAGGATGATCAGATCGGTCTGGTGCTCGCCCTCGGCCGATTCCCGCTGCAGCACCGCGTCGATCGAAATGTCGTTGGCCGCCAACAGCGAGGTGATCTGCGCCAGCACGCCCGCCTGGTCCGCCACCACCAGGCGCAGGTAGAAGGACGTCACCACCTGTTCCATCGGCAACACCGGTGTGTCGGCCAACTCGCCCGGCTGGAAGGCCAGGTAAGGCACGCGATGGCCGTGGTCAGCCGTGTGCAGACGGGTGATGTCCACCAGGTCGGCGATCACTGCCGATGCGGTGGGCTCAGAGCCCGCACCCTTGCCGTAGTACAGCGTGGTGCCCACGGCATCGCCCTGCACCACCACGGCGTTCATGGCGCCTTCCACATTGGCAATCAGCCGCTTGGCGGGCACCAGAGTGGGGTGCACGCGCAACTCGATGCCGCTGGCGTCCTCGCGGCGCCGCGTGATGCCCAGAAGCTTGATGCGGTAGCCCAGTTGCTCCGCGTAGCGTATGTCGGTGGCCTGCAGCTTGGTGATGCCTTCCACATGGGCCTTGTCGAACTGCACCGGCACACCGAAGGCCAAGGATGCCAGGAGCGTGGCCTTGTGTGCCGCGTCCACGCCCTCGATGTCAAAGGTGGGATCGGCCTCGGCATAGCCCAGGCGCTGCGCCTCCTTGAGCACCACATCGAAGTCCAATCCCTTGTCCCGCATTTCGGAGAGGATGAAATTGGTGGTGCCATTGATGATGCCGGCAATCCACTGGATTCGGTTGGCGGTCAGGCCTTCTCGCAGCGACTTGATGATCGGAATACCGCCAGCCACTGCCGCCTCGAACGCCACCGTGACGCCACGCGCCTGGGCCGCCGTGAAGATCTCCGAGCCGTGCACCGCCAGCAGGGCCTTGTTGGCCGTGACCACATGCTTGCCGGCCGCGATGGCCTCCATCACCAGCGTACGGGCAATGCCGTAGCCGCCGATCAACTCCACCACGATGTCGATGTCCGGGCGAGCAATGGCCGCACGCGCATCGGCCACCACCTCCGCACGCCCCTGAACCACTTCCTGCGCGCGCGCCGTGTCCAGGTCGGCCACCACGGCTACTTCAATGCCTCTGCCCGCACGGCGACGGATTTCCTCTTGATTGCGCGCCAATACCTCAAAGGTGCCGCGGCCAACGGTGCCGATGCCCAACAGGGCAACTTTGATGGGTTTCATCTTCAATCTTTCGGCCGGCGGCCCCGGCGCTCGGAAAACAAATCGGAACGGAAAGAAACGCGGGGCGCCGATCAGTGGCCGTACCGCCGCCGATACTGGTCCAAGAACCGCGCGATCCGGCCCACCGCCTCGGTCAAGTCATCTGCATTGGGCAGAAAGACGAGGCGGAAGTGGTCAGGCTGGGGCCAGTTGAAGCCCGTTCCTTGCACGATCAGGACCTTTTCCTCGGCCAGCAGCTCGTAGGCAAACTGCTGATCGTCGGTGATCGGGTAGATCTTGGGGTCCAGGCGCGGAAACATGTAAAGCGCCGCCTTGGGCTTCACGCAGCTCACCCCGGGGATGTCGGTCAGCAATTTGTGCGCAAGGTCTCGCTGACGGCACAAGCGACCGCCGGGGGCCACCAGGTCCTTGATGCTTTGATACCCGCCCAGGGCCGTCTGAATGGCCAGCTGGCCCGGCGTGTTGGAACACAGTCGCATCGAGGCCAGCATGTTGAGCCCCTCGATGTAGTCCTTCGCACGCTTCTTGTTGCCCGATACGACCATCCAGCCCGCGCGATAGCCGCAGCTGCGGTAGTTCTTGCTCAGTCCGTTGAAGGTGAGGAACAACACGTCGTCGGCCAGCGAGGCGATGCTGGTGTGGACGTTGCCGTCGTAGAGCGTCTTGTCGTAGATCTCATCGGCAAAGACGATCAACTGGTGCTGCCGCGCCACTTCCACGATTTGCTCAAGCAGCTCAGTGGGGTATAGCGCACCCGTCGGGTTGTTCGGGTTGATGACCACGATGCCCTTGGTGCGAGGCGTGATCTTGCGCTTGATGTCCTCGATGTCGGGCATCCAGTCGCTTTGCTCGTCGCACAGGTAGTGCACCGGGTTGCCACCGGACAGCGACACGGCAGCCGTCCACAGCGGATAGTCGGGCGCAGGAACGAGAATCTCGTCACCGTTGTCCAGCAGGCCGTTGAGCGCCATCACGATCAGCTCGGAGGCACCATTGCCCAGGTACACATCGTCCACGGTCACACCCGTGATGGCCTTTTCCTGGGTGTAGTGCACCACCGACTTTCGCGGCGCGAAAAGGCCCTTGCTGTCGGTGTAGCCCGCCGCGTTGGCCAAATTGCGGATCATGTCATGCACGATCTCGTCGGGCGGCTCCAGCCCAAACACGGCCAGGTTGCCGATGTTGAGCTTGATGATCTTCTGGCCCTCTTCCTCCATCTGCCGGGCCTTGTCGAGCACCGGGCCGCGGATGTCGTAGCAGACGTTGGCCAGCTTGCTGGACTTGGCAATCGGGTTCACTTTGAGGGTCGAGATCAGGGAAAACTAGAATTTGACCACATGAAGATGCAACCCGACCGCCTGGAAGGCGCCAACCTGATCAGCCGGCTGGAGGTTCCCCGCATCTGGGTCCACCAGACGGTGTTCACCGGCAGCGTGCTGGTGCCGCACAGGGGACTCACCCAGGCGTGGCTGCCGACACGATTCGAGGAACTGGACGAGCATCACTTCGAACAGGTGTTGGCCCTGCGGCCAGAACTGGTCATCCTGGGAACCGGCCGGGTCCTGAGGTTTCCGCGCCCCGCCCTGTGGCGCGGCCTCATGGCATCCGGCGTGGGTTTTGAGGCCATGGACACAGCCGCGGCCTGCCGGACATTCAATGTGCTGGCCAGCGAAGGCCGCGCGGTCTTGGCCGCGTTGATCATCGGCGATTGAGGCGGCGCAGGGGGGTCCCCGCGGGCACCTTGTACCGGGGCTCTATAATCGCGGGTTGACTGCAATGCCCTCTGCAAGAACCATGACGCCAGCCCTGAACAAACCCCTGCCGGACATTGATGCGCTTGCCACCGGAGGTGTGAAGTTCACGCCGTCAGCGTTCACCGGCAAGGCGATCGTGCTCTATTTCTACCCCAAGGACAACACCCCGGGCTGCACGACCGAGGCCATGCAGTTCCGCGACAAGCACGCCGAGTTCAAGAAGGCCGGTGCGGTGGTGTTCGGTGTCTCACGCGACAACATGGCCTCGCACGACAAATTCAAGGCCAACCTTGAACTCCCCTTCGAACTGATCGCCGACACCGAGGAAAAGCTCTGCCACATGTTTGGGGTGGTCAAGAACAAGATCATGTACGGCAAAAAGGTCAAGGGCATCGAGCGCAGTACCTTCCTCATCAACGCCCAGGGTGTCTTGGTGCAGGAATGGCGCGGCATCAAGGTCGCCGGTCACGTCGATGAAGTCTTGACGGCCGTCAAGGCCCTGAAGAAAGCCGCCTGAGCCTCGGCCTCAAGGGCACCCCCCGCACCCAGCCTGTCCCTCTACAGGCTCATGATTTCCCTGCCAGCGAGGTATCCCGCGCTGGCTTATAGTGGAGACATGCGAGGCACAGACTGCCCTGACGACACCCGAGATTCAATCCACAAGGCCGCGGCATCCCCGCGGCTTTTTCGTTTTTGATCGCCCATGCCACTGCCCAAGCCACCGATCCGCAAAGCCACCCTCCTCGCCACTGCAGACTACCCCACGGCCGCCAAGCGACCCAAGACCACCGATCCCGACATCCCCCTGCGCCGCGCTGAGATGCCGGTGTTGACGGCCACACCCACGGCAGCTGTATCGACCGCTCAGGTGCACCCCATCGGCAGGGCCACCCCTGGTGGCACGACCAAGCCGCCTTCGGCAACCGCGGCCCCCAAGCCCAAGCTCGACAAGCCCAAGGCAGGCAAGTCTGCCAAAGGGCTGCCGACCGCAGTGGCGACCAAGCTCTTCGTGCTCGACACCAATGTGCTGATGCACGATCCGATGTCGATCTACCGGTTCGAGGAACACGATGTGTTCCTGCCGATGATCACGCTCGAAGAACTCGACGGCCACAAGAAGGGCATGAGCGAGGTCTCGCGAAATGTGCGCCAGGTCAGCCGCGAGCTCGACGCGCTGGCGGCCGACGGCCTGCCAGACCCTGCGCAGGGCATTCCCCTGGCCAAGACCGGGCACCGCGAAGCCAGTGGACGCCTGTTCTTCCAGACGACCTTCATGGACACGCGCTTGCCCGAGGGTCTGCCCCAGGGCAAGGCGGATAACCAGATCCTGGGTGTGGTGCAGGCCCTTCGGGGTCAAATCAAGGATCGCGAAGTTGTCCTGGTGTCCAAGGACATCAACATGCGCATCAAGGCGCGTGCCTTGGGCCTGCCGGCGGAGGACTACTTCAACGACAAGACCCTCGAAGACGGCGACCTGCTGTACACCGGCGTCTTGGCCCTGCCCTCGGACTTCTGGGAGCATCATGGCAAGACGATGGAGAGCTGGCAGCAAGGCGGCAGCACCTACTACCGCATCTCCGGCCCGCTGGTGCCTTCGCTCCTGATCAATGAGTTCGTGTACCTCGAAGCCCCTGGGGCCACACCCCTGTACGCGCGGGTCACCGAAATCACCGGCAAGACGGCGGTGCTGCGCACGCTGCGCGAGTTCACTCACCAGAAGAACGCCGTCTGGGGCGTCACCGCACGCAACCGCGAGCAGAATTTCGCCCTGAACCTGCTGATGGACCCAGACTGCGACTTCATCACGCTCACCGGCACGGCCGGTACCGGCAAGACCCTGATGACCTTGGCTGCGGGTCTGGCGCAGGTGTTGGACGACCGCCGCTACACCGAGATCATCGTGACCCGGGTCACCGTGCCCGTTGGCGAAGACATCGGCTTTCTGCCGGGCACCGAGGAAGAGAAGATGGGCCCGTGGATGGGCGCGCTCGATGACAACCTGGAGGTGTTGGCCCGCAGTGACGGTGCAGCCGGCGAATGGGGGCGCGCCGCCACCAACGACCTCGTGCGCAGCAAGATCAAGATCAAGAGCCTGAACTTCATGCGCGGGCGAACCTTCCTCAACAAGTTCGTCATCATCGACGAGGCTCAGAACCTCACCCCCAAGCAGATGAAGACCCTGATCACTCGGGCGGGCCCGGGCACGAAGATCGTCTGCTTGGGCAACCTCGCGCAGATCGACACGCCCTACCTGACCGAAGGCTCCTCAGGCCTGACGTATGCGGTCGACCGCTTCAAGGGCTGGCCGCATTCTGGCCACGTCACGCTGGCGCGTGGAGAGCGCTCTCGCCTGGCGGACTACGCCTCTGAGGTGTTGTAGGGCCTGTCGAAGGCCAGTCGTGGGCAGTCGAAGACACGCGAAAACACGCGAAGACTACTTGGCCGCCACCAGGTCCTTGATCTGCTGCAGCGCGCTTGGGTCTTCAATGGTCGTGAGGTCACCCGGGTCGCGTCCCTCGCACACCGCCTGAATGGCGCGTCGCAACAGCTTGCCGCTGCGTGTCTTGGGCAGCAGGGTCACGAAGCGAACCCGCGCCGGACGCGCCACCGCGCCCAGCTGCTCATCCACCACCTTCATGATCTCGCCCTCCAACTTCAGGGCCGACGCCGGGTCGGCCGCCTTGGAGGCGTCCTTGAGCACCGCGAATGCCATGGCCACCTGCCCCTTGAGCTGGTCGGCCACGCCGACCACGGCCACCTCGGCCACATTGGCGTGGCTGGAGATGCTTTCCTCGATTTCGCGCGTGCCCAGGCGGTGGCCTGCAACGTTGATCACATCGTCAGTGCGGCCCAGGATGAAGTAGTAGCCGTCCTCATCGCGAATGCCCCAGTCAAAGGTGCTGTACACCTGCCGCCCGGGGATGCTCTTCCAATAAGTGCTGACATAGCGCGCGTCGTCGCGCCACACCGTCTGCATGAAGCCTGGGGGCAGCGGTCCCTCGATGGCCACCACACCCTTCTCATTGGCGGCGTGCAACTCTTCCCCCGTACTCTCGTTGAACAGCTTCACTTTGAAGCCGTACATCGGAATGCCGGGACTGCCGAACTTGCTGGGCTTGTTTTCGACGCCATTGGCGATCGTCAACACCGGCGCGCCGGTCTCGGTCTGCCAGTAGTTGTCGATGATGGGCCGCTTGAGTGCGTCAGCGATCCACTGCGCCGTGGGCTCATCCCAGGGCTCACCGGCCAGGAACAGCGCCCGCAGTGACGACAGATCGTACTTGGACAGATAGGCCGGGTCCTGCTTCTTGAGAACCCTCACCGCCGTAGGCGCGCTGAACATGGCCGTCACCTGGTACTTCTCGACCAGGCTCCACCAAATGCCAGCGTCCGGACGGATGGGCAGGCCCTCATACATGATGGTGGCCATGCCGTGCAGCAGCGGGCCGTAGATGATGTAGCTATGCCCCACCACCCAACCGATGTCGCTGGTGGAGAAATAGGTTTCGCCGGGCTTGCACATGAAGATGTGCTGCATCGAGGCGGCCACATTGACCATGTAGCCCCCCGTGTCTCGCTGCACGCCCTTGGGGCGGCCGGTGGTGCCGCTGGTGTAGAGCGTGTAGCTCGGGTGAGAGGCCTCCACCCATTCGCAGGGCACCTCGGTACCCTTCATGGCCGACGCCAGGGCGGAATAGTCTTCGTCGCGACCGGCGGTCATGGGCATGTCGGCCAGGCCACGGTTGACCATCACCACCTTGCTCGGCTTGCTCTTGGCCAGATGGATGGCCTCATCCAGGAGTCCCTTGTAGGGCACCACCTTGCCGCCGCGGCTGCCCGCATCGGCGCTTACGATCACCTTGGGCTCGGCATCATCGATGCGACTGGCCAGCGACACGCTCGCAAACCCGCCAAAGACCACCGAGTGGATGGCGCCGATGCGCACACAGGCCAGCATCGCGAACGCCGCCTCGGGAATCATGGGCATGTAGATCAGCACGCGGTCGCCCTTGCCCACCCCTTGGGCCTTCAGGACGGCGGCCATCTGTTGCACCTCGTCATGAAGCTGCGCGTAGGTGTAAGTCACCTCGCGGTCAACCTCGGTGGACACCCAGATCAGCGCGTTCTGGTTCGCTCGATCCTTCAGATGTCGATCCACCGCGTTGTGGCACAAATTGGTGGTGCCCCCGACAAACCAATTCGTAAAGGGAGCCCGAGAGTCGTCCAGGACCCTCGTGTAGGGCGTCTGCCAATCGATCAGGCGGGCCTGCTCGTCCCAGAAGGCCTCGGGTTGTTCGATCGAACGGCGGTAGAACTCGGCGTAGCTCATCGGTGTGTCCTCTTGCGTGTCCTCAATCTCCATCCAGGGCAGATTGTCGATGGCGCACTTGCAACCGCCTGACGCCCGCATCCGGCGCGGCACCCATCGCGCCTAGGCGGCCACCTTCACCACCACCCGACCTCGCACCTGCCCGGACATCAGCCGCTGCGCCGCCTGAACGGCATCATTCAGGTCGACCTCGGTGACCATCCGCTCGAGCAGCGCCGAAGGCAGTTCGGAGGCCAAACGGGACCACGCCTGTTGGCGAAGCGCCAAGGGTGCCATCACGCTGTCCACCCCCACCAGCTTCACACCCCGGAGAATGAATGGCATCACGGAGCCGGGAAGGTCTCCGCCCTGTGCCAAGCCGCAAGCCGCCACCGCCCCGCCATAACGCGTCTGGGCCAATGCATTGACCAGGGTATGGCTGCCCACCGCGTCAACCACACCCGCCCAGCGTTCCTTTTGCAGCGGTTTGCCCGCGGCGGCCAATTCGGCGCGGTCGATCAACTGCGCGGCCCCCAAGGCCTCCAGGTATTGCCCCTCGTGCACCTTGCCGGTGGCCGCCACCACCCGGTAACCCGCCTTGGCCAACAGGGCCACCGCCACACTGCCCACTCCACCCGTGGCCCCCGTCACCAACACCTCGCCGGAGCCCGGATTGACCCCCTGGGACTGCAGGGCCATCACGCACAGCATCGCGGTGTAGCCGGCTGTGCCGATGGCCATGGCTTGTCGGTTGCTGATCGCATCAGGCAGCTTGACCAGCCAGTCGCCTTGCAGGCTGGCCTGCTCAGACATGCACCCCCAGCGGGTCTCACCGAGGCCCCAACCGTTG